>MTEU01000837.1_pt4 | contig 17258 bp, 14 predicted proteins | sample 1042701 | NCBI WGS metagenome assembly MTEU01 (sample SAMN06185813, study PRJNA358809) | soil metagenome | isolation source: naturally attenuated soil | place: India | collected 2015-05-23
GTTGGGTACCGGCAGCTTCACCACGATCAGCGATCATCTGCGCGAATGGCGGCTGCGGCGGGAGAGCAGCCGCGAGCAGCCCGCGTCGCAGGCCATGCCCGAGGCGGTACAGCGGCTGGCGGAGAGTCTCTGGCACAAGGCTCAGGAAGCCGCCGGCGAGGCGCTGGCGCAATATCGCGAGCACGCCGACCGGCGTGTTGTCGAGGCGCAGGAAGCCATGCAGGAAGCGCAGCGGCAGGTCGAGGATGCCGAGCAGCGCGAGGCCGCCCTTTCCGCTCACGTGGCGGGCACCGAGCAGCGATTGGAGGCGCGTAGCGCCGCCCTGGCGCGGGTCGAGGCCGAGCGCGATCAGTGGCAGGAGCGTGCTCGCCAGTTCGAGGAGCGTCTCAGCCGTGCCCTGCAACAGCTCGACAAGCTTCAGCAGGAGAGCGAGCAGCAGGCTCAGGCGCATCAGCAGGCCCTGGCCGAGCGTGATGCGCAGCACCTGGCGCGTCTCAACCAGGAGGAGCAGCGTCATGAAGCCGCCGAGGCACGCCTCATGACGCTACTCGACGAGGCGCGCCAGGAGCGCGTGGCGGCCGAGAAGCGCTACGATGCCGCGGCCCAGCAGTTGGAGAAGCGTCAGGAAAACCTGCAGCGCCAGCTGCACGAGACCCAGGCCGCCTTGGGCCGCGAGGAGAAGCAGCACCGCGAGACCCAGTGGGCGAGAAGTCGCGCCGAAGAGCGTATCGACACGCTGCGCCACGAACAGTCGCTGCTGCAGGCACGCATCGAGGACCAGAAGCGCCACATCGAAGAGCAGGCGGCGCGGCTGCGCACCCTGGATGCCGAGCTCATGCGGCGCACTTGGCAGCCTGACGAGGAAGGAAAGCCCTCACGCCGTGCGGAGCGGGGAGCCGAAACGCAGGAAGGCTCCAAAGTGGAGCCTTCCGAGAGCGTTCGCTGAATGCCCGGCGCCCTTGCGGGCGGTGCACCCTGTACGAACCACGGCGATGCCGCGAAATGCGGGTCGCCGTTTCGAATGTCAGCGATAGTAGGCGTTGGTGGTATCCGTGTGGTCGGTCACGTCGCGGATGCCGGCCAGCTCAGGGATACGCTCCATCAGGGTCTTCTCCACCCCTTCCTTGAGCGTCAGGTCGACCGCCGCGCAGCCCTGGCAGCCGCCGCCGAAGGCCAGTACCGCGACCTGGTCCTCGGTCAGCTCGATCAGCTTGATCTCGCCGCCGTGGGCAGCCAGGCCCGGGTTAATCTCGCTGTAGAGAATGTAGTTGACGCGATCCTCGAGCGGGCTGTCGGCATTGACCTTGGGCATCTTGGCGTTGGGCGCCTTGATGGTGAGCTGCCCACCCATGCGGTCGGCGTTGAAATCGACCACTGCCTCTTCGAGGAAGGGTATGCTGTTCTTGTCGATCAATACGGCGATCTTGTCGAGCTCCAGACGCTCGTCAGTGGGCTCTTCCTCGCCGGGCCGGCAGTAGGCCAGGCAGGTCTCGGCGTAGGGCGTGCCCGGCTGGGTGATGAAGATGCGCACTGCAATGCCCTCGACGTTCTGCTTTGCCAGCAGCTCGGCAAGGTATTCCTGGGCGCTGTCGGTAATCTGGATGATCTCGCTCATGATGTTCTCGCTGGTCGGACGCGGCAACGGGGCCGGCCATAAGTGACATACCATCATGGTAAGCAAAAGCGGGCTTCGAGACAATCCCGACTGTTTTGCTCGGTTTTTGACCAGCCCTGCCCTCAAGCCGCTGGTTTTGCTACCATAGCCGGCCGACAAGGCCGCCCCTGCCAAAGAGCACCAGGATCCATGGGCGGCCACATACCTGGACGTGACTTCGCTGGAGACCGACCCGACCCATGGCCGCCCTTCCTTCTGCACTGACCGCCACCCTCACCGAACGGCTCGGCGAGCGCATCCTCATGCTGGATGGCGGCATGGGTACCATGATACAGAACGCCAAGCTCGAGGAAGCCGACTTCCGCGGCGAGCGCTTCGGCGACTGGCCCTCGGAACTCAAGGGCAACAACGACCTGCTGGCACTGACCTGCCCCGATCTCGTCACGCGTCTTCACCGCGCCTATCTCGAGGCGGGCGCCGACATCATCGAGACCAACACCTTCAACAGCACTCGCCTCTCCCAGGCCGATTACGGCATGGAGGCACTGGTGCCGGAGATCAATCGCGAGTCGGCGCGTCTGGCCCGCGCGGCGTGCGATGCCGTGGCGGCCGAGACCGGGGTGCCGCGCTACGTGGCCGGGGTGCTGGGGCCGACCTCGCGTACCGCCTCGCTCTCGCCCGACGTCAACGATCCGGCCAAGCGCAACGTCACCTTCGACCAACTGCGCGACAACTACTACGAGGCGGCCGAAGCGCTGATCGAGGGCGGCGCCGACCTGATCCTGATCGAGACGATCTTCGACACCCTCAATGCCAAGGCGGCCATCTTCGCCCTGGAGGCGCTGTTCGACGACCGCGGCGAGCGGCTGCCGGTGATGATATCCGGTACCATCACCGACGCTTCCGGGCGCACCCTCTCCGGCCAGACCACCGAGGCGTTCTGGAACTCGGTGCGCCATGCCCAGCCGCTCTCCATCGGCCTGAACTGTGCCCTGGGCGCCGAAGAGCTGCGCCCTTATCTGGAAGAGCTCTCGACCAAGGCCGACACCTTCGTCTCGGCGCACCCCAACGCCGGGCTGCCCAACGAATTCGGCGAGTACGATCAGACCCCCGAAGAGATGGCGGCCATCGTCGCCGAGTTCGCCTCGAGCGGTCTGGTCAACATCATCGGCGGTTGCTGCGGCTCGACGCCGGAGCACATCGCCGCGATTCATGCCGCCATCCAGGGCATGGCGCCGCGCAAGGTGCCCGAGCGTCCGCGCGCCTGTCGCCTGGCGGGGCTGGAGCCCTTCAACATCGAGAAGGGCTCGCTGTTCGTCAACGTCGGCGAGCGCACCAACGTCACCGGCTCGGCGCGCTTCAAGCGGCTGATCGTCGAGGAGGACTACACCACCGCCCTGGAAGTGGCGCTGGACCAGGTCGAGAACGGCGCCCAGATCATCGACATCAACATGGACGAGGGCATGCTGGAGTCGCAGGAGGCGATGGTACGCTTCCTCAACCTGATCGCCGGCGAGCCCGACATCGCCCGGGTGCCGATCATGATCGACTCCTCCAAGTGGGAGATCATCGAGGCCGGCCTCAAGTGCGTACAGGGCAAGGCGGTGGTCAACTCCATCTCGCTCAAGGAGGGCGAGGAAGCGTTCCTCGAGCAGGCCACCCTGTGTCGTCGCTACGGGGCCGCGGTGGTGGTCATGGCCTTCGACGAGACCGGCCAGGCCGACACCTTCGCGCGCAAGACCGAGATCTGTCAGCGCGCCTATGAGCTGCTGGTCGAACGGGTCGGCTTCCCGCCGGAAGACATCATCTTCGACCCCAACATCTTCGCCATCGCCACCGGCATCGAGGAGCACGACAATTACGCCGTCGACTTCATCGAGGCCACCCGCTGGATCCGCGAGCACCTGCCCCACGCCATGGTCTCGGGCGGGGTCTCCAACGTCTCGTTCTCCTTCCGCGGCAACGACCCGGTGCGCGAGGCGATTCACTCGGTGTTCCTCTATCACGCCATCCGTGCCGGGCTGACCATGGGTATCGTCAACGCCGGCCAGCTGGCGGTCTACGACGATCTGCCGGAGGAACTGCGCGAGGCGGTCGAGGACGTGGTGCTCAATCGCCGCAGCGACGGCACCGAACGCCTGGTCGACCTGGCCGAGAAGTACAAGGGCGACGGCAGCGGCGCGGCGAAGAAAGAGGACCTGGAGTGGCGCTCCTGGGGGGTGGAGAAGCGCATCGAACATGCCCTGGTCAAGGGCATCACCGCCTTCATCGAAGAGGATACCGAGCTTGCCCGGCAGCGGGCCGCACGTCCCATCGAGGTGATCGAGGGGCCGCTGATGGACGGCATGAACGTGGTCGGCGACCTGTTCGGCGCCGGCAAGATGTTCCTGCCCCAGGTGGTCAAGTCGGCGCGGGTCATGAAGCAGGCGGTGGCCTACCTCATCCCCTTCATCGAAGCCGAAAAGAGCGAGGACACCCAAGCCAAGGGCAAGATCGTCATGGCCACGGTGAAGGGCGACGTGCACGACATCGGCAAGAACATCGTCGGCGTGGTCCTGCAGTGCAACAACTACGAGGTGATCGACCTGGGCGTGATGGTGCCGGCGGAGAAGATTCTGCAGACGGCCCGTGACGTCAATGCCGACATCATCGGCCTCTCGGGGCTGATCACGCCCTCGCTGGACGAGATGGTCCACGTGGCCAAGGAGATGAAGCGCCAGGGCTTCAAGCTGCCGCTACTGATCGGCGGCGCCACCACCTCCAAGGCGCACACCGCGGTGAAGGTCGAGCCGCAGTACGACGAGCCGGTGATCTACGTGACCGACGCCTCGCGGGCGGTGGGCGTTGCCGGCAAGCTGCTCTCTCCCACGCTGAAGCCCGCCTATGTGGCCGAGATCAAGGCGGAGTACGAGCAGGTGCGCGAGCGCAACGCCAAGCGCCGTCCCAAGGCGGCGGACCTGAGCTACGCCGAGGCCCGCCAGCGCAAGCTGCCCATCGACTGGGACAGCTATACGCCGCCCCGGCCCGCCATCACCGGACTCAAGGTGTTCGAGGGCTACGATATCGAGGAGCTGGTCGAGCGCATCGACTGGACCCCCTTCTTCATGAGCTGGGAGCTGGCGGGCAAGTACCCGAAGATTTTCGACGACGCGGTGGTCGGCGAGGCCGCGCGCAACCTGTTCGCCGATGCCCAGCAGATGCTGCGCAAGCTGATCGACGGCAAGCACGTCGAGGCGCGCGGGGTGATCGGTCTGTGGCCGGCCAACAGCGTCGACGACGACGTCATCGAGGTGTATGCGGACGAGTCGCGCAGCGAGGTGATCGCCCGCCTGCACCACATTCGCCAGCAGACCACCAAGAACCGCGATGGCGTCTGTTACAGCCTGGCCGATTTCGTTGCCCCCCGCTACGATGCCGACGGCAACGAACGCGACCAGCTCGACTGGGTCGGCGGCTTCGCCGTGACCACCGGCCACGGTGTTGAGGCGCTGGCCGAGCGCTACAAGGCCGCCGGCGACGACTACAGCGCGATCATGGTCCAGGCCCTCACCGACCGTCTGGCCGAGGCCTTTGCCGAGCGCATGCACGAGCGGGTGCGCAAGGAGTTCTGGGGCTACGTGCCCGACGAGACCCTGGACAACGACGCCCTGATCGCCGAGAAGTACCAGGGCATCCGGCCGGCGCCGGGCTATCCCGCCTGCCCCGATCACACCGAGAAGCGCACCCTGTTCCAACTGCTCGATGCCACCGAGAACGCCGGCATCGAGCTGACCGAGAACTTCGCCATGTGGCCGGCGGCCGCGGTGTCGGGGTGGTACTTCTCGCACCCCCAGGCCAAGTACTTCTCCACCGGCAAGATCACTCGCGACCAGGTCGAGGCGCTGGCGCAGCGCAAGGGCATGAGCCTCGAGGAGCTGGAGCGCTGGCTCTCGCCGGTACTCTCCTACGATCCGGCCTGAGACGACGACCCCTGATGCCCCGCGCCTCGGCGCGGGGCACTCTCGAACCCTACGATAGAGCATGCTGCCAGATTCGATCCGCCGTCGACGCATCCTGCGCCTAGCCACGCCGATCATCGCCGCGATGCTGACCCAGAGCCTGATCAACCTGATCGACGCGGCGCTGGTCGGCTCGCTCGGCGAGGTGCCGCTGGCCGGCGTGGGTATCGGCGGCTATGCCATGTTCCTGGTCACGGCCCTGGTCTTCGGGCTCTCCTCCGGCGTGCAGTCGCAGACGGCCAGGCGTCATGGCGAGGAGGCCTGGCAGGTACGCGCCAGGCCGCTCAATGCCGGGCTGGCCATTGCCCTGTGCGTCTCCCTGCCGTTGACGCTGCTGTGCCTGTGGCAGGCGCCGCGCCTGATGGCCCTGATCAATCCCGATGCCGCGGTCAATGCCGTCGCGGTCGAGTACTTCCGCTGGCGCGTGCTGTCGCTCGCCGCCGTGGCCATGATCTTCTGCTTCAGGGGTTACTGGAACGGCATCGAGCAGAGCGGATTCTATCTGCGCATCATGCTGGCGATGCACGTCGTCAACGTGGCAGCCAGCGTGTGCCTGATCTTCGGCTACCTGGGGCTACCGGCCATGGGCGCCGCCGGCGCCGGTGCGGGCACCACCCTTTCGCTCTACGTCGGCCTCTTGCTCTGGGCGCTGCTGAGCCTGCGTCATGCCGTACCCAGCGGCTTTCTCGCGGGCGTGCCCCGGCGCCCTGCTCTGCTGACCACGCTGCGCCTGGCCACGCCTCACTCCTTTCAGCAGCTGTGGTTCGCCGCCGGCTATGCGGTGCTGTTCTGGATTCTGGGGCGCATCGATACGGCCAGCGTCGCCGTGGGCCACGTGCTGGTTAACCTCTCGCTGCTGTTGATCCTGCCCGGCGTAGGGCTGGGCATGGCCGCCATGAGCCTGGTCGGCCAGTCGCTGGGGCGTCAGGCCCACGGCGACGCCCATCGCTGGGGCTGGGACGTGGTACGCCTCGCCTGGCTGTGCCTGGCGGCCCTGGCGCTGCCCATGGCGCTGTTTCCGGAACAGATCCTCGGTGTGTTCCTGCGCGACCCCGAGCTCATCGCCCTTGCTCGCCTGCCGCTGCAGCTCACCGCAGTGATGATCGTGCTGGACGGTGCCGCCCTGGTGCTGGCCCAGGCCCTGCTGGGTGCCGGTGCCAGTCGCACCGTGATGACCACCACGCTCTCCCTTCAGTGGCTGGTCTTCCTGCCGCTGGCGTGGTGGGTCGGTGTGGTCATGGAGCAGGGCCTGCTGGGCATCTGGTGGGTGCAGCTCGGCTACCGTTGTCTCAACTCGCTGTGGTTCGTGACGATCTGGCAGCGGCGGCAGTGGCTGCGGCTGGAGATCTGATAGAGTGGTGACTTGACCTTTATATGTCTTTACGTATAAAAAATATGAATATTTATTCTTTCAAAGAATATGCCTGGGGCGTTATGGTGCCCCCTGACGCTTCGCCATTTCCCCTGCAGCAGGACCGGCTGAATGTATCGCTACGACACCCATGATCAGACTCTGGTCAATGAACGCGTCGCTCAGTTTCGCGACCAGATGAATCGCTATCTGGCCGGACGGATCAGCGACGAAGAATTCTTGCCGCTGCGCGTGCAGAACGGCCTCTATGTCCAGCGCTATGCGCCCATGCTGCGTATCGCCATTCCCTACGGCATGCTGGCCTCCTATCAGCTGCGCAAGCTGGGCGATCTGGCCCGCGACTACGATCGCGGCTACGGTCACTTCACCACCCGTACCAATCTGCAGCTGAACTGGCCGAAGCTGGAGACCGTGCCCGACATGCTGGCCGAGCTGGCCAGCGTTCAGATGCACGCCATCCAGACCAGCGGCAACGACATTCGCAACACCTCCACCGACCAGTTCGCCGGCATCTCCGAGGACGAGGAAGTCGATCCGCGGCCCTGGTGCGAGCTGATTCGCCAGTGGTCGACGTTCCACCCCGAGTTCACCTACCTGCCGCGCAAGTTCAAGATCGCCGTGACCGGTGCCGCCGAGGATCGCGCCGCGATCCAGGTGCACGATGTCGGTCTGCGCCTGTGGCGCGACGACAAGGGCGAGGTGCGTGTCAAGGTGTTGGCCGGCGGCGGCCTCGGCCGCACGCCGATGATCGGCGAGGTGGTGCGCGACGACCTGCCCTGGCAGCATCTGCTGACCTATCTCGAGGCACTGGTGCGCGTCTACAACCAGTTCGGCCGCCGCGACAACAAGTTCAAGGCGCGCATCAAGATCCTGGTCAAGGCGCTGGGCGTCGAGGAGTTCCGTCGTCGCGTCGACGCCGAGTGGGCGCATCTCAAGGATGGCCCCCAGACGCTGACCCGTGAAGCCGTCGAGGCGATGCAGTCCCACTTCATCGACCCGGAGCGTCGCGCCATCGGTGAAGAGGCGATTGCCCAGTTCGAGCGCCTGCGTGGCGAGAATCGCGCCTTTGCGCGTTTCGTCACCAACAACGTGCACGGCCACAAGGTGCCGGGCTACAAGGCCGTCACCCTGTCGCTCAAGCGCAAGGGTCACTCACCGGGCGACCTGACCTGGGAGCAGATGCACCAGGTGGCCGACCTGGCCGACGAGTTCAGCTACGGCGAGATCCGCGTTACCCACGAGCAGAACCTGGTGCTGGCCGACGTGGCGGTGGACCGCCTCGAGGAGCTCTGGCATCGCCTGGAAGAGCTGGGCCTGGCCAACCCCACCGTGGGCACCCTGGCCGACCTGATCTGCTGCCCCGGCGGCGACTACTGCGCCCTGGCCAATGCCAAGTCGATCCCGGTGGCTCAGGCGATTCAGGAGCGCTTCGAGGACATCGATTACCTCTATGATCTGGGGCCGCTGGATCTCAACATTTCCGGCTGCATGAATGCCTGCGGTCATCACCACGTGGGCCACATCGGCATTCTCGGCGTCGACAAGAAAGGTGAGGAGTGGTACCAGATCTCCCTCGGCGGCGCCCAGGGCAACGACTCCTCGCTGGGCAAGATTCTCGGCCCCTCGTTCGACCGCGAGAGCGTGCCCGACGTCATCGACAAGGTACTGCAGGTCTACGTCGGCGAGCGTGCCGAAGGCGAGACCTTCATCGAAACGTATCGCCGTATCGGCCTCAAGCCATTCAAGGAGCGGGTCTATGCCTGATCAGAACGCCACCCAGCGCCCTTTCATCCGTGACGGCAAGCCGGCCGAGGACCGCTGGCTGCTGATTCGCGATGCCGAAGCGGAGCTGCCGGCTTCCACCCCTGCCATCGTGCCGCTGGCACGCTGGCAGGCGCTGGAAGGCAGCGCCGAGCTGGCGCCGTGGCTTGCCAGCGACACCGAGCTGACGCCGGAGCTGGCCGAACAGCTGGCAGCAGCCCCGCTGATCGCCATCGACTTCCCCAGGTTCACCGATGGCCGCGGCTACAGCCTGGCGCGCCTGCTGCGCGAGCGCTACGGTTTCGATGGCGAGATTCGCGCCATCGGCGACGTACTGGTCGATCAGGCCTTCTTCCTCACCCGCTGCGGCTTCAATGCGCTGTCGCTGCGTGAAGATCAGTGGCTGGAAGATGCACTGCACGCGCTGAATGCCTTCAGCCGCGCCTATCAGCCTGCCGTCGACGTGAGCGAGCCGCTGTTCCGCCAGCGCATGCGCGAAGCCGTCAAGCGGGCGGAGCCAGCGCTGGCCTAGCCCCGCATACGGCTCCCTTGGCGCGTCATTCAGAAAGAAAGCCGGCCTCGTGCCGGCTTTTCGTCGTCGGGTAAACGAACGGCCTTGCGCTCAGCCGCGACGCTTCTGCTGACGCTCGCGGTTGTCCGCCCTCGCCCGCTCGCTCTTGCGCAGCATCACCCAGGTCGCGCCCAGACCGCCGTCGGCCTGCTGAGCAGAAGCGAAAGCCTGCACCTCCTCGAACTGCACCAGCCATTTGGCCAGGTAGGAGCGCAGCACGTTGGCGGGGCTGTCGATCTCCTGCCCGCGGCCATGCACGATCAGCAGCGAGCGCAAGTCGTGGGCGTAGGCTTCGCGAATGAAGGGCGGCAGCATCCGACGACACTCCGCCAGCGGGCGGCGCAGCAGATGCAGGCGCGACTGGGCGGGATAGCCGCCGTGTCGCAGACGATCCACGACGCCCTGCTGGATGCCGTCGCGGCGAAAGGCCAGGGGATCGAACGGTGGCACCAGCTCGACGAAGTCGTCCGACAGGAAATTGTTCTCCCCGAGCTCTGCCTGGGCGCTCTCGCGGCGAGCCAGTTGTGCCTCGCTGGGCCGGCTGCGGCGTGGGCCCGGGTCGGCTCGATTGGCGCTCCTGCGCAGTGGCTTCACATCCCCCACCAATGCCCGGAAGTCCTGATCCTCGTGTGCTGAGTGCGTCATGGGCAACCTCCGCTGTGATCGAGCCTCGACTTGCATCCTAACAGAGCCCACTGGCGGCGGAGAACCGGACAACCGCCCTCTCACCGTGGCAGGATGTGGTTTCACATGTCACAGGGAGACGACATGCGCCTGCGTCATTACGTTCTCGTCACGCTGTTCGGCCTGCTCGCCCTGGCCGGCTGGCTGTGGCTCACCATGCTGAGTCCTTATACCTACGATCGCCCCGCTCATCTACCTGAGATCGAGGCCGGCGAGCATGCCGTGTTCGTCTACGGCACGCTGCGTTTTGCCCCGGTGCGCTGGGTGGTCATGGGGCGTGCGGGAGAGACCGAGACAGCCGTGCTCGAAGGTTTTCGCCGCGAGCGCCTCGATCTGGTCGAAGCGCCCGACGAGCGAGTGCTGGGCGAGCTGGTGGTGGTCGATGCCGACGAGCTGGAGCGGCTCGACCGCTATGAGCGGCTGGGAATCCGCTATCAGCGTGTTCCCATGCGCCTGGCGGATGGCCGCATGGCGTGGGTCTATCGTCGCCTCGACGAGGCTGCACGACCTGCCGAGGTCAATGCAAGCGACTGATCGGCGCAGAGATTCCGGGCGTCACAGTTGTGGTCGACATGACCCCCCTTCTACAATACGGACCAGTTTTCACGGATCGAGGAGTCGCGCATGGCCATTACGCTCTACCACAACCCCCGTTGCTCGAAGTCGCGCCAGGCGCTGGCGCTGCTCGAGGAGCGCGGCGCCGAGGTCAGGGTGCGTCGCTATCTCGACGAACCGCTCAGCGAAGAGGAGCTGCGTGACCTCATGTCGCGGCTCGACGCCGACGGCGAGGCCCTGGTGCGCACCAAGGAGACGGAGTGGAAGGAAGTCGCAGACACTAATCTGCAGGATCAGGAGCAGGTGATAGGCGTACTGGTGCGCTATCCCAAGCTGATGGAGCGCCCCATCGCCGACGACGGTAAGCGCGCCGTCATCGGTCGGCCACCCGAAGACGTGCTGGCCCTGCTTCACGCCCGCGACTGACCTTTCCCCTCTGCTTCTGGAGCCACGATGCGCGATTCGCTGCCCTATGTGCTGATTCTCTACTACTCCCGCCACGGCGCCACGCGCAGCATGGCCGAACAGCTGGCCGCCGGCGTGGAGTCCTGCCCCGGCATCGAGGCGCGGCTGCGCACCGTGCCGCCGGTCTCGCCCACCTGCGAGGCCGTCGACCCGGAGATTCCCGCCGAGGGCGCCATCTATGCCGAGCTGGACGACCTGCGCCATTGCGCCGGCCTGGCGCTAGGCAGCCCGACCCGGTTCGGCAACATGGCCGCGCCGCTCAAGCATTTCATCGACTCGACCAGTGCGCTGTGGCTCAACGGTGCCCTGGTCGACAAGCCGGCCACCGCCTTCACCTCCACCTCCAGCCTGCACGGCGGCCAGGAGACCACGCTGATCTCCATGCTGCTGCCCTTGCTGCACCACGGCATGGTCTATGCCGGCCTGCCCTACAGCGAGACCGAGCTGATGACCACCACCGCCGGCGGCACACCCTATGGGGCCAGTCACGTGGCCGGGCAGCGCAGCGATCAGCCCCTGGCGGATGCCGAGCGCCGGCTGGTGCGCGCCCAGGGCAAGCGCTTGGCGCGTTTGGCGCTGGCGCTCGACGGCCTGAGGCAAGACTCATGAGGCGCTGGGTCGAGGGGCTCGAGGCGCGCCATGGGCTGAATTTTCTCACTGAGCGCAGCCGTCAGGCGGTGCTCGTCAGCTACGTCGTTCTCCTGGCGCTGCTGGCCTGGAGCGGCTTGGCCATGGAGGCCGGCACCAACCCGCTGACTCCCATTCTGATCCGCGGCCTGCCGCTGATCCTGTTCCTGCCTTCGATCGTCGCCAAGCGCCCCCGTGGGCATGTCTGGCTCGCCTTCGTCAGCCTGCTCTATTTCGTGCAGGGGGTGATGGTGGCCACGCTGCCCGGTCAGGGGCTGCTGGGTATTGCCGAAGCGCTCGCGGCACTGGGGCTGTTCACCGGCTGCATGTTCTACGCCCGCTTTCGCAGCCGGCAGATCAAGACCGGTCGTGGAGAGTGATGCTCCATACTGAACGTGGCGGATGCGCCGAGGGTGTTGTGCTGCTCTCGCACAGCGGCGACCATAGATGACAAAGACGAGGAGTACGCCATGACACGCAACATTGCCGATATCCGGCGCGATTACGAGGGCGGCAGGCTCGAGGAAAGCATGGTGCCCGCCGAGCCCATGGTGCTGTTCGACGAGTGGCTGACGCTGGCGCTCGATGCCGAGGGCCAGGACGGCAACGTGATGACCCTCGCCACGGTGGACAGCCAGGGGCTGCCCCATGCGCGCATCGTACTGCTGAAGGGCTCCGATGAGCGCGGTCTGGTCTTCTACACCAACTACCACAGCCACAAGGGCAGCGAGCTGGCCAACGTGCCGCATGCCGCGCTGGTGTTCTGGTGGCCCTCCCTGGGACGTCAGGTACGGGTAGAGGGACGGGTGGAGCTGGTCGGCGAGGAGGAGTCGGATGCCTATTTCAACAGCCGGCCCCGCGCCAGTCAGCTGGGCGCCTGGGTTGCCACTCAGAGTGTGGTGATCCCCGACCGGCACTGGATCGAAGAGCGTCAGCACCGTTTCGAGCAGGCCTACGAGGGTCAGGACATTCCGCGTCCGGTGCATTGGGGCGGCTATCGCGTGGTGCCGGACATGATCGAATTCTGGCAGGGGCAGCCGAGCCGGCTGCACGACCGCATCCGCTACGAGCACCGCGAGGGGAGCTGGCGCTCCTTCCGCCTCGCCCCGTGAGCTGAGCGGCAGGAAGCCCTGATTTCATGTAACGAGCGAAGATATCGAGCGCAGTAATGAATCAGGGTTTCCGCTAGTCGGGGAGGCTTTCCAGACGTAACCTCTGCCATTCGCTCTCCGGCTCGTTGAGCCGCAGCACGGCGTCCACCACCTGCTCCTCCATGTTGTAGCGGCAGCGAAAGCCCAGATGCTTCATCAGGGCCCGCATGGGGTGGTTGTCGACCATCACCTTGCCGATCATCTCCAGCGTGCCGACGCTCTTGCAGTAAGCGATCATCTTGCGCATCAACAGGCTGCCGAGCCCCTGCCCGGCCATGTCGTCGCGCACGATGATCGAGAACTCGGTGCGGATGTTGTCCGGGTCGTTCCACACCCGGACCACCCCCAGCATCTCCTTGCCGCCGTCTTCCTTCTGGTGCTCGGCAATGAACGCCATCTGACGGTCGTAGTTGATGTGCGACAGGATCGACAGGTCGCGCTGGCTGAGATCGGACTTGTTGTGGAAGTAGCGAAAGCGAATGCTCTCCTCGGAGAGCTGACTGTGGAAACTGGTGATCAGGGGCGCGTCCTCGGCGCGAATGGGGCGCACCTCGACCTGCATGCCGTTGTTGAGCGTCACCCACTCTCGCAGCTCTTCCGGGTAAGGCATGATCGCGAAGCGTGCCGGGGTGCCGAGATCGAGGGCGAAATCCACCGCCACCACCCCGTCGCGGTTGAGCAGCAGCGGGTTGAGCTCGAGCCCGCGCAGTTCGAGCAGATCCGAGGCCATCTGCGAGAGCTTGACCAGTAGCTGGCACAGCCGCTGCAGGTCGCGCTCCGGATCGCTGGAGTGCTCGCGAATCAGCCGCGCGGCATGGGTGCGCCCCACCACGTCCGCCGCCAGGGTCATGTTCAGCGGCGGCAGTGCCACCTGGCGGTCGGCCAGGATGTTGACCTTGTAGCCACCGATGCCGAACACGATGAGCGGACCGAACACCGGGTCGCGGGTGATGCCGGCACAGATCTGCATCGACTGCTTGCCCCGCTGCATGGACTGCAGGCAGTACTCACGGATCTTCACCGGGGGAAATTTCTCGTGCACCTTGTGCCCCAGCCGGGTGAGGCCTTCCGCCACCTGCTGGGGATCCTGCAGGTCCTGCAGCAATCCCGCTGAAATACGGTGAGGGTGCTTGCGGTAGCGAAACGGCCGGCAGTTGCCGTCGTGCACCACCTTGAGCGCCCAGGGCCCTTCGAGATCCCGGGCCGCGGCAGCGGCTTCCTCGGGCGTGTGCACGTAGCGGCTCGACGCCACGGGGATGCCGTAGGCCTCCAGCACCTGGGCGGTCTCGGAGTGGGACAGCATCTCGCGCCCCTCAGCCCTGGCCTGCTCGATCAGGGTGCGGCAGCGGGCGCGAATGTCGGGCGTGGTACTGAACGGCAGGCTGGGCGGGGTTTCCTGCAGCAGCGCCTGCACACGCTGGTAGTCGACCATGTGCATGAAGGCCTTGACCGCCTTCTCCGGCGAAACGTAGGTCGGTATGCCCGCCAGGCTGCACTCGTGACGCGCGTAGAGGGCGCCTTCGAGCCCCATCCAACTGGTCAGCAGGTTGCGCTTGAAGCGCTTGCGGTTGGCGATCAGCGCCTGGGCGGTGACCTTCGACGGGGCCAGACGCGTGGGGGCATGCACCACCAGCACCGCGTCGACCCCGGGGTCGGCGGCGACGATCTCCAGGGCGTCGACGAAGCGCTCCGGTGTGGCGTTGCCGCCCAGATCCACCGGATTCTCGCCGGGCTTGCTCATGTCGAAGTCGCCCTTGCGCAGCGCCGCGCGGGTCTCCTGACTGAAGCTGGCCAGGGTACCCCCCGCACTGATCAGCTTGTCGATGGCGAGCATGGCGGGCCCCAGGCCGTTGGAGACGATGGCCAGGCGGTCGCCCTTGAGCGGCCGCATCTGCGACAGCGTCATCAGTGCATCGAACAGCTCGTCGGAGTCGTTGACCCGCACCACGCCGGCGCGGGACAAGGCGGCATCGAATACCACGTCGCGGTTGGCGATGCCCGGCGTGGGCGGCATGCCGGAAAGGTCGGACTGCGGCGTGCGCCCGCTCTTGATCGCCAGCACCAGGCGATTGCGCGAGGCATCGCGCAGGGCGGTCATGAAGTGCAGGGAGTCCTGGATACGCTCGAGATGCAGCAGGATGGCCTGGGTCGGGGCGTACTGGTTGATGTAGTCGATCAGGTCGGGAAGCATGACGTCGACGCTGTCGCCTACCGTGATCAGATGCGAGAAGCCGATGCCGCGACCCGCCGCCCAGTCGATCATGGCGTTACCGAGCATGCCCGACTGCCCGAGATAGGCGACCTTGCCGGCCTTGACCGGCTGGCTGGCATAGGAGGCGTTGATCCGGCGACCCGGCACGATCAGTCCCATGCATTCGGGGCCGAGCACACGGAGGCCCGATTCGCGTGCCGCCGTGAGCATGCGCTCACGGATCGATCCCTTGTCGCCTTCGGCTTCGTCCAGGTGAGCACCGCCGGATAGCACCACGGCCGCCTTGACACCGATTCTGCCGAGTCGCGATATCACCTTGGGCAGGGTGTCGGCCGGGGTACACACCACTGCCAGGTCCGGCGTCTCCGGCAGCTCGGCGATGCGCGACACGCAGGGCTGCTCGAAGACCGACTCGTAGCCCCTGCGGTTGACCGCCCACAGCCTGCCGGGAAACCCCGCTTCCTGGAGATTCCGGATCACGATACCGCCGATCGAATGGGGCTTTTCCGAGGCGCCGATCACCGCGATGGTGCGCGGTTCGAAGAAGTGGCGCAGGAACCGGGTGCTCAAGACGTTGCCTCCACCAGGACATGAAGATGCTTCCCTGTGTACGACTTATTGACACTGTTGTGCAAGGGCTTGCGCGCATTAAGGTGACTTCAGTCACTCTGGAGTTCATATGATCACGGCGTTCATCTCGCATCCCGACTGCGACCTTCACCATATGGGCCCGGAGCACCCCGAAAGCCCCCTGCGTCTCGAAGCCATTCGCGCCCGCCTCGCCCTCAGCGGACTGTTGCAGCAGACCATGCAGTCGGAAGCGCGTCCGGCCAGTGAAGAGGAGCTGGCCAGGGTCCATCCGCTGCGCCATCTGCGTGCCCTGGACAAGTGCGTTCCCGCAACGGGCATCGTCACGCTGGACAGCGATACCCTGATGAACCCCGACAGCCTGAGCGCTGCCCGCGTAGCGGCGGGCGCGGTGATTCGCGGGGTCGATCAGGTCTATCGCGGCCAGGCCGACAACGTCTTCTGCGCCGTACGCCCGCCCGGCCACCACGCCGAGGCCACCGACGCCATGGGTTTCTGTTTCTACAACAACGTCGCGGTCGGCGCCGCCCATGCCCGCGCGCGCCACGGCGTACGCCGTATCGCGATCCTCGATTTCGACGTGCACCAGTGCAACGGCACCATCGACATCTTCAAGGACGACCCCGACATCCTGATCTGCACCAGTTTCCAGTACCCCTTCTACCCCTGGCGCTACCTGCGCAGCGAGTGGCAGAACGTGGTCAACACGCCGCTCGAGGCAGGCACCGACAGTGCCGCCTTCCGCAAGGCGATCGAGGACGACTGGCTGCCGGCGCTGCATGCCTTCAAGCCCGAGCTGGTACTCGTCTCGGCCGGTTTCGACGCGCATCGCGAAGACCCCCTGGCCGAGCTCTGCCTGGAAGACGAGGACTACTACTGGATCACCCGGCTGGCGCTGGACATCGCCGCGCTGTATGCCGACAACCGCCTGGTCTCGGTACTCGAGGGCGGCTACGACCTGGATTCGCTGGGGCGCAGCGTAGAGGCACATGTCAAGGCACTGCTGGGGTTGCCCTTCGAGCAGTGAGCCGTCGGCGCCAGGCAAGCCAGGGGCGTGTTGGTGCGAGGCACGCCGCCCCTTCTGTGGTACGCTTTGAGAAACTCTGTTTCCAATAGTGAACCGACCCATGCCCGCCAATACCGATCAGCAGGCTGCACTGCGCATCGCCTCGGGACGCAAGCCGTTCGTCGAGCCCCTGCGCCTGGGGGAGCGACTCAAGGAAATTCGCCTGTCCAACCAGTGGACGCTGGAGGATGTCAGCCAGCGCACGGGGCTGGCCCGCTCCACCCTGTCCAAGATCGAGAACAACCAGATCTCGCCGACGTTCACCGCCGTACAGAAACTCATCAACGGTCTGGGCATCGATCTTCCTCAGCTGCTCACCCCACCCAAGGTGCAGACACGCACCATGGGCCGCCGCGACCTGACCCGCCAGGGCGAAGGCGAACGCCACCCGACCCCTACCTACGAGCATGAACTGCTCAGCTGCGAGCTGGCCCAGAAGCGCATGATCCCCTTCAAGACCATCGTGCGGGCGCGCAGCTTCGAAGAGTTCAGCGAGTGGGTGCGTCACGACGGGGAGGAGTTCCTGATGGTGCTGGAGGGCGAGATTCGCCTCTATACCGAATTCTACGAGCCGCTGCAGCTCTCCCGCGGCG
>MTEU01002701.1_pt1 | contig 17153 bp, 14 predicted proteins | sample 1042701 | NCBI WGS metagenome assembly MTEU01 (sample SAMN06185813, study PRJNA358809) | soil metagenome | isolation source: naturally attenuated soil | place: India | collected 2015-05-23
GCCCGCTCCCACAGGGGCCGCGCAAGCTTCACGGTTTCTGTACCTCATGGCCGCTCCAGAAACACGGTGTACTGGCCTAGCGGCAGGCGCTGGTCGCGGTCGGCGAACAACAGCAGGTCGCCGCGGCGCAGGTCGCGTACGCCGGTGCGGCGTAGTTGCAGTTGCCAGTGGCAGCGCTGGCCGCCCTGGCTCAGCTCACCGCCAACCTGGTTTTCCGCCGGCCAGTACTGCTCGACGGCAAAGCGGGTTTGCAGTTCTCGCGCGCATAGCAGGCCAAGGCGGTGTTGCTGGAGGTTGTCCTGTACCGCCAGACGTTGGCGCAAAACCTGGCTGGTGATCACCGCCAGCACCGCGGCGATCGCCAGGGCTACGGTCACCTCCAGCAGGGTAAAGCCACGCTGATGCCGCTTCATGGGGCGACCACCACCTGCAAGCGGCCATCCCGGCTCCAGGCCCATTGCTGGCTGCCATCGGCCCAGCGCCAGTGCACGTTGCCCGGTTGCGCCCAGCCGTGCGGGGTGAACAACAGGCGCGGCTGCGGGCCGGCCGGCCAGTCCGGGCGCAGGCCCTTGGGCCAGTCGCCAAGGGCGGCTGCCTCGACCACCCAGCCATTACCTTCGCGCCGGACGAACTCCGGGCGCTGGCCATTCCAGCGCAGCCCGCGCAGCTGCCCGGCATGCCGGGCCAGCGCGGCCTGCGTCCGGGTCTCGCTTGCCAGCCGTTGCAGCGCCTGGTCGACACTGGCCTGGCTGTTGCCGAACCCGGCCACCGCCAGTCCGGTCATCAGCCCGGCGATGGCCAGCACCACCAGCAGCTCGATCAGGCTGAAGCCCTGCTGACGGCGCACCCGTTACAGCTCCCAGTTACCCAGGTCGGCATCCTGGCCTTCGCCGCCCGGCAGGCCGTCAGCGCCCAGCGAGTACACGTCGACCCGGCCATGTTCGCCTGGCATGCGGTACTGGTACGGGGTGCCCCACGGGTCTTCCGGCAGGCGGCGCACGTAGCCGTCGCTGCGCCAGGCCCTTGGCAGCGGTTCCTGGGCCGGCTTTTTCACCAGCGCGGCCAGGCCCTGCTCGCTACTGGGGAAGCGCAGGTTGTCCAGGCGGTACATGTCCAGCGCCTGCTCCAGGGTGGCCAGGTCGGCCATGACCTTCTGCTTCATGGCCTTGTCCTGGTTGCCCAGCACGCTGGGCGCGACCACCGCGATCAGCAGGCCGATGATGAAGATCACCACCATGATTTCCATGAGGGTGAAACCGCGCTGGCGGTTACGTCGATGCTGCATGGCAGTACTCCTTGTCGTCACAGTTGCAGGCCCTGGTTGAGTTGCATGATCGGCAACAGCACCGCCAGCACGATGAACAGCACCACGGCGCCCATCACCAGGATCATCAGGGGTTCGAACAGCGCCATGGCGGTATCGACCTGGCGGGCGAAGCCGCGCTCCTGGTCGTCGGCCACGCGCTCGAGCATGTCGGCCAACGTGCCGCTGGCCTCGCCGCTGCCAACCATGTTCACCAGCAGCGGCGGAAACTGCTGGCTGGCATCCAGCGCGCGATGCAGGCTGGTGCCGCCCTGCACCTGCTGGCGCACCTGCTCCATGGCCAGGCGGATACGCCGGTTGCCGACGGTTTCGGTGGCCACTTGCAGGGCTTCGAGCAGGGCCACGCCGCTGCCGCTGAGGATTGCCAGGCTGCGGGCCAGGCGCGCGCTTTCCAGCACCTGCAGCAGGCTGCCGATATGTGGCAGGCGTAGCAGCAGCTGGTCGCGGCGCAGGCACCAGTGCGGCTTGCGCAGCAACCAGCCGCCGAGCGCGCCGAGCAACAGGGCCAGCCCCAAAAGCCAGGGCCCGGCCTGCACCAGCCCTTGGCTCAGGCCGATCAGCAGCGATGTAATGAACGGCAGGCTCTGCCCGGCATGGGCGAATTGTTCGGTGAGCTTGGGTACGACGAAGGTCATCAGGCCTACTACCACGGCAAGCGACACCCCCATCAACACGGTGGGGTAGATCAGCGCAGTACGTGCCTTGTGTTGTTGTCGTTGTACCTGCTCCAGGTGGTCGGCGAGGCGGGTCAGCACCTGGGCCAGGCGGCCGGACCGCTCGCCGGCCTCGACCAGCGCGCAGTACAGGCCGGTAAACGGTGCCCCCTGACGCGCCAGGCTGCGGGCCAGGCCCAGGCCTTCGGCCAACGAGCCGCGCAATGCCACCAGCACACTGTGCAGGGCGGGCTGGCGCAGTTGCCGTTCCAGGGTAGCCAGGGCGTCGACCAGAGGGATGCCGGCACCGGTCAGGGTGGCCAGCTGACGAGTCAGTTCGCACAGCTGAGCGCGGCTCAGGCGCTGGCGCCGGGGTTGTCGGGTGCCAGCTTGGTGACGCTGCAAGCGGCGTGCGAACAGGCCCTGCTCACGCAACAACTGGCGGGCATGACGTTCGCTGTCGGCCTGCAAGCTGGCCTTGTGGGTCTTGCCGGCGAGGTCGACGGCCTGGTAGCGATAGGTCGGCATGGCTCAGCCCTGCACCACGCGCAGTACTTCGGCCAGGCTGGTCTCGCCACGGGCCAGGCAGTCGCTGGCCATCGCCACCAGGCTCTGCCGGCGTCCGGCCAGGTAGTCCTGCATGACCAGTTCACTGGCGCCGTCGTACAACAGGCCGATCAGCCCGGCATCCAGCTCGATGAATTCATACAGGCCCAGGCGCCCGACATACCCGCTGCCCTGGCACTGCTCGCAGCCAACCGCGTGGTAGCTGCTGCCCAGCGCCGCCAGCTCGGGCCACAGGTCGCGTTCCGCCGGCTGCAGCGGGTGCGCCACGGCGCAACTGCACAAGCGCCGCACCAGGCGCTGGGCCAGTACGCCACGCAGGCACGAGGCGATCAGGAACGGTTCGATGCCCATGTCGCGCAGGCGGGTCACCGCGCCCACCGCACTGTTGGTGTGCAGCGTGGACAACACCAGGTGGCCGGTGAGGCTGGCCTGCACGGCGATCTGCGCGGTCTCCTGGTCACGGATTTCGCCGAGCATGATCACGTCCGGGTCCTGGCGCAGGATAGCGCGCAGGCCGCTGGCAAAAGTCAGCCCGGCACGCGGGTTGATGGCAGTCTGGCCGATGCCGGCGATAGCGTATTCCACCGGGTCCTCGACAGTGAGGATGTTGCGGCTGCCGTCGTTGAGGCTGTTGAGGCTGGCATACAGGGTAGTGGTCTTGCCCGAACCGGTGGGCCCCGTGGACAGCACGATGCCGTTGGGCCGTGCCAGGCAACTGCGCAGGCCCTGCAACACCGCCGCCGGCATGCCCAGGTTGCCCAGCGCCAGCAGGCTGGCCTGCTTGTCGAGCACGCGCATCACCACCCGTTCACCGTGGATGCCGGGCAGGGTCGAGACCCGCACATCCACTTCGCGCCCCGCCGCACGCAGGGTGATGCGGCCATCCTGGGGCTGACGCTTTTCGGCAATGTCCAGACGGGCCATGACCTTGATCCGCGACACCAGCATGGCCGACAGCGCACGCGGTGGGCGCAACACTTCGCGCAGGTGGCCATCGACCCGCAGGCGCACCACCAGGCTCTGCTCGAAGGTTTCTATATGAATGTCCGAAGCGCGCAGGCGCAGGGCCTGGCCGAACAGGCCGTTGATCAGGCGGATCACAGGGGCTTCGTCGTCGCTTTCCAGCAGGTCCTCGATGCGCGGCATTTCGCTCATCAGGCTATCCAGGTCGACCTGGTCGCCAATGCCTTCGATCAGCGCCTCGGTGGCAGCATCGCCGGCCTGGTACAGCTGGCCGAGGCGTTCGTCGAACAGTGCAGGCTCCAGGTATTCGAGCAGGCTGGGCTGGCCGTGCACGCGCAGCAGCTCCTGCAATTGGGCGCTGTCGGCATCAGGCCGCAGCCACAGCTGCCAGCCCTGCTCCGCCGGGGCCATGGCTACCCCGCTCTGCCGTGCCTGGCGATAAGGCAGCATCACCAGTCACCGCCTTCCAGCCGTGCGCGGCTGGAGGGGAACACTTGCAGCAACGGCGTAGCGTTTTGCCCATCCGCCAGGGCGGGCAACTGCAGCGGCGTGGTCTGCTGCAAGGTGCGGTACTTGTCTTCGCTGAGCCCGGCCAGGCTCGGCCCGTCACGCAGGATGCGCGGGCGGATGAACACCATCAGGTTCTGCTTGGTGTTCTTGGTGGCGTCGGAGCGGAACAGCCGGCCCAGGTAAGGGATGTCGCCAAGCAGCGGCACACGCTGGTCGCTGGTGCTCAGTTCGTCGCTGATCAGGCCGCCGAGGATCACCAGGCCGTTGTCCTCGACCATGACCTTGGTCTTGATCTCGCGCTTGTTGGTGATCACGTCGCTGGCAGCCGTGGTGTCGGCAATCGACGACACTTCCTGGACGATGTCCAGGCGCACGCTGTTGTCGATGTTGATCTGCGGCTTGATGCGCAGCTTCACCCCGACTTCCTTGCGCTCGATGGTCTGGTACGGGTTGGCGTTGTTCTGCGTTACCGATCCGGTGACGAAGGGCACTTCCTGGCCGACCAGGATCGACGCCTCGGCGTTGTCCAGGGTCAGCAGGGTTGGCGTGGACAGCAGGTTGAAGCCGCTCTTGCCTTTCAGCGCGTTGACCAGCATGGCGAAGTTGAAACCGCCGCCGAAATGGCCGATACCCGCCATGGCGCCGGTGGTGCTGGACAGCAAATCGCCAAGGGCCTCGTTGTCGCCACTGGCGGCGGCCCCGGCGATGCTGGCGATATTCACCCCGTTGCTGCCGAAATTGACGATGCCGGCACCGAACTTCTCGTCAGCGAACAGCCACTGCACGCCCAGCTCCTGGGCGCTGCTGTCGGACACCTCGGCGATGATCGCCTCCACGACTACCTGGGCACGGCGGATGTCCAACTGCTCGACGATGGCGCGGTAGGCGGCCAGCTCGCTGTCGGGGCCGACCATGACCACGGCGTTGGTGCCCTCTTCGTATTCCAGGCGGATGCTCGAGCCGCCGGCGGCGGGTACTACAGGCCTGTCCTTGCCCTCTGCATCGCCCGCACCTTCAGAGGGCGTCATGCCTTCCTGGCTGAGCCCGCGCAACACCTTTACCACTTCGCCCGCATTGGCATGGCGCAGGTAGATGACCTGGGTACTGCCGGTGCCTGGTGCGTCCTGGGGGCGGTCGAGCTGGCGCAGCAAGCTGGCGATACGTTCCAGGTTGCTGCGCCAGTCGGTAACGACCAACTGGTGCGCCGCCGGATAAGGTGTGATCACACCGACCCGTGGGTCGATCAGGGGCTTGAGAATGCCCAGCACCTGCTCGCTGGCGGCATTGCGCACGTTGAATACCCGCGTAGCCACGCTGTCGCTGCCTTCCCCCTGCTGCCCTCCCGCCTCCACCGGCACAGGCTCCAGGCGAGCAGCCTGGTCGGGAACGATCTTCACGCTGCCGTTGGGCAGGTCGACAGTGGCGTAGCCCTGGGCGCGCAGCTGGGCCAGGAAGATGTCGTAGATGGCATCGGCGTCGTGCAGGTCGACGGTGCGTACGGTGACCTTGCCCTTGACCCGGGGGTCGACGATGAAGGTGGTGCCGGTGATGCGTGACACGCTGTCGATGAACTCGCCCAGTTCGGTGTCGACGAAGTTCACCTCGTACATAGGCGTGCCGTTGTCATCGAACACCGGCTCTTCAGCACAGGCCATGGAGAGGGCCAGGCTCAGCGCGGCCGCCACGCAATATCTGACAGGCATCGTTCATCCTTGCCGCTTGAAGCCGGTCACGACGGGGCGTGGCGGCCAGGGCAGGCGTTCACGCCGCCCCTGGTTGTTGAAAATCAGGCCATCGCTGTCGATGTCCTGCAGCACGATCCCTGGCGCCAGGCGCTGGCCGCGGGCCAAGGTGCGCACCTGCTCGCCATAGCGCAGCACCACCACGCTGGAGGCCAGCGGCTGCGCCTTGAGGCCGCCCAGGTATTGCAGCGGCAGGCGCGTGATTGCGATGGCACCGTCGTCGACGGGTACCTGCCAATGGCCGACCATCAAGCCAGGCAGCGGCTTGTCGGGCGCTGCGGGCGCAGTGGCCGGTTGCGGCTGGCGACCCAGTTGCAGCACGCACTGGGCCGCCAGCCAGCCGACCAGGGTCAGGCCAGCGCCCATCAGCAAGCGCGAGGCGAGCGTCACGATGCCAACTGCCTTGGGTGCCAGCCCGGGTGCCCCTGCACGTAGCGCAATTCGGGCAGCTGCAGCGGCGCCAGTTGCCAGTCGCTCGCCTGGCGGGCGAGCCAGGCTTCGATCCGTTGCCACAGCGGCTCGCCGGCCTGGGTTTCGAATTGCAGGCCAAAGGTGCGGCACAGGCCCTGCACCGGTTCCAGGCCACTGATGCGCTTGCCTTGCGGGCTGTAGCTGACACGCCAGGCATGGCCCTGCCAGCGCGGCAGGTCCTGGCTGTTGTCCAGCAACAGCGGGTCGCCGAACAGTTGCTCCGCGGCGTTTTCCAGCACTTGCTCGACCTGCCGGGCGGGTGCTTCGACCACCGGTGCCGGGTAGCCACCGGTGAGGCTGATCAGGTGTTCTCGGGTAATGGCCGCCCCTGCAGGCAGAGGGTAGTCATAACGCAGGCCCGGCAGCAGCACCGGCATGCTGCTGTCGTCGGCCAGGGCCTGATGCAGCAGCCGGTCCCAGCTGCCGCCTCGGGTGTCGCGGCGCCACAGCGCCTGGGGCGCGCGGGCCAGCGGTTGATCGAGCCAGGCCGCGTGGCCGGCGCGCTGCTGGCGCAGTTCTGCCTGCAATGCCCCGACACGCTGCTGAGCGGCGGGCGCCAGCTGTTGCTCAAAGGCCGGGAAGAAACGCCCCTCGAACTGCCACAGCCCGGCCACGCGCTGGCAGCGCAGGCGGAAGGCACCGCTGCCCCGGCAACCGGCGAACAGCACCGGCACGCGGCGGCCGCTGGCCTGGCTGACCTCGACCGGCGCCGGCCACAGATCCTGGCCGCGGGCGCACAGCAGCACATCGATCTGCGGCACCCGCTCGGCCAGCCACAAGCCCGGCCCGGTACCGACATCGGCCAGGGCCACCACCAGGTCAGCCTCGCGTCGGGCCTGTTCGAACACCGGCTGCAATGACTGGTACCACTGTTTGAGGGAGGCTTTCTGGTCCTGGGCATAGGGGTCGGTCACGCCGATCACGGCAATACGTGCACCGCCGCGTTCGAAGACGTGCAAGGCTTCCAGGCCCAAAGCCCGGCGCTGCGTGTCTGCCAGCCCGGCGCCCAGGGTAACGGTGCCAGCCTGGCGATATAGCGCCGGGCTGCGCTGTGGCCACAACACGCGCTCGTCGCTACTGACCCGCGCTTCACTGCCCAGCAGCTGGCTGCCCTGCAGGCCGCTTTCGCCCTGGGTCAGGTAGGCCAGGCCACTGCCATTCCAGCCCTGGCCGTTTTCCAGGGTCAGGCTGTTGCCAGCCCCAGCCTCACCGCGCAGCTGCTCGAGCAATGCCGCCAGCACCGCATAGCCGCCCAGCTGGGCAGATGCAGCCTGGCTGGCATCGAGCAGGGGCGCCAGTTGCGGGTAGGCGATGCTGGCACTGCTGCCGGTCATCCATGGGGCGCGGCCCAGGTGGCTGACCGGCCCCAGGCGAGTGGCCGGCACCACCGCCTGGCCAGGCTGGCGGGCATCGAGGGTGTCGGCCACGTACAGCAGGTCGAGGCTGGCGTTGCCTCCCTGCTGCCCAGGAAGGGCGGAGCAGGCGCCGAGCAACGGTGCCAAGGCACCGATACCCATCCAGCCGATCACTTCGCGCCTGTGCACACTGCTTGCCATCGAACCCGCCATCCTTATCCATGTTCATCCAGGGCCCCGGATGTTGCGGCGTTGGCATTACAGTTTGATGGCAGAAATCCGACAGCCATTCCAAAGTGATCTGTAGAGCACGCTTGTAAGAGCGGGTTGTTTTAAAACCCCCTTAACATTTCTGCCAATGAATCATCACATTTGCGCACTAAAGTCGCGGTTCCCTCTAACTCAGCCAACATAAGGACACCCTGATGAGTCGAGATACCGGCGACAACCTGGACCGGAACCAAAGCGGCAACCTGCCGATGGCCAACGTCATGGACGCCTACCTGAGCCGCCGCAGCGTGATGCGCGGCAGCCTGGGCGCCGCCATCGCCATGATTGCCGGTACCGGCCTGACAGGCTGCTTCGACGGTGGTGGTTCCGATCACGATGATCCGGTCACCGAGCCACCCGTGACTGAGCCGGAAGTGCCGAAACTGGCACTGGGCTTCCAGTCCATCCCGGGCTCGCGCACCGACGCCTGCGTGGTTGCCGCCGGCTACAGCGCCTATGTGCTGGCGCCCTGGGGCACGCCGATAAACAGCAATGGCAACCCGTGGAAGTCCGACGGCAGCAACACCTCGACCGACCAGGCCAACGCCATGGGCATGCACCATGACGGCATGCACTTCTTCCCCATCAACGGCAGCTCCGAAGACGGCCTGCTGGCGATCAACTTCGAGTACATCGACACTGCCGCCCTGCACCCGGCCGGCCCGACTACCGATGTGAACGGCAAGCGCCCGGTGGAGGAAGTACGCAAGGAAATCAACGCACACGGTGCCGGCGTGGTGCGCCTGCAGAAAATCGGCGGCCGCTGGCAGGTGGTCGACAACGACCCGCTCAACCGCCGCTTCACTACTGCCTCGCGCATGGAAATCACCGGCCCGCTGCGGGGAACCGACCACGTCAAGACCAAGTACTCCACCGCCGGCACCCATTGCCGCGGCACCAACAACAACTGCGGCAACGGCTACACCCCGTGGGGCACCTACCTGACCTGTGAAGAGAACTGGCCAGGCATTTTCGTCAACAAGGGCACCCGCCCCGAAGACCAGCGCCGCATTGGCGTGGGCACCTCAAGTGGCCAGTACAAGTGGGAAACCGCAGCCGGTGATAGCAGCGAAGTGGACGACGAATTCGCCCGTTTCGATGTCACCATCAAAGGCGCCAGCGCAACCGACGACTACCGCAATGAAGCCAGCACCTACGGCTACATCGTCGAAATCGACCCGTACAACAGCAACACCCTGGCCACCAAGCGCACCGCGCTGGGGCGCTTCCGCCACGAAGGCTGTGCCCCGGGCCTGCCGGTCGCCGGCAAGCCGCTGGTGTGGTACATGGGTGACGACTCGAGCAACGAGTACCTGTACAAGTGGGTGTCGACCGCAGTGTGGGACGCAGCCGATGCCAACCCGGCCGACCGCCTGGCCACCGGTGCCAAGTACCTCGACCAGGGCAAGTTGTACGTCGCCCGCTTCAATGCCGACGGCACCGGTGTATGGCTGCTGCTGGACGTAGGCACCGCCACCACTGGCGGCAGTACCCTGGGCGCACTGTATGGCGACCTGCCGGGCATCATCCTCAACACCCGTGGTGCTGCCGATGCCGTGGGCGCAACGCCGATGGACCGCCCGGAATGGACCACGGTCAACCCGCTCAACGGCGACGTATACCTGACCCTGACCAACAACAGCGCGCGTACCCCGGAAAAGGTCGATGCAGCCAACCCGCGCGGCCCGAACCGTCACGGCCACATCATCCGCTGGCACGACAGCGACGACCAGCTGAGCTTCACCTGGGACATCTTCGTGTTCGGCGCCAACGCCGCCGGCACCGCCGACATCAACCGCTCCGGCCTGACCGAACTGAACCAGTTCGCCAGCCCGGACGGCATGAGTTTCGATAGCCGTGGCGTGCTGTGGTTCGAGACCGACAACGGCGAGAGCACCGTGACGGACTACACCAACGACCAGCTGCTGGCAGTGATCCCCACCAACCTGGTGGATGCCAGCGGCAAGCAGGTGCCGGTGAACGCACAGAACCAGGTGGACCTGCGCCGCTTCTTCGTCGGGCCAAATGGCTGCGAGGTAACCGGGATTACCTTTACCCCGGACAACAAGACGCTGTTCGTCAATATCCAGCACCCGGAGAACTGGCCATATACCGACAAGGCCACCGATGCCACCCCGGCAGGTGCCACGGTAAGGCCGCGTGCTGCGACGGTAGTGATCCAGCGTATCGATGGCGGGGAGATCGGCACCGCCTGATCGATTTGTGCACGGGGGCCGCTTTGCGGCCCTATCGCGACACAAGGCCGCTCCTACAAGGGATCGCATTCCCCTGTAGGAGCGGCCGTGTGTCGCGATGGGCTGCAAAGCAGCCCCGGCAATCTCAAGCCCTACCACACCATCGGCTCCCGGCTGCGCACCCGCACCTGCTGCGCCGGTACCCGGGCATGCCATTGCACTACCCCCAGCGCCTCCACCTGGAACTCGCTGCGTATCACCCGCCCCTCCTCCGCGAACGACAGCTGCAACAGGAAATACCCGCTGTTCAGCAGCAGCCCTTCGCTCAACCGTTCGAAGGTTTCGTCATCCACCGCCCCCAGGGCCTGGCGTAGCGCAGTTGCATCCACATACCCCGACGCCGGGCGACCGCTGATGATGCGGCTGAGCAACGAGCGCGGATAGCGCCCTTCATACAGCGCCTCCAGCAATGGCAGATGCTCCAGCCCCAGGGCATTGGCATTCAGCCGCCAGCCGGTGGTCTGAGGCAAGGCGCACAGCATCGGGTAACGGCTCTGGCGGCTGGCGTCCGGCTCCAGTAGCAAGTTCAGCTCGCTGGTATCGAGCATCGGCTGGTTGGCTGCCAGGCGCGGTGGTTGCTGGCGCAGGTATTGGGCGCTCTCGGCGCCCTGCAGGCGGGCATCGCTGTCGGTATCCAGCCAGTCGCCCAGGGCATCGACCATGCGCTCGGCAGCCATGTCATCGCCCAGCAGGTACCGCAACTGGCGCGCAGCTCGCTCGCCGTCAGCGCCAAGCAGCGCATTGACGTTGAAACAGGTGTGCTGGTCGAGCACCCGCAACTGCGCCTGGCCAGCGCCAAAATCGTAGTTCAACGGCTGCCCGCGCAAGGCCTGCCAGAACAGCGGGCTAAGCCGCCAGCTGGGGTCACGCAGGGCCTGTTCGGCATAGGCCAGGCCGGCCTGCTCCATCGCTCGCGCCTGCACCCGCTGGTGCAACAGGCGCACCCCATCGACCTGGCGCCGGCCATCTTCCAGCAGCCAGGCCATGCCCGCCGCCAACATCGCCAGCACCACCATCACCATCAGCAGGGCCGCGCCCTGCTGTTGCCTGCCACCCATCCTTGCCTGCCTCTGTCGCCGAATAAAGACGCCAGTCAACACGCCCGGTGTTGCAGGTAGATGGCAGTGACCGTTCGTCATGTGTACGTCATCTGCGCGAGGCAGGATTGTCTTTCCTTTTCATGACCTTACAGGAGTGGTCGCAATGGGTGGCATTGGAATCTGGCAACTGATGATCGTACTGCTGATCGTATTCCTGCTGTTTGGTACCAAGCGCCTCAAGGGCCTGGGCAGCGATGTTGGCGAGGCGATCCAGGGTTTTCGCAAGTCCATGGGCGGTGACACTGACGCGACTTCCGCAGCGCAAACACAGGTGCAGCAACAGTGCCCGCTGACCGGTCAGGGTACGCAGCAACCGCAAGCGGACCGTCAACCCTGATGTTCGAGGTAGGCTTCAGCGAGTTGCTGCTGGTCGGCATCGTCGCGCTGTTGGTTCTAGGCCCGGAGCGCCTGCCGGTGGCGGCACGCACCCTCGGGCGCGGCCTGGGCCAGGCACGCAGGGCCATGCACGCCCTGCGCACGCAGGTAGAGCGGGAGATCGAACTGCGCCCTGTCGAGCTACCCGATCTCGACAGTGCGCCTTTGCAGCGCCTGGAACAGGAGATCCGCCAAGGCATCAGCCTGAAAGCGGAGCCGGCCAATGATGCGGCCACGGTCGCTCCCCCCAAGGAAAACCTTTCATGAGCATTGCCATGGACCCGGCGGCGAGCATGCCGCTGACCGAACACCTGCGCGACCTGCGCAAACGCCTGGTGCGTTGCCTGGCGCTGGTGGCGTTGGTGTTCGCCGGCCTGTTCCCCTTCGCCCAGACGCTGTACACGCTGGTTTCCGAACCGCTGCGGCGCTTCTTGCCGGAAGGCGCGAGCATGATCGCCACCAGCGTCACTTCGCCGTTCCTGACACCGTTCAAGCTGACCGCGATGTGCGCAGTGTTCGTCGCCATGCCACTGCTGCTGCACCAGGCCTGGGGCTTTCTGGCGCCGGGGCTGTACCGCCGTGAACGGCGTATTGCCCTGCCGCTGCTGGTGTCGAGCATCGTGCTGTTCTACGCCGGCATGGCCTTCGCCTTCTTCCTGGTGTTTCCGATGATGTTCGGCTTCTTTGCCAGCGTTACACCGGAGGGCGTGGCGATGATGACCGATATCAGCCAGTACCTGGACTTTATCCTGGCGCTGTTTCTGGCGTTCGGGCTGGCGTTCGAGATACCGGTGGCGACGTTTATCGTGGTCTGGGTGGGGTTGGCCGATGTGGCCACGTTGCGGCGCAGCAGGCCCTACGTGATCGTCGGGTGCTTTGTGGTGGGGATGATCCTGACGCCGCCGGATGTGTTTTCGCAGACGATGCTGGCGGTGCCGATGTGGGTGCTGTTCGAGGTGGGGTTGCTGGCTTGTGGGTGGTTGAAGCGGCCCGGGCAGGGCAAGGAGATTGGGGCTGGATTGTAGGGCCTCTTCGCGGGTAAACCCGCTCCCACAGGGATCGCACAATATCCGAGAGTTGTGCGATCCCTGTGGGAGCGGGTTTACCCGCGAATAGCCTTGATGCGGTCTAGAACTCGGCGAGCTGCCAGACTTCGTAGGCTGGCGTTTCGTACGGGTGGCTCTGCTTGAGTGCAGCGACGACCTGGACAATCAGCTCGTCAGCCACCACCAGCTCCACCTTCCACTCTTCCACCACCTCGACCTGGCCGGTTTGCCCGATGAACGGCTGGCTGCCGTCCAGCGGGCGGAACTGGCCCTGGCCCAGCGTCTGCCAGGCGCAGTGGTCATAGTCACCGATGCGCCCGCCACCCGCGGCGAACACAGCGGCCTTGACCACTTCGACGTGGCTGGCGGGGACGAAGAAGGCGAGCTTGTACACGCCTTAGTTCACCCACACCCGTGCGTTACGGAACATACGCATCAGCGCGGCATCTTCCTGCCACTCATCCGGGCGCCAGGAGTTCTGCACGGCACGGAACACACGCTCCGGGTGCGGCATCATGATGGTCACGCGGCCGTCGCGGCTGGTGAGACCGGTAATGCCACGCGGCGAGCCGTTCGGGTTGGCCGGGTAGGCTTCGGTGACCTTGCCGTGGTTGTCGACGTAGCGCAGGGCCACGCAACCGGACAGGTCGGCTGCCAGCAGTGCTTCTTCGCTGGCGAACTCGGCATGGCCTTCACCGTGGGCGATGGCGATCGGCATGCGCGAACCGGCCATGCCCTGCAGGAAGATCGAGTTGGACTTCTGCACTTCGACCATGGCCACACGCGCTTCGAACTGCTCCGAACGGTTACGCACGAAGTGCGGCCAGTGCTCGGTGCCCGGGATCAGTTCATGCAGGTTGGACATCATCTGGCAACCGTTGCACACGCCCAGGGCGAAGCTGTCGGTACGCTCGAAGAAGGCCTGGAAGGCGTCACGGGCGCGGCTGTTGAACAGCGCAGACTTGGCCCAGCCTTCACCGGCACCCAGCACGTCGCCGTAGGAGAAGCCACCGCAGGCGATCAGGCCCTTGAAGGCTTCGAAGTCGACACGGCCAGCGAGGATGTCGCTCATGTGCACGTCGATGGCGGCGAAGCCGGCACGGTCGAAGGCGGCTGCCATCTCGACCTGGCCGTTGACGCCCTGCTCGCGCAGGATGGCCACTTGCGGGCGCACGCCCTTCTTGATGTACGGCGCGGCGATGTCGTCGTTGACATCGAAGCCCAGCTTGACCGACAGGCCCGGGTTGTCTTCCTCCAGCAGCAGGTCGAATTCCTGGTCGGCGCAGTCGGCGTTGTCGCGCAGGCGCTGGATCTGGTAGCTGGTCTCGGCCCACTGGCGCTGCAGCATGCGGCGGTCGTCGTCGAACAGCACTTCACCGTTCAGGCTGATGGACACTTCACCGTTATTGACCGGCTTGCCGATCACCGCGACGCAACCTTCACCCAGGCCAGCGGCGCTGAACTGTGCCAGTACGTCGGGGGTAGCATCCTGGCGAACCTGGATGACCGCACCCAGCTCTTCGTTGAAGAGGATGGCCGGCACGTCGCCCTTGCTGTCGGTCAGCGGGTCGAGGTGCAGATCGAGGCCGCAGTGGCCGGCGAAGGCCATTTCCAGCACGGTGGTGACCAGGCCGCCGTCGGAGCGGTCGTGGTAGGCCAGCAGGTGGCCATCTTCGTTCAGGCCCTGGATCACGGCGAAGAACGCCTTCAGGTCTTCGGCGTCATCGACGTCCGGTGCCTGGGCGGCGATCTTGCCGTAGGTCTGTGCCAGGATCGAGGCGCCCATGCGGTTCTTGCCGCGGCCAAGGTCGATCAGGATCAGGTCGGTCTCGCCCTTGTCCATGCGCAGTTGCGGGGTCAGGGTCTTGCGGATGTCGGTGACCGGGGCGAAGCCGGTGATGATCAGCGACATTGGCGATGTAACGCTCTTCTCGACGCCCTCGTCGCTCCACTTGGTCTTCATCGACATCGAGTCTTTGCCGACCGGAATGGTAATGCCCAGCTCCGGGCACAGCTCCATGCCGACAGCCTTGACGGTGTCGTACAGGCGGGCGTCTTCACCTGGGTGGCCGGCGGCAGACATCCAGTTGGCCGACAGTTTGATGTCGGACAGCTTCTCGATGCGCGAGGCAGCCAGGTTGGTCAGTGTCTCGCCAATTGCCATGCGGCCGGACGCCGGGGCATCCAGCAGAGCCAGCGGGGTACGCTCGCCCATGGCCATGGCTTCGCCGGTGTAGACGTCGAAGCTGGTGGCGGTGACGGCGCAGTCGGCAACCGGTACCTGCCACGGGCCGACCATCTGGTCACGAGCTACCAGGCCGGTGATGGTGCGGTCGCCGATGGTGATCAGGAAGCTCTTGCTGGCCACGGCCGGGTGGCTGAGGACGCGCTGAACGGCGTTGTCCAGGTCCAGCGTGCTTGGGTCGAAGTCATCGCCCAGCTCGGCTTCGCGAGTAACCGAACGGTGCATGCGTGGCGGCTTGCCCAGCAGTACGTCGAGCGGCATGTCTACTGGCGTGTTGCCGAAGTGGCTGTCGCTTACGGTCAGGTGTTTTTCTTCAGTCGCTTCACCCACTACGGCAAACGGGCAACGCTCACGCTCGCAGATTGCCTTGAAACGCTCGAAGTCGACGGCGCTGACCGCAAGCACGTAACGCTCCTGCGATTCGTTGCTCCAGATTTCGTGCGGGGCCATGCCCGGCTCGTCGTTGGGCACGTTGCGCAGTTCGAAGCGGCCACCACGGCCACCGTCGTTTACCAGCTCTGGGAAGGCGTTGGAGATACCGCCGGCGCCAACGTCATGGATGAAAGCGATCGGGTTGTTGTCGCCCAGCTGCCAGCAGCGGTCGATGACCTCCTGGCAACGGCGCTCCATTTCCGGGTTTTCGCGCTGTACGGAGGCGAAGTCCAGGTCAGCCGAGCTGGCACCGGTAGCCACCGACGAAGCGGCGCCGCCGCCCAGGCCGATCAGCATGGCCGGGCCACCGAGCACGATCAGCTTGGCGCCGACAGTGATCTCGCCTTTCTGCACGTGGTCTTCACGGATGTTGCCCATGCCACCGGCCAGCATGATCGGCTTGTGGTAGCCGCGCACTTCTTCACCGTGCGGGGTGTTGATGGCCTGCTCGAAGGTACGGAAGTAGCCGGTCAGGGCCGGGCGGCCGAATTCGTTGTTGAACGCAGCGCCACCCAGAGGGCCTTCGATCATGATGTCGAGGGCGTCGACGATGCGCTCAGGCTTGCCGTAGGCCTGCTCCCACGGCTGTTCGAAGCCAGGGATACGCAGGTTGGACACGGTGAAGCCGGTCAGGCCAGCCTTGGGCTTGGCGCCACGGCCGGTCGCGCCTTCGTCGCGGATTTCACCGCCGGAGCCGGTGGAGGCGCCAGAGAACGGGGCGATGGCGGTCGGGTGGTTGTGCGTCTCGACCTTCATCAGGATGTGCACCGGCTCCTGCACCGCGCCGTACTGGCGGGTTTCAGGGTTCGGGAAGAAACGGCCGGCAACGTTGCCGACGATCACCGAGGCGTTGTCCTTGTACGCAGACAGCACACCTTCGTTGTGCATCTGGTAGGTGTTCTTGATCATGCCGAACAGGCTCTTTTCCTGAGCCTGGCCGTCGATGTCCCAACTGGCGTTGAAGACCTTGTGGCGGCAGTGCTCGGAGTTCGCCTGGGCGAACATCATCAGTTCGATGTCGTTCGGGTTGCGCTTGAGGCCCTGGAAGGCGTTTACCAGGTAGTCGATCTCGTCTTCGGCCAGGGCCAGGCCCAGGTCGATGTTGGCCTTGGCCAGGGCGTCACGGCCACCGGCAAGGATGTCCACCGAGGTCATCGGCTTGGGCTGGGCATGGCTGAACAGGTCAGCGGCCTGCTCCAGCTGGCCGAGCACGCGCTGGGTCATGCGGTCGTGCAGCTCGGCGGCGATCAGTTCGGCGTCGGCTTCGCTCAAGTTGCCGGCAACGTAGTAGGCGATACCGCGTTCCAGGCGCTGGATCGACTGCAGGCCGCAGTTGTGAGCGATGTCGCTGGCCTTGCTGGCCCACGGCGAAATGGTGCCCAGGCGCGGCACGACCAAAAACAGGCGGCCGCTCGGCTCCTGTACCGGCACGCTCGGGCCGTACTTGAGCAGACGGCCCAGCACCTGCTGCTGGTCGGCGGTCAGCTCGCCGTCGACATCGGCGAAGTGGGCAAATTCGGCATACAAACCAGTAACAGCGGGGACTTTCTGGCTCAGTTGCTCGAGTAATTTACCGTGGCGAAAGGCAGAAAGGGCAGGAGCGCCGCGCAGGATCAACATCGTCGGGACAGCCTCAGGAAGGGGTGTGCTTAGAGGCCGTGCATTCTAGCCTAATTCGAAGGGTTTCGGCACCCGCTCTAAGCCATGGCTGCCGGGCGGCGGAACCGGACTTGCGGGTCAAAAAAAATTGCCTTGTGTTGCCTGCTCCGGCCCTATCGCCGGCAAGCCGGCTCCCACAGGTATACCACCACCCTCAAGGCCTGCATTGTACCTGTGGGAGCCGGC
>MTEU01001520.1_pt1 | contig 17122 bp, 15 predicted proteins | sample 1042701 | NCBI WGS metagenome assembly MTEU01 (sample SAMN06185813, study PRJNA358809) | soil metagenome | isolation source: naturally attenuated soil | place: India | collected 2015-05-23
CTCCGGCATCGGCCCCCGCGACCGCATCGGCAAACGCGACCGCATCGGCAGCCGCGACCGCATCGGCAACCGCGACCGCATCCGCTCCGCTGGCTTCCGCCTCCGCACCGGCCGCCTCGGCGCCGGTTGCAGCACAGGCGGCCCAGCCCGCCGCCGACGCCAAGCCCTGGCGCTACACCATCGATCGCGTCGCGCTGAAGCAGGCCCGCGTCGCGCTGCGCGACGAGGCGGCGTTCTCCGGCCCGGGCACGCTGGCGCTCGGGCCGATCGACGTGCAGATCGATGGGCTGTCCGGCGACAGCGACAAGCCGGCCAGGCTCGACGCCACGCTGGTGGTGGCCGACGGCCAGACCATCGCGCACCAGGGCGCACTGTCGCTGCGGGACGCCACGCTGGCCGGCACGCTGCGTGCCAATGGATTGCAGCCGCAGACCTTCGCCGCCTGGTTCCCGGGCGAATTGCGCATCCAGTTGGGCCAGTCGGCGCTCGATGCCGAGCTGAACTACCGGATGTCGTGGGCCGCGCCGGCCTTCGCGCTGTCGCTGGAGAATTCGCGCGTCGCGATGAGCAACGTCCATGTGGCGCTGCGCGATCCGGCCGCCGCGCCGCGCGTTGCCGCTGCGCCGTCCGACGATGCCGCGGCAAAGCGGCGCGAGCAGCGTGCCCGCCAGCGCGGCGATCTGGTCGGCGACAAGCTGCCGCTGGTCAGCGCCGACAAGCTGACGCTGGACGGCCTGCGTTTCGACCTGGCCGCGCAGTCGCTGCAGGTCGCGCAGATCGGCCTGAGCCACCCGCAATTTGCCGCGGTGCGCGACCATCGCGGCGAGCTGGTCGAGGCCTCGCGCATCTGGGTGGCGCAGTCGCGCGCCGCCAGCGCGAAGCGCGCGCAGCCCGGGCCGAAGACGAGCACCCCCGCGGCACCCGCCAAACCGTGGCAGGTCGAAGTCGGCAGCCTCGCGATCGATGGCGGCAAGTTGCGCCTGACTGACTACCAGCCGGCCGCGGCCAACAGCAATCGCCCCGTGGTCCATCAGTTGCGCGGTATCGGCGTCAAGACTGGCGCCGTTCGCTGGCCGCTGCCTGCCACGCCGATCGCGCTGAAGGCCAAGGTCGAGTCGGGCCGCCGCGGCGTGCTGTCCCTGGACGGCACCGTGCAGCCCACGCTGCCGGCGCTGCAGATGCGCGTCGATGCGAAGCAGCTGGACCTGACGCCGTTCCAGCCTTATCTCGCCGATCGTTTCAACGCGGCGCTGCGCGCCGGCAACGCCACCGTCAACGGCAATCTCGCGGTGGCCGTGCCGAGCGGCAAGCCGGTGGCCGCCACCTTCGCCGGCACCGCGCAGCTGAGCAATGTGCGTACGGTCGACCGCGTCAACGGCGAGGACTTCATCCGCTGGCGCTCGCTGGGACTCAGTGGCATCGACTTCCGCATGGACGACAGCAAGGGCCCGTTGCGGCTGGCGCTGGGCCAGATCGCGCTGAACGACTTCTATGCGCGCGTGATCCTGAACGCGAACGGCCGGCTGAATCTGCAGGACGTGGTCTCCGGCGGCGCCCAGCAGGGCCAGCCGGCGCCGACCACCAGCCTGACGCAGGCCAGCACCGCACCGGCACCGGCCAGCGCGCCGCAGGCCCAGTCCGCCTCGGCCACTGTTGCTGCCAGCGCCTCCGCGCCGGCCGCGCCTTCGACCAAGGGCACCGCGGCCGGTCCGCAGATCCGCATCGGCGGCGTCAAGATCGACAAGGGCAACATCAACTTCTCGGACTTCTTCGTCAAGCCGAACTACACCGCCAACCTGACCGGCATGCACGGCTCGATCTCGAAGGTGTCGACCGGCGATCCGGCACCGGCCGATCTGGTGCTCGAAGGCCGGCTCGACGACGATGCGCCCGTGACGATCGGCGGCAAGCTGAACCCGCTCGGCGAGCAGCTCTACCTCGATATCGCCGCGAAGGCTGCCGGCGTCGAGCTGACGCGCCTGACGCCGTACGCCACCAAGTACGCCGGCTATCCGATCACCAAGGGCAAGATGACGGTCGACGTCGCCTACAAGATCGAGAACGGCCAACTGAACGCCAGCAACCATCTGTTCCTGGACCAGCTGACGTTCGGCGACAAGGTCGACAGCCCGACCGCGACCAAGCTGCCGGTGCTGCTGGCGGTCTCGCTGCTGAAGGATCGCAATGGCGTGATCGACGTCAACCTGCCGGTATCGGGTTCGTTGTCGGACCCCGAGTTCAGCATCGGCGGCGTGATCATGCGCGTGATCGTCAACCTGCTGACCAAGGCCATCACCTCGCCGTTCTCGCTGATCGCCTCGGCCTTCGGCGGCGGCGACGAACTCGGCTATGTCGAGTTCGCACCCGGTTCGGCGAATCTGACCGACGCCGGGCGCAGGAAGGTCGAGACGCTGGGCAAGGCGCTGAACGATCGGCCGGGCCTGCGGCTGGAGATCACCGGCCGCATCGATCCGGCCACCGACGCTGCCGGCGCGCGCCGCGCCTGGCTCGACGAGCAGGTGGCCGAGCAGAAGGTGCGCGAACTGCGGCAATCGGCGCGCGAGCAGCGCGCGGCCGACGACGAGGACGGCGAGCAGGGCGCCAAGGTCACCGTCAGCCCGCAGGAGTACCCGAAGTACCTGGAAGCGGTCTACCGCCGCTCGTCGATCAAGAAGCCGCGCAACCTGATCGGCATGGCCAAGTCGCTGCCAACCGCGGAGATGGAAGCGCTGCTGCTGCAGAACGCGCCGGTCACCGACTCGGGCCTGCGGCAGCTGGCCGAGCGGCGTGCGCTGACGGTCAAGCAGGCGCTCGAGCGCGAGGGCAAGGTGCCCGAAGCGCGCCTGTTCCTGACCGCGCCGAAGCTCGATACCGACGGCATCAAGGACAAGGGCTCGCCGAATCGCGTGGACTTCACGATCCGGCAGTAGTGGCGCCGGCGCGCCGGTGCACCAGCCGCACGTCGCGAATCACCATGCGATCGCGCGGCAGCGCCGGCAGCCGGCCGAAGTCCAGCGTCAGGTCCTGCTCCGGCACCGTATAGCGCAGCCCGCGCAGCAGGAACAGGACCGCCTGCTTCATCAGCGCGACGGTGATGCCCTCGCCGGGACAGCGATGATGATCGGCGGCCTGCGCGCCGCCCTGCGGGATGAAGTTGAACGGCGTCGGCGCGCGGGCCAGGAAGCGCTCCGGCGCGAACGCCTCCGGGTCGTCCCAGCTGCGGGGATCGCGGTTGGTGCCATACAGGTCCAGCATTGCGCGCCGGCCGCGCGCAAAGCGATAGCCCTTCCATTCGAAATCGTCCCGCACCCGCGCCACCACCGCCGGAAAGAACGGATACCAGCGGCGCACCTCCTGCACGAAGGCATCGAGATAGGCCGGATCGCCCTGCTGCAGGCGCTCGCGGCATGCCGGATACAGGTGCAGCGCGTGCGCGACGAACACGATGAAGACCGAGACGGCCACGGTCGGCCGCAGCAGGTTCGCCAGTTCCACGGCGGCGATGCGCGGCGGCAGCAGCTGGCCGTCTGCATCGTGGTGCCACGCCACCGTATGCATCGGCGTGTGCTCGAGAATCTCGAACTGACCGGCCCGTGCCTGGTCGATCAGCCGCGACAGCCAGGCCTCGACCCGGTCGCGCGCGCGCCGCGAGCGGAAATGGCCAAGGCCCGGCGCGGCGGCCTGGTCGAACAGCGCGGTCAGCTGCCGGCAGCGCGGCTCGACCTCATGCTCGCGCAACGGCACGCTGGCCCAACTGCAGACAGCCCGGGTCAGCAGCGGATGCAGCGCGTCGTACAGCGCCACTGGCTGGCCATCGGACCACGACCGCGCGGACAGCAGCCATTGCTGCGCGACCGCGTCGCACAACGAGGCAATGCGCTCGGGCGCGGTCGCATGCATGAACAACGCCTTGCGCATCCGGTGCGCGTCGCCGTCGAGCGTCTGCACGCCGCCCTTGCCGAACAGCGTCGCGCGCACCGGCTCGGGCGCCGCCCCGCCACGCTGGAACCGCTGCGGATCGTAGAACAGTGCGGCCGCCTCGGGCCCGGTCATGCACAGCGTGCGGCGCAGCAGCACGCGGGTTTCGAAGACGTCGGATTGCAGCGCGCGGCAGCGTTTGGCGATGAAGCGATAGGGGTCGGCCAGCATGGCCAGGCTATGGTCCCCGGGTGCGTCGCGTGGAATGGCGGGCATCGGCGGTGCTCGGATCGGAAGCGGGATCGCCAATCCGCTGCAACCTGCATGCCAGCGCAACGCCCTGTGCGCCAAGTGAAGCGCAGCGGCATTCGACCGCGCGGCGCGCGGGAGCATCATCGTGGCGCCGCAGCAAAAACGCGTATGATTCGCTCCGGATTGAATAAAGGAGTGTGTTTTGCAGCAGGAAGCCGTCGCTTACAAGACCTGGGTGTGCCTGATTTGCGGTTGGGTCTATGACGAGGAGCAAGGTTGGCCGGACGACGGCATCGCGCCCGGCACGCGCTGGGAAGAGATTCCCGAGGATTGGCGCTGCCCGGAATGCGATGTGGCGAAAGCCGATTTCGCGATGATCGAGATCTGACGCACGGCGTCGGCACGCGACGCGAGCGTTCCTTTCGCGTTTGGAGTGATGCGCCGCGGGAAGCCTTGCTAGCCGTGGTGCAGGCGGTTTTGCTGGACCCCATGCGAGCCGCCGTGCGGCCGGTTGCGCGGCGTCGGCATGGCGCGCCGCCGCATCCGCCGGCAATGGCGCCAGCGCATCCGCGCGGGCCGCATGCTGCACCACAGCGCGCGTCCGACCGTCAGCATGAGCGCCGCAGCTAGCAGGGCGGCGATCCAGAACAGCGACATGTCAGCCTCCCCGCCGGTCGCGATGCAGATCGCACCGGCAAGTGCCGAGCCGGCTGGGAAGCGGCTCGGAGCCCGTGGCCAGCTGATCCCTTCAGATCAGCAGCGGGATCGCCTCGAGAACGGCCAGGCCCAGCAGCGCGCCGGCGATTGCGCCGAGCGTGCGGCAACTGATCTGCAGTGGCCGCGCTGCAACGGGCACCATGCCCATCACGATAATCCCAACCAGCGCCATCGGAATCAGGAACACGAGGTCGTGCATGTCCAGGGTCGGCATGGCGGTCTCCTTTCCTCTCTCTCTGTGGGGAATGCTGTTATGCCTGCAGTATAGGCAGCGGGGCGCACTATCCAAGGGCTTTGCCGCTCGGGGTTGACCCGAGGCATGCGTACCGCCGCGCCGATCGCCGCCGCGTGTCCTATGCTGTGCAAATGAACGAGACCCGGTCTCGTCACAGCGTACGGAGGTGGCAATGGAACTTCACATGCATTCGCACCACTATGTGCGCCGCGTGCCTGACTGGAGCGCGGCCGCCGTGTCCGGCCTGGCTGCCGGCGCGCTGCTGCTGGTGCTCGAACTGTTCTGGTCGACGATGATCGCGGACACCAACCCGTGGCCCACCACGCGGATGATCGCCGCCATCGTCATGGGGCCCGACGTGCTGCAGAGCGGCATGTTCAGCCTGGCGACGGTCACGGCCGCACTGGTGATCCACTTCGTGCTGGGCGCCGTGCTCGGCATGATCCTGGCGGCGATCATGGCACCGTTCCAGCTCGATTCCAGCCTTGGCATGGCGCTGCTGGTCGGCGCGGTGTTCGGCCTGGTGATCTACCTGATCAACTTCTATGGCATGACGCGTTTCTTCCCGTGGTTTGCGGATGCGCGCGGCTGGCACACGCTGTTTGGCAATATCGTGTTCGGCATGTGCGCGGCAGCGGCGTACTGGAAGCTGGAAAGCAAGGACGTCACGCACTGAGCCGCGACGGCCAATGCGCGGCGGTCGGCGGTTCGCCTCCGGCCGCCGTTTTTCATGGGCACGCCGGCGCCGGTGCGTCGCCCATGCATCGAGGGCGCAAGGCTTGTGCGATGCGGCACGGCCCGCGCGCCGCCTCGCCTTGAATCGGGCTGATCGGATGCACTAGTCTTATCCTACCTGCGTGACTTGGGCAGCCCTCGTGCCGGCGGCACAGAAGGAGGGGTCGATATGGCGCTCGCCATCGCACTCGTGGTCATGGTTGTCGCTTCGGTGCTCTTCCACTTCCTGAGCCCGTGGTGGGCGACGCCGCTCGCGTCCAACTGGAAGCAGATGGACGACACGCTGACCATCACGATCGTCATCACCGGCGCCTTCTTCATCGGCATCAACCTGTTCGTCGGCTACATGGTCTGGCGTTATCGCCATCGCGACGGCAGCCGTGCCGCCTACCAGCCGGTCAATCACAAGCTCGAACTCTGGCTGATCGGCGGCACCACGCTGGGCATCATGGCGCTGCTGGCGCCGGGCCTGTTCGTCTATGCGGACTATGTGCGCCCGCCGCGCGATGCGATGCTGGTCGAGGTGGTCGGGCAGCAATGGTCGTGGGGCTTCCGCTTCCCGGGCGCGGGCGGGCAGTTCGGCACCACCGATCCGCGCTTTGTCGGACCGGGCAATCCGCTGGGGCTGAACCCCGACGATCCGAACGGGCAGGACGACATCATCGTCGCCGGCCCCGAACTGCATCTGCCGCTGGGGCGGCCCGTCAAGATCCTGGCGCGCTCCAAGGACGTGCTGCACGATTTCTATGTGCCGGAGTTCCGCGCCCGCATGAACATGGTGCCCGGCATGGTGACCTCGTTCTGGTTCACCCCGACGCGCGCCGGCACCTTCGACGTGCTGTGCGCGCAGCTGTGCGGCGTCGGCCATCACAACATGCGCGGCAAGGTGGTCGTCGACGAGCCCGCGGCCTTCACCGCCTGGCTGCAGAAGCAGCAGACCTTCGTCGCGATGCGCGCCGGCCAGCCGGCCGCCGCGGCGACGGTGCCGGCGCAGCCGATCGGCACACGTGGGCCCGGGCCCGCTGCCGCCGATCTCGCCGAACAGGGCAGGACGCTGGCGCAGAGCAAGGGCTGCGTCGCGTGCCACAGCACCGATGGCTCGCCGAGCGTCGGGCCGACCTGGAAAGGCCTGTACGGGCATACGACGACCTTCACCGACGGCAGCAGCGCCAAGGTCGACGACGACTATCTGCGTACCGAGATTCGCGAGCCGCAGCAGCGCGTGGTCAAGGGCTTCGCGCCGATCATGCCGAAGATGCCGCTCACCGAGGACGAGGTCAACGCGCTGATCGCCTATATCCGGTCCACCGCGGGCGCGCCGCGCGAGGCGGCGGGCAAATAGGCAAGGACGGCACAACCGCACGCAACCGCACGCAACCGCAGCGCAACGAGTACAAGGGGCAGCGCCGCGTCCGCAGCCGGACGCGGCCCGCCACGACAGGTCACCGACCGCAGGAGAGATCACCATGGCCTACGCCGACGATGCCGTCCACCACGGGCCCACCAGCTTCTGGACGCGTTATGTCTGGAGCCAGGACCACAAGGTGATTGCGGTGCAGTACACGATCGTCGCCATCGTCGTGGGGCTGGTCGGCGTCGTGCTGTCGAACCTGATGCGGATGCAGCTGGGCTTTCCCGGTCGCTTCGATTTCATCGACGCGAACGCGTACTACCAGTACGTGACCATGCACGGCATGATCATGGTGATCTATCTGCTGACCGCGCTGTTTCTCGGCGGCTTCGGCAACTACCTGATCCCGCTGATGGTCGGCGCGCGCGACATGGTGTTCCCGTTCCTGAACATGCTGAGCTTCTGGGTCTACCTGCTGTCGGTGATCGTGCTGCTGGCCAGCTTCTTCGTGCCGGGCGGGCCGACCGGCGCTGGCTGGACGCTGTATCCGCCGCAGGCGATCCTGCCCGGCACGCCCGGCTACGACTGGGGCATCATCCTGATGCTGGTGTCGCTGCTGATCTTCATCGTCGCTGCGACGATGGGTGGCCTGAACTACGTGACCACGGTGCTGCAGGCGCGCACCGAGGGCATGACGCTGATGCGGATGCCGCTGGCCGTCTGGGGCATCTTCATGGCCACGATCCTCGCGCTGCTGGCGTTCCCCGCGCTGTTCGTCTCCGGCGTGATGATGCTGCTTGACAAAACCATCGGCACCAGCTTCTTCATGCCGTCGATGGTGTCGATGGGCCAGCAGCTGGACTACAAGGGCGGCAGTCCGCTGCTGTTCCAGCACCTGTTCTGGTTCTTCGGCCATCCCGAGGTCTATATCGTCGCGCTGCCGGCGTTCGGCATCGTGTCGGACCTGATCAGCGTGCATGCGCGCAAGAGCATCTTCGGCTATCGCACCATGGTGTGGGCGATCCTGGCGATCGGCGTGCTGTCGGTGGTGGTGTGGGCGCACCATATGTTCGTCAGCGGCATGAACCCGTACTTCGGCTTCTTCTTTGCGACCACCACGCTGATCATCGCGATCCCGACCGCGATCAAGGTCTACAACTGGGTGCTGACACTGTGGCGCGGCGACATCCACTTCTCGGTGCCGATGCTGTTCGCGATCGGCTTCATCAGCACCTTCCTGATCGGCGGGCTGACCGGACTGTTCCTCGGCAACGTCAGCGTCGATATCCCGCTGTCGAATACCTATTTCGTCGTCGCGCACTTCCACATGGTGATGGGCGTGTCGCCGATCCTGGTCGTGTTCGGCGGCCTCTATCACTGGTATCCGAAGGTGACCGGGCGGATGCTGAACGACACGCTGGGCCGCGTGCATTTCTGGGTCACCTTCGTCGGTACCTACGCGATCTTCTTCCCGATGCATTACCTCGGCATCCTCGGCATGCCCCGCCGCTATTACGCCTTCGAGAACTACGCGTTCATCCCCGAGTCGGCGCATGTGCTGAACGCCTATATCTCGGTGGCGGCTTTCGTGGTGGCCGCGGCGCAGTTGCTGTTTGTCTGGAACCTGATCTGGAGCGCGCGCCGCGGCGAGCCGGCCGGCGCCAATCCGTGGCGCGCGGCCTCGCTCGAATGGCAGACGCCGCAGACGCCGCCGGAACACGGCAACTGGGGCCCGCATCTGCCGGTGGTGTATCGCTGGGCCTATGCCTATAGCGTGCCCGGCGCGCGCGAGGACTTCATCGCGCAGAACGCGCCGCCTGAGGCCGGCGGCGCCGAACCCGAACCGCACGCCAGCCAGGGAGCCGTCGCATGAATACCGGAGCACTGTACCGAGTCTCGCGCGGCGACGACGGCCCGGCCCCGCGCGGCGGCGACGCAATGCGTCAGCACGCGTCCGGCGCGACGCCCGCCAGCGTCGCGCTGTGGGTCTTCATGGGCGTGATCGCCTCGCTGTTCTCGCTGTTCGTCGTCGCGTTCGGCCTGCGCATGGACTCGGCGGACTGGCATCGGATCGCGCTACCGTGGCAGGTGTGGCTGTCGACGGCGCTGCTGGTCTTCGGCAGCGTGGCGATGTGGCGGGCAGCCTGTGCGGCACGGGCCGGCGAGCACACGAGCGCGCGGCGCGCACTGATGCTGGGCGGCATCGGCGCGCTCGGCTTCGTCGCCAGCCAGTTGTGGGCATGGCAGGCGCTGGGCGCCGCCGAGATCCTGCCGGCCAACAATCCGGCCGGCAGCTTCTTCTACATGCTGACCGGGATGCACGGCCTGCATATGGTCGGCGGCCTGGTGGCGTGGATTGCCGCCTGGCAGGGCATTCGCGCGGGCGCGCGAGCCGGGGCGGCGCTGCGCGTGCGGCTGCTGGCGCGCTACTGGCACTTCATGCTGGCGGTATGGCTGGTGCTGCTGGCCGCGCTCGGCTGGCTGACCCCGGAAATCGTGCGCTACATCTGCGGCACCGCCTGATTGCGTAACAAGCGCGCGTAACGAGTACGCGCAGCAAGTAAGCGCAACAAGCGGCCAGGCAAGCGAAGGAGGCGATATGGCGACCCAACTGCATCCCGGCGATCGCGTCACCGATTCCGTGGCGCACACCGCCTTGCATACCGCGGCCTCCGCGCACGGCGGCTGGCGCGGCATGCTGGCCGACTGGGGGTCGGACCGGCACGCCTTCCAGGTGTCGTGGGGCAAGGCCATGATGTGGATCTTCCTGTTGTCCGACACCTTCGTCTTCAGCTGCTTCCTGATCAGCTACATGACGGTGCGGATGACGACCACGGTGCCGTGGCCCAATCCCAGCGAGGTCTTCGCGCTGACGATCGGCGGCGAATCGATTCCGCTGATCCTGATCGCGATCATGACCTTCGTGCTGATCACCAGCAGCGGCACCATGGCGATGGCCGTCAACTTCGCCTACCGGCGCGACCGGGCACGCTGCGCGATGCTGATGTTCGGCACCGCCGCGCTGGGCGCCACCTTCGTCGGCATGCAGGCGTTCGAATGGACCAAGCTGATCGAGGAGGGCGTGCGTCCGTGGGGCAATCCGATGGGCGCGGCGCAGTTCGGTTCGTCGTTCTTCATGATCACCGGCTTCCACGGCCTGCACGTGTCGTGCGGCGTCATCTACCTGCTGGTCGTCGCCACGCGCGTGCTGCGCGGGCGCTACGAGCGTACCGGCAACTACCAGATCGTCGAGATCGCGGGCCTGTACTGGCACTTCGTCGACCTGGTCTGGGTGTTCATCTTCGCTTTCTTCTACCTGTGGTGAGGTCCGCCATGTCCGAGCCCATGCTGCACGATTCCCCGATGCCGCCGCACGGCAGCGCGCCCGCTGCCGACCAGGGGCACGGCGCCACCGGCCAGGCCCATCCGATCGGCCTCTATCTGAAGATCTGGGGACTGCTGTTCGTGCTGTCCGCGATGTCGTACGCGGTCGACTACTTCCACGTGCAGGGCGCGCTGCGCTGGACGCTGATCCTCATCTTCATGGTCGCCAAGGCCGGCCTGATCGTCGCCGTGTTCATGCACATGGCGTGGGAGCGCTTGGCGCTGGTCTACGCGATCCTGCTGCCGCCGCTGTGCCTGCTGGTGCTGGTGTGGCTGATGGCGGTCGAGGCCGACTACACGTTCGTGATGCGGGGCGAGTTCTTCCGATAGTCCTTCCGATAGCCCTGCCGATAGCGGCCCGGCGTGCTGGTTGCCGCCGGCGCACTCACACCGTTTCCGTCTCCCCCGCCGGCTTCAACGCATCCTCCGCCGGCGTCCCCATGCTGGTATCCGGCGCCTGGCCGACCACTTCACAGGCGGGTGGCGCGGCTGGCAGTATCTGGCTGGCGCGCCAGTTGCCGAAGCGGTAGTACGCGGCCGCCAGCGCGATCGACACCACCGAGCCAAGCGGAAAGCTCCACCACACCGCGTCAGCGCCCATCGTGCGGCCGAGCCACCAGGCGAACGGCAGGCGCACCACCCACATCGACACGAACAGCACCGCCAGCGGCGCCATCACCGCGCCGGTAGCGCGGACCGTGCCGAACAGCACGATGGTGAAGCCGAACAGGATGAACGACCACAGCACGATCGCGTTGATGTGCTGGGCGATCTCGATCGCGCCGCCGTCGTCCGGCAGGAACAGGCCCAGCGAATGCCGGTTGAACAGATAGACCAGTCCCACCAGCGCTCCCGTCATCGTCAGATTGAACGCCAGTCCCATGCCGGTGATGCGGGAGACGCGGTCCCAGCGGCCGGCGCCGACGTTCTGCGCGACCATCGACGAGACGCTGGCGCCGACGGCCAGCGCGGGCATCTGCACGTAGGTCCATAGCTGCGAGGCGACGCCATACGCGGCCGCGGTCTGCGAGCCGTACTGGTTGACCAGCGCCATCATCACGATCGCGGACGACGAGATCACCACCATCTGCAGGCCCATCGGCAGCCCCTTGGCCACCAGCGCGCGCAGGATGCCGAGGTCGGGGCGCAGATAGCGCAACTGGCCGCGATGCAGCGTCAGGAAATGCTTGCGGCGATAGAGCAGCCACATCATCGCGGCCAGGCTGACGAGCTGCGCGATCAGCGTCGCCAGCGCGGAGCCGGCGATGTCCATGCGCGGGATCGGGCCCAGGCCGAAGATCAGCAGCGGGTTCAGCGCGACGTCGAGCACCACCGACAACAGCATGAAATAGAACGGCGTGCGCGAGTCGCCGGCCCCACGCAGCGTCATCATCACGAAGTTGTAGAAGTACATGAAGGGCAGCGCCAGGAAGATGATCCGCAGATAGCGGATCGCCAGCGGCCGCGCGTCCGCAGGCGTGCCCATCGCGCCGAGGATGCCCGGCGTGAACAGATAGCCCAGCGCCGCGGCGATGACCGACAGCAACACGAAGAACGTCGTGCTGGTGCCGACCACGCGCCGGGCCTCGTCGAGGTCGCGCGCGCCGACCGCCTGGCCGATCATGATGGTGTTGGCCATGCTGATGCCGAACACCACGCCGAGCAGGAAGAACAGCACGATGTTGGCGTTCGACGTCGCCGTCAGCGCCGCCTCGCCGAGATAGTGGCCGACCCAGATCGAATTGATCGAGGCGTTCAGCGATTGCAGGATGTTGCTGCCGAGCACCGGCAGCGAGAACAGCAGCAGGGTGCGGCCGATCGGGCCGGTCACGAGTCTGGCGTCGGGCTTCATTGTTGTTGGTGGTAGCCGAAGGGGACGGAGCGCAGGGCGAGTTCGTATAGTATTCCGGCTGGACCGAAACCGTAGTCGGCAAGAGACCGACATTGGCCGACCCCCTCCGACATCCCGCCCTCCCATGACCCAGCGCATCAGCTCGGCAAGCGCCGCCCCCGCATGGCTCAAGGCTGCGCCCGCGCTGTTCCTGCTGCTGTGGTCCAGCGGCTTCGTCTTCCTGAAGCTGGGTCTCGCCTACGCCGATCCGCTGACCTTCCTGGCGCTGCGCTACGCCTGCGTGGTGGCACTGCTGATCCTGCCGTGGCATTGGGTGCGGCCGACTCTGCCGTCCGCGCCCGCGGCATGGGGACATCTGGCGACGGTCGGCCTGCTGATGCAGGCCGGCTATTTCTCGTTCACCTATCTGAGCCTGAAATACGGGCTGTCTTCGGGCACGGTGGCGCTGATTACCTCGCAGCAGCCGATTCTCGTCGGCCTGCTCGCGCCTGCCATTGCAGGCGAACGCGTCGGCCGGATCCGCTGGATCGGCCTGCTGCTTGGAGCAAGCGGCGCCGCGATGGTGATTCTCGCCACCTCGTCGATCGACCTGTCCTCGCGGCTGGCGCTGGTGTTCGCCTTGCTGGCCTTGCTGGTGATGACCGCCGGCACGCTATGGGAAAAGCGCTTCGGCCGGGACACCCATCCGCTGACCGCCAATCTGGTGCAGTACACCGTTGCCCTGGCCGTGACCGCGCCGCTGGCGTGGTGGCTCGAACCGATGCAGGTGCAATGGACGCCGGGGCTGTTCGGCTCGCTGGCCTATCTGGTGCTCGCCAATTCGATCGTCGCGATGACGCTGCTGCTGGCGATGGTACGCCACGGCGAGGCCTCGCGAGTGTCGGCGCTGTTCTTTCTGGTGCCGCCCATGACCGCACTGATCGCCTGGGCCGTGCTCCGCGAAACGATTCCGCTGGCCGCGTGGCCCGGCATGGCGATCGCGGCGGCGGGGCTGTATCTGGTGATGCGCAGACCGGCCTAGCCACTCACCCATCCGCATGGAGGACGGCTTGTCCAACGGATCGATTCGTACCATTCTTCCGCTGGCCACCATCACGGCGGCCAGCATGCTGACGATGGACCTGTACCTGCCCGCCGTGCCGACGATGCAGCGCGACCTCGGCATCACGGTGGCGCAAGGGCAGTTAACCATCGCGATCTTCCTGCTGGGACTGGCCGCCTCGCAATTGGTCTGGGGCGAGATGCTGCACCGGATCGGCCCGCGGCGCTGCGTGCAGACGGGACTGCTGGTCCTGATCCTGACCAGCTTCGGTTGTGCGCTGGCGCCCGATCTGACGATGCTGCTCGGCTTGCGCCTGGTCCAGGGCATCGCCGCGGGGGCCGCGACGGTGGTCGTGCCGACCGTCGTTCGCGCGACGCTCCCCGAACAGGACGGCGTGCGCGGCATCGCCGCGATCGCGATGATCGAGGCGATCGTGCCCGCTGCCGGGCCGGTCCTCGGCACGGGGCTGCTGCTGATCGCCGATTGGCGCACGACCTTCGCCATCATCGGCGTCATCGCGCTGGTGACCGCTCCGTTCGCACTGCGGGCTACGCCCCTGGCGCTGCCGGGAACGGAGGAGAAGGCGGGACGAGTCGGCTATCGCGCGCTGCTGCGCAATTGGCATTTCGTCGGACTGGCGCTGGCCCATTCGCTGTCGTTCGGCGCGTTGATCGCCTTCGTCGCCAGCGCGCCGCAAGTCCTTCCGGCGATCGCCGGCACCGGCCAGAGCGGCTTTGCGCTGGCTCAGGTCTGCGGCGTGGCAGGGTTCATCGTCGCGGCCAGCCAGGCCGGCCGGATCAGCAGCCGGCTGGGCCCGCGCCATGCGATCCAGCTGGGCGCGCTGCTGCACGGGCTGCTTTGCACCGCGCTGTGTATCGCATGGTGGAGCGCAAGCCTGTCGTTCCCGTGGGTGCTGGGCTTCTGGGCCGCCTTCTGCGCCGTGCTCGGGGTGCGTGGCCCGACCGCATTCAGCGAGGCGCTGGCCGTCCCGCAGGCGCAGCTCGGCCGTGCCTCCGCCGTGATGGTGCTGGCGCTGCTGGCAGCCGGTGCCGTCGCGACGCAGGCAACGGCGCCGTTCCTGCCGACCGGCCAGCTTGGCGCCGTCGCGTTGACCATGACGGTGCTCAGCTGGGCCAGCTATGCGCTGGTGGCGCGCTATCCGGTGAAGCAGGCATCGGTTCGCCAGACCGCCGGCTAGAGGACGAGGTCGGCGTCAGCGGGGCGGGGCGACGCGCGGGCGCTGCAGCCCGACCACGCTCCAGTGCACGTCGGCGCGCCCTTGCGCGTCGTCGCGCCGGGCGCAGTGGCATTGGACCAGTCCATGCTCACGTCCCAGCGCAATGGTTTCTTCGGCGGACACCTCGAACATGCGGCGCCCCGCCGGCACCGGCCCGTGCCGCAACGACAGGATGGCGATGCCGCCTGGCGCAAGGAGCGCCGCCAACGCGGCCATGCCTTCGGCCCGTTCCGCCTGGTCCAGATGCATCCATACCGCGCTGAGCAGAATCAGGTCATGGCGGCCGCCCTCGGCGCGCAGGATCCGCAGCGCCGGCAGCGAGTCGTCGACCCAGCGGATCGGCAGCCCGGCGTGCAGGCGCTCGCCCTCCTTGCGCAGCGCGTCGGTGGGCTCGACCGCGACCACGCGATAGCCCCGCCGTGCCAGCGCGGCGGCATCGCGCCCCGATCCCGCGCCGATATCGACGACGTTGGCTGGCACTGCCGGCAGCAGATGCAGCACGTCGTGATGGACCTGTTCGAATTGCAGGCGCTCGTACCGCTGCGCCAGCTCGCCGGCCTCCTCTTCGTAGCCGGCGCTTCCCGGCACGGCATTGGCCATCTCGTCCCCTTGTTGTCGAAGGCGTCGCGTTCGCGGCGACACCACGGCGAACGATACCAAATCAGAACGAGGGAGGGCCGGCATCGAGGCGGACCGGGCCCCCCAGCGATCACGCGGATCGGAAGGTCATGCTGCCGGCACCTCGATCTCCAGCGCGACGCCGTCGCGGCCCGGATCGGCGCCGCCTTCCAGCCGCCCGTCGACGATCCGCACCGCATGCACCCAGCCGATCGTGTAGTTGTACGGGTTGCGGATCACCTGATAGCCGTCCTGCTCCAGCTGGCGGGCGACGTAGCGCGGGATGCGGTTGCAGACGTCGATCGCATTGCTGGTCGACGAGAAGCGCGGCGCGGACACGGCGGCCTGCATCGGCATGTCGAAGTCGACCACATTGACGATGCTCTGCAGCACGCCCATCGCGATCTGCGTGCCGCCCGGCGCGCCCAGCACGATCTCGGGCTTGTCGTCCTTGAAGACGATGGTCGGGCACGACGAGGTGAAGCGGCGCTTGCCGGGCGCGATGCTGCCCGCGCGTCCCGGGCGCGGGTCGAATACACCCATGCAGCCGTTGTACATGAAGCCCAGGCCCGGCGTGATCACCCCCGACGGCATCGCCAGCGAGTGTGTCAGAGACACGCAATTGCCCTCGCCGTCGACGACCGACAGATGCGTGGTGTCGCGCGGCACCGCATGGCCCGGATTGACGCGCGGCACTTCGGCGCGCTGGCCATCGCGGATGCGCTGGGCGACCTCGCGGGCGTAGTCGGGCGACAGCAGCCGGTCCAGCGGCACGTCGACAAAGGCGGGATCGCCGATGAAGCGGTCCTTGTCGATGGTCGCCTGCTTCATCGCCTCGCAGACCAGGCGGATGTAGTCGGGGCTGTTGTGCCGCAGCGCGCGCAGATCGAACTGCTCGAGGATGGCCAGCATCTGCAGCAGCATCGCGCCGCCGCCGGGCGGCCGATTGGTGGTGACGCGGCGGCCGCGGTAGCCGCCGACCAGCGGCGCGGTACGTACGGCCCGGTAGCCGGCCAGGTCCTCGCGGGACAGCAGCGCGCCGTGTTCGCGCATGTCGGCGACGATCTGCTCCGCGATCTCGCCCAGATAGAACGCATCGACGCCGCCGGACGCGATCCGCTCCAGCGTATCGGCGTAGTCGCGATTCTTCAGCGGGGTGCCGATGGTATGCGGCGATCCGTCGGGCCGGCAATACAGTTGGCGGCCGCTTTCGCTGAAGGCCAGGCGCTCGCGGTTGCTGGCGCGGCCCAGCGTCGCCTCGTCGATCCAGAACGCGTACATGCCGGGGCGGACGAAGTAGCCGTCGCGCGCCCACTGGATCGCCGGCTGCACCACCTCTTTCCACGGCAGCCTGCCGTGGCTGCGATGCAGCGCCTCGAGGCCGCGCAGCGTGCCCGGCGTCGCGATCGACTGATAGCCGATGTCGTTCAGCCGGTCCTTGATGAAGAAGCCGAAGCCGTCGCGCGCTTCGCCTTCCAGCAGATCGGCCCACATGTCGGGGCGCGCCGCCGCCGGCGCGGTCGCATGAAAGTCGATGTACTCGTGCGCGCCGCTGCCGGGCATATAGACGGCAGCGGTGCCGAAACCCGCGATGCCGCACATCAGGGGATCGACGACGGTTTGCGCCAGCGCGCAGGCGACCGCGGCGTCGGCCGCATTGCCGCCGGCGCGCAGGATCTCGATGCCGGACTCGGCCGCCTCCGGCTGCGGGCAGGACACCATTCCACTTCGGGTCATTGCTTGTCTCGATAGGTTTGCGCCGGGATGCGCCGGCGGCCATG
>MTEU01005143.1_pt2 | contig 17103 bp, 20 predicted proteins | sample 1042701 | NCBI WGS metagenome assembly MTEU01 (sample SAMN06185813, study PRJNA358809) | soil metagenome | isolation source: naturally attenuated soil | place: India | collected 2015-05-23
GGCCGGGGCCGAGCATGGTATCCAGAGTGCCGCACTGGGCGTTGTGGTCGCCGCGCTGTTCGTTGCCCCCATCGGTATCGCCCACGCTGGCAGCGCATTGCTCACGCCCGCTCTGATCCCCATGGCGCTAGGCGTCGCGGTATTGTCCACCGCCCTGCCCTACAGCCTGGAAATGGTTGCCCTCACGCGTATCCCTGCACGCACCTTCGGCACCCTCATGAGCATCGAACCAGCATTCGGCGCCCTCTCCGGCCTGCTGTTCCTGGGCGAAGTACTGACGATTACCCAATGGCTGGCTATTCTGGCGATCATTACCGCGTCGGTCGGCACCACCCTGTCCATGCGCAAGGAACCCAGCCCGGCTGTCGCAGCAGACTGACATGAGAAATATTTTCATTTGAGACAGGATTAATGATTGTAGCGACCCGTCTCGCTGATTAAGCTGTCATAGAATCATCATCTTTACGCTATCTACTGGACCGAACACGGACGCTGGGGAAATTTCAGGAAGAACCAAAGCGATAACGACAGGGCCTTACAGCTATCAGCCCTGCATTTAAGGACAGGAATGAAACGTATTTTGCTCATCCTGGCCATCTTGGCTATTGCTGGATGCGCCGCCACGGCCAAGACTGAGGTCAAAAGGGGCAAGAAGGGCCTGCATATCAATTGCTCCGGCCTGTCTTCCTCGTGGGACAACTGCTATAGCAAGGCCGCGAGCTCGTGCAGCACGCGCGGCTACCGGGTCATTGCACGCTCGGGCGATAGCGATGAAGAGCCTGGTGACTACTTGTTCGGCATAAACCCGGCGGGTTATACCAGCCGCAGCATGATCGTCATCTGCAAGTAGACAAAAGGGCAGCTCGCAAGCTGCCCTTTTCATTTGCCTCACAAAGGCGCGGTACGCGCCTCCAGCCACGCCAGCGCATCACCCTTGAGCAAGGGTGCCAAGCGCTCACGTACCTTGGCGTGATAGCCGTTCAACCAGTCCCGCTCCTCATTGGCCAGCAGCTTGGGTACCAGACAGCGGGTATCGATCGGGCACAGCGTCAGGGTCTCGAAGTTCAGGAATTCACCGAAGGCGCTCTTGCCGGCCTCGCGGTTTACCACCAGGTTCTCGATACGCACACCCCATTGCCCTGGGCGGTACGTACCCGGCTCGATCGAGCTGATCATGCCCACCTGCATCGCGGTCTGCGGCGTCGGCGCCGCCTGGTAGGCAATTACCTGCGGCCCCTCGTGCACATTCATGAAGTAACCCACTCCATGCCCGGTGCCGTGGCCGTAATCCACCTGGCCTGCCCAGATCGGTGCCCGGGCAATGGCGTCGAGCAATGGCGACAGCACGCCTCGCGGGAAGGTAGCGCGCGACAGGGCGATCATGCCCTTGAGCACGCGCGTGCAATCCTCCTTCTGCGCAAGGCTTGGGGTACCCACCGGTACCATGCGGGTTATGTCGGTAGTACCGCCAAGGTACTGCCCGCCCGAATCGATCAGCAGCAGACCATCGCCCTCGATCACCGCATGCGACTGCTCGGTGGCACGGTAATGCGGCATCGCGCCATTGCCATTGAAGGCGGCAATGGTCGAGAAGCTCAACGACACGAAACCTGGGCGGCGGGCACGCGCTGCACTCAATTGCTCGTCGACGGTAAGCTCGGTAATCACTTCCCGCCCGAGGCTGGCCTCGAACCAGGCGAAGAACTCGCACAAGGCCGCGCCGTCCTGCTCCATCACACGTCGGATGTGTTCAAGGTCGTCTTCACTTTTGCACGCTTTGCTCAATGTTGTTGGGTTGAGCCCCTCGACCAGTTCGACCCCGGCGGGCAGCTTATCCAGCAGGCCGCAGGTTACCCGGGCCGGATCGACCAGCAATCGACTGCCGGCCGGCATGGCGGCAAGGGCCTCGCCTGCTCTGGCGTAATCGCGCACCTCGATACCGTCGGCCGCCAGTACCTGCCTCAGGTGCTCATCAACCTTGTCCGGGCCTACGAACAGGATGGCCTGCTGCTGGCTGATCAAGGCAAAGGCGACGAACACCGGGTTGTAGGACACATCGCTACCGCGCAGGTTGAACAGCCAGGCGATGTCATCCAGGGTAGCGATGAAATGCCAGTCGGCGCCCTTGGCCTGTGCGCTCTGGCGCAACTGCGCCAGTTTTTCCGCCCGGCTCACCGTGGCGTACGGTGGCAAATGCTGGTAGACCGGGTTGCCTGGCAGCTCCGGGCGCTCTGCCCAGACCTGCTTCAGCAGGTCCTTGTCAGTCACCAGTCGCGCGCCGCGCGCCTTCAGCCGGTCGCCCAGCTGGCGCGCCGAAGCCAGGGCCATGACCGCACCGTCTACCGCCACGCTGCCATTGGTCTCGACATGGTCGCCCAGCCATTCCAGCGCGCCAGGCTTACCCGGCAACAGCTTCATCAGCTCAATGCCACTGCCCGCCAGCTCGTGTTCCGCCTGTTCCCAGTAGCGGCTGTCCACCCACAGCCCGGCGAAGTCAGCCGTGACCACCAGCGTGCCGACCGAGCCGTGGAAACCCGACAGCCACTGGCGCCCTTGCCAGTAACCGGGCAGGTATTCGGAAAGATGGGGGTCGGCCGAAGGTACCAGCAAGGCATCGATGCCCTCTGATGCCATGGCCTGGCGAATCTGCGCCAGGCGCTGCGGCACGCTTTGCCCAAAGGTGGTCTGAACGTTCATGCGCTCTCCTGCGGCTACATCACGGTTTATCCAGTGTGCCGATAATGGAACAGCAGCCGAAGCCCTGCAATCTTGGCGACCGACACACGGCATGCATTGCCCGCCATGCCGTGCGCATATCGGACATCTCCTACAGATAGGCCAGAACCACCGATCAAGTTCCGCTGAACTTCCTCAAAGCACTGGCTTCACACTCAGTACATTCATTGCACACAGGCAAATGACCATGCCCAATGCCTGCGCCCCAAGACGCGGCGTGGTGCTGCTCGACACTCGCGCACACACCCCCGACCACGAGCATGCCGTACACCTGAAGCTTGCCGATGGCCTGGCCCGCCTGCTGGGCTGCCCGCACGTGCAACCCGACCGGCCACCAAGCGCCACCGATGGCTACTACTACCTGCCCACCGAAACCTTGGTCGATCCCAAGCGTCATGCCGCCCTGGGCATCTGCAGCGAGCAGGACCTGTTCGGCGGCCTGGTCGCACACCCCTACATGGCGACCAAGGCAATTTCCCACCCGCTGCCGGCCGGAGCCAGTTTCCCGCCGGGGTGGACCGATGCCTTCGCCCGGCAAGCCAGCGACGCCCTGCTGCGCGGCTACACCGTGTTCAGCAAGGCCGATGCGCGCACCGCCGCACAGCTGTTACTGACGGACGGCCCGTTGCGAATCAAGCCGGTACTGGCCTGCGCAGGCCGTGGGCAACAGGTCATCACCACCGCGGATGCGCTGGAACCGCTGCTGGCCGAGATGGATGACCAGGACCTTGCGCTATGGGGCTTGGTGCTTGAGGAAGACCTGAGCGAAGTGCAAACCTTCAGCGTCGGCCAGGTACGCGTCGCCGGCCTGACCTGCAGTTATCACGGTACCCAGCAACTGACCCACGACCACCAGGGCACGGAAGTGTATGGCGGCTCCGACCTGGTAGTTGTGCGCGGTGACTACCAGGCACTGCTGCAACTGCCGCTGGACGAACCGCTGCGCCTGGCCATCAACCAGGCGATAGCCTACGAACAGGCCGCCGAGCAGCACTTCCCCGGCTTCATCGCCTCACGACGCAACTACGACATCGCCCGCGGCGTGAACCCACAGGGCCACCTGCGCAGCGGCGTACTCGAACAATCCTGGCGCCTGGGCGGTGCCAGCAGTGCCGAGCTGCTGGCGTTGCAGGCGTTCGCCGACGACCCGGCATTGCAACGGGTGCGTGCCTCCACCCATGAAGTGTTCGGCACCCCCGAACTGCCCACTGACGCCACCCTCTTCTACCAAGGAAACGACAGTGAACTCGGACAACTCAGCAAATTTGCGCGGATTCGCGAACATGACCATTCAGAGTGAAACCGTTGAACTGCAGGTCGAGGACGACAGCATCGTCGGCACCCTGGTCAGCCCCGGCAGCAAGATGCCGGGCATCCTCTTCGTCCACGGCTGGGGCGGCAGCCAGCAACGCGACCTGGCACGCGCGCGGCAAATCACCGGGCTGGGCTGCGTGTGCATGACCTTTGACCTGCGCGGCCACGAAAAAACCGAAAGCCAGCGGCTGACGGTCACCCGCGAACAGAACCTGACCGACCTGCTGGTTGCCTATGACCGCCTGGTAAGCCACCCAGCCGTCGACACCGGTGCCATCGCCATCATCGGCAGCAGCTATGGCGGCTACCTGGCCACCCTGCTGACCCGCGAACGGCCGGTCAAATGGCTGGCGTTGCGGGTGCCCGCCATGTACTGGGACGACGAATGGAACCTGCCCAAGCAAACCCTCGACCGGCAACGGCTGAACGCCTACCGCCAGCGGCCGCTCGGCCCGTCGGACAACCGCGCACTGGCAGCCTGCGCCGAATTCGAGGGCGATGTACTGCTGGTGGAGTCCGAGCAGGACGACTACGTACCGCACAGCACACTGATGAGCTACCGCTCGGCATTCGTCAGTGCCCATTCACTCACCCACCGCATGGTCGACGGTGCCGACCATGCATTGTCCAGCGAAGAGAGCCAGAAAGCCTACAGTTCGATCCTGGCGGCATGGGTAAGCGAAATGGTCATCGGCGCCCGCCTGGATCGCTACCCGCACTATGCGCCCTGGTATGCCTGAGGCTCACCCACCTGGCAATGCAGGCCGCCATCGGCGCCGCGCACCAGGCTGCGCAGGGTCTGGTAGGCAGCAAAGTTGACGCCTCTGGCCTGGTACCGACCAAGCAGTTCGAGGAATGGCTCCTCGACGAAATGCACGGCCGCTGACGACCACGCTTGTCGAGACTGCCATTGCAGGTACTGAAGCACCCGACTGCCGTCGTCGCTGGCCTGAATACTGACACCCTGCAGCCCTTCACAACGCGCAGCCAGCTCTTCGCTGCGTGCCACCAGCGCTTGGGCCAGCGCCTGCTGGAACTTGCCAGGCACTTCATATTCGATCATCTGGGTAAACCACAGGGCTCGGGATGTTGCCGTCATGAACGGTCTCCTGGCGACGGACGCGTACAGCGCGATGCCGAGCAGGGTAAAACCTCAAGTAAAGTCAAGGTCAAGCGGTTTTCCGCACCGGGAACGCTCCCGCGCCCTAACCTGATACCGCGAAGCGCCGCCGGTAATCACTCGGGGTCAGGCCGGTGATGCGCTGAAACACCTTGCGAAACGCACTTGGGTCCTGATAACCGACGCCCCAGGCGATCTGCTCGACATTGCGCCGGGTGAACTCCAGCAAGCGGCACGCCCGCCCTACCCTCACCTGCTGGCAGTATTCGGTCGGCCGTAGCCCCGTGGCAGCACGAAAACGCCGCAGAAAGGTGCGTTCCTCCAGCCCCGCGCACGCAGCCATGCCGGCAAGGTCGGCGTCCTGCCCACCGTTGCCCTGCAACCAGTGCTGCACTTTCAGCACCGCGTCATCACCATGGTCCAGGCGTGGATTGAACACTGCACCAGGCAGCGGCGCCGTGACCGGATCGACCGCAAGGTAGCGGGCAGTTTCCCGCGCCACCGTCGCGCCCATGAAACGCTCCAGCAAGCGCAAGCCCAGGTCGGTCCAGGCCATCAGCCCAGCCGAGGTGACGATGTCGCCATCGTCCAGCAATGGTTGCTGGGCCTCGACCCGCACCTTGGGAAAACGCTGGGCAAGAGAATGCACGTAGTTCCAGTGGGTGCAGGCCGGACGCCCGTCGAGCAGGCCACTGGCGGCGATGAAGAACACCCCGATGCACACCGATGCCAGCACCGTGCCATGCCTGTGCAACTGGCATAACGACGCGCGATGGCGCTCAAGCAGCTCACCCTGCGGCGCCGACTCCAGGCTCGGGGGAATGATCAGCACCCGCAGGTTGGACTCGACAGCAGGCACGCTCTCAGGGGCAGGCTGCAACTGCCCCGCTTCGTCCGCCTGCCAGTAGCTGATCCGCACCGATGGCAACTTGACGGCCCCCAGTTCGGACGCCACCCGGTTGGCCACCAGGAACAGGTCGGCCAGCCCATGCACGGCAGCACGCTGCGCGCCGGGGTACAGCAGCAGGCCGATGTCCAGGCTGGCGGGGTTGTCAGTTTTTGCCTGCATAGTGTCGTTCGCGCCAATCCTCAGGTCAGTGCACACAGCCTATAACTAACGTCATCCAACGACTACTGCCACAGGAGGCAGCATGAGCAACCAGGCGCTGATCATCATCGACATCCAGAACGACTATTTCCCGGGCGGCAAATGGACCCTCGAGGGCGCCGACCAGGCGGCCGACAACGCTGCCCGCCTGCTCGCAGCGGCGCGTCAACGGGGCGACCTGGTGGTACATGTGCGCCATGAGTTCGAGAGCGCCGACGCGCCGTTCTTCGCGCCAGGCTCGCTGGGCGCGGCGATCCATGCCAAGGTCGAGCCTCGGGCCGACGAGCCGGTGGTGCTCAAGCACAAGGTCAACGCCTTCCTCGGCACCGACCTGAAGCACACGCTGGACCGCCATGGCGTCGAGGCCCTGACCATCGTCGGCAGCATGAGCCACATGTGCATCGACGCCGCCACCCGGGCCGCGGCCGACCTGGGTTACGAGGTGACCGTGGCGCACGACGCCTGTGCCACGTTGCCGCTGGAGTTCGATGGCAAGCAGGTGCCAGCAGCGCAGGTGCATGATTCGGCGATGGCGGCGTTGGCGTTTGCCTATGCCAAGGTGGTCAGGACCGATGAGTTGATAGGAGACTGACCGCGAGCCTTGGGTTGCCCATACGAGCCTCATCGCCGGCAAGCCAGCTCCCACGGGTCCACCTTCAGGCTCGGAGCCAGTGGGAGAACCTGTGGAAGCTGGCTGCCGGCGATGAGGCACTGAAGGCAGCAACACCTCTCGATCAAATCACCACATTGCGCACAAACCGCACCGCCACCGCCCCATCGTTGCGATAGGCATACCGGCAGTTGCTGGGAAACACATGGAACTGCCCGACCTGCAGGCGATGCTCGACCCCTTCGATAATCAGCGTCAGTTGCCCTTGCGCCACATAGATCTGCTCGCTCCAGCCCTCGGCATCAGCCTCGCTGGAATAGCACTCGCCCGGCGCCAGGGTCCATTCCCACAGCTCCACCTCGCGCCGCGCCACACTGCTACCCAGCAGCACCGCCCGGCTCTGCGGGTGTTCGCCGGCCCAGGCCAACTCTTCGATGCGCCCGGGGTCACGCTGGTCAGGTGCCTGGATCAGGGTACTGAAAGCCACGCCCAAGGCTTCGGCAATCAGGTCAAGAGTAGTCAGGCTGACATTCTTTTCGCCCGCCTCGATCGCCACAAGCATGCGCCGGCTGACCCCGGAGCGCTCCGCCAGCATCGTCTGGCTCATGCCCGCGGCGTTGCGCAGGCTGCGTACATTGAGGCTGACATGTTGCAGCACCGATGCCCGGTGCGAGGAATCTTTGTGCACTATATTGCTCACTGGTCGGTATTGCGCAGTATACTGCCCACTTTGCGGCGATTGTGCGCCGCCCTCTCCGAGTGCGCAAGACCATGAACCAGCCCAGCAACAAGCCAACCCCTGCCATAACCTTTCGCCTGAGCAAGGCCGAACTGGTGCTGGTGTTCATCACCATGCTGTGGGGCGGCACTTTCCTGCTGGTGCACAACGTGATGACCGTCAGCGGCCCGATGTTCTTCGTTGGCCTGCGCTTCGCTGCAGCCGCGCTGTTCGTCGGAGTGGTCTCGGCGCGGGCGCTGCCTGGGCTGACCTTCACCGAACTGAAGGCCGGCATGCTGATCGGGGTGTCGATCATGCTCGGCTACGGCCTGCAGACCATGGGCCTGCAAACCATCAGCAGCAGCCAGTCGGCGTTCATCACCGCGCTGTACGTACCATTCGTGCCGCTGCTGCAATGGCTGGTGCTGGGCCGGCGCCCCGGCCTGATGCCCAGCATTGGTATCGGCCTGGCGTTCATCGGCCTGATGCTGCTGGCCGGCCCGGAGGGGGGCAGCCTGCACTTCAGCGAAGGCGAGCTGGTAACCCTGGTCAGCGCCGTGGCCATTGCCGGCGAAATCATCCTGATCAGCCGCTACGCCGGCCAGGTCGATGTGCGCCGGGTCACCGTGGTGCAACTGGCGACCGCCTCGCTGCTGGCGTTCCTGATGATCGTGCCGACCCAGGAGCGCATCCCCGACTTTTCCTGGCTGCTGCTGGCCAGTGCCGTGGGCCTGGGCGCCATGAGCGCGGTGATCCAGGTGGCAATGAACTGGGCGCAGAAGTCGGTCTCGCCCACCCGCGCCACCCTCATCTATGCCGGCGAACCGGTATGGGCCGGGATCGTCGGGCGCATCGCCGGTGAGCGCCTGCCGGGCGTGGCACTGCTCGGTGGCCTGCTGATCGTGATCGCGGTGGTGGTAAGCGAACTCAAGGTGCGCCGCCCGCGCGAGGTGGCCGAAGCACGGGAAGCGCAGGGTGAAGGCGAGCGCCAGGCTGGCCTGTAAAGCCGCCAACTACGACTATGCTTTGTAAGAATCTGTTATAAAAAAACAGCTTGTCACAGCCTGTTTGTAGGATTCTGCGACAGCTTGCGTGTTGGTGATCAACCCCTCGGCACGTATGATTCTTTGCAAACTTCTCCAGAATAGAACGCTATGTCATTGATAGTGCTATTGCTTCTGCCGTTCGTGGGCAGTTGCCTGGCAGCCGTGCTGCCGCACAACGCACGTAACGCGGAGTCCATTCTCGCCGGGCTCGTGGCCCTGGTCGGCACTGTCCAGGTAGCACTGCTGTACCCTCAGGTTGCCCACGGCGGCGTGATTCGCGAAGAATTCTTCTGGCTGCCCAGCCTGGGGTTGAACCTGGTGCTGCGCATGGACGGCTTCGCCTGGCTGTTCTCGCTGCTGGTGCTGGGCATCGGTACGCTGGTGTCGCTGTATGCCCGCTATTACATGTCGCCACAAGACCCGGTGCCGCGCTTCTTCGCCTTCTTCCTCGCCTTCATGGGCGCCATGCTCGGCCTGGTGATCTCCGGCAACCTGATCCAGCTGGTGTTCTTCTGGGAACTCACCAGCCTGTTCTCGTTCCTGCTGATCGGCTACTGGCACCACCGTGCCGACGCCCGCCGCGGCGCCTACATGGCGCTGATGGTCACGGGCGCGGGCGGCTTGTGCCTGCTGGTGGGTGCCCTGCTGCTCGGCCATGTGGTCGGCAGCTACGACCTGGACAAGGTCCTGGCTGCCGGCAACACCATCCGCCAGCATGCGCTGTACCCGGTGCTGCTGCCACTGATCCTCATTGGCGCCCTGAGCAAGAGCGCACAATTCCCCTTCCAGTTCTGGCTGCCCCATGCCATGGCAGCGCCCACTCCGGTATCGGCCTATCTGCACTCGGCGACCATGGTCAAGGCCGGGGTGTTCCTGCTCGCGCGCCTGTGGCCGGTGCTGTCGGGCAGCGAGGAGTGGTTCTGGATAGTCGGCGGTGCCGGCGCTCTCACCCTCCTGCTCGGCGCCTTCGCCGCCATGTTCCAGAACGACCTCAAGGGCCTGCTGGCGTACTCGACCATCAGCCACCTGGGCCTGATTACCCTGCTGCTGGGCCTGAACAGCCCGCTGGCCGCCGTCGCGGCGGTGTTCCACATTCTCAACCACGCCACCTTCAAGGCCTCGTTGTTCATGGCCGCCGGCATCATCGACCACGAAAGCGGTACCCGTGACATCCGCCGCCTCAGCGGGCTGATACGCCTGGTGCCATACACCGCCACCCTGGCCATGGTGGCCAGCGCGTCGATGGCCGGCGTGCCGCTGATGAACGGTTTCCTGTCCAAGGAAATGTTCTTCGCCGAAACGGTGTTCATCAGCTCCACTGCCTGGGTCGAGGCCACGCTGCCGGTCATCGCCACCCTGGCCGGCACCTTCAGCGTGGCCTATGCCCTGCGTTTCACCGTCGATGTGTTCTTCGGCCCCACTGCGCAGGACCTCCCGCACACCCCGCACGAACCGCCACGCTGGATGCGTGCGCCGGTCGAACTGCTGGTGCTTACCTGCCTGGTGGTGGGCATCTTCCCTGCCCAGTCGGTAGGCCCGCTGCTGGCCGCCGCCGCCCTGCCGGTGGTGGGCGGCACCCTGCCGGAATACAGCCTGGCCATCTGGCATGGCTGGAACGCGCCGCTGATCATGAGCCTGGTGGCCATGAGCGGCGGTATCGTGCTGTACCTGTTACTGCGCAAGCAACTGCGCCTGGGCCGCTTCCCCTACCCGCCGGTGATGGAGCGTTTCAACGGCAAGCGCCTGTTCGAACACGGCCAGGTGCAACTGATGCTGCTGGCGCGGCGCATCGAGCGCCTGCTCACCAGCCGCCGCCTGCAGTCGCAGCTGTTCATGCTGGTGCTCGCCGCCTTCCTCGCCGGCCTCACCCCCATGCTCTACAGCGGCCTGAGCTGGGGCGACCGGCCGAAGATTCCCGGCTCGGGCGTATTCGTCGCGCTGTGGCTGATCGCCATTGCCTGCGCCATCGGCGCCGCCTACCAGGCCAAGTATCACCGTTTGGCGGCGTTGATCATGGTCAGCGTCTGCGGCCTGATGACCTGCATCACCTTCGTCTGGTTCTCCGCGCCTGACCTGGCCCTGACCCAGTTGGTAGTGGAAGTGGTCACCACCGTGCTGATCCTGCTCGGCCTGCGCTGGCTGCCGCGGCGGATCGAAGGCGTATCGCCGCTGCCGGGCAGCCTGGAGCGTGCGCGCATGCGTCGCCTGCGCGACCTGCTGCTGGCGGTGCTGGTAGGCGGCGGCATGGCCCTGCTGTCTTATGCAATGCTCACCCGGCCCACGCCGAACGACATTTCCTCGTTCTACCTGAGCCGGGCACTGCCCCAGGGCGGTGGCACCAACGTGGTCAATGTCATGCTGGTCGACTTCCGTGGTTTCGATACCCTCGGTGAAATCACCGTGCTGGTGGCCGTTGCGCTGACCGTGTTCGCCCTGCTGCGGCGCTTCCGCCCGCCGAAGGAAAGCATGCAACTGCCGGCGCAGCAGCGTCAGCTGGCACCCGACGTGGTCACCGACCTGATCAACCCGCGGCATGCCACTGACACCGCCCTGGGCTTCATGATGGTGCCCGCGGTGCTGGTGCGCCTGCTGCTGCCGATCGCCCTGCTGGTGTCGATGTACCTGTTCATGCGTGGCCACAACCAGCCCGGTGGCGGCTTCGTTGCGGGCCTGGTGATGTCGGTGGCGTTCATCCTGCAGTACATGGTGGCCGGCACCCAGTGGGTCGAGGCGCAGATGAGCCTGCGCCCGCTGCGCTGGATGGGTACCGGGCTGCTGTGCGCAACCCTGACCGGCGCGGGCGCCATGCTGCTGGGCTACCCGTTCCTCACCACCCATACCGCCCACCTGCACCTGCCGTTGCTCGGCGATGTGCATGTGGCCAGCGCGCTGTTCTTCGATGTCGGCGTGTTCACCGTGGTGGTCGGCTCGACCCTGCTGATCCTCACTGCCCTGGCGCACCAGTCGGTGCGCGCCTACCGGCCGGGCAACCCGGCGAAAACCAGCCAAGCAGGAGCCGCCTGATGGAAGAAGTGATTGCAGTTGCCATCGGCGTGCTGGCCGCCTCGGGGGTGTGGCTGATCCTGCGCCCGCGGACCTACCAGGTAATCATGGGCCTGTGCCTGTTGTCGTACGGGGTCAACCTGTTCATCTTCAGCATGGGCAGCCTGTTCATCGGCAAGGAACCAATCATCAAGGACGGCGTGCCCCAGGACCTGCTGCATTACACCGACCCACTGCCGCAAGCCCTGGTGCTCACCGCCATCGTCATCAGCTTCGCCATGACCGCGCTGTTCCTGGTGGTGTTGCTGGCCTCGCGCGGTCTGACCGGTACCGACCACGTGGATGGCCGGGAGCGTGACGAATGAGTGGCATGAGCCAATTGATCATCGCGCCTATCCTGCTGCCACTGGTGACGGCGGCAGTGATGTTGCTGCTGGGCGAGAAACACCGGCAGACAAAAGCCCGGCTGAACCTGCTGTCGACCTTCGCCGGCCTGGCCATCGCGGTCAGCCTGCTACTGTGGGTGCGCACCCAGGGCCAGGCGGAATCGATCGGTGTCTACCTGCCAGGCAACTGGCCGGCGCCGTTCGGCATCGTGCTGGTGGTCGACCACCTGTCGGCCCTGCTGCTGACCCTCACCGGCATCATCGGCTTCAGTGCCCTGCTGTTTGCCCGCGCCCGCTGGGACGGTGCCGGGGCCAGTTTCCACGCACTGTTCCAGATCCAGCTGATGGGCCTGTACGGCGCTTTCCTCACCGCCGACCTGTTCAACCTGTTCGTGTTCTTCGAGGTGCTGCTGGCCGCTTCCTATGGCCTGCTGCTGCATGGCTCGGGCCGCGCCCGGGTGCGTGCCGGCCTGCACTACATTGCCATCAACCTGTTCGCCTCGTCGCTGTTCCTGATCGGCGCAGCGATGCTCTATGGCGTGACCGGCACCCTGAACATGGCCGACCTGGCCTTGAAGATTCCGCTGGTGCCAGAGGCCGACCGTGGCCTGCTACACGCCGGCGCGGCGATTCTGGCCATGGCCTTCCTGGTCAAGGCCGGTATCTGGCCGCTGAACTTCTGGCTGGTGCCGGCCTATGCCTCGGCCAGTGCGCCGGTGGCTGCGCTGTTCGCCATCATGACCAAGGTCGGCCTGTATGCCGTGCTGCGCCTGTGGACACTGCTGTTCTCCGGGCAGGCCGGGGCCTCTGCGCACTTCGGTGGTGAATGGCTGGTATATGGTGGCCTGGTCACCCTGGCGGTGGCGGCGGTGTCAATCCTGGCCGCACAGCGCCTGGAGCGCATGGCCGCACTCAGCATCCTGGTTTCGGCCGGCACTCTGCTCGGCGCCGTCGGTTTCGCTCAATCGGCGCTGACAGGTGCCGCCTTGTTCTACCTGGTCAACTCGACCCTGGCGCTGTGCGCTCTGTTCCTGCTCGCCGAACTGGTCGAACGTTCACGTTCGGCCAACGAGGCGCCACTTGAGGACGAAGAAGGCACCATGCCGCCACCGTTGGAATCACTGCACCCGCCCAAGGGCATCAACCTCGATGACGAGCAGAAGGTGGTGATCGGCCAGATCATCCCGTGGACCATGGCCTTCCTCGGCATGAGCTTCATCGCCTGCGCCCTGCTGATCATCGGCATGCCGCCACTGTCGGGCTTTGTCGGCAAGCTCAACCTGATCAGCGCACTGTTCAACCCGCAGGGGCTGGGCGTACCTGCCGAGCAGCCGCTGGGCACGGCGGGGTGGGGCCTGGTGGCGTTGCTGATCCTGTCTGGCATGGCTTCGCTGATCGCCTTCGGCCGCGTCGGCATCCAGCGCTTCTGGAAGCCTGAGGAACGCCCTTCGCCGGTGCTGCGCCGCTACGAATGCCTCCCCATTGTCATCCTGTTGGGCCTGTGCATCATCCTCAGCTTCAAGGCCGAGCCGCTTTTGCGCTACACCCAGGACACCGCCGCCAGCCTGCAGGCGCCTGAAGCCTATATCGAAGCGGTGATGGCCGCCCGGCCGATTCCTGGCCCCACCTCGCTCGACGTACAGGTGCAGCCATGAATCGACTGTTCCCCGCACCGCTGTTATCGGTTTCGCTGTTTGGCCTGTGGCTGCTGCTGAACCTTTCGGTCAGCCCCGGCAACCTCTTGCTGGCAGCCGCGCTCGGCGTGCTGGCGCCGCTGCTGATGGCACCGCTGCGCCCGCAGCATGCCCATGTACGGCGGCCGCTGGCCATCGCCCGGCTGGTTGCCCGGGTCGGCATCGATGTGATCATGTCCAACCTGCTGGTTGCCCGTGGCGTGCTGCGCGCCGGCAAGCAGCCACCCCGCTCGGCGTTCGTGCACATTCCACTGGCCCTGCGCGACCCGCATGGCCTGGCGGCGTTGTCGATGATTACCACGGTGGTGCCCGGCACGGTCTGGTCCGAGCTGGCGCTGGACCGCAGCGTGTTGCTGCTGCATGTGTTCGACCTGGACAATGAGGCGGCCTTCATCCAGCACTTCAAGGACACCTACGAACGCCCGCTGATGGAGATTTTCCAATGACAGGCCTGCTCGCCAATGCTGTCCTCGCCAGCCTGTTCATCTTCGCCCTGGCCATGGCCCTGGCACTTATCCGACTGTTCCGCGGCCCGTCCGCCCAGGACCGGGTGCTGGCGCTGGACTACCTGTACATCCTGGCCATGCTGACCATGCTGGTACTGGGAATCCGTTATGCCAGTGACACCTACTTCGAAGGTGCCCTGCTGATTGCGCTGTTCGGTTTCGTTGGCTCGTTTGCCCTGGCCAAGTTCCTGCTGCGCGGTGAGGTGATCGAATGACTGAAACCCTGCAACTCCCCTTCTGGCTGGAGCTGGTCGTTGCCGCGCTGCTGCTGACCGGCAGCCTGTTTGCCCTGATCGGTGCCGTGGGCCTGTTGCGGCTGAAGGACTACTTCCAGCGCATGCACCCGCCGGCATTGGCCTCGACGATTGGTGCCTGGTGCGTGGCACTGGCTTCGATCATCTATTTTTCCTGGCTCAAGGAAGCCCCGGTGCTGCACGCCTGGTTGATTCCGATCCTGCTGTCGATCACCGTACCGGTGACCACGCTGTTGCTGGCCCGGGCAGCGCTGTTCCGCAAGCGCATGGCGAAAGAGCCGGTACCTGAAGAAGTCAGCAGCGGCCGCGATCGCGGTAACTGAAAAGTCGCCGCCTCACCCTTGGGCCAGGCGCTGCAACTCGCGCCGGACCATGGCGGCATAAGGCGGCGGGCCAAGGCGATACAATTCGCCTGCCACCCAGTTCAACCAGGCGCCTTGCAGCTCTTCGCGCCTGGCCAGCAAACGCTCGGCCTCGGCCACGGCATCCGCGTGATGCTGCCGATGAAACTCGGCACGTGTTGCGGGCGTATCGTCACTGAGGGTCATTCACTGGCCTTGAAGGTGGTCAGCTCACCTTTGCGCCATTTGGCAACCTTGCCGGTCACCGCCTTGAGCAATTTGCCCAGGCCTTCCTGCACTTGCTGCTGCGCGGCGAATACCAGCATCACACCGTGGCCTTCACGGAACACGATGCCCTCGCCTTCGGGCACCGACACGAAGGCATAGTCGCCCACGCCATATACGTTCAGCTTGATTTCACGAAAGCGCATTTCCAGCTTGCCGCCTTCCCGGCTGGGCAGAACCGCGGCGCGAAAATGGTCGCCAACCTTCAGTTCCAATCGCTGCTTGTCATCGACGACCAATGCGCTTTCGGTGTCGATTTCGGCCATGTACAGGCCTTCGGGACTCTGTTCGGTGACATAGACGAAGCGGCCCTGAAACAGCTGGGCCAATTTACCGCGCAAGTCGCCCAAGGCGAACAACGCATGGGTATCAAGAGTGCTGACTGCCAATGAAGTAATCCTCAACCGGTTACAACCCGCCCTCACCCAAGCTCGGTGAGACACGGTCATTTCTTATCGATAGGCGAAAAGAGTAATAAAGCGATATGCGAAATGTCTGTGCACGCTGGCGATGCAGTGTGCAGGAATCTTTACTCTGGCTTGCCAGATCTGGCCTCAAATACAGGCTTTCGGCATATTCCCGATTCGGGAAGCTTAATGTCTGACAGCAAAACCGCCAGAAAAGATGCGGCAGGCAATGCCAGAGCGCGTGAGAGCGAGCCCTGCAATCCATCAGCGCATTACTGGGGGAAGAATATGCACGAAAACACCGAAATTCGTCGAGAGGCAAAGTACATTTCTTACAGAAGAACGCCCTGAACAACACCCTGTTTGCTCACCGGTAGCATTCACGGCGCTCAGGCTGCCAGGCCCTTCTTCAACTGCTGCTGCCAGGCGGTCTGGCACTCCAGCGCTTCCTCTCGCGTGGCGAATGGGGTACCACGGCGTTCGCCATTGACCAGCACCACCCAGCAGATGGGTTTACCCAGCGCCCGCAGTGTGGCGGGCACACCCGAACCAATCATCACGGCTACATCGACCCGGCTATTCATCATTCCCTCCGGAATTTAATTAGCACCCTAACGATAAAGCCATGATACGCCTGCGTACGGCGCGGAAACAGCGCATCCCGGTACATCAGTGTTACGTACGGGGCAACAAAACCGCTGCTGGAACGAAACGCAAAAAGCCCCAGGGATCGCTCCGTGGGGCTTGGCACACCGCGCGGGGTTACACCTGGCGCTGGTGGCGGTCGAGCTGCTCGTGGCGCTCCTGGGCTTCGATGCAGTACTTGGTGGTCGGGCTGATCAGCAGACGCTTCAGGCCGATCGGCTCACCGCTGTCATCGCACCAGCCAAAGCTTTCGTCGGCAATGCGGTCCAGGGCCATTTCCAGCTGCGGCAGCAGGCGCTGGTCGCGGTCGATGGCGTTCACCAGCCAGCTACGCTCTTCCTCGACCGAAGCCACGTCGGCAGGATCCGACGGCGTGTCCAGGCCTTCGATGGTGGCTCGGCTCAGCTCGATGCGTTCATGGGTTTCGACTTTCATCGCCTGCAGCAGGCCAGCGAAGAAAGCCAGCTGGTCAGCGTTCATGTAGTCATCGGCCGACATGGCCAGCAACTGTTCCTTGGTCATCGATTTCTCTATGAAAATATGTGCATTTGGGCGATTCGGGTGCCGCCGACGCCTTGGCATCGGCAGCAGAATTCTTCAAGCGCCAACCGGCACTCTTTTACAGGGGGCGGCAGTCTAAGGCGCCGCGTCGCGTGGAGCAACTGCAATTGGGTGCGAATTTGCTTCCAGTGCCCACATTCCGCCAGTCGGCGCCCTCTGCTCTGGCTCTGGCTCTGGCTCTGGCTCTGGCTCTGGCTCTGGCTCTGGCTCTGGATCTTGATCTTGATCTTGATCTTGATCTTGATCTTCGCGACTTCAGGAGGCCGAGCAGAGGTCTTGCGGAGGGAGGTGACGGGCATGGATGCCCGTCAAGCGCTGAGGCCCCATGGATGGGGCCTGCAGCGCGTACTCCCGGGAGCAAGACCGGCG
>MTEU01002438.1_pt2 | contig 16875 bp, 16 predicted proteins | sample 1042701 | NCBI WGS metagenome assembly MTEU01 (sample SAMN06185813, study PRJNA358809) | soil metagenome | isolation source: naturally attenuated soil | place: India | collected 2015-05-23
GAGGATGTTGGTCTGGAACGCGATGCCCTCGATCACGCCGATGATGTCGACGATCTTCTTGGACGCACCGTTGATCTCGTCCATCGTCTGCACCACCCGGCCGACCACCTCGCCGCCCTTGACCGCGGTCTCCGACGCGTTGGCCGCCAGGCCGCTGGCCTGCCGCGCGTTGTCCGCGTTCTGGCGCACCGTGCCGGTCAGCTCCTCCATGCTCGACGCGGTCTCTTCCAGCGACGCCGCCTGCTGCTCCGTGCGCTGCGACAGGTCGTTGTTGCCGGCGGCCACCTGGCGCGTGGCCGTGGCGATCGCGCTCATGCCTTCCTGGATCTCGCGGACGACCGACAGCAGGCTGCGCTGCATGGTCTGCATCGCCTTGGCCAGCGCGCCGATCTCGTCGTTGCTGGAGAACTCGTAGCGCGTGGTCAGGTCGCCGGCGCCCAGGCGCAGCGCGAAGTCCAGCATCTCGCGCATCGGCCGATGCACCATCGCCAGCAGCGCCGCGCCGGTGGCCATCGCCGACAGCCCCGCCAGTACGAAGCCGCCCCACAGCCATGGCCGCAGTGCCGCGCGCGTCTGCGGTTCGGCCAGCAGCTCGAAGGCGACCAGCGCCGCCAGGAACCATGCCAGGCCCACGCCCTGCGACAGCATGATGCGGCCGCGCAGGCCCAGGCGGCGCAGCCCGTCGATCCAGCCCAGCGGACCGCGGCGGACCACCGCGCCCTCGCGGATGCGGATGCCGCTGGCGTTGCCGGCGCGAATGCGCGCGTACGCGGCCTGCGCCGCCTCGATCTGCTCGGTGCTCGCCATCGAGCGCACCGACGTATAGCCGACGGTCTGTCCGTCGACGCGGGTCGGCGTCACCGTCGCGCTGACCCAGTAGTAGTCGCCGTTCTTGCGGCGGTTCTTGACCAGCCCGACCCACGAGCGGCCCGCCTGCAGCGTGCGCCACAGGTCCTCGAAGGCCTCGGGCGGCATGTCGGGATGGCGCACCAGATTGTGCGGAGCGCCGAGCAGTTCCTCGGCGGTAAAGCCGCTGACCTCGATGAACGCGCGGTTGGCGAAGGTGATGCGGCCCTTCAGGTCGGTGCGCGAGATCAGGTAATCGTTGGGCGCGAGCTTGTATTCGCGCGCGGTGACAGGCTGGTTGTTTCTCATGACGTTGTGCTGCTCGATTCGTTCGGGGTGCGCGCGTCAGGCCGCGGCGGCGGCTTCGATCGCGGCCAGTTCCTCGGTCGCCAGCAGCTTCTCGATATCGACCAGGATCAGCATGCGGTCTTCGACCGAGCCGAGGCCGCGGATGTATTCGGTGTCGAGATTGCCGGAGAACTGCGGCGTGGGCTTGATCTGGGCGGGGGCCAGCGTCAGCACGTCGGAGACGCCGTCGACGACGATGCCCGTGGTGCGATGGTTCAGGTCGACGATGATGACGACCGTGTACTGGTCGTAGCTGACGGTCTGCTGCTGGAACTTGATGCGCAGGTCGACGATCGGCACGATGGTGCCGCGCAGGTTGATCACGCCCTTCAGATAGGCCGGCGCGTTGGCGATCTGCGTGACCGCCTCGTAGCCGCGGATTTCCTGCACCTTGAGGATGTCGACGCCGTATTCCTCGCGACCCAGCGTAAAGGCGAGAAACTCCTCGCCGCTTCCTTCGGTCCTGATGCTGACGTTCATCTTGCGCTCCCGCTCCCCGGTTGTGGCCGTCGTTGCACGCTGGCGGAGTGCACCCCAGCCGGCCCGACCGCCTTTATTGACCACTGCGTGGCAACTGCCCTGGCAACTGCATGGCGATGGCGCCGCGATGGCGCGGCCCCAACGGCGCCCGCGAACGGCGCGCGCCTCGCCCCTTGCTGGTTATCGGCAGTTCCGATGCGCGGCTGAAGGGTCGGAAGCGGCCGGAATTACCCCTCTTCGGAGGGGGATAGCAGCGCGGCGACCGACTGCATCAGCTGATCGGGATCGAAGGGCTTGGGCAGGAAGCCGCTGGCGCCGGCCTCGCGCGCCTGCGCGCGGATCTGGCCGTCGGCCTCGGTGGTCAGCATCAGGATCGGCATCGCGGCGTAGCGCGTCGTGGCGCGCAGCCGGCGGATCAGCGTCAGGCCGTCCATGCCCGGCATCACCTGGTCGGTGACCAGCATGTCGAACGGCTGCGCCGGCGATGCGGCCTCGGCCGCCGCGTGCGCCTCGTCGCCGTCCCCCGCCTCGGCGACGTCGTAGCCGCCGGCGCGCAGGCAGGCGGCGATCATGCGACGCAGGGAAGGCGAATCGTCGACGACAAGAATGCGTTGAGCTGGCATGGCGGCTACCTCGAAACGGCGGCGGATCGGCCGGCATGGTCCGTGCGGCGATCCGTATGCTGTGCTGGTCGGCGCCGGCCCCTGCCGGCGCATCGCTGCGGCGCGTGCCGCCATATCGGACCGGGATCGGGCCCATACCGCGGCGCTGTGCGCCAACCAGACTTATCGGCCGGCAGGCTCGCTTCCTTTAGTTCGCAGGTTCCGACGCGCGGCGTTCAGCGGCGCGCAGTGGTCAGCAGGTCGGCGAAGCCGGCGGCTTCCATCGGGCGGGCCAGCAGATAGCCCTGCACTTCGTCGCAGCCCATGCGCGCCAGGATGTCCAGCTGGGCCTGCGATTCGACGCCCTCGGCTACCACGCGCATCCGCAGCTCGTGCGCCAGCGCGACCATCGAACCGACGATGGCGCGGCCCTGCGGATCCGACTCCAGGCCGCCGATCAGCGTGCGGTCGATCTTCAGCGTGCCGACCCGCAGCCGCTTCAGATAGCCCAGGCTGGAATAGCCGCTGCCGAAGTCGTCCAGCGCGACGTGGATGCCGAGCGCCTGCAGTTCGGTCAGCGTCTCCAGCGACTGCGCGATGTCCTTCATCGCCGCCGTCTCGGTGATCTCGAGCGTGATTGCCGACGGCGGAATGTCGTGCTGGTGGATCTGCTCGAGCAGGTACTGCGGGAAATCGCGGCTGGCGAAGCGCAGCCCCGACACGTTGATCGCGACCGGGACCACCGGCAGGCCGGCGTCCTGCCACTCGCGCACCTGGCTGCAGACGCTGGCGATGACCCAGTCGTCCAGCTTGTCGATCTGACCGGACTGCTCGGCCACCATGATGAATTCGGCCGGATTGACCGCGCCGAGCGTCGGATGGCGCCAGCGGCAAAGCGCCTCGGCGCCCACCACGGTGCGCGCGTCGACGTCGAACTTCGGCTGGTATTCGAGCGACAGGCCGTCGTCCTGGATCGCCAGCCACAGGTCGCGGCGGATCACCCGCATGCGGCGCGCGCGCTCGCCGGCGGCGGAATTGAAGGTGCGCACCTGGTTCGAGCCGGATTCGCGCGCCTCGGACAGGCTGACGCGCGCCGCCTGCATCAGCCCCTCCGAACTCTGCGCGTCGCGCGGATAGACCGCGATGCCGATATTGACGCCGATCTGCATCTGCAGGCCACGCGCGGTGACGAACTCGGAGATCGACGCCAGCACGCGCGAGCCGAGTTCGTGCGCGCGATTCGAATTGAGCAGCGCCGGGACGCCGACCGCGAACTCGTCGCGGGCCAGACGCGCCAGGAAGTCGTGCGGCTCCAGCGCGGCCTGGGCCAGCACGCTGGCGTCCTGAGCGAGGATGTCGTCGGCGCGCACCTCGAAGACTTCATCGACCTCGCGGAAGTCGGCGATATGGATCAGCAGCACCGCGCAGCTGGTCTCGGCCAGCCGCGCATGGGCGATCGACTGGTCGAGCCAGCGGGCGAACGCCGCGCGATCGGGCACATCGGTCGCCACGCTGTATTCACCGACGGTCGCCTGGCCGCGCCCCACGGGACGGACCGTCAACCGGCCCGGCATGCGGCCGTTCAGCCGGCGCACGATCCGCGCCGGCAAACCCGGCGACGCGCCGCCGTTGCGCTCGCTCTCGGGCTCGCCGGCATCGCTGAGCAGGACGTCGCGTTCGCGCTGCGGCGCATGGCGGCGGTCCAGCAACGACAACAGCGCGAACGCCGCCGTCCCCAGCACGGCCAGGCCAAGGCCGAACCAGGCCGGATGCAGCAGGTTCACCGCATCGATGCAGGCGGTGCGCGAGGCCGCGCCGCCGCACTGGTGGCCAAGCCCGATTCCTGCCGCGGCGATCACGCCCGCGCCGGCCAGCGTCGCCAGCATGGCGGCACCGCGCCAGTACGCCAGCGCGCGGTGCAGCCATTGGGCCAGCACCGTCGTCGCGATGCCGCCCACGAACGCGGCCAGCGCCTGCGACCACTCCGCTGAACGCGGCACCGAGCCGGACAGCAACACGACCCAGACCGGCAGGCCGATCGACGCCTGCGACACCAGTCCCGCGGTCAGGGCCATCATGCGGCCGGACCATCCCGTCCCATCGCGGCCACGGCCGACAGCGCGAAGGCCGACGGCGATGCCGAGCAGGATGGCGAGCAGCAGAACGCTAAAACTCATATCGAAGGGGGCGCTGCGGAATGCGTGTAGGTGGCGCCGTCAGGCTCGGGCCCGCAGGCCGGCGACGGGACGCCCTTGGTATTGCGGAACCGCGTCGAGCGCGGCAAATCGTGGTGCGGGACCCCGGCGCACCGTGCACGCACCGGCTGCCGTCGGCCGCCGGGTCGGCATCGCCCGGGACGTTAGCATAGCCACCGCACGCAGTGCACGCGACGTCACCTTATTGCAACGAAAGCAGTCGGTGATCGCACGTTGCCTGGCTTCACCCGCGCTGGCAGCAAGCTGTGCGCGGACATTCGACGACGAAGACAGGACAAGGCGACGCAAGGACATGGGACGACTCGATCGATCAGTAGCGGCGGACAGTCCGCCAACCTGCCGGGCGACAGCCCATGCTGTGGGGATATCGACCGCCGGTGGGGATTACTTGAATCGGGGAATGGCGGCGGGGTCCCTGTGGCGGAGATCCGTGACGCCGACGGGCAATGGAAACGCGCCAAGGGCAACATCGCATCCGTTTTACCGCGCCATATTGCACAAAACGAATGCGACAAACGAAAGAGCCAGGCCCATGGCATCACGAAACCACGCCGGCGAGGCGGCAATCGCATGGAATCCGGCCAAAGATGACGCCGGCGACCGACCGGCGCGAGAAAAGTTCATCATGAAAGGTTTCGTGACCGATTTTGTCAAAAATCGGTTTCAACCTGCGCCAGCATTTGCATCGCTATCGCAGGCCGTTATAATTCATGCCGTTCATCTCGCCCACCGTAATCAGAGGTCTCAAAATGGCAACCTATCAGGAAATCGTTCAGAAAATCAACGAATTGCAGAAGCAAGCCGAAGAGATCAAGGCACGAGAGCAGGCAGCGGTAATCGACGATATCCGCAAGAAAATCGAAGAATATGGCTTGACCGCCGAAGATCTCGGTTTTGGCAGCAAGGCGGTACCCGGCAAGAAAACCGCGCGCAAAGTGCCTGTGCGCTATCGCGACAGCGCTGGCAATACCTGGACGGGCCGCGGCAAGCGCCCCGGCTGGCTGACCCAGGCGCTGGCCTCCGGAAAATCGATCGACGACTTCCTGGTGCGATAAAGGCAGCATCCGCCGGGACGCCTTGCGGCGTCACCACACCGGCAAGCCCCAGCCACCGGGATTGGGGTCGGCGCGGGGCAATAAAAAAACCGGGCCAAACCCAGGCCCGGTTTTTCATTGCGGCAATCGGCGAGGATCGTCCCTCAGGACGCAAACCCCAGCGGATTCATCGACTGCCAGCGCCACGAGTCCGCGCACATCCGGTCCAGATCGTGACGCGCCTGCCAGCCGAGCAGGCGCTGTGCCAATGCCGGGTCCGCATAGCACGAGGCAATATCCCCGGGGCGGCGGGCGACGATTTCATACGGAATCGATTTCCCGCTGGCGCGGCGATACGCTTCCACCACCTCCAGCACGCTGTAACCGCGGCCCGTTCCCAGGTTGACCGTCATTCCCTCGCCGCGCTCGTTCAAATAGCGCAGCGCCGCCAGATGGCCGTCGGCCAGGTCGCAAACGTGAATGTAGTCGCGCACGCCGGTGCCGTCCGGGGTCGGATAGTCGCCGCCAAACACCATCAGGCGCTCCCGGCGGCCCGCCGCCACCTGCGCCACATAGGGCATCAGATTGTTCGGCACGCCGCCCGGATCCTCGCCGATCAAGCCGCTTTCGTGCGCCCCGACCGGGTTGAAGTAGCGCAGATACCCAATACGCCAGTGCGGGTCGGCGCGTTCGAGATCGCGCAGGATCTGCTCGCCCATCAGCTTGGTCTGGCCGTAGGGATTGGTCGCCGACAGCGGGAATTCCTCGCGGATCGGCACCGCATGCGGATTGCCATAGACGGTGGCCGAGGAGCTGAATACCAGCGTCTTGACGCCGGCCCCCTGCATCGACGCGCACAGCGTCAGCAGGCCGTTCAGGTTGTTGTCGTAGTAGGCGAGCGGCTGCGCCACCGATTCGCCGACCGCCTTCAGCGCGGCGAAATGGATCGCGCCGCCGATCTTGTGCTCGGCGAACAGCCGGTCCAGCAAGGCGCGGTCGCGCACGTCACCCTCGACGAATCGCGGCGTCTTGCCGGAAATGGTGGCGATCCGGTCGACCACCGCACGGTTGCTGTTGGACAGATTGTCCAGCCCGACCACGTCGTAGCCGGCCGCGAGCAGTGCAACCCAGGTATGCGAAGCGATATAGCCGGTGGCACCGGTCAGCAGCAGAGTGTCTGGCATCGTGAACTTTATCGATTGAACATGCGGACGGCGGGGCCGAGCCACCGCCGTCAGGGGCGTTATGGTAACCCGGCCGGCGATCCCGCCCCGGCCGCGGCAAGCTGGCCGCTGCGCGCCTGCCAGGCGGTATACGCCGCGTGCAGCCGCCAGCCCGACTCCAGATCGCGCATGCCCAGATACTGTGCGACGGTGGCCGGCTCGGCGCCGGCCTCGAAATGCAGCGCGCCATAGCTGTTGCGCAGCGTCTGCGGCGAGGCGCGCTCGGTGCGTCCGGCCAGCACGCCGGCCTCGTCCAGCAGCTGTTCGACCCGCCGATAAAGCGAGGCGGCGTGCAGCGGCCGGCCTGCGGGCTGCGCCGGAAACACCAGCGTGCCGAGCGTGCCGCCCGCCTTTCGCACCGCCAGCCAGGCCAGCAACGGCCGGCGGGCAAAGTCGAACACGGGCGCGCGATAGGTGCGGCCGTTGTCGGTACGGGTCAGCCGCAGCTCGCTGGCGTCGGACGCAATGCTGTCGAGCCGCAGCCCGCGTACCTCGCCCACCTTGAGGCCGGCGCCCAGCATCGTGGCGACCACCGCGATGTCCCGCGCGCGCTTCCAGGCGGTCGCGCTCGGCGTGGCATCCGCGTCCGGCATCGTGACCGGTTCCAGCACACGCGCCACCACGGCGTCGCGCTCGGCCGGCAGCAGGAAGGGGGTCGGATCGTTGTCGCCTTCGGCCAGATGGGCCCGCACCGCCTGGCTGCCGGGGTTATGCAGGCCCGCCTGCTGCAGCGACAGGTAGTGAAAGACGCGCTCGATCAGCCGCGTATAGCGATAGCGATGGCGCTTGTGGAGCCCCTCGGCATCCAGGAAGGCGCCGATCTGCGCGGCCGACCACGACAGCGGCGCGACGCCATGTTCGCGCGACCAGCGCAGCAGCTTGCCCCACATGGCCCGATAGACCACCGCGGTGCCATGGCCAAAGCCATGGACCGCCAGCCAGCCATCGAAAGCCCGCTCGGGATCGGCATGCCAGTCCGCCAGATTGCCTTCGAACAGATCGCGGCCCGCGGTTGCCGGTCGAGGATCGTCGCTCACCTGCACTCCTGCTGATTCATTGGGCACATTGTAGACAAGGCGCCACCGCGTCCCCACGCAGCCGATGCGCGGCACCGTACGGTAATCGCCCGGCGCAAGCGTCACAGCGCGCCAATGCGTTGGTCACGGGTATTGAAAGCCTGCGAACGCCGTGCTAACTTTCGCTTCACTATGCAACTGGTTGCATATCGATGCAGCCATCGATCGCAGCCATCCAACGAACACAACCCTTCTTTACGAACCGAGGCCGCCATGTCCCTTCCTCCGCTCCTGCAACGCCTGCGCCTGCCAGTGGTGTGCTCGCCGCTGTTCATCATCTCCAATCCCGATCTGGTGATCGCGCAGTGCAAGGCCGGCGTGGTCGGCTCCTTCCCGGCGCTGAACGCACGGCCGGCCTCGCTGCTGGAGGAATGGCTGGACCGCATCACCACCGAGCTTGCCGAGCACGACGCCAGGCATCCGGACCGCCCGTCGGCTCCGTTCGCGGTCAACCAGATCGTGCACAAGTCGAACGACCGTCTCGAGCACGACCTGGAGCTTTGCGTGCGCTACAAGGTGCCGATCGTGATCACCTCGCTGGGCGCGCGTGTCGAGGTCAACCAGGCGGTGCACTCGTATGGCGGCATCGTGCTGCACGACATCATCAACAACACGTTCGCCCACAAGGCGATCGACAAGGGCGCCGACGGCCTGATCGCGGTCGCCGCGGGCGCCGGCGGCCATGCCGGCACGCAGTCCCCGTTTGCGCTGCTGCATGAAATCCGCGAATGGTTCGATGGTCCGCTGCTGCTGTCGGGCGCCATCGCCAGCGGCAACGGCATCCTGGCGGCGCAGGCCGCGGGCGCCGACCTCGCGTATATCGGCTCTGCCTTCATCGCCACCGAGGAAGCCAACGCGCAGCCGGCCTACAAGCAGATGATCGTGGACAGCACGGCCGGCGATATCGTCTATTCGAACCTGTTCACCGGCGTGCACGGCAACTACCTGCGCCAGAGCATCGTCAACGCCGGCCTCGACCCGGAAGCACTGCCCGCGTCCGACCCGACCGCGATGAACTTCGGCTCGAACCGGGTCAAACCGTGGAAGGACATTTGGGGCGCCGGCCAGGGCGTCGGCGCGATCAAGCGCGTGGTACCCGCCGCCGACCTGGTCGACCGCTTCGCCGAGGAATACGCGCTGGCCCGCCGCCGGCTGGGGCTGGCTGACGTCGGCGCGGGCGTTGGGGTGAGGGATCTGGTGTAAACGAAACCGGACGGGGGACCGTCCTGGCCCCCGTCTCCATTGCAGTGAGCCAGATTGACACCCCCTATTCACGTATCTACACTGTAGATACGTGAGGACGCCGCACCGCAGCCGTCCCGTTACCAAAGTTATGAATTGGTTGACGGTGGAGCAAAAGAATGGAGCTGTCTGCGATATAGCCTGCGGTCCCGCTCCCCGAACATGACGACCAGATCACGGGGGGCTCTCCTCACGCGCGAAGTTTGAAAGTGGAGGAACAGCTAATGACCGCATTGACAGTGAAGCGTTGGGGCAACAGTCTTGCTCTTCGCATTCCGTCGTACTTGGCAGAAGAAGCAAATATCACTGAGAACGCGGTGATAGAGGCGACGGTACTTGAGGGGAAATTGGTCCTGGAGAAGAAGGCCGAGCCTTCCTTCTCGCTGGAGGAGTTCATCCTCGAACTGCAAGCCGGGCATGAGGTCGAGGCTACCGTTGATTGGGGAGCTCCGGTAGGCAATGAATTTGGTGCCGCGGGCAATCCTGATAACGGCTGATGATTGTCTATGCGATCAACCACGACGAGCGGCACGGCAATCGGCGCGTTCGCAACGGCCGACGTTCAGCATCGAGTTCCCCAAGCGGGTGAAATCTGGTGGATGAGCCTCGATCCAACGAAGGGACATGAACAAGCGGGCTTCCGGCCCATACTGGTGTTGTCGCCGGCAGGAATCAACGGCCCGACAAAGCGCTTTATCGGGGTTCCGCTGACGACCTCTCTCGCGCCCGCCGGCACCGCTCGTGCCCGCATGCAAGTGCGTATATCGGGCATGCCGCGCGAATGCGCGGCCTTGCCGGATCAAATCACCACGTTGGATTGGATCGCCCGAAGTGCCCGCTATGATGGGCAATGCGCGACCGAACAGGAACTCAAAGAGATTCGGCTGCGGGTGGCAGCGATCTGCGGTATCGGTTAGCGAAGTCCCATTCCATATCGACATCCTGGTGCGGCGATGGCGGGCAACGACGCCATTGCCGCGCGGGCTACCGCCCGCCCTCCGGCTCCAGCAACGGCAACACCGCCGTGCCCCACGCCACCCAATCCTCTTCGTAACGGATCCCGCGGCGCAGCAGCGCATGCCGCAGCTGCTGGGCGCGGTCCGGGTGCGGAGCGGCGAAGTCACGCTGCTCGATCGCGCGATAGGTTGCCAGCCGTTCTTCGTGCAACGCGATCATCCGCCGCATCTCGTCGCCCAGTCCGAGCGGGCCGGCCACCGCGTCGGCGCGCAGCTTGACCAGGATCTCGTCGCGCTGGTCCAGCCCGGCCGTCGGCGACAGCACCCAGCGCACCAGCTCCTCCCGCCCCGCCGGCAGCACACGATAGACCTTCTTGCGGCTGCGCGCGTCCGTTTCGTCGTCCTGCGCGGCAATCCAGCCGCGTTCGGCCATGCGGCCGAGTTCGCGATAGATCTGCTGGTGGGTGGCGTGCCAGAAATAGCCGATCGACTTGTCGAAGCGCCGCGCCAGTTCGTAGCCTGACGAGGGCTTCTCCATCAACGAGGTCAGAAGGGCGTGCTGGATCGACATGCGGACGATGGGAGCGAAATGCGCGCCGGAATGCGCGCAAAGCGCCAATGGTAGCGCATGGAGGCGGCGCGCAAGCCATCGGCTCGGCGCTGCACCCTATTGCTCGCAATATGACAAATCGAGCCGATGGCTAGGCCAGAATTAAAAAAGGTGAAATAGCAAATCGGCTGGCGCTGCAATACATTGGAAACAAAGCCGCATTTGATCAGGAACAGCCGCCATGCCCGGATCGCACGATCTCGCCGAGGAGCGGGATATTCCGTGGGAAGGCGACGGTCCCTCCGCAGTGGAAGGCCGAATCGCCGCCCCAACCAGCGCTGCCCCGTCCAGCGCCATCTATTACCGCCTGCCGGATACCCCGGTCGGCCATCACATCAAGGAGTATCCCAGCGGGCTGCGCCAGCTGGTCCGCTTTGTCGGCGTCGAGGAACAGGTGGTCAAGGTCAGCCTGAACTGAGGCCGAGTCAAGGCCCAGGCCAAGACCCGAGCCCGCCCGACGCCCAAGCCGAGGCAGCCGCGCTGCCGCGGCTCCCAACGATGTCTCCTCCTGCCCGGGTGGGCCGGAACTCGAGCTCGCTGCCAGTCGCGAGCTTTTTTTTGCCGCCGCTCCCGGCGGCCCGTGCCGGCGACCCGTGCCGGCAGCCAGTGCCGGCAATCAGTGCGCCGGCAATTCCCGGACATCCCCGCCCTTGTCGTGCAATGCAAAGCGCTCGACCATCGCTGCGCTGGGCGCGTTCAGCCCGACGACCTCGACGTCGATTCCGGCCCGCCGCAGTTTGAGCACGACCTTGTCGAGCGCCCCGATCGCGGTGATGTCCCAGAAGTGAGCCCGGCTGACATCGATCCGAATGCGTTTGACGTCTTCCTTGATATCGAAGGCGCGGACGAACTGGTCGGCGCAGGCGAAGAACACCTGGCCCGTCACCGTGTAGACACGCACGCCGCCCTGCAGCGACGACGCGACATCCAGCATCCTGCCCACCTTCCACGCGAAGAACACGCCCGACAGCAACACGCCGACCAGTACGCCGCGGGCCAGATCCTGAGTCATCACTACCACCGCGACCGTGGCAATCATCACGATGCTGGAGCTGGGCGGGTGCTCGCGCAGGCGGCGAATCGAGGCCCAGTGAAGGTAATCACCGACTGCCCGATCATCCCGCAATCAGCGCAAGCGCGACGGCGGTGCCGGCGAGCACGTCGTTGCGGATATTGCCGAACCATTGCTGGCGCAAGGAAAGCATGGGTCTGGTCTATGGATGGCGCCGCGCGCGATCACAACCGCGTTGCGACGAAAGCTGGGGAAGGCGAATCGGAGTGCAGTCCGGCGTTCGGGCGTGGCATGGGGATGCCGGCCGGAAGCTGCGCTGAAAGCCGCGGATGATACCGGCCCCCAAAAAGCGACGGCCATGAAAAAGCCGGCCCGAAGGCCGGCTTTCCCGTCGTTGCGCCGCGCGAACCTGGCGCGGCATCCGCAACGATCAGTCCACGGTCGCGCCCGAGGCCTTGACGACCTTGGCCCACTTGGCCGCTTCGGTCTTCATGAAGGCAGCCAGTTGTTCCGGCTTCTCGGGGTTGGGCTCGGCGCCCTGACCGGCCATCTGCTTCTGCACGTCGGGCATGGCCAGGATCTTGACCACTTCGGCGTTCAGGCGATCGACGATGGCCTTGGGCGTGCCGCCAGTGGCGTACAGCGCGAACCACGACGTCGCTTCATAGCCCGGCACGCCGGCTTCCGCGACGGTCGGCACGTCCGGCAGCGCCGGCGAACGCTTGGCCGAGGTCACGGCCAGCGGGCGCAGCTTGCCGGCCTTCACGTGCTGGTACGACGACGGCAGGTTGTCGAACATCAGGCCGATCTGGTTGCCCAGCAGATCGTTGACCGCCGGGGCGCTGCCCTTGTACGGCACGTGCTGGATGTTCAGCCCGGTCATCGAGTTGAACAGTTCGCCCGACAGATGCATCGACGAGCCGTTGCCCGACGAGCCGTAGCTGATCTTGTTCGGATTGGCCTTGACGTAGGCGATCAGCTCCTTGACGCTCTTGGCCGGCACGTTGGGGTTGACCACCACGAGATTCGGCACCATCGCGACACGGGTGATCGGCGCGAAGTCCTTGACCGGGTCGTACGGCAGCTTCGAGTACAGCGACTGGTTGATCGCGTGCGTACCGATGGTGCCCATGAACAGCGTGTAGCCGTCGCCCGGCGCCTTGGCGGCGAGCGAGGCACCGATGTTGCCGCCCGCGCCCGGACGGTTCTCGATGACCACCGGCTGGCCGAGCGCCTTGCCCAGCTGCAGGCCGACGATGCGGGCCAGGATGTCGGTGGTGCCACCGGCCGAGAACGGCACGATCATCGTGATCGGCTTGGTCGGATAGCCATCCTGCGCGTAGGCAGCGCCGGAGACGCCGGCGAACGTGGTAGCCAGCGCGACGCCGGCGGCCAGCAGGCGGCGGCGCGCCTGCGACGGTTGCGAGTTGAACTTCATCGTATGCTCCAGGGAGTTTCCTCGGTGGCCGTCCATGCGGGCCACGACTTGTAATAGGGGCCGCGCCTAGACCGGTGCGACGCCCAGCGTGGTACCGCCACAGACGTACAACACCTGTCCGGTGACGAAACCATTTTCGGGGGAGAGAAAGAACAGCGTGGCGCGCGCCACGTCCTCGGGCGTGCCCATGCGCTTGACCGCGATGCTGGCCAGGATGCGCTTGGTCTGCTCGCTGCCCTCGGGATTGCTGCGGCGGAACAATTCGGTGGCGATCGGCCCGGGCGCAACCGCGTTGACGGTGATGCCGTCGCCGCCGAGCTCCATCGCCAACGTGCGCGTCATGCCGACCATGCCGGCCTTGGTGGCGGAGTACACCACGCGCTCGGGCTTGCCCAGCGCCGCGCGCGAAGCCATGTTGACGATGCGGCCGAAGCCCGCGGCGCGCATTGCCGGCAGGCAGGCCTGCGTCAACAGCAGGCTCGCCTGCAGGTGCAGGCCGACCACGTAGTCGAGATCCTCGACGGTCGCGCTATCGGCGGTGCCGGGACGGGTCGCGCCGGCATTGTTGACCAGGCGCGTGATGGCGAAACGCGACGTCACCTCGGCAGCCGCCGCGCGCGTGGCCGCGGCGTCGGTCAGGTCCGCCTGGAAAAAGGTCATGTTGGGATGCGACCAGCCCGGGGCGGCATAGTCGACATTGACGACGCGGGTCACGCCGTCGGCCAGCAGCATTTCGCTGATGGCGCGGCCGATGCCGGAACTGGCGCCGGTGACGAGCGTGGCAACGGGAAGAGACATCCGATTACTCCATGCCGGTATGGAACCGGTACTGCGAAGATTCAGCAGAAGTTCAGCGCAAATTCGGGCGCAAAGAAAGCGTGCGGCGGACCGGCGAGCCAGTCGGCCCGGCCGCACCAACTGCGTTGGGAAATCTGTCGCAGCGCTGAGCGTCGGCGCCTGCCTTGGTCAACGGCAGGCGCGCCGCAAAACTTGAGCGGATCGAGCGGCTTGAGCAGCTCGAGCGTCCTCTCCGCGCTGCGAATGCGGGCGCCGCTCAGACGCGCTCGATCACCATCGCGATACCTTGGCCCACGCCGATGCACATCGTGCACAGCGCGAAGCGGCCGCCGGTGCGATGCAGCTGGTACATCGCGGTGGTCACCAGGCGCGCGCCGCTCATGCCGAGCGGGTGGCCCAGCGCGATCGCGCCGCCGTTCGGATTGACGCGCGCATCGTCGTCGGCGACGCCGAGCTCGCGCAGCACCGCCAGCCCCTGCGCGGCGAACGCTTCGTTCAGCTCGATCACGTCGATCTGGTCCATCGTCATGCCCAGCTGCTTGAGCAGCTTCTGCGTGGCCGGCGCCGGGCCGATGCCCATCACGCGCGGCGCCACGCCGGCGGTTGCCATGCCGACGATGCGGGCCTTCGGCGTCAGGCCGTGCTGGCGCGCGGCGGCCTCGCTGGCGAGCAGCAGCGCGCAGGCGCCGTCATTGACGCCCGAGGCGTTGCCGGCGGTCACGGTGCCGTCCGGACGTACGACGCCCTTGAGCCTGGCCAGCGCTTCCATGCTGGTGGCGCGCGGGTGCTCGTCGCGCTCGACGACGATCGGATCGCCCTTCTTCTGCGGGATCGTGACCGCGGTGATTTCCTGCGCCAGCGTGCCGTCGGCCTGCGCGCGCGAGGCCTTTTCCTGGCTGCGCAGCGCCATCAGGTCCTGGTCTTCGCGGCTGATCTTGTAGTCGGTGGCGACGTTCTCGGCGGTCTCGGGCATCGAGTCCACGCCGTAGGCCGCGCGCATCGCGGGGTTGATGAAGCGCCAGCCGATGGTGGTGTCGAAGATCTGCGCGTCGCGCGAGAACGCGGTGGTGGCCTTGCCCATCACGAACGGGGCGCGGCTCATGCTCTCGACGCCGCCGGCAATCATCAGCCCGGCTTCGCCGGCGCGGATCGCGCGCGCGGCGGTGCCGGTCGCGTCCATGCCCGAGCCGCACAGGCGGTTGATGGTCGCGCCGGGCACGCTTTGCGGCAGGCCGGCCAGCAGCAGCGACATGCGCGCAACGTTGCGGTTATCTTCGCCGGCCTGGTTGGCGTTGCCGTAGATCACGTCGTCGATCGCGCTCCAGTCCAGGTTCGGATTGCGCGCCATCAGCGCCTTCAGCGGTACCGCACCCAGGTCGTCCGCGCGCACCGCGGACAGGCTGCCGCCGTAACGGCCGATGGGGGTGCGGATCGCGTCGCAGATAAAGGCTTCGGTCATGGTGTCTCGTCCTTGGTTTCAGTGGTGGTGGCGGCGGTATCGGCAGCAACTGCGATCCGTCGCCATCGGATGGTGCATCAGGCGGGGCATCAAGCGGGCTGCGCCTGCTTCAGCGGCACGCCGGTCAGGCGCTGCAGCTCGTCGAACGACAGGCCTTCGACCAGGTCGCGGGCGACCAGGCCGTCCGGGGTCACGTCGATGGTGGCCAGGTCGGTGTAGACGCGGGTCACGCAGCCGATGCCGGTCAGAGGATACGTGCATTCGGGAACGATCTTGCTCTCGCCCTGCTTGGTCAGGTGTTCCATCATGACGAACACCTGCTTGGCGCCGATCGCCAGGTCCATCGCGCCGCCGACGGCGGGAATCGCGCCCGGCGCGCCGGTGTGCCAGTTGGCCAGGTCGCCGGTGGCCGACACCTGGAACGCGCCGAGCACGCAGTAGTCCAGATGGCCGCCGCGCATCATCGCGAACGAATCGGCGTGATGGAAATACGAGGCGCCGGGCTTGATCGTGACCGGCTGCTTGCCGGCGTTGATCAGGTCGCCGTCTTCCTCGCCGGGCGCGGGCGCCGGGCCCATGCCCAGCAGGCCGTTCTCGCTGTGCAGCAGGATCTCGCGGTCGGCCGGCAGATGGTTGCCAACCAGGGTGGGCAGGCCGATGCCGAGGTTGACCACGGCACCGTCCGGAATGTCTCGGGCCACGCGGGCGGCCATCTGATCGCGGGTCAGGCGTTGCATATCGCTTCTCTCTTCGATGCGGGTTGGGCGCGTCCGCGCGTCAGGCGGCGTTGGCCGCGGCGTTGTCTGCGGCAGCGGCGTCGACCTTGACGACGCGCTTGACGAACAGGCTCGGCGTGACGATGTGCTCGGGGTCCAGTTCGCCCAGTTCGACCACGCGGCTGACCTGTACGATCGCGCATTTGGCGGCCATCGCCATGATCGGGCCGAAGTTGCGCGCAGTCTTGCGGTAGGTCAGGTTGCCCCAGCGGTCGGCGGTGTCGGCCTTGATCAGCGCGAAGTCGGCGTGGATCGGCGACTCGAACACATAGCCCTGGCCGTCGATGATGCGGGTTTCCTTGCCCTCGGCCAGCGGCGTGCCGTAGGCGGTGCGGGTGAAGAAGCCGCCGATGCCGGCGCCGGCGGCGCGGATGCGCTCGGCCAGGTTGCCCTGCGGCACCAGTTCCAGCTCGATCTGGCCGGCGTGGTACAGCGAATCGAACACGTAGGAATCGACCTGGCGCGGGAACGAGCAAATGATCTTGCGCACGCGCTTGGCCTTGAGCAGCGCGGCCAGGCCCGTTTCGCCGTTGCCGGCGTTGTTGTTGACGATGGTCAGGTCGCGCGCGCCCTGGGCGATCAGCGCATCGATGAGTTGCGCCGGCATGCCGGCGAGGCCAAAGCCGCCGATCATGATGGTCGCGCCATCATGGATGTCGGCCACCGCCGATTCCACCGAGTCGAAGAGCTTGTTGATCAATTGCGTTCCAGTCGAGATGGCCTGGCCGGACCGGCCGGAGCCCGCCGCCCGACGTGTCG
>MTEU01005223.1_pt1 | contig 16821 bp, 11 predicted proteins | sample 1042701 | NCBI WGS metagenome assembly MTEU01 (sample SAMN06185813, study PRJNA358809) | soil metagenome | isolation source: naturally attenuated soil | place: India | collected 2015-05-23
ACCGCCTCGGCCAGGCGGCTGACTTCGGCGATGCGACTGTCCGGTGAAGCCGGCAGATAGTTGCCCTGCCCCAGGCTGCCGGCCATCTCCACGATACCGGCGATGGGACGGGCCAACTGGTTGCTGAGATGCCGCGAGCGCAGCCACATCAGGGCGAAGAACAGCAGGTAGAAGGCCAGCAGGCCGGCGATCAGCAGGTAGCCGATCTGCATGTAGCGTTCGGCCAGCTGATTGGTCTCGTGGAAGATCTGCTCCTCGTCCACCACCAGCAGCAGACGCCAGCCGGTCTGCGGGATCTCGCTCCAGGCCACCAGCTGCTTGCGCCCGCCGAGCACTACCTCCTGGACATTGCCGCGCCCCTCGTTCATCGCCCGCAGCAGTGGCGCCATGCCCTCGCGCTTGGTCAGATTGAAGTCCTCGGGCTTGAGCACCTCGCGGCGTACCGCCTCCTCGTAGGAATAGTGGGTCAGCTCGCGCAGACCAAAGTCCAGCTCGCCGGCTGCCGGCAGCGCCATGATGTTGTGGTCATGGCTGACCAGCATGGCGTAGCCCTGCCAGGGCACGTTGAGCTCCGCGATCTCGCCCAGGACCTGATCCACCGTGATATCCAGCCCCACCACCCCTTCCAGGAAATCGCCGCGGTAGACCGGGGCGATGGCCGACATCATCCAGCCCAGGCCCGCCGGATCGAGGTAGACCTCGGTCCACATCACCTTGCGCTCCGGGTTGTGCTTGGCATCGGCGAGGTAATAGAAGTTGTAATCCGGGATCACCATGTCGTGAGGGTACTGGGCCGGCGTGTCGAACCAGGGGTAGATGCGGTTGTAGCTGTCCCAGCTGTTGAAATACAGCGCCGCCACCAGAGGGTTGGCCTGCTTGATCGAACGCATCAGCGGGTCGACCTGCGACAGGCGCATCACCTTGGCGTGGTCCTGCTGCTCTCGCGGCGTGCTGTTGGCATAGAAGGAAGCCGCGCGCCCATCGTCGCTGCGGGTGTAGAACACGCCGCTGTCTGTGCTGGCGTGGCGCTGGTGTTCCAGCTCGTCGGCCTGGAAACGATCATCGAGCAGCGCCTGCAGGGTTGCATCGCGATAGACCTGCACCAGCGACTCGATCGAGCGCAAACGCCCATCGATGATCTGCCCCTCGCGTAACGCCGCGCTGGCCAGATCCTTGACCGCGGCCTCCTGCAGATGGCCGATCTGCGTATCGCGAATCGCCTGATTGCTCAGCAGATACACCGCGATCAGTACCGACTCCACCAGAATCAACGGGATCAGCGCGCTCTGCACGAACGCTCGCCAGATCCACTGACGCAGGGGAAAGCGGCTGGAACTCGGCATGACGACTCCTTTCCATGAGGCGCGCAGCGAAGCGCGATGCGCCATCATAGCCGTCCGCGACGGAATCCGCAGTCGACGCTGAGGAACCTTTGCCGTACACTCCGCGTCCTAGCTGTAACCACGAAGGTTTTGGGGCCGATTAGGATTCGACGCCGGTAACGAAACTTGAGGGGCATGCCGAGTAGGTGACAGTTCTCGTAAATCCGCTGCCACAACTTCATAGTTGCCAACGACGACAACTACGCTCTGGCCGCCTAAGGGCGCCAGCTGACCCTAGGGGATGCCTGTAAACCCGAAGATCTGGTCAGTCATATAGAACAGGATCGCCGCCAAGTTCGCTGCAGACGTAACGGCTAAAACTCATGCAGCTCGCTCCAAGCACCCTGCCACTCGGGCGGCGCGGAGTTAACTCAGTAGAGATGGCTAAGCATGTAGAACCGATAGCGGAGAGCTGGCGGACGGGGGTTCAAATCCCCCCGGCTCCACCATAATACCATCTAAAGACGTCCACGGACGTCTTTTTTTGTGCCTGAAACCCAGTAAAAACGGGGGTTTCAGCACCACCAACATCTCATAGCGTCCAGCACAAGCCACGACCCCTGGCATTCCAAATAGCATTCCAAGCCTACTGATGCTAATTTTTGGAATGCCAAAACCAGCCCCGGATCCACCATGTGCGCCCAAGCTACTCGCCTATCTGAACTCAAGGTCAAATCTGCTAAGCCATCCGAGAAGGACTATGTCCTCTTCGATGGCGCGGGACTTCAATTGAGAGTGAGAAGCAATGGCTCAAAGCTCTGGAACTTCAACTACCGACATCCGGTGACGAAGAAACGGATCAACATGGGGCTGGGAACCTTCCCTGAGGTTTCGCTCGCACAAGCGCGCAAGAGAACTCTTGAGGCAAGGGAGGTGCTTGCACACGGCACTGATCCGAAGGAGAAGCGGGATGCTGCCATGCAAGCCAGAAAAGCAGCTACTGAGCACACCCTTCAAAACGTAGCGACGTCCTGGTACGAGCTCAAAAAGGATGTGGTGACGACTGCTTACGCTGAAGATATTTGGCGCTCTCTCACGCTGCATGTCTTTCCTGATTTGGGCAGCACACCCATCTCGTCTATCACGGCTCCCAAGGTCATCAACCTTCTCAAGCCACTCGAAACGAAAGGCAGCCTGGAAACGGTCAAGCGCCTAACACAGCGACTCAACGAGATCATGACCTATGGGGTCAACTCAGGCCTCATTCCCGCGAACCCACTCACCGGAATCGGTAGCGTCTTCAAGAAACCGAAGAAAAAGAACATGCCGGCCTTACACCCCGATGAGCTCAAAGAGCTCATGGTTGCAATCGCAAACGCCAGCATAAAAAGGACCACCCGCTGCCTGATCGAATGGCAGTTACACACGATGACGCGCCCTGTAGAAGCTGCAACAACCCGCTGGGTCGACATCGATGTAGAGAAAAGGATCTGGACGATCCCGGCTGAGCGCATGAAAAAACGTCGCCCGCATACGGTACCGCTTACAGATCAAGCATTGGCCATTCTTGAAGCGATCAAACCCTACAGCGGGCACCGTGAATACGTGTTCCCTGCTGACCGCAATCCGCGCACTCACTGCAATAGCCAAACGGCCAACATGGCCTTGAAACGTATGGGCTTTGAGGGACGCTTGGTCAGCCACGGAATGCGCTCAATGGCCAGTACCACGCTCAATGAGCACGGATGGGATCCAGAGCTGATCGAAGTAGCACTGGCGCATGTAGATAAGGACGAAGTGCGCAGTGCCTACAACAGGGCTGACTACATCGAGCGCAGGCGCCCTATGATGGCTTGGTGGAGTGGGCATATTCAAAAGGCTGCAACCGGCAGTCTTTCAGTATCTGCGACCCAGGAGAGAAAAGTCGTTTCGATACGCTGACAACTGGCGGCTATCGGCCTGAAGACTGAACCATCTTCATGTAGTCAATCTGACTATTTCAATCAGTTGGCTATGACCTTAAAAAGGCCACAACTTAACCTCCTCGTATGCGCTGCTTCCATTGTCCTTCCTCCGCAGTAACCCCATGCTCAGTAGGCACGAGTGTCCAGATCTTCGCGTCAATCCCGTCGTTCTGAAGCTTGCGCAGGAAATAGCGTGCTTGCAGCGCATCGTGGGTTGCGATCACAACCTGGAAGCCATGGTCGACAATGTAATCACGCAGTAAATCGAAGACCGCAGACGCATGTACTAGGTCGTGGTGCTGCGTCGGATCATCGAGCAGTAGAGCTTTCCAGGGCGACCATTGGTGACTCATGGCCATTGAGAGCAAGAAGGTCAATTGAAGGTCGGTGAGCTGGGCCTCACTTGCGACGTCAGGTACCGGAGCTGACCTCTTGCCCAGTGGCACAAGCACTTCGGCCTTTTCTTTGTTGTAACGAGTGAAAAAATTGAGGTTTGCTTCGTGGAACCTAGTTTCGCGCACGACCCGTTTGAGCAAAGCCTGCCAACGCGGAACCACCTTGCTGACATGCGCCTGAACATTTCCGATTTCCTTCTTAAGGAAAACATCTAGGGCGTCCATGGCCTCCGAGAGTTTGGTTAGATCGCTCAGTTGTTCGGTCGCTGTCGCGATTCGCTCGTTGAGATGAGCAAAGAAACGTTCTTCTGTGCGATCCAAACGCTGGGCATCGATAAGTCTCTGCGCAAGCTGCGACTCACTCAGTTTAGCCCAAGCCAAAATCTCAACGCCTAGATTCTCTAATACTCCCAGGTTGCTCTCTAGATCAGTCAACGTCGAACGCAGCGTGCTGGCGCGGGCCTGAGCGACTTCTACAAGAGGGTCGCCCTCCAGCCCAAGCCGTAGCCAGCCGGCGCGGATCGACGCGAGCTGGGCTTGAGCATGTCTGATTGCCTCCTCAGTAGTTCTCACTGCGCTGCTCAACTCTTGTAGCTGGCGTTGTTGTGCATCCAGCGCTAATTGGACAGTATCTACTTGTCCGTTAAGCTCAAGAATTCGATCATCAAGCTGACTTTTTTGTACGGTCAGCTCTTCGAGCGTTCGCACAACGGGCGTCCCCGTCGTAAAGGCAGATAAAGTGGCGACCGCCTGATCAAGTCGAGTGAGCGCCTCAGCATGCTCAACGCGCGCCTGATCCAGCTCGGCAACAGCGATATCGAGAGCGTGCTGTGCCTGCTCGAAGGCCTCCTGAGCAACCAACGGCTCCAGAGCTGAGCGCTGTCCTATCACGTGTTTGCGACTCGCCGAGACCCCTTCCAACTGAACCCTGAGCGACTCTTTAGCCAACAGCACCGAATCGCTAGCCAAGATTGGGTCGATGCGGAACTGAACAATCACCCGCTCCAAGCCTCGACGGAGATCCTCCAACGCAGCAAGCTTCGCCTGGCAGTCCCCCACGACTGCGAGTGCGGAAACCACCTCGGCGTCACTCGCAGCCAAAGCCTCTACAGCAGCTTTCAATTGCTGATCAGCTGAGGTCAGACTGGGACTTATCGCCTGCAAAGCCGTGGCTACGCGCTCCTTCAGCTCAGTAGAGCCATGAGGATACAAACATAGCGGACAGTTTTCTTGCTCTGACGGTAAGTGCTCGGCAATGGAGGCCACCGCCTGACGAATCGTATCCGCGGAAGCACTCAACGCTTGATAATGCGCTCTGGCCGCATCTTCGGCAGCTTTACACGCGTCCAGAGCAACACGTTTTTCAACCAGCTCACCCCCCACGCGGGTGAGAACCTCTTCAAGAAGATCTGATTCTTTACGATTCTCCTTCAACCGTTCCTCGGTAGCTTCCCACTCGACGACCAACCGCTGGCCTTCGAACAGCTTTTTCTCGGTCTGATCTAGCGATTGAAGCTGACTGTCGAGCTGAGCGTGCTGATTCCGAATCTGCAGGTTGCGCTCATGCTTTTCCCGCAACGCCGCACATTGTTCTTCGGCGCTCGTGACGGCAGTCGCAGCCTCGACCAACGCCTGTTTACGATGGTCGACCTGCAGCCTTGCACCTGCTTCATTGACGAGTCGCTCCAGTGCTTGCCCAACGGTGGCGCGCTCCTGCTGAGCAAGCTGGATGTTGTCCTGGTGCTCTTTTAGGAGTGTCGCGTTTTCAGTTCGGCTCTTCGTGTGACCGCCGAGCGTCTCGTTCGCAGCGGCCAGTTGAATGTTGAGCGCATCAAGCCGAAAGCGTACAGCACTGAAGCTTTCGACTAATCCGTCCGCCTCGGCCAAGTCGACGATAAGCGCCTGAACGCGTTCTACCTTGATGCGTAAGACTTCTGAAAGCGCAGTTTGAGCGAGCGCCAGCGTGTCCTGATTCACAGGATCCGAGAGTAAACCAAGAGGTATCTGATCAAAACTTTGGGTCTGGACAGCTGCCTCTGAGAGTGCCTTGGCAAGGTGCTCCTGGGGACGCAAGGTGCCAATCGCGCCGGCTGCCGCGATATCGCGCTCTTGAATGAGTCGATTCCACTCTTGCAGCTCCTTCTGAAGCTCAATCAAACCCTGCTGTTCACGATTTTTCTGTTCGGTCAAAGACCGTCGCACCGAAGGAAGCGTTGCCCCAACACGGGAGCCCTCACGCCCGACCGGAAGTTTTGCCAACTGCGAACCGGCTTCACTCTCTTCAGCCTTGACGATCCATTCATTCTCCCGTTGATCTAGCAGATGCGTTAGCCGTAGCAGGAATGGAAGGTCACTCTCAGGAACCCCGGGGAAAAGGCTGGTCAGGTCGCCGTCCTGACTAACCTTACCCGCGGCGGTAACTTTGGATGTCGCGGTAAAATCAGCGAAATTCAAGCTGACCTGGCCGAATGCTTCGTCATCTCGAATGACATGTTTAATGTCTTTTTTTAGACGCGCAATCCTTCCGGTGAGGCCGAATTCTATGGCCTCAAACAAGGTGGTTTTCCCCGTGCCATTGGGCGCGAGCACAATAGTTGCACCTGGGCTCAGCTCAATCTCAACATCACGCCCGAATTTGCGCAGATTCGTCAGCGTGATGGAATTCAACGTGCTCATTGCTGATCCTCGCTACGAGTGATAGATGCGCGAAGCGAGCGCACGACATCAGCGCCGCTCGCAGTAGACAGCAACTCCGACTTCCAGACATCAATATGGTCTCTCGTCCATGACTGAGTGGAGGAGAGCGCTTGCAACGCGGCAGCTAACGGATCGCTGAGAGCTTCTGCATTCCCTGGGGGCTCAAGCGCCGCTAGGAATGTGCGGTCGAGAAAATCATTCGGAGCCTCCTGCTGCCGGGCTACGACTTTCCGGCAGAATCGATCATCCGTTTCAATGCGAATGGCCTCATCATGACTGGCATCTTGCAGAATCATGAACATGAATAGATCGGACGTTTCCGGCTCCGGTAAGACGTCGCGCACACTGGCCGCCCACTGGTGAGCCGCTTGTGCCGACTGAGATGGAAGCTCGATCAGTAGAACAGTTCGCCAGCCAGCCTTCTCTAAGTAGGCGCGCTTGAGTCGCAGTATTAGCGAGTCTTGATCAACCTCCGGAAGCTCCAACTCATCCGCCAGTTGTATCTCATATCGACCTTCGGCACGTTGGCGTATCGCCTCAGCCAGCTGTTGCAGTGTCATCATGATCAATGTCCCTTCCCACAAGCTTCTATTGCCGCTTCGCGTGCCTGAACCCAAGCGTCCCAGTGCTGCTGAAAATGTTCTTGCAGCTTGACTAGAGTGCCTTTTCGTAACTTCTTATAAACTTGCGACCGGGTGACAAGCAGCCGAGGCTGTCGTTCTGCCGCCATGCTATGGCCGGTAGCCAAATCCTCAGCCATACCTGCCTGAAGCAGCTCAGTAGCAGACTCCTCCACACCCGACAGGATCACTACAGGGGGTGGAGACTGCCCCAACAGCTCGCGGAGGTTGCCATCACTTAGCAGTCGGGGCCCATCAGAGTCTGCAGGTTCGCCGGACCAGTGTCGCAGGGCGATGCTCAGCACATCACCAATCGGCTCAATCGAACGCCAATGGGCGCCACCAAGCCCCACGCACGTCAGTAGCAGCATGATAATTGCATCCTCCAGCAGCCTCACCGTGCGAGGCCCAATACGCAGGGCGTGCTTGCTATTGATGCCTTCGGTCTGGGGATACATCATCTGCTCGAAAAGGAGCAGGCGGGCGCCAGGATCTTTATCTAACTCCGCTCGCCAGATCTGCCATTTTTCTGCCATAGCAACCGATAGATCTAGGTCGTTGATGTCTTTAAGCTTATTTCCGACGCAAACCTGAAGCTGTTGCCACACAACGTCATTCATCGCGCGGTGAAGCTCATCCGACTCAACGTTAGTAGAGGAAGGCGAAGAGAGCTCGCGACCCATTGCGCACAAAAGGGCCTCGGAGTTATCAAACCACTGGAGCTCGTCAAGATCCCGATCAGTATCCCCAAGCGTGCTCCGTAATTCGTTATGTGCACCTTGTCGCCAGGCGGGCTCCCCAAGGAGCAAAGATTCGCTGCCCTTTTTCAGGTGTAACGCCAATCTAAGAATGGCGGTGGGCAGGGTGAGCGCCCTGGTGGGGCGGTCGTACTCTGCATGCACTCGAAGCCTTTTGTTTGGAATACTCTCCGCCCAGTGATGGGTGACGATTTGCGTGGCAGGATTACGAGGAGGGGCGGTCGATGTATTGCCAAGATCATGCGTGCCGGCGACTGTCCAACCTTGCCCTGGTATAGGGTTTACCAAGTACTGCGTCCAGGTCTGACCGCCTGGTCGAAGCAGCTTCTGGAGGTGCTTAGCCGTGGTATGGCAAGTCACTGCGTTAGTGTCAGTCGTGTTATCCCCGATATAGTCCAGCAGCACACTCAGGGCTATGGCCGAGTCGCCGAAATGCCTGTGAAGTGAGTCAAGCGCTCTTGCCTCCAATACGCTTTCATCGCCAATACAGTGGATTTCCAGCATCCGCATCTTTTCGACGATATGGGCCCAGTCTTTGAAGCCGCACCATGTTGTGAGCCATGTGTAGACATACTGGGTGGGCTTATCTTCTTCGCGCCCTGCAAGCCTGGCAATGTCTACACCGTCCTTGCGGCAGAGATCCCAAACCTCACGCAGGTTGGTAATCTTGATTATTTCCTTACCCTTGCCCTTGATCACAACCTCAGGCCCAGGCAGAGTCAACGAGAAGGTACGTTTTAACGGTTTCTCGCCAAATGCAGGCGACTGCCAGGTCGCCAGACTCTTCAAGACCTTTTCAAGCTCGGAATCGAATCCCTCGTCAGGTGGAGCCTTGGGTTCCTCTTCAGCGATTGTGGTTTCGGCAGCTTGCACCGTGTTGCCACTTTGGGCTTTCTTGCGAGGTTTGTAGGAAGCTAGGTATTCAGCTTTGTCGAGGTGCTTTTCGCTGAAGGCACTGGTTTGCCGCTTGATCTGCAAATGTTCCCAGTAGTCATCACTGTGGTAAATGACCACATCGTCCCATTCGGCAATATCACCCTGCTCGGCGCCAATTCCTAATGGAGCCGAACGCCCATCTAGGAACTTATCAACCATGTCCGACAATCGCTGAGCAATCACCAGCTTTTCGTAGCGGCCTTTTTGCTCAAGCCGGAACCGTCTTATCATTATGAATCCCTTCAGGCGATCGGTGCGCAGCACACCACTGGCAGTTAGCCATATACTAATTGACCAACATTGTCGAAGGAACCGCAGAAGGATTATCTCTGCGTAATGGTGTTTGAGCGACGTGATCTCGGCCTTGGAGCAGGCTAGCAACTGGCTTCGCAGGCCCGAGGCATCCGCTTATAACCAGCAGTGACCGCCTGACGTCACTGTGCCGCAGAAAACCGGTAATTCGATTCGAAAAAATCTCAGTCACACATCACCGCAATGACATCCCCACCTATGGAGTCTTCAACCATGTCATTGCACTGCCCGAGCTGCGGTTCTCCTCAGGTATCCACGCACCTCACCGCCATGCGGATTGCTGCCTTCATCGGCATGCTCGGTGGTGCGCTGCGTGGTGCCGGCACCATCCTGCTCAATGGCCCCGCTATTGCCAGTAGCGATGTTGCCAAACCTCGCAACGTCAATCTCAACGCCCTGTCATCAGCCATTCTCAGCGGCCTAGTTGGCGCCGCTGGCGGCTGTGCGATGGGCGCTCAGCTTGGTGAAAAACTCGACCGTCATGTGCTGGCCCATAACCTCTGTCTGAGCTGCGGTCACCGCTTCAATCAGCCGGTCTGATCCGTCCGCCCTTCTCTCTCATTCATCTCTAAATGCCGGTGCTGCGCCATGCGCAGCGCTTTATGCCGGCTATTGCTCAAAGGAAATTCATCATGGCTCATCAAATCGAACAAATGGCTTACGTCGGCGCCACTCCCTGGCATGGCCTGGGCAACAACCTGCCTCGCAAGCAACCTATCGAGGTCTGGCAGCGTGAAGCCGGTATGGACTGGCAAATCCAAGAGTCGCCGGTGCATTTCAAATCGGATGCTGTCGGTCATCTGGGCGCGATCCATTCCTTTCCAGAGCAAAAGGTGCTCTTCCGCTCCGATACCAAGGCCCCGCTGTCGGTTGTCTCCAACCGCTATCACACCGTGCAGCCGCGCGAGGTGCTGGAGTTCTATCGCGATCTGACCGAGGTCTCCGGCTATGAGCTAGAGACGGCAGGCGTGCTCAAGGGCGGTCGCAAATTCTGGGCTCTGGCGCGTACCGGACAAGGCGCTTCAATCAAGGGCAGCGACCAGGTGAACGGCTACCTGCTGTTGGCCACCTCCTGTGACGGCACCCTGGCCACCACGGCGACACCGACCACCGTGCGCGTGGTGTGCAACAACACCCTGACGGTGGCCCTGGACGGCACCAGCCGTGCGATCAAGGTGCCGCACAACACCCGCTTCGATCCGAAGGTGGTGAAGAAACAGCTCGGCATCGCCGTCTCGCAATGGGACGACTTCATGTACCGCATGCGCGCACTGGCTGAGCGCAAAGTGCAGTGGCATGAGGCCTTGGGCTACTTCATGAACGTGCTGTGCGAAGTCAGCCCGACCGGACAACTGCCCGAGCAGTTGCCCAACGAGCGCGCCCTGCGCCGCGTACAAGAGCTCTACGAAGGGCGCGGGCGTGGCTCGGATCTGGAATCAGCACGTGGCACTGCATGGGGCCTGCTCAATGCGGTTACCGAGTACGTCGATCACGAGCGTCGTGCTCGCAGCACCGAGTACCGCCTCGACTCGGCCTGGTTTGGCCAAGGTGCACAGGTCAAGCAACGCGCTCTGGATGCGGCCCTGCAAATGGTCGCCTGACATTCCCTTTTTCCATTTCATCCACTCCATAACGCCCGGTCAGTTCAGCGCTGATCGGGCGTTTTTGTGTCCGCGAGGTGAACACCATGAAAGCAACGTCATTGAATGGCAGCACCAGCAAGAAGCGCCCTGCCCTGCGCCTGGTCAGCACCAAGGAGCTGCCGCGCGAGGACTGGCTGCAGATCCGCAAGCAAGGCATCGGCAGTTCGGATGCAGCCGCGGCGGTCGGCCTCAATCCCTACAAATCTCAATTGGAGCTGTGGCTGGAGAAAACTGGCCGCGACAGCAAACTGCCGAAGACCGACCCGCACGATGAAGAAAGCCCGGCCTACTGGGGTAACGTGCTGGAACCCATCGTGGCCTGGCATTACAGCAAGCGCACGACGCACAAGGTACGTCGCATCAACGCCGTGCTGCAGCATCCCAATCCGGAGTTGCCTTGGATGTTGGCCAACATTGATCGCGAGGTGATTGGTACAGACGAGGTACAGATCCTCGAATGCAAGACAGCCGGCATAAACGGGGCACGCCTCTGGAAAGAAGGCGTCCCCGAATATGTGCAGTTGCAGGTGATGCACCAGCTCGCCGTCACCGGCAAGCAGGCGGCCGATGTGGCGGTGTTGCTCGGTGGTCAGACGCTGGAGATCCATCGCATCGAGCGGGATGAGCAGATGATTGCTCGCCTGATCGAGTTGGAGCGCCGTTTCTGGCAGTACGTTGAAACGGATACTCCCCCACCTGCCGATGGCAGTGCCTCGGCGGAACTGGCGCTGCGTTGCCTGTATCCGCAGGACAACGGCCAGATCGTCGATCTCAGTGGTAATGCCGGTCTGGCGGCTGCCTTCTTGGAGTTGAAGGCTGTACGTCAGTCGATCTCCGAGAAGGAGAAACGCGAGGCCGAGCTCAAGCAAATGCTACAGCAGGCCATGGGTGAATCCACCCGCGCCGAGTTCTCCAGCGGCTACGTGAGCTGGCGTAAAGCCAAGGACAGCACCGTGCTCGATGTCGAGCGCCTGCTCCAGGAAAAGCCTTACCTGCAGGCCCGCTATCCAAAGCTCAAAGAAGGTAGCCGGCGCTTTCTGATCGGCTGATCATCCTCTTCCATTCAATCCCTCCCCTTGGCCAGTCCATGCAGCTCACGCTGTGTGGCTGGCCTTTTTTGCTTTCAAGGAGCGCCATCATGCTTAAAGGTCTGGCAATTACCCCGCCCGTGCTCGGGCGTATTTCCATCGGAAAGGTCGTCGAGAAAAACGGCAAGCGCCTGCCGGAGAAAGACGACCAATTCACCATCACCTCTCAGGTGCAGGGCAAGGACGGCTGGCTTCTGCATCCGCTCAATGACGAGCTTCGTCAGGGTAAGGACGACAAGCTGCGTAGCATTCCTGTGCGCTTGTTGTTCAACGAACCGGAGCTGAATTTCCGCGCTAATTACACCCTGTTTGATCGGCAGAACGGTCGACCGGTATGTGTCGGCAACGGTGAGACCTGCAAGCGCATCAGCAAGGACGGCGTTCAATCGCTGCCCTGCCCCTCGCCCGATGCCTGCCCCCTGGCCAAGGGCAATGCCTGCAAGCCCTACGGGCGCATGAACGTAGTGATCGGCGATGAGGATGCCCTGGGCAGCTTCGTGTTTCGCACCACCGGTTTCAACAGCATCCGCACGCTAATCGCCCGTTTGCAGTACTTCCGGGCCATATCAGGTGATCGCCTGGCGTGCCTGCCGCTGGAGCTGCGTTTACGTGGCAAATCCACCCGGCAGAGCCACGGCACGCCGATCTTCTACGTCGATCTGACGCTGCGCGGCGGCATGACCGTGGAGCAAGCGTTGCTCACTGCGCGGGAGCTGGATGAGACGCGTCAGGCAGCGGGCTTTGATCAGGTCGCGCTGGATGCCACTGCGCGTGTCGGTCTGGGTAACGGCATCTTCGAGGACGACGGCGAGGACAGCAGCGCCATTGCTGAAGAGTTCTTTCCGGAGGGTCAGCCCACCGCGTCGAAACCCGACAGCACCGTTCACACCCAAACACTCGCCGAGAAGCTCGAAGCCCAATCCCAACAGCTCGAACCGTCCGCCTAACCACGGGCGATAGCCCTTACCTAGAGGTCTGCATCCAGAAGTAAATCCGAAGGTTTGCAGCCCAGAGCATGAGCAATCCGCGCAATGTTCAGAAATGTCACGTTGCGCTCTCCCCGCTCAATTTTCCCCATATGCGAACGGTCAATCCCAGCCGCATCAGCAAGCGCTTCTTGGGAGAAGGCCTGCTGCGCTCTACGGGCACGCACAGCCTTTCCCAGACGTATCAGGCTTTGGTCTTGATCTTGAGTCGCGGAGATTCTTGGCATGCCGCGAATCGTTTCGTTATGCTGCTAAAACGACCACGGCATTTACGACCCATTTCTTTGATCGCACAGGGAGTACTGAAATGACGCAACTCACTTTTGATGACCTGGCCACCGCCAAACTTCCTCAACTCATCAGCCGCAAGGAGTCCTTCGAGGTCGTAGGCCTCAGCGGCAAATTGCTCGAAGCCGTTCGCCTGGTCGAAAACAAGATTGAGGTCACTGGGCTGACCTGCCGCGTTTACACAGCCGGTCGCATTGGCTTGGCAGCAGGCAGTTTCGCGGGGGGTGTTACGGGTGCCTTGGGATTGCTCACGGCCACCGGCATTGCCATGCACAACCTGCTGACACTCAGCCCTGACTACGTGATCGAGAAGTATCCGACCTACAACCGGATCGTCGTTCGCTACAAGAAAAAGAAGAAGTAACCCTCCCTCACCTTTCTCTTCAGCAATCACCTACGCCACATGGCCTCCATGCAGCTTCTACCTACATGGGCCAAATAAATGAAAAGGAGTCCTCATGACCATATTCAGGAAGTCGCTCATAGCTCTGGGGCTGATCAGCAGCCTCCCTACCTTCGCAGAACAAGTGGAGTACTTCGATTACACGCCCGCCATGAACGTTATGTCCTGTGACACCAAGATGGAGATCCCGACTCTGGGCCTGAGAAGGGCCGATGGCTCCTTGCCGACCCGCACCGTCTACGACTGTCGGCCGGCGGGCAAGAACACGCCCAGCCAAAAGCAGATGGCATTCATCAACCGGGAAACAGGGGAGCGCTTTGTAAAACACACCGCAGGGACTTTAACCATGGAGTGTGGAGAACATGGATGCGCCCTTCAAAATGAGGTCGACGGATACACTCCCGGTGCGCTGCTTGGACAGGGACGCCAGGGGAATTACCTAATCGAAAATGGCTGGTATCTGGACTATGACGCTCAAGGCAATACCGTGGCCTATCGCAACGATGTCGGCCCCAAGAAAAATCAAGCCCCGTTCGGTAGCTCGAAGCCACGCCCGAAGAACTATGGAAAGGAAGCCTGCTATGAAGATGCGCTGGATGAGCTCGAACGCAGATTCGGCGTGCCGAACGAAGACTACTATCTAGAGCTTCAGATTCGCGAAGAATGCGGCCTACCGCTTCAGTAAGCGACACTAGTATCAGCTCAGATCCCGCGCCAATCGGCGCGGGATCACTTTTATTTTTTGCGATTACAGTATCGAAGCCATCACTCTTCAAATGGCTGCTTTCGACAGACTCTGTTGAGAAATGGGCCGGGTAACTAGGCCTTACGCGCCATCCGTTACCAACCCATTGAGCCATTGCCACTTCGCCGGTTCGTAATAATTCCGCACCAGCGCCGCGATATACTCGCTCTCAGTCTTTCAGCTCAGCCTCCTCCTCACGCCGATAGGCCCAACGATAGAGCGCTGGCAACACCAGCAGCGTAAGTGCGGTAGAGGACAGAATCCCACCGATCACCACAGTCGCCAGAGGGCGCTGTACTTCAGCCCCAGTCCCAGTCGCCAGAGCCATGGGGACAAAGCCAAGCGATGCAACGAGCGCAGTCATCAATACTGGGCGCAGACGTTGCAGGGCACCCTCGGTGACGGCCTGCTGCAACCCCATTCCCTCCTCACGCAGATTACGAATGAAGGAAATCATCACCAGACCATTGAGAACCGCCACCCCCGACAGAGCAATAAAGCCCACCCCGGCGGAGATCGAGAGCGGTATGTCACGCAGCCACAGCGCCATCACCCCACCGGTCAACGCAAAAGGAATACCGGTAAACACCAGCAAGCCATCACGTACGTTGTTGAACATCATGAACAGCAGCATGAACACCAGCAACAGGGCAACCGGCACCACCACTTGCAGGCGTTTGGCCGCCGACTGCAGTTGCTCGAACTGTCCGCCCCAGGTCGTCCAATAACCGGCAGGGAGCTTCACATCGCTGCGAATCTTCTCTTCGGCCTCTTGCACAAAGGAGCCTATGTCGCGCCCCCGCACGTTGGCACTCACCACAACCAGGCGCTTGCCATTCTCACGGCTGACCTGGTTTGGCCCAGGCGCCAGTTGCAGACTGGCCACTTCTGAGAGCGCGATAAAGCCGACGTTGGTGGCTGCCCCCGTTGCTGGAACGGGTATCAGCAGTCGCGAGAGCCCCTCGATATCGGTACGCAGGTTCTCCGGTAGACGTACTACCAGATCGAAACGGCGATCCCCCTCGAACAGCGTTCCCGCCCGGCGCCCACCGACAGCCACGGCGACGGTTTCCTGGATGTCACCGACATTCAGACCATAGCGAGCCGCCTTGTCTCGGTCGATGGCCACGGTCAGCACCGGAAGGCCCGTTGTCTGCTCGGCCTTCACCTCGGACGCCCCATCAATACCGCCCAGGGTTTCGGCCACTTCGGCTGCCGTGCTATTGAGGACGTCCATATCGTCGCCGAAAATCTTCACCGCGACATCGCTGCGCACACCCGATATCAATTCGTTGAAACGCAATTGAATAGGCTGCGAAAGCTCGTAGTTACTGCCCGGCACCAACTCGGCAGCGGCCTGCAGCTCGGCGATCAGAGTCTCACGCGACTTTTTCGGATCAGGCCATTGATCACGCGGCTTGAGCATCACGTAGCTGTCGGAAATGTTCGGCGGCATCGGGTCGGAGGCGATTTCTGCCGTACCGGTACGCGCGAATACTCGCTCCACTTCCGGCACCTTGGCCAGAATGGTCTCCTCCAGGCGCATCTGCATATCCACCGACTGCGTCAGGCTGGTACCTGGGACACGCAGCGCCTGCAGCGCGAAGTCCCCCTCACTGAGACTCGGCACGAACTCGCTGCCCATACGTGATGCCAGCAGACCGGAGAACAGAACCAGCGCCACAGCCGCACTGAAGGCCAGCATACGCCGCCGCATGACCCAGGCCAGCACTGGCTCGTAGGTGCGTCGGGCAACGCGCATCAGCGCGTTTTCCTCTTCCTTCACCTTACCGGTGACGAATAGCGCAATGGCCGCAGGAACGAAGGTCACCGAAAGGATCATGGCCCCGAACAGGGCGGTCACCACGGTGAAGGCCATGGGGTGGAACATTTTGCCCTCGACCCCGGTCAGGGCGAAGATCGGCAGGTACACCACCATGATGATCAACTGACCGAAAATCAGCGCACGCCGTGCTTCCTTGGAGGCCGCGAAGACCTCATGCAGGCGCTCACTACGGGTCAGCTCGCGGCCAAGCCTGTGCTGCGCATGGGCCAGACGGCGAATGGCATTCTCGACGATGACCACGGCCCCATCGACGATGATGCCGAAGTCGAGCGCCCCCAGACTCATCAGGTTGGCGCTGACCTTGTTGCTGAACATGCCGGTGAAGGTAAACAGCATCGACAGCGGAATGACCATGGCAGTGATCAGCGCCGCACGGATGTTACCGAGGAACAGGAAGAGGATGACGATAACCAGGATCGCCCCTTCGATCAGGTTCTTCTTGACCGTGGCGATGGCCTTGTCCACCAGATTGGTGCGGTCATAGACGGTCACCGCAACCACCCCTTCAGGCAGCGAACGGTTGATCTCCTCCAGACGTGCGGCCACGGCCTGCGACACACTGCGGCTGTTCTCGCCGATCAGCATGAACACTGTTCCCAGTACGACCTCGCGACCATTCTCGGTCGCAGCACCAGAACGTAGTTCACGGCCCAACATCACCTGCGCCACATGACTGACACGAATGGGCGTGCCGTCCACATTGGCCACGACGATATTGGCGATGTCGTCCAGCGTGCTCAGTTGCCCAGGTGCCCGAATCAGTAGTTGCTCGCCATTGCGCTCGATATAGCCAGCACCGACGTTGGCATTGTTGCGCT
>MTEU01002541.1_pt1 | contig 16794 bp, 16 predicted proteins | sample 1042701 | NCBI WGS metagenome assembly MTEU01 (sample SAMN06185813, study PRJNA358809) | soil metagenome | isolation source: naturally attenuated soil | place: India | collected 2015-05-23
CGACCGCGCGGGTGCTCGCCGGCGTGGGCCAGCCGTCGATCAGCGGCACCGCCAGGCGGAACCACGCGGCCGCGGGGCCGGGCTCGGCGACGCTGCCGGCCGCGACGCGGCTCTCCATCGCCGTGTAGTGAAACGAGGTCTGCTCGGCCATGCCCGGAATGCGGATCGGTTCGCTGCATTGGTCCGGCAGCGGCAGCGGGCACGCGCCAGCGGGGGGAAGCAGGTCCACCGCCCGCTCGCGCATGAACACCGCGACGCCGCGCACGACCGGCTTGTCCTGATGCATCAGGCTCAAGGCCACGCGCCGCACCGAGCCGCCCGGCTGGATCTCGTGCGTGACCTGCAGCGGTGCGATCGGTACCGGCCGCAGCAATTCCAGCGTCAGCCGCACCATCGACCATCCCGGCTCGCCGGCCATCGCCCGTTCGGCGATCGCGGCCAGCAGCCCGGCCGGTGCGCCGCCGTGCTGTGCATCGGGGCTCCACGGCCCGCGGGCCAGCGTCGACGGCAGGATGCTGTTGCCGACGTAGGCGAATACGCAGTGCGGGTCCTGATTATTCTGCGACGCCACAGGCCACCTCCCGGATCGGCATGGTTTCGACGGCAAACTGGCGCGCCCACTCGCGGAATTTCATTACCGGCCCATCGCCGCGCGCGAGGCTGGGACGAGGGCGGTGCGCCTTGTGGTTCCAGATCGGCACGTCCTGGCTGACCTGCCGGATCGCCTCGTTGACCAGCTCCAGGCTCATGTCCGGCGCCTCGATCCCCGCCAGCCGGGCCATCAGGCTGAAGCGCAATTCCACCTCGTTGGCCTCGCGCGGCGTGATCGCGTCGACGAACAGGATCTCGGCCAGATCGCCGATCCGAAAACGCACCGTGGCCAGATAAGGCCCATACAACGTGGTCTGGATGTAGCCCCGTTGCACGCCGCGCGGCGTCTTGAACTGATGAACGATATTGACGTCCAGCACCGGTCCGCGCGGCTCGAAGCGATCGACCACCGCCAGGCTTTCCACCCCGTGCAGATAGTGGAAGTGCGTGCTATCGACGATGTTCTCCTGGATCTCCTGCCAGACGGTTTGCACCTGCCAGGCATGGCGGTGATAGCGCGACCATTCGCCGTCGCCGTATTCCGGCAGCCGCGGGAATTCGTAGCTCGGCGGCCGGTCCAGCGGATGCCACCAGGCCAGGATCAGGCCATTGCATTCGACGGTCGGCCAGCGGCGCATGCCGCGCGATTGCAGCGAGGCGTCCGGGCTGTACGGAATGCGCGTGCATTCGCCCTGTCCGTCGTAGCGCCAGCCGTGGAACGGGCACTGGATCTCGTTGCCGACGACGCGGCCCCCATGGCCGAGATGCGCGCCGAGGTGGCGGCAGTAGGCGTCCATCAGGTGTGCCGTGCCATCGTGATCCCGCCACAGCACGAATTCCTGCCCGAAGGCCCGCACCGGACGCACATCGCCGCGCTTGAGCGCATCGCCGTACTCGACCTGGAACCAACCGAACGCATAGGGGCGAAGTGGCAGCCGATCCATTGCGCGTCTCCTTTCCGTCGAATTTTTTCCGAGTCTACAACCAGAAACTCAACCTTGCACGAAGAAATGAAAGCATAGATACTTCTTTCATGCCCTACCGTCGAACCCCCAAAGTCGAAGCTCGCCTGGCGGAAACCCGCGAGCGGATCATCAAGGCCGCGCTCAAGCTCGTGGCACGTGGCGGCTACGCCGCCGCCAACATTCCCGCGATCGCCGCCGAAGTCGAGATCTCGGCCGGCCTGATCTACCGCTACTTCGCCACCAAGGCCGATCTGTTCAACGAGGTGTTCAAGCGCGCGGCGCAGACCGAGATCGACGCCTGCGCCGCCGCGTTCGACACCGACGGCACCGTGCGGGAGCGGCTGGCCCGGGTGGTCGAGACGTTCGCGCGGCGAGCGCTGCGCGGGCGCCAGCTGGCCTGGGCGCTGCTGGCCGAGCCGGTCGATCCGCCGATCGATGTGGCGCGGATGCAGTTTCGCGAGCCCTATCGGGCAATCTTCGCCAGGCTGGTCCAGCAGGGCATCGAGGCGGGCGAGATTGCGCCGCAGCACCCCCATCTGGTCGGCACCGCGATCGTCGGCGCCATCGCCGAAACGCTGGTTGGACCGCTCAGCGCGCCGCATCCGGACGAAGAGGACGCCGATCTGGTGGCCAGCCTGGTCGCGTTCTGCGTGCATTCCCTTGGACCGCAGCCGAGCGCTGCCAACCCGTCAAGGAGAAGACGGCAATGAGTGACTTCCATCAGGCCCCGCCGAAACCCGGCAATCGCTTTCGCACCGATCCGACGCTGCGGCTGACGCTGGAGCGGCTGCTCCCCGCGGAAGTATTCGCGGAGGCCAGTCCCTCGCTCGACCGGCTCGGCGAGCGCGCGGTAGCCGAACTGCTGCCGCTGGCCGATCAGGCCGAACGCAATCCGCCGCAGCACGTGCCCTACGACCCCTGGGGCCGGCGCGTCGACGAACTGCGTGCCGATCCGGCCTGGCTGAGGCTGGTGCAGATCGGGCAGGAGGAAGGCCTGGTGGCGCTGCCCTACGAAACGCCCTACGGGGAACATTCGCGCGTGGTGCAGGCCGGGCTGGTCAATCTGTACGACCCCGCCTGCGCGGTGGCCGACTGCCCGCTGGTGATGACCGACGGCGCCGCGCGGTTGCTGCTGCAGCACGATCCGAAGCTGGCGCAGCGCTATGTGCCGAAGCTGACCGCCCGGCACAACGGGTGGACGTCGGGACAATGGATGACGGAGAAGGAGGGCGGCTCGGACGTGGGCCGCAGTTCGACCACGGCGCGCCGATCGAGCGACGGCACGTGGTTGCTGAACGGCACCAAGTGGTTCACGTCCGCCACCACCGGGCAGATGGCGCTGGCGCTGGCGCGGCCCGAGGGCGCGCAGCCCGGCAGCCGTGGCCTGTCGCTGTTCCTGATCGAGTTGCGCCGTCCGGACGGCAGCTGGAACGGTATCGAGGTCCGGCGGCTGAAGGACAAACTGGGCACGCGCGCGCTGCCGACCGCCGAGCTGGACCTGAAGGACGCCATCGCGGTACCGGTCGGCGAGATCGGGCAGGGCGTGGGCAAGATGGCGGGCCTGCTCAATATCGCGCGGCTGTGGGCCTCGTGGGGCGGCCCGGCCGGTGTCGGCCACCTGCTGGATCTCGCTCGCGACTACGCGAGCAAGCGCGAAGTCTTTGGCAAGCCGCTGGCGCAGCAGCCGATGCATCGCGCGTGGCTGGCGCGCATCGCCGCCGAATACGAGGCGATGCTTGCGCTCAATTTCCAGACCGCGGCGCTGATCGGTGCGGCCGAACACGGCGCCGACGGCACGCTGTCGCGCCTGATGGCGCCGCTGACCAAGCTGGCCTGCGCGCGCCAGGCGGTCTGGGCCGGCAGCGAGCTGCTCGAGAGCTTCGGCGGCGCCGGCTACATCGAGGACACCGGTCTGCCGCGGCTCTTCCGCAACCTGCATGTGCATTGCATCTGGGAAGGCACGACTTCTGTACTGGCGCACGACGTGTTGCGCGCGCTGCGCGCTTCCGAACATGGCGAGGCCTGGATCGAGGACGTGGTGCGGCGGCTGCGCGGGCTGTCGCTCGACGCGACGCGCGGTCTGCGCCAGCGGATCGAGAACGCGCTCGACACGCTGATTCCGATGATCAACGCCCCGGACGAACAGCAAGGCAGGCGCCTGGCATGGGGCATGGCGCGCACCTACCAGGCCGTGCTGCTGGCCGAGGCGGCGCAATGGCGTCTGCGCGTCAAGCGCGATGCGTCGGGGCTCGCCGCAGCCGAGCTGTTCTGCGCCGATGGACTGGTGCCGGCGATGGTGCCGATGATGGCCTCGACGGCCGCCGGCATCGACATCGCCGCCGCAGCCGATGCGCTGGCGATGGGAAGCGCGCGTCCGCACGCGTGATGGCGTCGGGCCGAATGGAATCACCGGGGAGGAAGTGGCAAGGCATGCAGTAGACGACGATAGGCAAACGGCCAACCAAAAAACCGGCCAAGGAGGAGACACCATGTGGACGATCAATGAGGCGCTCGACAGCGTCGCCCGGCAGCGCAGCTCGGATATCGCCATCGTCGATGGCGCGCAGCGTATCCGCTACGAGGAGCTGCGGCGTCGCGTCAAACACACCGCCGCGTGGCTGCAGGCGCAAGGCATCGGCAAGGGCGACAAGGTCGCGCTGCAGGGACGCAATTCGGCCGCATGGGTGATCGCCTACTATGCGATCCTCGATATCGGTGGCGTCGCCGTACCGGTCAATCACAAGCTCGCCGCGCCCGAGACCGCCTATATCCTCGCGCACAGCGAAAGCCGGCTGTGGCTCGTCGACGCGGACCTGCATCGCCAGCTCGATGGCGCGCCGCCGGCGTTTGCGTTGTCCGCCGTCGGCAACGAGCAGGCGGGACTCCCGCCGATCGCCCCGGAGGGAGAGCAGCATGACTATCGGCCGGTCGATGTCGACGACGACGATCTGGCCGAGCTGCTGTACACCTCCGGCACGACCGGCAAGCCCAAGGGCTGCATGCACTCGCATGCGAACGTGATTCTCGCCGGCACCGGCTCGAGCCTGGTCTACGGCCTTGGGCCGTCCGATCGCGTGCTGCTGGCAATGCCGATCTGGCACAGCTTCCCGCTGAACAATCTGCTGGTCGGCAGCCTGTTTGTCGGCGCCACCGCGGTGCTGCTGCCGGAATATCACCCCGTGAGGTTTCTCGAGACCGTGCAGCAGGAACGCTGCACGCTGTTCTTCGGCGCGCCGATCGCCTACCTGATGGCGATGAAGATGGCGCCGGATTTTGCCAGTTACGATCTGTCGAGCGTGCGCGCGTGGCTGTACGGTGGCGGTCCGATCGATTCGGGCACCGCGCGCATGCTGGCCGAACGCTACCGCTCCGAGCGCTTCTATCAGGTGTTCGGCATGACCGAGACCGGTCCCACCGGAACCGCACTGCTGCCCGAGGAGCAGGTGGTCAAGGCCGGTTCGATCGGTCGCCATGCGGTCAGCGGCTGCACCATCAAGGTCATGCGCGACGATCGGCACCAAGCCGGTCCCGGCGAGGTTGGCGAAATCTGGATGCGTTGCCAGTCGATGATGCTGGGCTACTACCGCGATCCCGCCGCGACTGCCGCGGCGTTTCACGAGGGCTGGTATCGCACCGGCGACCTGGTGCGGATCGACGAGGACGGCTATCTGTTCATCGTCGACCGCGTCAAGGACATGATCGTCACCGGCGGCGAGAACGTCTATTCCAAGGAGGTGGAAGACGTGCTGGCCGGCCATCCGGCGATCTCGGAAGTGGCGGTGGTCGGCATGCCGCATCCCGAGTGGGGCGAGAGCGTGGCGGCCGTGGTGGTGGCCAGGGCCGATGCCAGCGTCGACGTCGAGGACATCCAGGCCTTCTGTGCCGAGCGGCTGGCGAAGTACAAGGTGCCGCGACAGGTCCGCGTCGTCGAAGCGATGCCGCGCACGCCGACGGGCAAGGTGATGAAGTACCAGTTGCGCGAGCGGCTGCGGGCGCTTTGATCAGCGGTTTCAGGGGGAGCGGGTGAAGGCGGGCGGTCTGTCGGTGGTCGCTGGCGTTGCTTGCGGTGAGGCGCGGCACGGGCGCTGCGGACCGTCCCGGTCTTCAATCGGTTTATCCTTGTGCCTTTCCTTGACTCGACGGATGACCGCAATGAACCGACTCCCGCTGCTCGCTTCCCTTGCTTCGCTGGTTTCCATCGGCGCGCTAGCCTTTTCCGCCCATGCCGCCGAACCGGCCCAGACCCTGCCCTCGGGCGTCTCGATCCAGCACCTCACCAAGGGCAACGGCGCATCGCCCAAGGCTACCGATACCGTCAAGGTGCACTACCGCGGCACGCTGACCGACGGCACCGAGTTCGACAGCTCGTACAAGCGCGGACAGCCGATCTCGTTCCCGCTCAATCGCGTGATCCCATGCTGGACCGAGGGCGTGCAGAAGATGCAGGTCGGCGGCAAGGCCAAGCTGGTTTGCCCGGGCAGCACCGCGTATGGATCGCGCGGCGTGCCGGGGACGATTCCGCCGAATGCGACGCTGAACTTCGAGGTGGAACTGCTCGGCATTGGAGGCTGAACGCACAGGCGCGCTACGCTGTCCTGATCGATCGCCGTGCGGCGTCGCATTCCTCGCAGCCGGTCTCGGGCGGATGCAGGAAGATCAGCGGATCGCGAGCCAATTCCTGTAGCACGATATCGACGACGTCCCGCGCCCGCATCAGGCGGGCGCTGGCATTGCCGACGGGGCCTTCACGCTGAAGGCTTTTTTTCTTGAGCCATCCATCCGCCAGATCGAAGCGCTCGCAGCAGTGATCGTTCTCGAAATAGTCGATCCGGACCGCCTTGCCGTCCCGCAGCACCGTGCAGTGATGCGGCACGCCGTAAGGCACACCGCCCATCAGTTCGGCCAGATGAATCGTGGTGTTGGCGTCGTGGCCCACGCCGAGCAGCAGCACCTGTCCATCGAGCTCGTGCACACGGCCGGCCGGACTGGCTGCGATGTGGGGCGGCAACGGCAAGGCATCCGCGGTGATTCGGCGCGCCTGTGGTCCCGCCGCTGCGAAGGCGAACGGATGCTCGCTGCGGATGACACCCGGCTGGCGCCAGAAGGTGTCGGCGACGATGCCGAGGTCTCGCGAGGCCGGTGTCGTCGCCGGATCGAACGGGACGTCGTCGTCCTCGGTCCAGGAAGGCATCACCAGCGTGCCAGTGGAGCCGATCGCGGCGCGCAGTGCTTCGATCAAGCCTGGCGGTCCGCCTTCGACCGGCCGGACATGACGAAACGAACAATGGACCAGCAGCGCCGCGCCCGGCGCGATACCAAGCGTGCGCAATTGCTGGACCATCTCGGCCCGGGTCCATTCGCGTTGTCCGGCCATCGCGTCCTCTTTTTCGGTCAGAGCGTTTCCGCTTCGGCGAGCGGGTCGCTACCGTTGCGCTGGCGTTGCCAGCCGCATATGGAGTAGCGGGAACGGCCGGCCCTGTCCATCGAGCGGCGACCGGTCGAAGACGCTGAAACCCATTCGCCGATAGAAACCGGTCGCGGCTGGATTCTGCTCGTTGACGTCCACCAGCGTGGCTCCCATTCTCGTCACGGCGTATTGCAGCAGCGCCTTGCCGATGCCGCGCCCTTGCCAGTGGGGCGCGACGAACAGCATCTCGATCTTTCCGTCGGCAACGCCGACAAAGCCCTGTATTTCGCCGTTGTCGCCGCTGCATACCCTTGAGTCGACCAATGCAAGATATTGGTTGAGAACGAGTGGCCGCAATTCATCGATATCGGCGTCGGTGAGGAAATGATGGGTCGCCCGCACTGAAGCTTCCCACACATCGGTCATGGCCCCGAATTCCGAGTTGGATGGCGTCCTGATGGTCACGATGATTTTCCGCTATTTCCTGATCTGGCCGCCGCGTATTTCTGCCCCCACTCGGCCACCGGCCCCAGGGCCCGATTCAATTCCCGACCGGCCGGCGTCAGCGAGTATTCCACACGCGGCGGCACCTCGTGAAACACCTCGCGGCGCACGATGCCATCTGCCTCCATCTCGCGTAATTGCTGGATCAGCATCTTCTCGGTGATGCCATCGAGCAGCCGGCGAAGTTCGCCGGTCCGCAACGGTTTGGCATGCAGCTCATACAGGATCAGCGCCTTCCACTTGCCGCCGATCACTTCGAACGCGGGCCCGATGCCGCAGTTATAGGGTTGGCTGCGTTTCATGGATTCGATGTTCCTTGCCGCGGCGAATCGCTGTTACTTACCAGAAGGATAGTACCTGTCATTTTGGTGCGTACTTGACCATATAAACCGTACATTCCCATACTGGCTGCACCTTGTCATCTGCGGGAGCAAACATGAAAACGGTAGCAGTAATCGGTCTCGGACAAATGGGGGCGAGGCTGGCCCGGCTGTTCATCGAGGCAGGCATGCAGGTGCGCGTGTGGAACCGCACGCGATCGAAAGCCGAACCACTGGCGAGCCGTGGCGCCATCGTCGCCGCCACCGCCGCGGCGGCGATGGCCGACGCCGAGGCCGTCGTCATCTGCGTGCACGACTATCGCGCGACCCGTGACATCCTGTCGGACGTCGCGGTGAAGTCTGCACTCAATGGCAAGCTGCTGCTGCAATTGACCACCGGCAGCCCGCAGGACGCACGCGACATGGCCGCGTTGGCCGCCCGGATCGGCGCCGGCTATCTCGACGGCGCGCTTCAGGTCGCCCCCGAGCAAATGGGACAGCCGGACACCACCGTGCTGGTGTCGGGCAGCGGCGAGGACCATGCGCTGGCGCGCGAACTGCTCGCCGTGCTGGGCGGCAATGTGGTCTATCTCGGCGAGGACGTGGCCGCCGCGGCCACCATGGACCTGGCGACGCTGTCGTACGTCTATGGCGCGTCGATGGGCTTCTTTCAGGGCGCCGCGCTGGCGCAGGCCGAAGGCCTGGATGTCGGCGTGTACGGCGGCATTGTCGAAGCGATGTCGCCCTCGTTCGGCGCATTCCTGCGTCATGAGGGCAATGTCATCGACAACGGCGATTACGCCGTGTCGCAAAGCCCGCTGTCGATCTCGATCGATGCCACCGGCCGCATCGAGCAGGCGATGCGGCAGAAGGGGCTGCGGAACGAATTGCCCTCACTGATCGCCCGGCTGCTGCGCGACGCGGAAGAGGCGGGATACGGCAACGAGGAGTTCGCGGCCGTCGCGAAAATACTGAGGGGGGCCGCGGAACCGGCGCCGGTTCGCTAAGCCGCCGGCGTTGCGAGGGTGGCCGCCACCGATCTACCGACCGACCGCGCGATGGATCGCCAGTGCCGCCGCGACCATGGCTTCGGATGACTCGAGCACGCGTGCCGGATCGTCGCGCTTGCGCAGGCCCGCGGCGCTGGTCGCGCGCGCCGCGCCATCCGGGCTGGCGGAAAACTTCACCACCGTCAGCCCCTTGGCGGGATTGATATAGATCTTCTGCCCAAAGCGACCGCTGGCCTCGACGCTGCCGTCGCCGTCGTTGCGCTGGAACCAGTAGTGGCGGTAGCCATACCCGTCGCGGCCGGGCGTAATGTTGCCGCGTGCGAAGCGCGCCTGATTGGTGGCCGGCTTCAGCGCAATCCGGACTGCCGCCGGTGAAATGCCAGCCGATCCATCGCCCGCCGCCGCGCGGCGTACCGCCTCGGCAAAGCGGGCGGCGTCGCGCAGCGTCGAGTTCATGCCGCCGCTGGCCATTTCCGTAGTCAGGCGGTCGACCTGCACATAGGCATCGTCGTCGGCAAAGCGCGACCAGATCATCTCGCTGACCAGCTGCGACCAGCTCTTGCCGGTAATCCGGCGCAGCGCCCATGCCACCGCTTCCGGCGAACCGTTCTGGTAGTACCAGACGCCGCCATCCGCACTGCTGTCAGGACGGCCAGTCGCATGCACGACCTTGAGGAAGTCGTAGATGGTATCGGGCGCATCGGGCTTGCGCGGCACGATGCCGACCGCGCCGAACAGCGCCAGGTCCGGCGGCAGCCCTTCGGGGTAGCCAACCGGCACTTCCATGTCGAGGTTCTGCTGCACCGTCGCCTCGCCGAACGGATTGCCGGCGAGCTCCGGTACGTACTGCGCGAGCCGGGCCTGCGGATCGAGCTTGCCCTGTTCGATCAGCATGGCCGCCAGCAGCCCCGTCACCGATTTCGTCATCGACGCCCAGATGTGCGGCTGGTACGGACCGAAGCCGGCAAGGTAGCGCTCGTAGACGATCCTGCCCTGGTGCAGAACGATAAAGCCGTCGGTATGCGTGTCGCGCAGGTAGTCGGCAAGCGAGATGGTCTTGTCTCCCACCGTGAACGTGGCGCCGTCCAGCTCGGCGCCCGGCTGGCCATCCAGCGCCAGCGGTCGATCGGCATGGCGAATGCCGGCGGTCGCCGACATTTCTCGCGCATGCCGAAACGCCCAGCGCATATACGGCGGGCGCAGACCGCTGCCGCGGCTGAGCTGCCGCTCCGCAGAAGGCGGGAAGCCCTGCATGACTTCATGCTCGGCAACCGGGGAAGTCGGGCGATCGTCCCGCACCTGGGATACGGCTGGCGACGCCACGATCAGCGCGACGGCAAAGCAAGGCCAATGGCGTCGAATGGCGGTCGCGAGCGTTGGCGATCGGGTTGGCATGCTGTCTCCGTTCTTCTGATGCGGCGCGGTGAGGTGGCAGCGCCGCCGTGTGTGCATGGTGCGAGCGGCGCGATACCGCTCGGCGGCTTATCTTGCGTGGGCTGCGGCAGGACAACAATGATGTGCCGGGAATATGGGCATAACCCGTCGGAATGGCGCTCGATGCAGCGCCGGCGAAGACCCGTTGGCAGCGGGCGGCACGTGGGGATACCATGGCCTGCGGCACTCCGCTGTGGCGCGCCGTTCAACACGCGAACCGGGCCGCATCGCCGTTGCCGGACAGAAGGGGTCAACGTGATCGACCACATCGTCATCGTCGGCTTTGGCTGTATCGGCCAGGCCGTGCTGCCACTGCTGCAGCGAACCTGGCCACGGGCCGCCATCACCGTAGTGGATCGCTCGTTCGACGATTGCCGTCGTCATCTCGTGGCGGCGCACGGCCTGCAGGCGGTGGAGGCTGGCATCACCGCGGACACGTTCGCGTCGATCCTTGCTCCGCTGTTGCGTGACGGGACCTTTCTGCTTGGCGTGGCGCCGTCCGTCTGCAGCCGCGATCTGATCGCCCTGGCCCAGTCCCACGGTGCCTTCTATATCGATGCCGGCATCGAGCCCTGGGACTATGCCGGCGATGCGAACGCCCCGCAACTGAGCAACTACGCGCTGCGCGAACAAATGCTGGCGTTCGCTCGCGGCCGCGAGACGATGCCCACGGCGCTGGTCGCGCATGGCGCCAATCCGGGCATGGTCTCGGTGCTGGCCAAGGCCGCGTTGATCGAGCTGGCCCGCCATGCCGGCCTCCAGCAGGCCGGGCCGCAGCATCGCGGGGACTGGGCGGCGCTGGCACGCCGCCTCGATCTACGCGTGATCCAGATCAGCGAATACGACAGCCAGCAAGCGCCCGGCTTCCCGCGCGAAGGCGAGTTCGCCAACACCTGGTCCGCCGAGGGCTTCATCACCGAATGCCTGCAGGATGCCGAACTCGGCTGGGGCACGCACGAACCGGCGCTGCCTCCCGGCGGCTACCGCCATAGCGATGGTTGCGGTGCCGCGATCGCGATCGATCGGCCCGGACATCGGACACGGGTGCGCTCATGGTCGCCGTCGCACGGACCGTTCGACGCCTACCTGATCACGCACAACGAAGCGATCTCGATCGCCGCCTATCTCACCGACGATGCCGACGAACCTGCCGGCCTGCCGCCGTATCGTCCCACCGTCTACTACGCCTATCGCCCGACAGACGCCACGCTGGCCTCGATGCAATGGCTCGACGAGCGCGCCGCGCCGCGCGTACGCGGCGAACGCATCCTGCGCGACGAGATCGTCGGCGGGGAGGACGAGCTCGGCGTGCTGCTGCTCAGCGGCCGGCACGGTGGCATCTGGTACGGGTCGCACTTGAGCATCGAGCGGGCGCGCTCGCTGGCGCCGTACAACTCGGCGACCAGCCTGCAGGTCGCATCCAGCCTGGTGGCCGGGATGCGATGGGTACTGTCGAATCCGCGGCGCGGCGTGGTGGAATCGGATGCGGTGGACTACGGCCCGGTGCTGGCCGATGCCGCGCCGTGGTGGGCGCCGCTGGGCGGCCATTTCACCGATTGGCGGCCGAAGCGCGGAGCGACGTCCTTGGCGATTGGCGAATTCCTGCTCGACGCGCCAGCCGCCTGATAGCGCCGGCGGACTGGATTTTCCATCTCTTCCACCACAATCCATTTGGCGCCGCTGGAAAAAGATCCTTCGCCAAACCATGGGAAATTCAGCGGCATTTGGCGTTAATCACCCCGTGCATTACCTGGTGTATATTTCGCCGATTCCCGAACCATCGCCAATTTGCCGGGTTGTTTTTGCATTTTCGACCCGTATCGAATGCGATTGCCGCGACGGCTGCGTATCGGCATGCAAGGTAATACCGTTGCCATTCGGGAGCGCGCCGTAAATCAACGGAACTGGAACCGGGAAAAATGACAACACTCTTTCGCCATGCCGCGATTCGCCCGCGGCGCCAACTGCAGCGGCCGGGCCAATGGTTGTTGCTGCTGATGTGCCTGTGCTTGCTGTCACTGCTATCCGCGTGCGGCGGCGACGATGACGGCGACAAGCAGGCGCCCTCGCCAACCCCGACGCTGCAGGCGCCGGCAGGCCTCAGTTACGGCATGTCGTCGGTGGTCTACGAACTCGGCAAGCCTATCGTGCCAAATCGTCCCAGCGCGAGCGGGGGTGCGGTGGAGCGCTACAGCATCGCACCGGCATTGCCCGCGGGCCTGTTGCTCGATGCGGTCACCGGCGTCATTTCGGGGACGCCCACGACGGTAGTCCCGTCGACGGTCCATGTCGTCACGGCGGAAAACGGCGCCGGCAGCGCGACCACCCGCGTGCAGATTGAAGTGCGCAACGCGGCAGTGGCCCCAAGCCAATTGGCTTACCGCGAGTCCGCGGTCGTCTATACCGTGGGCGAGCCGATTGTCGCGAACGGCCCCGGCAACGGTGGCGGACCGATCGATGCGTACACCATTACGCCGGCGCTGCCGGCCGGCCTCGCATTCGATACGCAGACGGGCGTGATCAGCGGCACGCCAACTGTTGCCGCGGCCGAAGCCACCTATACCGTGACGGGCCGCAATGCGGCGGGGCAGACAACAACCACGCTGCGCATCGCGGTGGAAGCCGCGGTGGTGGCGCCCACTGGGCTGGCCTACGTCCAGCCTTCCGTGCTGTACGTCGCGGGCGAAGCGATCGTTCCGAACACACCGGTCGTGACCGGCGGCGCCGCGGCCAGCTTTTCGGTGAGCCCCGCGCTGCCCGCAGGCCTGAGCCTGAACATCCAGACCGGCGTGATCGCGGGAACGCCCACGGCGATTCAACTGCAGAAGGTCTACACGGTTACCGCCACGAACAAGGCAGGCAGTACGTCGGCCCAGGTCCGCATTGCGGTGACCGGACGCGGCAGCTGGGCGCAGGTCGCCTCGCTGCCCGGCCCGATGCATTACATGACGGGAACCACGTTGAACAGCGGCAAGGTTCTGGTGGCAGGCGGTTATCTGGCATCGGCACCGAGCGCGTCTGCTTTTCTCTACGATCCGGCCACGAACGCCTGGGCGGCCACGGCAAGCATGGCGACTTCCCGGGTCGAAGCCACGGCGACTCGTCTCAATGACGGCAAGGTCTTGGTTGCCGGAGGCGGCAGCGCTACCGCGGAGGTCTACGATCCTGCCACCGGTACCTGGCAGGCAACCGGCAGCATGTCGGAGGCCCGCTCCAGGCACACGGCAACGCTGCTGCCTGACGGCAAGGTTCTGGTCATCGGCGGCAACCTCGCTAGCGGCCGGAGTTCGACGGCCGAGCGGTACGATCCGGCTACCAACGCCTGGACGCCGATGACGACGGCCCTGGGCTCTCCCCGCGGTCAGCATGCCGCGACGCTGCTCCCCGGGGGCGCCGCAATCCTGCTGGTCGGTGGCATTGGCACGATGGGTTTCAACGTGACCGCCGAGCTCTTTCCGGTAGACGATAGTGGGACGATCACGCCGTTGCCGTACCCGGGCGGGGGCAGTAACGTCGCGCAATCCGAGTTACTGGGCAACGGCAAGGTGCTCGTGACCGGCATGGGTAACACGGGCTGGCTTTACGACCCTGTTGCCTCGACCTGGACATCGAGCGTCATGAATGCGGCGCGGACACTGCCTGCGATGGCACTCCTGCCTGATGGCCGCGTCCTGGTGGCCGGTGGATCGAACACGGGGACGCTGGCGAGCGCGGAGATCTATAACCCGGACACCAACGTCTGGACCGTGGCGGCGTCGATGTCGGTGGCGCGCCGCGCCCCGGTGGCGACGGTGCTTTCCGATGGGACCGTGTTGGCCATTGGCGGGGCGAATTCGTCCAACGTCGACGCGGTGGAGCGGTTTTCGCCATAGTCGAACGGCCGGGGAGCTCGGCCGTCGAACTGGCACGCGACCTCAACCCACGGGAATCGGCGTGGCCGCGATGCTCTCGTTGAAGCCATTGACGAAGGCATGCTCGCCCGCGCCGGGGTTGTCGCGCAACGGGCGTGCCGCTTCGACCAGCACTTCCTCGGCATCGGTGGCCAGCGCTGCCATGGTCTGTTCGATGAAGGCGTCCAGCGGCATCGCGCGCGGGTCGTCGCTCTTGTGGATCAGGTCGGTGTTGACCCAGGGCGGCGCGATCTCCTGCACGCGCACCGAGGTGTGGCGCAACATGAAACGCTGCGACAGCGCGTACGAATGCAGCGCCGCCTTGGTGGCCGAGTAGACCGCGGTGTTGGCCAGCGGCACATAGGCCAGCACCGACGTGTTGTGGATCACCACCGAGCGCGGCTGGCGCTTCAGGTGTTCGATCAGCGCCGAGGTCATGCGGATCGGGCCGAGCAGGTTGGTGGTCACGGTGGCCTGCATCGTCGCTTCGTCGATTGCCGCGTCGGCCTGGTCGAAGGGCATGATGCCGGCATTGTTGATCAGCACATTCAGCTTCGGAAACCGCGTGGTCAGTTCGGTTGCCGCCTTGGCGACACTGCCGGCGTCGGCGATATCGAGCTCGATCGCGGCCATGCCCGGGTTTGCCTGGGTCACCTCGTCGAGAAGATGCTTGCGGCGGCCGCCGATGATGACCTGGTTGCCGAGCCTGTGAAACGCCTCGGCGAGGCCGCGGCCGATGCCCGAGGTACCGCCGGTGATGAAAATGGTGTTGTCCGTGAGTTGCATGTCGATGTCCTGTGTCGGTAATCGATAATCGGTGATGGTTGAGCCTGCCGGCTGGCCCGACGTCATCAGTCTTGGCGATGCCATTGGTGTTCGGCGCGTTGCCGTCAGAGGTCATTCTGGTCGAAACCGGCGATGGCTCAAATGACCAAAAAGCAGCAATAAGGGACATCGACAAGGGCCGGGCGGAAAGGCGAGTCGGCCGCTACAATGGCCGTCGTCGAATCGACGAAACCTCCAATAGGGACATCATGAGCGCGCGTATTGGCCTGGTCGTCTATCCCGGCTTTCAGATCCTCGACATGGCGGCACTGACCGTGTTCGAGTTGGCGAACGAGTTGTCGCAGCACCGCCACTACGACATTGCCGTGGTGTCCGCCGAAGGCGGGATGGTGTCCGGTTCTTCCAGCGTCAAGGTCGAGACCCGGGCAGTCGGCCGGCGGCACTACGACACTTTGCTGATCGCCGGTACCACCACCGGCGCGCCTCGGGAGCCCGAGCTGATCGCGCAATTGCGGCGCGCCGCGCCGCGCGTTCGCCGGCTCGCCAGCATCTGCACCGGCGCTTTCATCCTCGCCGAGACGGGGCTGCTGGATGGGCGTCACGTGACGACGCACTGGGCGTTGGCGCACGAGCTGCAACAGCGATTCCCCGCAGTACACGTCGATGAGGACAAGATCTTCGTCAACGACGGACCGGTCTGGACCTCGGCCGGCATGACGGCCTGCATCGATCTGGCGTTGGCCCTGGTGATGGCCGACCTCGGCGATGCGCTGGCCAAATCGATCTCGCGGATGATGGTGGTCCACTACCGCCGCACGGGCGGGCAGTCGCAGTTCTCCACGCTGTCCGCGCTCGAACCGAAGTCGGACCGCGTCCGGCTCGCCCTCGACTTCGCGCGCGAGCATCTGCACGAGCCGCTATCTGTCGAACAGCTGGCCGAGCACGTGCACTGGAGCAAGCGGCATTTCAGCCGGGCATTCCAGGCGCAGACGGGCATGTCGCCCGCCAAGGCGATCGAGAAGCTCCGGCTCGAGGCGGCCCATGCGCTGATCGAGGCAGGCGAAACGTCGATCGGGAGAGTCGCATCGCAAACGGGATTCGGCGATGAAGAGCGGATGCGGCGCGCCTTCCTGCGCTCGCTCGGCAGGCCGCCGCAGGCGCTGGTACGGGAAGCGCGGGCGCGGCACCTTGGCGAACGGACTTCGCGAACAATACAGTCCCGACACATGGAGGCAATTCAATGACCACCGCACACGTCTTCATCGCCACCAGCCTCGATGGCTTTATCGCGCGCCGCGATGGGGACATCGACTGGCTTCTGCAGCGCGACGATCCGAGCGAGGACCATGGCTACACGGATTTCATTGCCGACAAGGATTGGATCGTGATGGGCCGTGGCAGCTATGAAAAGGTGCAGACCTTCGATCCATGGCCCTACGACCGGCCGGTGCTGGTGCTGTCGAAACAGCTGGCCGGTACGCCGGTCCCCGAGGCGCTGAAGGGCAAGGTCCGCTTCGCCGATCAAACGCCGAAGGAAGCGATGGCGGCACTGGCGCGCGAGAACGTGCGCCGGGTCTATGTCGACGGCGGTCAGCTGGTGCAGTCGTTCCTGCGCGAGGGCCTGATCGCGGACATGGTGATCACCACGGTGCCGGTGCTGATCGGCGCGGGAAGGCCGTTGTTTGGCGAACTTCCGCACGACATCGACCTTGCGCTGGTATCGAGCCGCAGCTTTCCTTCGGGGCTGGTGCAGTCGACGTATCGGGTGGTGTCTTGAATTGATCGAACGGGCATAAAAAAACGCCCGGCCGCAGAGCGGTCGGGCGTCTCGCCTCGTTGGAGCGGGCTGCCGTGCTACGGCGCCGCGCGATCAAACATCGATATTGC
>MTEU01004341.1_pt1 | contig 16792 bp, 14 predicted proteins | sample 1042701 | NCBI WGS metagenome assembly MTEU01 (sample SAMN06185813, study PRJNA358809) | soil metagenome | isolation source: naturally attenuated soil | place: India | collected 2015-05-23
AAGCCAGCTCCCACAAGGTTCTCGTTGCCTTCAGGGCTGGTGCTGTAACCTTGGGGGAGCTGGCTTGCCGGCGATGAGGCCGGTACTGGTGTTACAAAATGATCAGACCGAAGGTCGGGTCAATGGAGCAGGAGTGGTCCACAAACTCCCCAGGTTCTGCAACAGCGACCCGGCAATCCCCTGCTGCCCCAGGTACTGCAGCAGCAACGGCGCAAACTGCCCGATCATCCCGGTATCCATCCCCAGCGCCTTGAACGCATTGTCCAGGTCGCTGCGGTTTTCCACATTGTTGCCCAGCGCATTGCTCAAGGCCGACTGGCTCTCGCTGTTCTTGCCCAGCAACTCACCCAGGCCAGTCAAGCCACCCAGTGCATTGGCCCCGGCAAGCAGGTCCAGCCCCGGTATGGCCTTGGTCAATTGGCCGTAGTCGTCGCTGCTCAGGTTGTTGCGCGCCAGCCCCAGCATGGCCCCTGCACCACCCACGGCTTGTTCTGGGGTGATATTCAATTGGCTGCCCAAGGTATTGAGCAGGTTTGCCTGCGCCTCGGGTGCCTGCACCTGGCCTTGCTGGCTCTGATTCTGGTTCTGCATGGCCGACACGGCGTTGGCGGCGTCGCTGAGGTTGAAGGCGAACACCGGGCTTGCGGCCAGGGTCATCAGAGTTGCCAGGGTGAATGCTTTCATCGGGAGGGACCTCGTGGGCCAGGATGGCCTGGGAAACGCGAGTTTTGACTGGGATCTCGCAGCTTTGTTCCGACCCGGCTGTCGACCACTTTTGCTGACCGCCTCAGTGCTTTTGACCTGGATACCTGCCCATGTAAAAAATGCTAGCGTTGCTTGGGAAAAAATAATCGCTGATTTGGGCCTTGCCGAAGCAGGTTCACAGGTTCTCCACTCAGCCCAAAAAAAGAGCCCCTCATATTGAGGGGCTCTTTGTTACATCACGCTATCAGGCTGCGCCCCACATCTTGTGCGGGTCGATCACGAATTTCTTCGGCACACCTGCATCGAACTCGCCATAACCTTCCGGCGCCTGATCCAGGTTGATCACCTGCACGCCAACCACTTCGGCGATGTTGATACGGTCCCACATGATCGCCTGCATCAACTGGCGGTTGTACTTCATGGTCGGGGTCTGGCCGGTGTGGAAGCTGTGCGACTTGGCCCAGCCCAGGCCGAAGCGAATGCTCAAGGCACCGATCTTGGCGGCAGCATCCACCGCACCCGGATCTTCGGTCACGTACAGGCCCGGAATACCGATGTTGCCGGCAACGCGGGTAACCTGCATCAACGAGTTCAGCACCGTGGCCGGGGCTTCATGCTTGGCACCTTCGTGGCCATGCCCGCGGGCCTCGAAGCCAACGGCGTCGATGGCGCAGTCCACTTCCGGCTCGCCGAGGATATCGACGATCTGCTCGTGCAGCGGGGTGTCCTTGGACAAGTCGACCACTTCGAAGCCCTGGGACTTGGCATGGGCCAGGCGGGCCGGGTTGAGGTCGCCGACGATGACGCAGGCAGCGCCCAGCAGGCGTGCCGAGGCAGCAGCAGCCAGGCCGACGGGGCCGGCACCGGCGACATAGACGGTGCTGCCTGGGCCAACGCCGGCAGTCACGGCACCGTGGTAGCCGGTCGGCAGGATGTCGGACAGGCAGGTCAGGTCACGAATTTTCTCCATGGCCTTGTCGCGCTCAGGCAGTTTCAGCAGGTTGAAGTCAGCATACGGCACCAGCACGTACTCGGCCTGGCCGCCGGTCCAGTCGCCCATGTCGACGTAACCGTAGGCGCCGCCGGCGCGGGCAGGGTTGACGGTGAGGCAGACACCAGTGTGCATCTCTTTGCAGGAGCGGCAACGGCCACAGGCGACGTTGAAGGGTACCGAGACCAGGTCGCCGATCTGCATGCGCTCGACATCGCGGCCTTTCTCGACGATTTCACCGGTGATTTCGTGGCCCAGGACCAGGCCGACCTGGGCAGTGGTGCGACCGCGGACCATGTGCTGGTCGGAGCCGCAGATGTTGGTGGAGACCACCTTCAGGATCACGCCGTGCTCGATCTTCTTGCCGCGTGGGTCCTGCATTTTCGGGTAGTCGATCTTCTGCACCTCGACCTTGCCGGCGCCGAGATATACCACTCCACGATTGCCAGACATGCTCTTACCTCGCTTGATTTGTAGTTATGCAGCGGTGGTTGAACGCGCCGCCATCCGTGGGCGGCATGTGTTTCTGGAATGAGGGGAATTGTGGGCCTGATGGGACGGGATGCACTGACTGGGAGCGACAGGGAGATGCCTTTTAGCGGCAGGTTTGTCGTTGTCGGAAATGGGGAACAGGGTTGGTGGCCTGTGCCGGCCCCTTCGCGGCTGAAGCCGCTCCCACAGGGTTTGGCGCAAGGCTCAACGCCAACGCTGTACCTGTGGGAGCGGGTTTACCCGCGAAGTGGCCAGTGCAGGTTATTACAAAACTACGGTCCGGTTGGCGTTGAGGAACACTCGCCGCTCGATGTGATAACCCACGGCCCGCGCCAAGGTCAGGCATTCGATGTCGCGCCCTTTGGCAATCAGGTCTTCCGGGTAATGGCTGTGGTCCACCACCTCGACACCCTGAGCAATGATCGGCCCTTCGTCGAGGTCGTTGTTGATGTAGTGCGCCGTGGCACCGACCATCTTCACGCCCTTGTTGTACGCCTGGTGGTACGGCTTGGCGCCCTTGAACCCTGGCAGCAACGAGTGGTGAATGTTGATCGCCCAACCATCCAGGCGCCGGCACAGCTCCGGCGACAGCACCTGCATGTAGCGCGCAAGAATCACCAGCTCGGCGCCGGTCTCCTCGATCACCTGAAGTACCTTGCGCTCTTGCCCAGGCTTGTCCTTGGGGTCGAGGGCGAAGTGGTAGTAAGGGATCTTGTGCCAGTGCGCGAGAGGTTCGAGATCGGGGTGGTTGGACACCACCGCGACCACGTCCATGGCCAGTTGACCGATACGCTGGCGATACAGCAGGTCGTTCAGACAGTGGTCGGCCTTGGACACCATGATCACCACCTTGGGTCGGTGATTTGGTGCAGTCAGCTCGAACGCCATGCCGAACGCATCGCTGCGCTCGGCGAGGCCGGCGCGGAAGCCGGCTTCGTCGAAATCGTCCGGCTGGCGGAACTCCACGCGAATGAAGAAACGCCCCGACAGCCGGTCATCGAAGGAGTGGTGCTCCGTCACGTAGCAGCGCTGCTCGAAGAGGTAACGCGTCACCACGTCGACGGTGCCGAGCATGCTCGGGCAGTCGGCGGTGAGAATCCAGGTATCCGGTGCCCGACTCATGTTCTGTTCTCCTTAAGCCTCGATGCTCAGACCGTACTCGGCCGAAGCGTCCTGCAGCCACAGCCACCAGTAGTCGGCGAAGCTGCGGCGAATCACCAGCTCCCAGGTGTCTTCGGCGGTGCGGCGGATCACCAGTTGCGACTTGGCGAACACGGTGCCGACAGCCTTGCCCACCGGGAAGTTGTTCGGGTGAACATCATAGCTGGTGGATTTCATCAGCACTTCGCGCACGTTCGGGCCGCGCAGCTCCAGCAGGCTCTGCCCGCCGCTGACATTGACCACCTGGATGTGCTGGCCTTCGAGGGCAGCACGCAGTTTCTGCTCGACCGCCAGTTCCTGGCCGCCAGGCACGATCAGCAGCCACTCGTCGGGGCCGACCCATTGCAGCGACATTTCGTTGTTGGCGACCACCGTCAGTGCCACTGGCAGCTCCAGGCCCAGGGCCTTGTGCACGCCGGCGGCGAATTCCGGGTCGTGGCCGTTGCCACGGATGGTCAGGTGGCCGAGGAACTTGCGTTCACGCAGGGTCACACCTGCGTTCTTGCGGCCTTTGCCAACCAGGCTGGCCAGGTCGGCGTGGTGCAGTGGCGACTGGGCCTTGGCCTCGGCGCCGGGGTTTTGCTGGAAGACGTTGATAGCACTCATTTCTTACCTGCCTTGAATTCTTGTTCGTCGATGCGACGCAGCTTGTGTGTTGGGGCTACCGCCCTCATCGCCGGCAAGCCAGCTCCCACAGGGACCTCGCCAACCTTCAAAGCTGCATCGATCCTGTGGGAGCCGGCTTGCCGGCGATGAGGCCTGGCCTGCCCCCACAGGGCCCGGAGTCAAACGTTCTGCCGCTCACCCTTCGGATCGAAGAACACCGAAGACACGATCTCCGCCTCGATCACGCTGCCATCTGCCTGCGGCGAGTAGACGCGCTCGCCCATGCGCTTGAGGCCGCCTTTGACCACACCCATGGCGAACGAGTAGCCCAGGGAGTTGGACGCATAGCTGGAGGTGACGTGGCCAACCATATCCATCGGGATCGGCTGCTTCGGATCGAACACCAGCTGGGCGCCTTCGGGCAGCCACTTGGTCGGATCGATCGGCTTCAGGCCTACCAGCTGTTTGCGGTTCTCACGCACGCAGTCTTCGCGGTTCATGCCACGCAGGCCGATCCACGAGTACGGCTTGTTGCGGCCTACGCACCAGCTCATGTTCAGGTCGTCCGGGGTCATCGAGCCGTCGGTATCCTGGCCAACAATGATGAAGCCCTTCTCGGCACGCAGTACGTGCATGGTCTCGGTGCCGTACGGGGTCAGGTTGTACTTCTTGCCCGCCTCGACGATCTGTTCCAGCACGCCCATGGCGTAGTTGGCTTGCACGTTCACTTCGTACGACAGCTCGCCGGTGAACGAAATACGGAACACCCGGGCCGGTACGCCGCCGACGTTGCCTTCCTTCCAGGTCATGAACGGGAAGGCTTCCTTGTCCATGTCGATGTCGGTCAGCTCGCTGAGCAGCTTGCGGCTGTTGGGGCCGGACAGGGTCATGGTGGCCCAGTGGTCGGTGACCGAGGTGAAGTAAACCTTCAGTTCCGGCCATTCGGTCTGGTGATACAGCTCCATCCACTGCAGCACGCGTGCAGCGCCGCCGGTGGTGGTGGTCATGATGAAGTGGTTGTCGCCGACGCAGGCGGTTACACCGTCGTCGAAGACCATGCCGTCTTCCTTGCACATCAGGCCGTAGCGGGCCTTGCCCACGTCGAGCTTGGTCCAGGCGTTGGTGTAGATGCGGTTCAGGAACTCACGGGCATCCGGACCCTGGATGTCGATCTTGCCCAGGGTCGAGGCGTCCAGCAGGCCAACGCTGTCACGCACGGCCTTGCATTCGCGAGCCACGGCAGCATGGATGTCTTCACCGGCTTTCGGGAAATACCACGGGCGCTTCCACTGGCCGACGTCTTCGAACTCGGCGCCGTTCTTCACGTGCCAGGCATGCAGGGCAGTGAAGCGTACCGGTTCGAACAGGTGGCCACAGTGACGGCCCGCTACCGCGCCGAAGGTCACCGGCGTGTAGTTGGGGCGGAACATGGTGGTGCCCATTTCCGGAATGGTAATACCGATCGAACGGGCGGCGATGGCCAGGCCGTTGATGTTGCCCAGTTTGCCCTGGTCGGTACCGAAGCCCAGCGCGGTGTAGCGTTTTACGTGCTCGACCGACTCGAAGCCTTCACGGGTGGCCAGTTCGATGGCGGCCGCGGTGACGTCGTTCTGCTGGTCGACGAACTGCTTGGGTGCGCGGGCAGTGCCCTTGTCGTGCGGCACCTGGAACAGCGCCACGGTGGGCTCTTCCTTGCGCGCAACGGTTTTCGGCAGGCTGCCGACCGTGGCTTTGAAGCCCGCTTCGGTGGCTGCGCGAACGCCGCCTTCGAAGCCATCGGCGATCACGTCGCCCAGGGCGTAGACGCCATTGATGCCACCCACGCATTCGCGTTTCTGCGGAGCATCGCCCGGCACGAAGCCGAGGATGTCTTCACGCCAAACCGGGCGACCGCCCAGGTGCGAAGCCAGGTGCACGATCGGGCTGTAGCCACCGGAGGTAGCGATCAGGTCGCATTCGAGGGTTTCGCCAGGGCTGGTGACCTTGTGTGCCTGCACATCGATGGCGGCCACACGGGCGCCGGTGACGTGCTTGCTGCCCTTGGCCTCGATCACGGCGCTGGAAGTGAGGATGCGGATGCCTTTGGCACGTGCTTCTTCAACCAGCGAGCCACGCGGGTTGTGGCGAGCGTCGGCAATGGCGACCACTTGCAGGCCGGCGTCGTGCCAGTCCAGCGCGGCACGGTAGGCGTGGTCGTTGTTGGTCGACAGCACCAGCTTGCGGCCCGGGGCCACGCCGTAGCGGCGCACGTAGGTGGACACGGCACCGGCCAGCATGTTGCCCGGCAGGTCGTTGTTGCCGTACACCAGCGGGCGCTCGTGGGCGCCCGCAGCCAGGACCACGCGCTTGGCGCGGACACGGTGCACGCGGTGGCGTACCTGGCCGATCGGGGCGCGGTCGCCGAGGTGGTCGGTGAGGCGCTCGTGGATGGTCAGGAAGTTATGGTCGTGGTAGCCGTTGACCGTGGCACGTGGCAGCAGGGTCACTTCCGGCAGGCTTTCCAGCTCTTTGACCACGGCGCTGACCCAATCGGCAGCAGGTTTGCCGTCGAGGGTTTCGCGGGTGTCGAGCAGGCTGCCGCCGAACTCTTCCTGCTCGTCAGCCAGGATCACGCGGGCACCGCTGCGGGCAGCGGCCAGTGCAGCGGCCAGGCCAGCAGGGCCGGCGCCGACGACCAGCACGTCGCAGTGCTGGTTCATGTAGTCGTAGCTGTCCGGGTCGTTCTGCAGCGGCGCGCGGCCAAGGCCTGCGGCTTTGCGGATGTACTTCTCGTAAGTCATCCAGAACGATTTCGGATACATGAAGGTTTTGTAGTAGAAGCCCGGCGGCATCATGCTGCCGCCTACCTTGCCCAGGATGCCCATGACGTCGTTGTTGACGCTCGGCCAGCCGTTGGTGCTGGTAGCTACAAGACCTGCGTACAGCGCCTGCTGAGTGGCACGCACGTTGGGGATCTGGGTGGCTTCGCTGGAGCCGATCTGCAGGATGGCGTTCGGCTCTTCGGTACCGGCGGCGATGATGCCGCGTGGACGCGAATACTTGAAGCTGCGGCCGACGATGTCGACGCCGTTGGCCAGCAACGCGGCGGCCAGGCTGTCACCGGCATAACCTTGGTAGGTCTTGCCGTTGAAAGTGAAGTTCAGGACCTTGCTGCGGTCGATACGGCCGCCGCTGGCGAGGCGATAGGTCTGGCTCATACTTTTTCCCCTTGGCCTTTGACGGTCGACGCGGCGCTGTTCTGCTTGCCGCTGGCGGTCACTTGCGGCTTCTCGCCAATCTTGTAGGTTTCCAGAATCTCGTAGGTCACGGTGTCGCGAGTGACGTTGAAATACTGGCGGCAGCCGGCAACGTGGTCCCACAGTTCGTGGTGAATACCGCGTGGGTTGTCACGGTAGAACATGTAGGTACCCCATTCCTCGTCAGAGCAGGCGTTAGGGTCCAGCGGGCGGGCGATGTGCGCCTGGCCAGAGGCGTGGAACTCTTCTTCGGAGCGCAGCTCGCCGCAGTGGGGACAGAAAATATGCAACATGACGGTGTCTCCGGTTAGTGGGCGACGGCGGCGGCGCCGTGTTCGTCGATCAGTGCGCCGTTGTAGAAACGGTCCATGGAGAACGGCGCGGCCAGTGGGTGCATTTCGCCCTTGGCCAGGCTCGCGGCGAAGACGTTGCCCGAACCTGGGGTAGCCTTGAAGCCGCCAGTACCCCAACCGCAGTTGAAGAACATGTTCTTGACCGGGGTCTTGGTGATGATCGGGCAAGCGTCCGGCGAGGTATCGACGATGCCGCCCCACTGGCGGTTCATACGCACGCGCGAGAGGTTGGGGAACATCTCGACGATGGCCTGCAGGGTGTGTTCGATCACCGGGTAAGAGCCGCGCTGGCCGTAGCCGACCCAGCCGTCGATACCGGCACCGATCACCAGGTCGCCCTTGTCGGACTGGCTGATGTAGCCGTGCACGGCGTTGGACATGATCACGCTGTCGATGATCGGCTTGATCGGCTCGGATACCAGCGCCTGCAGCGGGTGCGATTCCAGCGGCAGGCGGAAGCCGGCCAGCTTGGCCATGTGCCCGGAGTTACCGGCGGTGACCACGCCGACGCGCTTGGCGCCGATGAAGCCTTTGTTGGTTTCCACACCGATGACCGCGCCGTTTTCCTTACGGAAGCCGATCACTTCGGTCTGCTGGATCAGGTCCACGCCCAGGGCGTCGGCGGCACGGGCGAAGCCCCAGGCCACGGCGTCGTGACGCGCCACGCCGCCACGGCGCTGCACGGTGGCACCGAGGATCGGGTAGCGGGTGTTCTTCGAGCAGTCCAGGTACGGGATCTCGGCCGCGACCTGGGCGGTGTTGAGCAGTTCGCCATCCACGCCGTTCAGGCGGTTGGCGCTGACCCGGCGCTCGGAGTCACGCATGTCCTGCAGGGTGTGGCACAGGTTGTACACGCCGCGCTGGGAGAACATCACGTTGTAGTTGAGGTCCTGGGACAGGCCCTCCCACAGCTTCATGGCGTGTTCGTACAGGTGCGCCGACTCATCCCACAGGTAGTTGGAACGCACGATAGTGGTGTTACGGGCAGTGTTGCCGCCGCCCAGGTAGCCCTTCTCGATCACGGCAACGTTGGTGATGCCGTGTTCCTTGGCCAGGTAGTAGGCCGTGGCCAGGCCATGGCCGCCACCGCCGACGATAACCACGTCGTAAACCTTTTTAGGGGTTGGCGTGCGCCACATGCGCTGCCAGTTCTCGTGGTGGCTGAGGGAGTGCTTGAAAAGGCCGAAGCCCGAGTAACGTTGCATGGTGTGTGACTCCACTCAGCGGTAAACAGGGAAATCTGCGCACAGGGCCGCGACGTTCTTCGCCACATCGGCTTCGACGTCTGCGTCACCGAGGTTGTCGAGGATGTCGCAGATCCAGCCGGCCAAGGCCACGCACTGAGCGACCTTGAAGCCGCGGGTGGTGACAGCCGGGGTGCCGATACGCAGGCCCGAGGTGACGAATGGCGACTGCGGGTCATTCGGCACGGCGTTCTTGTTGACGGTGATGTGCGCGCGGCCCAGGGCGGCGTCGGCATCTTTGCCGGTGAGACCCTGGCGGATCAGGCTGACCAGGAACAGGTGGTTGTCGGTGCCGCCAGAAACCACATCGTAGCCGCGGTCGATGAACACCTGGGCCATGGCCTGGGCGTTTTCGATCACTTGTTGCTGGTAGGCTTTGAATTCAGGCTCCAGTGCTTCCTTGAAGCACACGGCCTTGGCGGCGATCACGTGCATCAGCGGGCCGCCCTGGGCGCCAGGGAACACTGCGGCGTTCAGTTTCTTCTCGATCTCTTCGTTCGACTTGGCCAGGATCAGACCGCCACGTGGGCCGCGCAGGGTCTTGTGGGTGGTAGTGGTAACCACATCGGCGAACGGGATAGGGTTCGGGTACAGGCCAGCGGCAACCAGGCCGGCTACGTGGGCCATGTCGACGAACAGCAACGCACCGACCTTGTCGGCGATGGCGCGGAAGCGTGGGAAGTCGAGGGTCTTGGAGTAGGCCGAGAAGCCGGCAACGATCATTTTCGGCTTGTGTTCGACAGCCAGGCGCTCGACTTCGTCATAGTCGATCAGGCCGGTGTTGGTGTCGATGCCGTATTGCACAGCGTTGTACAGCTTGCCTGAGGACGACACCTTGGCGCCGTGGGTCAGGTGGCCGCCGTGGGCCAGGCTCATGCCGAGGATGGTGTCACCAGCCTGCAGCAGGGCCAGGTAGACAGCACCGTTGGCCGAGGAGCCGGAGTGCGGCTGGACGTTGGCGTAGTCGGCGCCGAACAGCTGCTTGGCGCGCTCGATGGCCAGAGCTTCTACCTTGTCCACGTGCTCGCAGCCACCGTAGTAGCGCTTGCCCGGGTAGCCTTCGGCGTACTTGTTGGTCAGGCCGCTGCCTTGGGCCTGCATCACGCGCTTGGAGGTGTAGTTTTCCGAGGCGATCAGCTCGATGTGGTCTTCCTGGCGCTGTTCTTCGGCATTCATCGCCGCCAGCAGTGCATCGTCGTAACCCTGGATCTGGTCTTGCTTGCTGAACATCGTGTATCTCCCGGCAGCGATCGTTTTTTGTCGTGGGGCACTGTGGCCCTTTGTGGCGATGTTATGACTGGCCGGGGCGGGTCAGATGCCTGCGCACGCCTTGCAATGGCGCGTTTACGACATTGTCGTGTTCGAGGCAGCTGCACGTTGTGGGGTTGAGCGTTGGCCAGGTACAGCCAGACCTGGCATTTCTACCAGTTGCCGATATTGACCTGGGAGCCTGAAGATCTTGTCATCGGCAGCGCCCACTTCTGCCGAAGCATAAGGAGAAATGCTATGGAAGTTAAAGCCAGTTTCGGACTTTTTACATTCCCACTAGAGCCTCAAGCCTATGGCTCACTGATATATTTGCGCGCCGGAGATATACTTGATATCGCATCTTTCGATTCGCGAAGATCAACTGCAAAACTCAGTTTATTTGAATCAGACCTGTCTGATGAACAGCAACTGGTACGTATCACTGGCGCCGAATTGAAGACGGACGACTTTCCAGAAAAAATCGACCCGAAACGCCAGCAAACCAGAAGAGCCGAGAGCCCAGGCCGCATACGTCGGGAAAACGTTACTGAAAAAATATATGCTCACGTTCAGCTTTACGCGAACGGCAATCTCATCAAAAATTTTTCTGAAGACCAGAGTGGTCTCGGCTACGCCGCATTAGCCAATAGCGGAAACTTAAAATTTGATTGCAAGAATTATAAAATTGATTTTCGCTATATCTATGCAAATTATAATGAACTCGCTGACATCATTGAAGACATCTACTGGGAAATCCACTTGATTGAGAGTTGAATTTACTTTGTAGGGAGCTTGTGCGGCACTATGCAACTGCCTCGCTGCCTTATTGGCATGCCCCATTCTGCTTGGCGCATGCCAGGCAGCCCATTGGAACCACAGAGCTTGTATAGGCAACCGACCAAATGATGGTTTAGAGTGCTGTTCTGCGTCGTTCACAGGACAGTAGTGTCATGACAGACAAGAGCCAACAATTCGCCAGCGACAACTATTCCGGCATCTGCCCCGAAGCCTGGGCAGCGATGGAGAAGGCCAACCATGGTCACGATCGCGCCTACGGCGACGACCAATGGACCGAGCGCGCCGCCGAATACTTCCGCAACCTCTTCGAAACCGATTGCGAAGTGTTTTTCGCCTTCAACGGCACTGCCGCCAACTCGCTGGCCCTGGCCTCCCTATGCCAGAGCTACCACAGCGTGATCTGCTCCGAGACCGCCCACGTCGAAACCGACGAGTGCGGTGCGCCGGAGTTCTTCTCCAACGGCTCCAAGCTGCTTACCGCGCCCAGCGTCAACGGCAAGCTGACGCCACAGTCGATTCGCGAAGTGGCGCTGAAGCGCCAGGACATCCACTACCCCAAGCCACGCGTAGTGACCATTACCCAAGCCACCGAAGTAGGCACCGTCTATCGCCCCGACGAGCTCAAGGCAATCAGCGCCACCTGCAAGGAGCTGGGGCTGAACCTGCACATGGACGGCGCACGCTTCACCAATGCCTGTTCGTTCCTCGGCTGCAGCCCGGCAGAGCTGACGTGGAAGGCCGGCGTCGATGTACTGTGCTTTGGCGGCACCAAGAACGGCATGGCGGTGGGCGAGGCGATCCTGTTCTTCAACCGCCAACTGGCCGAAGACTTCGACTACCGCTGCAAGCAAGCCGGGCAGCTGGCATCGAAGATGCGCTTCCTGTCGGCGCCTTGGGTGGGCCTGCTTGAAGATGGCGCCTGGTTGCGCCATGGCGCGCATGCCAACCATTGCGCGCAGTTGCTCGCCTCGCTGGTGAGTGACTTGCCGGGGGTGGAGCTGATGTTCCCGGTGGAGGCCAACGGAGTGTTCCTGCAAATGCCGGAACACGCGATCGAGGCGCTGCGCGGCAGAGGGTGGCGGTTCTATACCTTCATTGGCAGTGGCGGGGCGCGGTTCATGTGCTCGTGGGATACCGAGGAAGAGCGGGTGCGCGAGCTGGCGGCGGATATCCGCAGCATCATCGGCGCCTGACAGGCCGCATTCGCGGGTAGACCCGCTCCCACAGGGATCGCGCAGGTTTCAAGGCCTGTGGTGAACCTGTGGGAGCTACAGGTAAGCACTGCCCTCAAGAGCAATGATGAACCTGTGGGAGCGGGTTTACCCGCGAAGAAGCCAACACTGATCTAAAGCCTGAACCCACCCATCTGCCGCGCCAGGTCATCAGCCAAGCCACGCAGCGCCTGGCACTCCTGGCGACAACCCTGCACCTCCGCTGCGGTCTCCCGCGCCAGGTCGGAAATCCCCTGCACCGTACGATTGATCTCCTCGGTCACCGCCGACTGCTCTTCAGTCGCAGTAGCTACCTGATGGTTCATGTCGCTGATGTGTTCCACCTGGTCAGTGATCGCACCCAGTGACGCCCCGGTGCGCTGGCTCGACTCGACCCCACTCCCCGTCGCCTGCTGCCCCGCCTGCATCGAACTCACCGCCGAACCCGCGCCCTGCTTCAAGCGCTGGATCATCTGCTGCACTTCGTCGGTGGAAAGCTGCGTGCGCCGGGCCAAGGTACGCACTTCATCAGCCACAACGGCAAACCCTCGCCCCATCTCCCCTGCCCTGGCCGCCTCGATGGCGGCATTCAGCGCCAGCAGGTTGGTTTGCTCGGAAATACTACGAATCACTGCTAGAACCTCGTCGATCGAGGCTACTTCATCGGCCAGCTGGCTGACAGCATCGGCCGCCTTGCCGATATCACCCGACATCCCTTCGATACCACGGATCGAGCGTTGCACCACTTCACGCGCCTGCAGGGCTTCGTCCCTCGCCGACTGCGAGGCCTGGGCCGCATCACCGGCATTGCGGGCAATGTCCTGCACTGTCAAACCCATTTCGTGCACGGCGGTAGCGACCATTTCGGTCATTTCCTGCTGGCGCCCGGAACGCTCGGCGGTGTTGTCCACCACCTGTGTCACCTGCTCGACCGCCAGGTGCAGCCGCTCGGAAGTGTGCAATACCTCGCCGATCAACCGGCGCTGGCTGTCCAGGAAGCGGTTGAAGCCACGCGCCAGGTCGCCCAGTTCGTCCAGGCGTGAATCGTCCAGCCGGTGGCTGAGATCACCCGCGCCACTGCCAATCTGCACCAGCGCCGCTGTGACACGGCGGATCGGCCGCACCAGGCCACGCGCCAACAGCACTACCAGCAGCAGCGACACCAGGGCCACGGCACCACCGATCAGGCTGGTCAGCCATACCGCCTGGTGCATTGGTGCGTAGATTTCCTCCTCGGGCACCTCGGCCACCAGGGTCCAGTTGAGGTCGCGCAGGGGCAGGCCGAGCGCCAGGTAGCTTTCGCCGTCACGGCTGAAGCGGCTGCTGCGCAGGCCTTCGCCGCCGGTCATCAGCACCTTGGCGGCGTCCGCACCGAGCTGTTCGGTGAGCTGGCGTTTGCCGCTGAAGGCAGGGTCCGGATGAACCTGGATCAGGCCATCGTTACGCACCAGGAACACCTTGCCGTGCTCGCCAAATTTGAAGTCATGGATCAGCTTCGACAGTTCTGTCATGCGCAGGCCCATGCCGGCGACACCGACCAGTTGACCATCCTTTTCAACGCGATAGTCGATGAACAGCGCGAGCTCGCCGGTGGCACCGTCGATGTCGATGTTGATCAGGCGTTCGGCACCGCTGTCGATGTAGCCGTAGAACCATTTGTCCTTTGGGTTGCTGCGGCTGAGGGTACGGTCCAGGCCATTCTCGTTGTAGTAGTGGCCGGTTTCGGTCGAGACGAACAAGGTGGTAAAAGCCTGGTTGCGCTGCTTGGCGGCGGTCAGGTATTCGATGAATGGAGCGGCCTGGGCGGGGTCTTCACCATCGGCAAGCCAGTCACGCAGCAGAGTGTTGCCAGCAATATCCGCCGCCGCCACCAGCGGCTGGCCGAGCATGCGCTCGATGTCGTTGCGGATGGCCTCGATGCTGGCGGGCAGCGCGGTATCGACCAGGTAGCGTTCGGTGAGGCGGTTTAGCGCCACCGTGAAAATGATGACCACCACCAGAATACTCGCCAGCAGGGCGGCACCCATGCTGGTGATCAACTGCCACTGGATGCTCTTACGCCAGATACGCATGCCCTACTCCCCGCATAATTATTGTTTTGCGGAAAGTGTATACACTTGCGTATCCAGTTAATCCAGTGATCTGAAGCAGTCAGATGTCCTGTGGCGGCGCGCATACCCGCGAATGCGATGCAGAATGCACTGACGCATTCGCGGGTGAACCCGCTCCCACAGAGGGCGACGCAAGACCTTATTGTTCGGCTATGGTCCGCACGATTGCGTCCACCGTGGCGTCGATCTGCGCCTGGGTACGCTCCAGCGTCTTGCGGTGCTCATCCTGCAGCTCGATCTGCCGTGAACACAGATTCAGCGCTGCCAGCACCAGCAGCTTGTCGCCGATCAGGGTCGGGTACTGACGCTTGGTCTGGGCCAAGGCGGTGTTGAGCATCTGCACCGCCTGGGCCAGGGTCGCTTCCTGGCCTTCAGGCGCCTTGATCGAATAGTCGTTACCGAGGATCGACACGACATTGATTGGCTGCGCTCGCAGTGTCATGCGCCTACGACGCCGGCATTGGCGCGCTCGAGCAGGGCCTGCAGGCGTGCGGCGGTGCTGCCGTTCTTCTCTTCCTGCTCCATCAGCGACAGCTGCAGGGTTTCGTTCTCTTCCTTGGCCTGGGCCAGTTCCTGGCCGAGGGCGGTGTTCTGCTCGGTGAGTTGAGCGTTCTTCTGCATCAGGTCACTGACCAGTTGCTCGATTTGGTTCAGGGAAGCTTCCAGCATGGGTCTATCTCAGGTTGTTGCGAGGGGCGCACACGATAAAGAAAAGTGCGGCCCATCGCCATTAAATATCGGATTCACAAGGTGTCTAACCCGCAGATTGACAGAGGAACCACCCCCTTGTTCCGACCTGGGTCAACCGCCGGTCAGGAAAAGGTTAGCAACCTCACAATTTTCGCCATCAGCACTCAAGACTGAGCAGTCACAACCGATAGCCCGGCAAGTCATGTTTTGTCGCACTTTGCGCCCCTTTTTTCCCTTGCCTGGATCGTTCTCTCCATGTCTCTACGCAATATGAACATCGCCCCGCGCGCGCTGCTCGGCTTCGCACTCATCGGCCTACTGATGCTTGGCCTCGGCATCTTCTCCCTCATCCAGATGGGCAACATCCGCCAGGCCGGCGTCGTCATCGAACAGGTCAGCGTGCCCAGCATCAAGATCCTCGACGAGCTCACTGCCCTGAACCTGCGCATGCGCACCCTCTCCTACCGCCTGCTGCTCAACCGCGAACCGGCAACTCAGCGCGAAACCCTGAGCCTGCTGGACGAGCGCAACAGCCAGATCGACCGTGCACGCCAGGCCTACCTGCCGATGATCGGAGCCGCCGACGAACAGGCTGCGTTCGATCAGTACGGCCAGTTGCTCAACCAGTACCGCCAGCTTGAGTCACGCATGCGTAGCCTGAGCCAGGCCGACCGCCTCGACGAACTGCGCGACCTGCTCAACCGCGACCTGTTGGCCAACTCCGAACAGATCAACAAGGTCATGGACACCTTGGTGCGCATCAACACCGACCAGACCCGCGCTACCAACGAGAAGGCCGCCAACCAGTACGCCGCTGCCTTCGCCCTGGTGATCGGTCTGCTGGTCGCCGCCACTGTGCTGACTTTCGTCTGCGCATTCCTGCTGACCCGCAGCATCGTCAAGCCGATCGAAGAAGCGCTCAAAAGCGCCGAACAGGTCGCCGACGGTGACCTGACCCACGTCATACACGCTGAAGGCACCGACGAAGCCGCCCGCCTGCTGCGTGCCATGGCACGCATGCAGGACAAGCTGCGAGACACCCTGCAACAGATCGCCGGCTCCGCCACGCAGCTGGCCTCGGCGGCCGAAGAGCTGAATGCCGTCACCGACGAAAGTGCCCGTGGCCTGCAGCAGCAGAACAACGAGATCGAGCAGGCTGCCACTGCGGTAACTGAAATGACCAGTGCTGTGGAAGAAGTCGCGCGCAATGCCGTGAGCACCTCGGAAGCGTCCAGTGAGGCCAGCCGCTCCACCGGTGATGGACGTGACCTGGTAATGGAGACCGTGGGTGCCATCGAGCGCATGAGTGGCGACGTGCAGGCCACTGCCAAGCTGATCACTCACTTGGCCGAACAGTCGCGCGATATAGGCAAGGTGCTAGACGTGATCCGTGGCTTGGCCGACCAGACCAACCTGCTGGCGCTGAACGCCGCGATCGAGGCGGCACGTGCCGGTGAGGCGGGCCGTGGCTTTGCCGTGGTGGCTGATGAGGTGCGGGCGCTGGCTCATCGTACCCAGCAGTCGACCAGTGAGATCGAGCGGATGATCGGCAGTATTCAAGGCGGTACGGAAGAAGCGGTGGAGTCGATGCGCACCAGCACCGAGCGTGCCGAATCCACCTTGAACATTGCCCGTGGCGCAGGCATGGCACTGGACACCATCGCCGGGGCGGTGGCGCAGATCAACGAGCGCAACCTGGTGATTGCCAGCGCGGCGGAAGAGCAGGCGCAGGTGGCGCGTGAAGTGGACCGCAACCTGGTGAACATCAATGACCTGTCGGTGCAGAGTGCTACCGGGGCGCATCAGACCAGTGCGGCGAGTGCGGAGTTGTCGCGGTTGGCCGTGGATCTGAATGGGCTGGTGGCGCGGTTCCGCACTTGAAACACCTGGGGCCGCCTTGCGGCCCATCGCCGGCAAGCCAGCTCCCACACCGACCGCACAACTCT
>MTEU01004727.1_pt1 | contig 16790 bp, 11 predicted proteins | sample 1042701 | NCBI WGS metagenome assembly MTEU01 (sample SAMN06185813, study PRJNA358809) | soil metagenome | isolation source: naturally attenuated soil | place: India | collected 2015-05-23
TCTGCGTCCGGACCTCCGTCCGGACGCCCGTCCCGAGCCGGACCAGGTACTGGTCGACATTGCCGACTATGTGACCCGGTACCAGGTCAAGAGCGCCCTCGCCTACGACACTGCCCGCAACTGCCTGATCGATACGCTGGGCTGCGGCCTCGAGGCGCTGTCCTACCCCGCCTGCACCAAGCTGCTCGGCCCGCTCGTGCCGGGTACCGTGGTGCCGCACGGCGCCCGGGTCCCCGGCACCCAGTTCCAGCTCGACCCGGTACAGGCCGCCTTCAACATCGGCACGATGATCCGCTGGCTGGACTTCAACGACACCTGGCTGGCGGCCGAATGGGGCCATCCGTCCGACAACCTCGGCGGCATCCTGGCCACCGCCGACTGGCTGTCGCGCCAGCGCGTCGCGGCCGGCAGAAAGCCGCTGACGATGAAGGACGTGCTGACCGCGATGATCAAGGCCCACGAGATCCAGGGCTGCATCGCGCTGGAGAACGCGTTCAACAAGGTCGGGCTGGACCATGTGGTGCTGGTCAAGGTCGCCTCGACCGCGGTGGTCGCGCAGATGCTGGGCCTGTCGCGCGACGAGATCGTCAATGCGCTGTCGCTGGCCTGGGTCGACGGCCAGAGCCTGCGCACCTACCGGCATGCGCCGAACACCGGCAGCCGCAAGAGCTGGGCGGCCGGCGACGCCACCAGCCGCGCGGTGCGGCTGGCGCTGATCGCCAGGACCGGCGAGATGGGGTATCCCTCGGTGCTGACGGCAAAGACCTGGGGCTTCTACGACGTGCTGTTCGGCGGCAAGCCGTTCCGCTTCCAGCGCCCGTACGGCTCCTACGTGATGGAAAACGTGCTGTTCAAGATCTCGTTCCCGGCCGAATTCCACGCCCAGACCGCGGTCGAAGCCGCGATGACGCTGCACGGGCTGCTGGACGGCATGGGCCGCGGCGCGGCCGAGATCCGGCGCGTGACCATCCGCACCCACGAGGCATGCCTGCGGATCATCGACAAGCAGGGGCCGCTGACCAATCCGGCCGACCGCGACCACTGCATCCAGTACATGGTCGCGGTGCCGCTGCTGTTCGGCCGGCTGACCGCCGAGGATTACGAGGACAGTGTCGCCGCCGATCCCCGCATCGACGCCCTGCGCGAAAAGATCGTCTGCGTCGAGGATGCAGGCTTTACCGCCGACTATCACGATCCGGACAAGCGCTCGATCGCCAATGCGCTGACGGTGGAGCTGGCCGACGGCACGGTGCTGCCCGAGGTGGCGGTCGAATACCCGATCGGGCACCGGCGCCGCCGCGCGGACGGCATCCCGCTGCTGGTCGAGAAGTTCAGGACGAACCTGGCACGCCGCTTTCCGCCGAAACAGCAGCAGGCGATCCTCGACGTGTCGCTGGACCAGGCGGCGCTGGAGGCCATGCCGGTGCACGAGTACGTCGATCTGTACGTCATCTAGCGCCGTGAAAAGTCGTATCAGCCCCGGCGCGGCATCCTTGGGTTGCCCTTCGGTTACCGATCGGGCGTCTCGGGAAACCATCCCAAGATGTGATTTGTTCCGCTCTTTTACTGGTATAGCATGCGCAAAGCCCCAAGTGGCGTGCGGGTTGCCCGTGCCGGAGGTGACGCATAAAGTAATGCTGATGCCGTCACCCAGCACCGCGTTCTCCGCCATGGCCTTCCGCCACGTGATGCCGACGCGCAGCGAAGCTCACACAACGTCCCGTACGAAGTCCGCACGAAGTCCCGCAAACAGCACCTCTTCGATTGGAGTCAGGCAATGCCCCACAACTTGAACGACACGCTCAAAGAATTCCAGATCGGCCCTTCCACCAAGGGACAGTTCTACTCGCTGCCGCAGCTGGGCAAGGCCCTGGGCGTCGCCGTCGAGCGCCTGCCGGTGTCGATCCGCCTGGTGCTCGAATCGGTGCTGCGCAACTGCGACGGCAAGAAGGTGACCGAGGAACACGTGCGCCAGCTGGCCAACTGGGACCCGAACGGCGCGCGCGTCGACGAGATCCCGTTCGTGGTCGCCCGCGTGGTGCTGCAGGACTTCACCGGCGTGCCGCTGCTCGCCGACCTGGCCGCGATGCGCAACGTGGCCGAGAAGATGGGCCAGAACCCGAAGAAGATCGAGCCCCTGGTGCCGGTCGACCTGGTGGTCGACCACTCGGTGCAGGTCGACCACTTCCGCGAGAAGAAGGCGCTGGACCTGAACATGCAGCTCGAATTCCAGCGCAACAACGAGCGCTACCAGTTCATGAAGTGGGGCATGCAGGCGTTCGACACCTTCGGCGTGGTGCAGCCCGGCTTCGGCATCGTGCACCAGGTCAATCTCGAATACCTGGCGCGCGGTGTCCACCAGAAGGAAGGCGTCTACTACCCGGACACGCTGGTCGGCACCGATTCGCACACGACGATGATCAACGGCATCGGCGTGGTCAGCTGGGGCGTCGGCGGCATCGAGGCCGAGGCCGGCATGCTGGGCCAGCCGGTCTACTTCCTGACGCCGGACGTGGTCGGCGTCGAACTGCAGGGCCGGCTGCGCGAAGGCGTCACCGCCACCGACCTGGTGCTGACGATCACCGAGATGCTGCGCCGCGAGAAGGTGGTAGGCAAGTTCGTCGAATTCTTCGGCGAAGGCACCGCCAGCCTGTCGGTGCCGGACCGCGCCACCATCGGCAACATGTCGCCGGAGTACGGCGCGACCATGGGCTTCTTCCCGGTCGACGAGAAGACCATCGAGTATTTCCGCGGTACCGGCCGCACGCCCGAGGAGATCGCCGCGTTCGAGGCCTATTTCCGCGCGCAGCAACTGTTCGGCGTGCCGCGCGCCGGCGAGATCGACTACACCAAGGTGCTGACGCTGGACCTGTCGACCGTCGCGCCGTCGCTGGCCGGCCCCAAGCGTCCGCAGGACCGGATCGAGATCGGCAACGTCAAGCAGACCTTCGCCGACCTGTTCAGCAAGCCGGTCGCCGAGAACGGCTTCAGCAAGGACCCGGCCGACCTGGAGCGCGTCTACAAGACCTCGGACGGCATTTCGGTGCGCAACGGCGACGTGCTGATCGCGGCGATCACCTCGTGCACCAACACGTCGAACCCCAGCGTGATGCTGGCCGCCGGGCTGCTGGCCAAGAAGGCGGTGCAGGCGGGCCTGCACGTCGCGCCGCACATCAAGACGTCGCTCGCCCCCGGCAGCCGCGTGGTCACCGAATACCTGAAGGCCGCCGGCCTGCTGCCGTACCTGGAGAAGCTGGGCTTCGGCGTCACCGCCTACGGCTGCACCACCTGCATCGGCAATGCCGGCGACCTGACCCCGTCGCTGAACGAGGCCATCGTGCAGAACGACCTGGTGGCGGCCGCGGTGCTGTCCGGCAACCGCAACTTCGAGGCGCGCATCCATCCGAATATCCGCGCCAACTTCCTCGCCTCGCCGCCGCTGGTCGTGGCCTATGCGATCGCGGGCAATATCCTGTGCGACCTGATGACCGAGCCGCTGGGCAAGGGCAAGAACGGGCGCGACATCTATATCGGCGACATCTGGCCGACCTCGGACGAGGTCAACGCGCTGATGCGCTTCGCAATGGACGAGGAGACCTTCAAGGACAACTACGAGAAGGTCAAGAAGCCGAGCACGCTGTGGGGCAAGATCAAGGGCACCTCGGGCCAGGTCTACGACTGGCCGAAGTCGACCTATATCGCGCAGCCGCCGTTCTTCGAGAACTTCACGATGGAGCCGGACAGCGGCGCGCGCAGCATCCGCGGCGCCCGCGCGCTCGGCATCTTCGGCGACTCGGTGACCACCGACCATATCTCGCCCGCGGGCTCGATCAAGGACACCTCGCCGGCCGGCAAGTACCTGCTCGAGAACGGCGTGCTGAAGGCCGACTTCAACAGCTACGGCTCGCGCCGCGGCAACCATGAGGTGATGATGCGCGGCACCTTCGCCAACGTCCGCATCAAGAACCTGATGATCCCGCCGCGGGAAGATGGCACCCGCGTCGAGGGCGGCTACACGCTGTTCCAGCCGTCGGGCGAACAGCTGTCGATCTACGACGCGGCGATGCAGTACATCGCCGAAGGCACGCCGACCGTGGTGTTCGGCGGCGAGGAATACGGCACCGGCTCGTCGCGCGACTGGGCGGCAAAGGGCACGCAGCTGCTGGGCGTCAAGGCCGTGATCGCGCGCAGCTTCGAGCGGATCCACCGCTCGAACCTGGTCGGCATGGGCGTGCTGCCGCTGCAGTTCAAGGGCGAGGACAGCGCGCAGTCGCTGGGCCTGACCGGCACCGAGACCTTCGACATCGAAGGCATCGAGGGCGAACTGCGGCCGCAGCAGGACGTCACGCTGGTGATCCACCGCGACGGCGGCCAGACCCAGCGCGTGCCGCTGCTGCTGCGTATCGACACGCCGATCGAGGTCGACTACTTCAACCACGGCGGCATCCTGCCGTTCGTGCTGCGGCAGCTGCTGGTGGCTTAGTCGCTGCTCAGGCGCCGCGCCATGGCCCCGGGTCCGGTGCGACCGCGCGCCATGGCCGTGTCATGAATCTGTCATGGCTCCAGCGCGCACGTATGTAAGTTCCACGCAAGGCTGCGCTGCCACACTCGGTCTCATTCGTAGAACAGCGCGGCCCCGCTCCAGGGGCCGCCATCGAGACTTAGGAGACAAGCATGGCCAAGATCCTGATCGCCTTTATCGTCATCGCCGGCGCCGCCCTGATGCTGCTGATGCAGGGAGGCGGCGACGTCTCGATGGGCGGCGAGCAGCACGGCGCCGAAACCCACGCACCGGCCTCGGGCGAGACCGCGACCCAGAAGTGACCCGGCGGCCCTGACGGGCCCGAATCCCAGGCGGACACCGTTCCGAGGCGTCACACTTGCGCCGGACAGGCGCCGGACGCCGACACGCCGCCCCAGCGGCACATGGCCGATCCATCAGGGTTTGCCCATGCGTTCGCTGGGCCGTGTCAACGCAACGAGTAGAATACCGTTTTACCGAAAAACGGATGAACTCAGCATATGGCAGGTTTTCGCCCCAAGGCCTCTCAACGACTGTCGCCGGACGCCGAGCGTCTGGTCGCCGACGCGCTCGCGCTCGACGCGTCCGGTAGCCGCATGGAGGACGCGTATTGGGAACGGCGCCTATCGCAACGCCTGGGCCGGCTGCTGAAAAACGGCAGCCAGTCCGCGCTGGACGCCGCGCTCGAGCATCTGTTCAAGCACAACGTCGACGCCTCCGACGTGCTCGCCGAGCAGGCCGAGACGCTGGCCGAATCGGCCACGGTCGAGATCGACGGCGTGCGTTACGACGCGCTGCTGATCGCGGCGCCGATCCTGGCCCACACCCGCTACGCGATTCCGTCGGGTGCGCTCAAGCCCGAGCAGGCGCAGACGCTGGCCGTGCACCTGCAGGCGCATGTGGTGGCCTCCAACGCCCGCATGGCGCTGTCGCCCTATCTCTACAGCATCGACCAGCTGCCGCGCACCCATAGCGACACCTTCGCGCTGACCCACAAGCTGATCTCGGCCGCGCTGGCCGGCGTCGCGCCCAAGGTCGACCTGCGCGACCTGCCGGAGACGGCGCCCATCCTGGCCGACCCGCGCTATCTGCTGGCGGTGGTGGTCGCCGAGCACGAGCAGCCGCTGTTCCGCTGGCAAGAAGAGTCGAAAGAACACCACGCGGAGCGCTCGGTCTGCCTCGAGCAATGGCGCACGCAGGTGCAGCCCTCGCTGGCGCTGCTGCTGCCCGGCTGCGAGTTCGAGCTGCTGCTGCCCGACGCCTTCTTCCTGTCGTGCCGCGAGTCGGACAAGAGCATCCGTCCGCTGACGGTGCGCGCCGCGGTCAACTATCTGTGCGGCACGCTCGATATCACCGCCGGCCAGCTGGCAGCCGTCACTGCGGCCTTCGGCGAGGACGAGGTCGAGGAATACCGCGTCGCGTTCACGATGCGCGGCGAGAAGGACGTGATCTACGGCATCGTCTGGCCGGTCTACGGCCGCGAGTCGGGCGAGATCGACGACAGCGGGCAAGGCAATCCGCTCGAACAGATCTGCGAGGAACTGCGCAACGCCGGCGTCGACGATATCTTTCGCCACGCCTCGCTGTTCGATCCCGAATACTGCGAGGACTGCGGCACGCCGCTGTACGCCGACCGCTCCGGCGAGATCGTGCACGCCGAGCTGCCCGAGGACGCGCCGACGCAGCAGCCGCTGTTCCACTGAGGTTTCGCATCCCCGTCGTCCCCGCGCAGCCGGGGACCCAGCGTCTTGCAAACCACTGCAGTCACTGGATCCCCGCTTTCGCGGAGACGACAGACAGGTCCACGGCCCGCAGCGATGCGGGCCGTTTTCATTGGGGCGCCGGTCCCTCGCTGACGCAGCGCCACAGCGGATGGCCTGAGGCCTGGTACTTGCGTTCGAACGGCGTCATCGGTGGCTCGGGATGCCACGGCTCGGTACGGGCAGGCCTGCCGACCAGCGCCAGCGCCGCGGCGAATTCGTCGATATAGATCGGCCAGTTGCTGCGGCACTCCAGATAGTCGCCGCAGGCGGCCAGCGCGGGGAACACCGCATGGCCATGCCAGCGCCGTCCCAGGTGCCCGATCTTCGGCCACGGATTCGGATACAGCACGTAGTGGCGCGCCACCGCGATGCGGTCGCGCTGCAGCAGGCGCCAGACGTCGACCAGATCGGCGCGGGCCCAGACGTAGTTGTCGGGCAGCGCGCCCTGCCACCAGTCCTTGCCGGCCGTCAGCCGCTTCTCCGACTGATCCACGCCGATGACGAAGTGGTCGGGATGCGCCTGTGCCAGCCGCAGCGTGCTTTCGCCGACACCGCAGCCGGCATCGAGAATCAGCGGCGCCCCGCCGGCGGCCTGCCAGCTGGCCAGCGCCGCGTCCAGCGCGCGCCGGCTGACCTCGCCGATCGGCTTGCGGAACGGCTCGGCGAGATGGCGGGCGACACGGGTGGCGAGCTGCTGGTGGGCATCGGTCTGGGCCGATGCGATCGGGCGGGAGTTGGCGAACATGGGCGCGATTCTACCGGGGGCGATTCCGCCCGGCGCGATTCGCCGAGCCCCATTGGCGCCCGCGCTCGCCATAAGCATATGACGCACGCATCGCACGCGGCCCGCCATTTATCGGCACAATGCGCATCAAAGCCATCCGCGAACCCGCCTGCCCGCCTCGGCCGCAGCAGCAGCAACAGCACACCAGCAGCCACCGCGCAGGCCCGTACCAGGAGCCAAGCAACGATGCCGCACCGCCAACGCCCCCTTCACCCGTTTCGCCAGACCACCCCTGCCCTGCCATCGCGCCGCGGCTGGCTGCGGGCCAGCGCCGCGCTGCTGGCCACGCTCGGTGCCAGCGCGGCCTTCACGCTGCTGCCCGCGGGCGCCGCGCAGGCCGAGGACCTGCGCATCGGCCTGGCGGCCGACGTCACGTCGATGGACCCGCACTGGAACAACGCCGGACCCAACAACGCGATCGCGCTGCATATCTTCGAATCGCTGGTGTTCATGGACAAGAACGCCCGCTACATCCCGGGGCTCGCGCTGTCGTGGAAGCCGATCGACGCGACCACCTGGGAAATCAAGCTGCGGCCCAACGTCAAGTGGCACGACGGCTCGCCCTTCACCAGCGAGGACGTCAAGGCGTCGCTGCAGCGCCCCGAGAAGCTGACCAACGCGCCGGGCTCGTTCACCAGCTACACCAAGCCGATCGCGCGAATCGACACGCCGGACCCGCTGACGGTGCGGCTGACGATGAACGTGCGCAACTACGCCAACCTCGCCAACGACCTGAACAGCGTGCCGATCATGCCCAAGCGCATCGCGGCGACGCTGAACCAGACGGACTTCGACAGCGGCAAGGCGATGATCGGCACCGGGCCGTTCAAGTTCCTCCGCTTCGCGCGCGGCAGCGAGATCGTGATGGAGCGCAATCCGGACTACTGGGGCCCGAAACCCGAGTGGGACCGCGCGGTGTTCCGCATCATCACCGACAGCGGCGCGCGCACCTCGGCGCTGCTGGCCGGCGATGTCGACGTGATCGAGAGCGTGCCGTCGGCCGACGTGGCGAAGCTGAAGAAGGACGCGCGCTTTCGCATCGAGCAGCAGGTCTCGTGGCGCACGATCTTCTGGCAGATGGACCAGTCGCGCGACAACCCGCCTTATGTGACCGACCGCGCCGGCAAGCCGCTCGGCAAGAACCCGTTCAAGGACGCGCGCGTGCGCGCCGCGATCAGCCACGCGCTGAACCGCGACGCGATCGTCTCGCGCATCATGGAGGGCCTGGCGGTGCCCGCCTCGTCGATCGTCTCGCCGCAGATCTTCGGCCATCCGGGCACCAAGCCCGACGCCTACGATCCGCAGCGCGCCAGGCAGCTGCTGGCGCAGGCCGGCTACCCGGACGGCTTCGGCCTGACGCTGCATGCGACCAACAACCGCTACCTGAACGACGCGCAGGTGGCGCAGGCTACCGCCAGCATGCTGACGCGCATCGGCATCCAGACCAAGGTGGAGACCATGCCGGTGGCGGCCTACTTCACGCGCGCGCGCCAGGGCGATTTCTCGTTCCAGATGCTGGGGTGGGGCTCGGCCGCGGCCGACGTCGCGCTGCGCTCGATCACCGGCACGCCCGATCCCAAGACAGGCTACGGTACCTGGAACTGGGGGCGCTACAGCAATCCGCAGCTGGACAAGCTGATCGAGACCTCGCTGACCACGATCAGCAGCGACAAGGCGCGCGAGGAGAACGCCCGCACCGCCGCCAAATTCGCACTGGCCGACCACGCCATCATTCCGTCGCACAGCCAGCTGGCGATGTGGGCGATGCGCAAGGGCATCCGCTACGAAGCGCGCACCGACGAATGGTCGCTGGCGCAGTTCTTCCGCAAGGAATAGCGACAGATAGCGCCCGAATCGGGCTAGCGGCTCCCCTCTCCCGCGCGCGGGAGAGGGGTTGGGGGAGAGGGCAACGGCGGTCCCGACACCGCCGCGCTCGAAAACCACCTCCCTCTCCCCAGCCCTCTCCCCCTGAGGGGGAGAGAGAGAACACCACGGCCGGCAAATAGTCCGCCTAGATCCTCAACCGCTCCTCCTGCCGCGCATTCGCCCTGCGCAAGCCCTTGACCCACTGGCGCGCCGGCAGGCCCGTCGCTTCCTGCACCACGCGCGCGCGCTGGTCCAGCGTTTCCCAATCGATGTCGATCGCCGGCCCATTGAAGGCCAGCGCGATGACGTTGCCGTCGTGCACCTCGGGGAACACCAGCACGCGATCGTCGAAGGCCTCGCAGATCCGCACGATGTTCTTCGGAAAGCTGTCGTGGTCGCCGAACAGGTTGATCGTCATCACGCCGGGGTCTTTCAGCACGCGCCGGCAGGCCTTGTAGAACGCCGTGGTGTCGAGCACCGGCCCGCGCGCGGTGGCGTCGTACAGGTCGACCTGCAGCACGTCGTGCGCGCCGGTGCTGGCGGGGTCCATCACATAGTCCCAGGCGTCCTGTTCGCGCACGGTCAGCCGCGCGTCGTTCTCGCGCAGGCCGAACATGCTGCGACCCGCGACGATCACGGCGGGATTGAGCTCCACCGCGGTGACGCGCGCGCTGGCGAAATGCCGATGGCAGAACTTCGTCAGCGAGGCCGCGCCGAGGCCCAGCTGCGCGATATGGAAATCGCGCTGCGACGGCGACAGGAACAGCAGCCACGCCATCATCTGCTGCGCGTATTCGAGCTCGATCGCATCGGGCTTGCGCAGCCGCATCGCGCCCTGCACCCACTCGGTGCCGAAATGCAGATAGCGCACGCCATTCCATTCGGAGAAGGTCACCGGCGCAAAGCGCGGCGTCATCCGTTTCTCGTCGTTGCGCAGATCACGGTCGGCGGCCGTGTCGCGATCGTGGCGGCGATCGGCGCGTTCGCGTTCGCCGCGCGCGGGGCGGCGCGAAGCCACGGCTTCGATCGATTTTCTTTTCAACAGGGTCATGGGTCGGCAATGCGGTCGGCAATGCGGTCCGCAACGCAGTCAGCAATGCGGCGGGCTACGGAAAGACCGCCCCATTCGAAGAGGCGGTCCGGCGTCAATCACGGCCGCGATTGTGACAGAAGCGCGCGCCACAGCTCCAGTTTCTGCTCGAAGGTGCGCGCGGCATGCGCGGGGCTCGACGAGGGCAGCACCACGGTCTCGTAGCCGGCCGCGGCGAATTGCGGCGCGAAGCGGCCCGAGGTGCCGCCGTTGAAGCCGACGCGGCGCAGCGCCGGCGCCAGCTGCCGCAGGCGCTCGAAATCGTTGGCCTGCGGATGGCGGATATTGGAATCGAGGCTGCCGGGCCGCACGCAGGCGCCCAGCACGTCCCAGATGCCGACGCGATGCGCCAGCACGCGCGTCAGCCGCTCGGCATAGGGCAGCTCGGGCAGCGGTTCGCCGAGCAGCGCGCCCAGCAGCGGCCAGAACTGGTTGCGCGGATGCGCGTAGTACTGGCGCGCGGCCAGCGACGCGGCGCCGGGGAAGCTGCCGAGGATCAGCACGCGGGTATGGCGGTCGATCACCGGCGGCAGGCCTTGCTGCAGGTCCGGCGGCGCCCCTGGCGACGCCGCCGACGGTACCAGCCGGGGCACGCCGCGCCTGGCCGGCATCAGGCCAGCAGCTTGTTGATCCGCTGCACATAGGCCGCGGGGTCTTCCAGCATGCCGCCCTCGGCCAGCAGCGCCTGGTCGAACAGCACGTGCACGCGGTCGGCGAACGCATCGCCCTCGGCTCCCGCATCGGCACCGGCCAGCTGGCGCAGCTTGCCGACCAGCGCGTGCGACGGGTTCAGCTCGAGGATCGGCTTGGTCTGCGGCGCCTTCTGGCCGGCCTGCTTCAGCAGCCGCTGCAGATAGCCGCTGATCTCGCCCTCGTCCGACACCAGGCACGAGGCCGAGTCGGTCAGCCGCAGCGTCACGCGCACGTCCTTGGCCTTGTCGGCCAGCACCTCCTTTGCGCGCGTCAGCACGTCCTTCCATTCGTCCTCGGCCTTCTGCTGCTCGGCCTTTTCCTCTTCGTCGGCCAGCGCGCCCAGGTCCAGGCCGCCGCGCGCCACCGACACCAGCTCCTTGCCGTCGAACTCGTTCAGGAAGGACAGCATCCATTCGTCGACGCGATCGGTCAGCAGCAGCACCTCGATGCCCTTCTTGCGGAACACCTCCAGATGCGGGCTGGCCTTGGCGGCATTCCACGTGTCGGCGGTCACGTAGTAGATCTTGTCCTGCCCTTCCTTGATGCGGCCGACATAGTCGGCCAGCGACACGGTCTGCTCGGCCGAATCCTGATGGGTCGAGGCGAAGCGCAGCAGCCTGGCGAGGCGTTCCTGGTTCGCGGTGTCCTCGCCCAGGCCCTCCTTGAGCACCTGGCCGAACTGCTGCCAGAAGCTGGCGTACTTGTCGCGCTCGGCCTGGTCCTCGCTGTCGGCCATCGCTTCGAGCATCGACAGCACGCGCTTGGTGCTGCCTTCGCGGATGGCCTTGACGTCGCGGCTTTCCTGCAGCAGCTCGCGCGACACGTTCAGCGGCAGGTCGGACGAGTCGATCACGCCCTTGACGAAGCGCAGGTAGTTCGGCAGCAGCTGCTCGGCGTCGTCCATGATGAAGACGCGCTTGACGTACAGCTTCAGCCCGCCGCGATGGTTGCGGTCCCACAGGTCGAACGGCGCGCGCGCCGGGATGTACAGCAGCTGCGTGTATTCGTTGCGCCCTTCGACGCGGTTGTGCGTCCATGCCAGCGGCTTCTCGTGGTCGTGCGCGATGTGCTGGTAGAACGCGACGTACTGCTCCTCGGTGATGTCGCTCTTGGCCCGGGTCCACAGCGCGCTGGCCTGGTTGACGCTCTCCCACTCGTCGGTGCGCTTGTACGCGCTGGTGTCGGCGTCCCAGACCTCCTTGGGCATGCGGATCGGCAGCGAGATATGGTCGGAGTACTTGCGGATGATGTCCTTGATCTTCCACGCCGACAGGAAGTCGTCCTCGCCCTCGCGCAGATGCAGCGTGATCGCGGTGCCGCGCTCGGCGCGCTCGATCGCATCGACGGTGAACTCGCCGTCGCCGCCGCTCTCCCAGCGCACCGCCTCCGAGGCGGGCACGCCCGCACGGCGGGTCTCGACGGTGACGCGGTCGGCGACGATGAAGGCCGAGTAGAAACCGACGCCGAACTGGCCGATCAGCGCGGCGTCCTTCTGCTGGTCGCCCGACAGCTGCTCGAAGAATTCCTTGGTACCCGAACGCGCGATCGTGCCGAGGTTGCGGATCGCCTCGTCGCGGCTCATGCCGATGCCGTTGTCGGTGATCGTGATGGTGCGGGCCTGGCTGTCGGTCTCGATGCGGATCGCCAGGTCGGCATCGTTCTCGAGCAGCGCGGGATTGGCGATCGCCTCGAAGCGCAGCTTGTCGGTGGCATCCGAGGCGTTCGAGATCAGCTCGCGCAGGAAGATCTCCTTGTTGCTGTACAGGCTGTGGATCATCAGATGCAGCAGCTGCTTGACTTCCGCCTGGAAGCTCATCGTCTCGTGCGTGGCGTTCATGGTTCTCCTCGTCAATGGGTCCCGGCGCCGCCGCCGCGCAAAGGCGGCAGCGCCCATCGTTCAATTCGGTGCGCCGCGGGCGGGTGGCATGGCGGCGCCGGTGGCGGCCAGATAGGGACGCCCCGGCGGATTTTCAAGTGGCAAGCCCGAGGCCCGGGTCAGCCCCGGTGCAGCCCCGGGCGGCCGGGGGCTATAGCCGGTCGAGCTGGCGCGCCAGGAAGTCCAGCATTTGCGGATCGTGGCCGCAGGCGACGTTGAAGCGCATCCAGCCGGATGGCAGCTGCGACGGCGAGAACAGGCTGCCGGGCGCGAACAGATAGCCCTCCTCGTGTCCGGCCGTGGCGATCGCATTGGTATCGCGGCCGGTATCGGCCCACAGGTACATGCCGGCATGCTGGCCCGGAAACAGCGTCAGCCCGAGCTTCTCCAACGCGTGCCGGGTCTCGTCGCGGGCGCGCTCCAGCCGGTTGCGCACGCGTTCGACATGCTTGCGGTAGTGGCCCTCGGTCAGCACCTTGTACAGCACGCGCTCGTTGATCTCCGGCGTGGCCAGCCCGGCCAGCAGCTTGGCGTCGGTCAGGCTCTGCGCCAGTTCGGGACGCGCCGCGACGAAGCCGACCCGCAGGTTGGCTGCCAGCGTCTTGGAGAAGCTGCCGAGGTAGATCACGCGCTTGAGCTGGTCCAGGCTCGCCAGCCGCGTGGCAGGATGGCCGGGCGGGCACAGGTCGCAGTAGATGTCGTCCTCGACCACCAGGAAGTCGTACTGCTCGGCCAGCCGCAGCAGCTGGAAGGCCTTGGCGGCCGACAGCGAGGTGCCGGTCGGGTTGTGCAGCACCGAATTGAGGACCAGCAGCCGGGGACGGTGGGCCTGCACGATGCGCTCCAGCGCCTCGAGGTCGGGTCCCTCGGCCGTGTACGGCACGCCGATCACCTGCGCGCCCTGGGCGGCGAAGCGCGCGAACATCACGAACCAGGCGGGATCGCCGACCAGCACCGGATCGCCGGGCCGGACATAGAGCCGCGCGATCAGGTCCAGCGCCTGCGTGATGCCCGAGGTCAGCACGATCTGTTCGGGCGCGGCGCCGATCTCCAGCTCCGCCAGCCGCGTGCGCAGCTGCTGGCGCAGCGGCAGGAAGCCCTCGGGCGTGCCGCTGGCCAGGAAATGGCTGCCCGGCTGGCGCGCCAGGCCGCGCAGCGCGCTGCCGATCAGCTCGCCATCGAGCCAGTCGTTGGGCAGGAAGCCCAGGCCCGGCGCCTTGCGCGGCTCGGCACGGTGGAACATGTTGCGCAGCAGCCAGGGCACGTCGATGTTGCGCGACGCATGCGGCGCCGTGGCGCCCTCGCTTGGCATGCCGGCGCCCAGGCCCGGGCCGATCGACGGCCCCCGCTCGCGCACGAAGAAGCCGGAGCCGCGCCGCGATTCGAGATAGCCCAGCGCGACCAGCCGGTCGTAGGCCTCGACCACGGTAAAGCGCGAGATGCCCTTGTCCTGCGCCAGCTGGCGGATCGACGGCATGCGCATGCCGGGGCGGAACACCCGCTCCTCGATCCGCATCCGCGCCCATTCGGTCAGTTGCCCGACCAGCGTCATCTGCGCCGAGGGCACCGGGTCGGGCAGGCTGTCGGCGGCCGACAGCTCGCCCGATGCCGGAGGGGCCGACGGCAACACCAGCCGCAGCGGACGGCGGGTGGCGGCACGGGCCGGCCTGCCGGCCGCCTCGTCCTTGCCCTGGCCGATCGCCTGCCCGGCCGGCGGCGTTTGCCCAGTCTCGCCGTGCGGCGACCCGGCCTGATTTCCTGTTTCCATGGACGGCCCCCGAAAACTGTACTGAGGATCAGCAGAATAACTGTATCGGTACTGTACCGACAACCTTGTCTAACATCGACACACGATAAAAGCCGGTCCGGCGTCACCCGGCGCACCGGTGCCGGCTGTCCGGCCGGCAAGGCCATGCCGGCACAGGCCGCCGCACCGGTACAGGCTCCAGCGCTCGGCCAATACCGGCCCACATACCGACACCCCGCAGAACAAGGAGACCCCGATGTCCGACACCCCGCTGCCGCCCACGCGCAAGCGCTTCGACGAGGACGCCTATCTCGACCGCTGCGACGCCACCGTGCTCGCGGTACTGCCCGAGGGCATCGTGCTCGACGAAACGGTCTGCTACGCGCGCAGCGGCGGCCAGGCCGGCGATACCGGGACGCTGACGCTCGCCGACGGCAGCACGATCGCGCTGGCCGAAACCGTCTACGCACCGGATCGCAGCGCGATCCTGCACGTGCCCGCGCCCGATCAGGCGCTGCCGGTAGTGGCCCCCGGCGACCGCGTCACGGTCGCGATCGACTGGGCCCGCCGCCATCGGCTGATGCGGCTGCATACCTGCCTGCATCTGCTCGGCGCGTTGATCCCGGTGCCCGTCACCGGCTGCAACATCAACCCGGACACGGCGCGGATCGACTTCGACCTGCCCGAATCGACGCTCGACAAGGCCGAGCTCAGCGAGCGGCTCAATGCCCTGATCGCCGCCAATACGCCGGTCCGCATCGACCGCATCACGCCAGAGCAGCTGGCGGCCGAGCCCGAGCTGGTGCGCACCATCGGCGCGGCGCCGCCGGCGGGCACCGGCCAGATCCGCATCATCGAGATCCCCGGCATCGACCGTCAGCCCTGCGGCGGCACCCATGTGGCCGCGGTCGGCGAGATCGGTCCGGTGGCGGTGACCAAGATCGAGAAGAAGAGCCGCACCAACCGGCGCGTGGTGGTCAACTTCGCCGAGGGGGCCGGGCAGGCCGCCGCTTCCGACGCCGCTTCCGCCGCCGCTTCCGACGCCGACGCCAGCGCGGGCCCGGCGCGCGCCGCCGCATGAGTGCGATGCCGATGGATGCCGCGCTGACCGGCTGGCTCGCCGGGCTCAGCGTGACCCAGTTTGCCGCGCTGCTGTCGCTGATGACGGTCGGCCTGTTCACGCCCGGCCCCAACACCACGATCGCCGCGGTGACCGGCGCCAACTTCGGCCTGCGCGCGACGCTGCCGCACTGCATCGGCGTCGCGCTCGGCTTTGCCAGCATCCTCGCGCTGTGCGCGGCCGGCGTCGGCGCGCTGATCGTGGCGAGCCCGGTGCTGGCCACGATCGTCCATCTGGGCGGCGTGGCCTATCTGCTGTGGCTGGCCGCGAAGATCGGCCGCAGCGCCGCGCTCAGCGACCGGCAGGTGCTGGCGCCGTTGTCCGTCTGGCAATCGGTGGCGCTGCAGTACGCCAACATCAAGGCCTGGATGCTGGCGCTGGCGATCGCGGCCTCGTACATGTCGGGCGCCGCGTCGCCGCTGCAGCGCGGCCTGCTGGTGTGCGCGGTGTTCGGCGTGTTCGGCTTTCTCAGCAACGGCGCCTACGGCGCGATGGGCGCGTCGCTGCGCCAGTGGCTGCAGGTCGGCCAGCGCATCCGCTGGTTCAACCGCGCGATGGGGCTGGCGCTGGCGGCCACCGCGCTGTGGATCGCCGTCGCCGGGCGGCCCGCGATTTCGTAGTGCCACGCCGGAATACGGCCGCCCAACAAAGCCTCGCATGAACGCCACCAGGACCCTGTCATGACGCAACGCGACACCGCCGCGCCCTGTCTCCCGACTGCCGCCACGCAGGCCGACGCGCCGAGCGGCGGCATGCTGCTCGGCTTCATCGGCGTGGCGATCTTCAGCCAGACGCTGCCGTTTACGCGGATGGCGGTGGCCGAGCTCGATGCCACCTTCGTCGCGCTGGCGCGCGCGCTGGTGGCCACGCTGCTGGCGCTGGCGCTGCTGTGGCAGCGTGGCGCGCTGTCGGCGGCGCGCCGTCCGCGCGGCGGCCAATGGTTCCGGCTCGCCGTGACCGCGCTCGGCGTGGTGATCGGCTTTCCGCTGTTCTCGTCGCTGGCGATGCGCGAAGTGCCGGCCGGCCACGGCGCAATCGTGGTCGGGCTGCTGCCGCTGGCCACCGCGGTGTTCGCCGCCTGGTTCGGCCGCGAGCGGCCGTCGATGGCGTTCTGGGCCGCGGCGCTCGCCGGCAGCGCGCTGGTAGTCGCCTTCGCGCTGTGGCAAGGCGCCGGCGCGCTGCAGCACGCCGACTGGCTGCTGTTCGCCGCGATGGTGCTGGGCGCGCTCGGCTATGCCGAAGGCGGCAAGCTGTCGCGCGAGCTCGGCGGCCTCGAAACGATCAGCTGGGCGCTGGTGGTCTCGCTGCCGGCGGTGCTGCCGACGGTCG
>MTEU01000059.1_pt3 | contig 16767 bp, 14 predicted proteins | sample 1042701 | NCBI WGS metagenome assembly MTEU01 (sample SAMN06185813, study PRJNA358809) | soil metagenome | isolation source: naturally attenuated soil | place: India | collected 2015-05-23
TTGCCGCCGGAATGGAATCGGCGCTGTCGTGTCGAGCCGATCCAGCCGCTGTCCCAATTCGTGCTGGATGATCGCAAAGCGTGCCGCATCGACGCGGCCAGTCCGGTAGACCACGTAGGGCGGCAACACGTCGAAGCCCGGGTAATGCAGGATCCCGTGATGAATCGGGAACAGGATGTCCTCGATCGGGCCGTTGATGCCGCGCGCGCTGTAATGCGGCTCCCATCCGCCCGCGGTGACGATCAGCATCGCGCGCTTGCCCGCCAGCGTGCCCTCGCCATAGCGGTCGCCCCAGCGCGCATCCGAGTGCTCGCCCACGCCATAGGCAAACCCATAGGCATAGACGCGTTCCACCCAGCCCTTCAGGATCGCGGGCATCGAGAACCACCACAGCGGAAACTGCAGGATCACCGCATCGGCCCACAGCAGCTTGCGCTGCTCGGCGGCGATGTCTTCGCTCTGCGTGCCGTTTTCGAACGCCTGTCTGGAGTCGAGCGAAGGATCGAAACGCTCGCCGGCCCGATGGGCGAGATTGTCCGCGGCATCGAGCGCGGCCTTCCACCGCATCGCATAGAGATCGGATACCTGCACCGTATGCCCGGCCTGGCTTAGCCGCTCGACGGCAAAGTCGCGAATGGCCCCGTTCAGCGAACGGGGCTCGGGATGTGCATAGACCAGAAGAATGTTCATGGTGAGCCTCCATTGCCCATTGCAAGAGAAGGCCAGCTTAGGGTCGCGTCCGGTATATTGGAAATGAATTTCTGAAATTCCAGGTATTGCCATGAACAATTTCGGACGGCTGGATCTGAACCTGCTGATCACGCTCGACGTGCTGCTGGCCGAGCGCAACGTCACGCGCGCGGCCGAGCGGCTGAACCTGTCGCAACCGTCGGTCAGCGTACAGTTGGCCAAGCTGCGCGACACGCTGGGCGACCCGCTGCTGTTGCCCGGCCCGCGCGGCATGCGGCCGACGGCCCGTGCCGAGGCGCTGCGCGAGCCGTTGCGCGAAGCGCTGAAGGCGCTGCAGCAAGCGGTGTCCCCGCAGGGCCCGTTCGATCCGGCGCAGGCCACGGACACCTGGCGCATCGCGGCCTTCGACTACGCGGAAGCGACCATCGTGCTGCCGCTGCTGCGCGACTTGCGCACCGAAGCGCCGGGCACCCGGCTGGCGATCGTGCAGGCGGTGCCGTCGCTGCTGGCGCGGCAGGCCGAACACGGCGAGATCGACCTGGCCTTCCACACGACCGACGGCGCGCCGCAGGGCCTGCATCGCCGGCCGCTGTTCACCGAACGCTATGTACTGGCCGGCCGCGCCGGGCACCCCGGCTTGAAGCGCAAGCCGACGCTGGCGCAGTTCTGCAGGCTCGAGCACGTGATCGTGTCGCCCGATGGCGGCGGCTTTTACGGGCCGACCGACGAGGCGCTGGCCGCTCGCGGGCTGTCACGCCGGGTCGCCCTGTCGGTGCCGCATTTCCTGTTCGTGCTGTCCGTGCTGGGGAGCACCGATCTGGTCGCGATGCTGCCGTCGCGCCTGGTGCGCGATGCCGCCGGGATCAAGGTGGTCGAGACTCCGATCGAGATACCGGGCTACGAAATGTCGATGCTGTGGCATGAGCGCGTCCATCGCGACCCGGCGCATCGCTGGCTGCGCGACACCATCGTGGCGTCCGTGTAGTCCCGTCCCGGGCGCGTTACACGGGCTGCATTCCCGGCAGCAATGGAATGCGCTCGGCAAGGAAATCCATCAGCACGCGCACGCGGGCGGGCTGATAGCGGCGGCTCGGATAGACCAGGAAGGCTTCCTGCGCGGTGCCATGCCAGCGTGGCAGCACGCGCACCAGCGTGCCGTCGTCCAGCAGATCCTGCACCAGCCAGGCCGGCGTCAGTCCAAAGCCGGCGGCGGCGACAAAGCCCTCGCGCATCGCCAGCGAGTTGTTGACGCGATAGCGGCATGGCGCCTCGATGGTGGCCGTGCCGTCCGGACCTTCCATCACGATCGCGTCGCCGCCGGCCAGCCACGTGAAGCGCAGCATCGGCAGCGATGCCAGGTCCGCGGGGCGGCGCACGCGCTTATGCCGCCCCATCAGCACGGGGCTGGCGACCAGCATGCGCGGCGACACGGCGATGCGCCGCGCGACCACATTGGGCGGCAGCTGCGCGCCCAGCCGCAGCGCCAGATCGACGCCCTCGGCCACCAGGTCGACATAGCGGTCGTCGAACAGCAGCTCGACCTCCACGTCGGGATATTGCTGCTGGAACGCGAGCACCAGCGCGTTCAGGCGCAGCACGCCGAAGCTGACCGGAGCGCTGAGCCGGACCAGTCCGGAAGGACGTTCGGCCTGGCCCTGCGCATCGCCGACGGCCTCGCCGAACTCCTCCAGCACGCGCCGCGCCCGCTCGTAGAAGCGGCGCCCCGCCTCGGTCGGCGACAAGCTGGTGGTGCTGCGCTCGAGCAGCCGTACGCCGAGCTGCCTCTCGAGCGCGGCCACGACCTTGCTGACGGTCGGCTGCGAGGCCTGCTGTTCGCGCGCGACGGCCGACAGGCTGCCCAGCTCGACGGCGCGGACGAACGTCTGCATGGCGCGGATGGTGTCCATCATGGATTCCCGACAACGTTGGGCTGCACCGCGAATTTCGGGCAGCCTATTCCAATATCGAATGAGCGACATGCCATTTTGCCAGCTTCTGCAACGGATCGGCATACCGTAGCTTGACGCCTGTACCGGCTTGCCGCCGGGCTTTCACAGGACCACCTGAACCATGCCGATTTCGTTTCCCCAAGCCTTGCGCCAGCGCTGGCTGCGCACCTGCGCCGCCGTCGTAGTGGGCACCGCGGCGATTTCCGCGTTCGCCACCGAGGCGCCCATGACTCACTGGCTGCCGACCTGGACCGCCAGCGAGCAGCCGATCTGGGAAGCCGGCGAACTGCCGCTGCCGACCGGCGTGCCGGCACGGCTGGACCGACAGACGCTGCGCCAGCTCGCCAGAGTCAGCGTGGGCGGTACACGCGCGCGGCTGGTGCTGTCCAACCGTTATGGACGCGAGCCGGTGACAATCGGTGCAGCCCGGCTCGCCCTTGCCGCAGGGCGCGATGGCATCGATGCAAGCACTGATCGCGCGGCGACCTTCGGCGGCAGTCCGTCGATCACGATTCCGGCCGGCGCGGCCGTGACCAGCGATGCGATCGAGCTGGCCGTGCCGCCGCTGAGCGAGATTGCGATCAGCCTGCATCTGCCGAAGCCGTTCCGGCCAGGCGGCTTCCATTGGGATGGACGGCAGACCGCGTGGCTGTCGCCAGGCGACGCAACGCGCAATGCCACGCTCTCCCATGCGACATCCTTCAGCGGCAGGCTGCTCGTCGCCGCCATCGAGGTAGAGGCGGGCAACAACGCAGGGGCCGTGGTCGCGATCGGCGATTCGATCACAGAAGGCAATGGCTCGACCGTCGACGCCAACCGCCGCTGGCCCGACGGCCTCGCCGAGCGGCTCGCACCGCGCGGCATCGCCGTGCTCAATGCCGGCATCTCCGGCGGCCAGTTGTTGCGCGCCGGCATGGGCGAATCCGCGCTGGCGCGCTACGAGCGCGACGTGCTTGCGCAGCGTGGCATCCGTGCGGTGATCGTCGCCATCGGCATCAACGACATCGGCTGGCCGGGCTCGACCTTCGCCCCGCACACGCCGTTGCCGCAGGCGGCCGCGATGATCCAGGGCTACCGCGAGCTGATCCGGCGCGCGCATCAACGCGGCATCCGGGCGATCGGCGCCACCATCACGCCGTTCGCCGGCGCGCTGGCCGGCACGCCGATCCGCGGCTACGATGCGCCGCCGCAAAAGGAAGCGCTGCGGCAAGCGGTCAATGCCTGGATACGCGACAGCGGAGAATTCGATGCCGTCGCGGACTTCGACGCAGCAATCCGCGACCCGGCGCGTCCGCAGGCGATGCTGCCGCGCTACGACAGCGGCGATCATCTGCATCCGGGCGATGTGGGCTATCGGCGGATGGCCGAGGTCGCGGCCGCTGCGGTTGCCGAGGTCGGCATGGCGGACTAGGCGGCGGTGCTGACGCAGCGCATTTCATGGCCGAATGCGCCGCGCTTCCGGAACTTCACGCCGGCGCGCCGACTCCCACCGGGATAACCCTGTCCCGCAGCATCGGCCGCCCCTAGGCGGCCTCACCGTCAAGAGGTGCGCAGATGAGACTGCAAGGCAAGACTGTGCTGGTGACCGGCGCCGCCTCCGGCATCGGCCGCGGCATCGCGCTGCGGCTGGCAAGCGAAGGCGCCAACGTGGTGGTCGCCGTGCATCGGCTCGACGAACGTTCCGAGCAGGTATGCAAGGAGATCCGCGAGGCCGGCGTGCAGGCATGGCTGGTGCAAGGCGATGTCGGCGGCGTCGGCGAGGTCCAGCGGCTGTTCCGCGAGGCCACCGAGGCCGCCGGCTCGATCGATGCGCTGATCAACAACGCCGGCATCGAGATCCGCGCCCCGTTCGGCGAGGTCACCGAGCAAGACTACGACCGCGTGCTGAACGTCAACCTGAAAGGACCGTTCTTCCTGTCGCAGCAGTTCGTGCACCACTGCAAACAGCAGCGCCGCGGCGGCAAGATCGTCAACATCAGCTCGGTGCACGAAGACCTGCCCTTCCCCAACTTCACCAGCTACTGCGTCAGCAAGGGCGGACTGCGCATGCTGATGCGCAACCTGGCGATCGAGCTGGCGCCGCTTGGCATCACCGTCAACAACATCGCGCCCGGCGCGATCCAGACCCCGATCAACCAGGCCCTGCAGCAACGCCCCGATCAGCTGCGCGCGCTGCTGGCCAATATCCCGCTGAACCGGCTGGGCGAACCGGGCGATGTGGCGGGACTGGCCGCTTTCCTGTGCAGCGCCGACGCCGACTACATCACCGGCGCCACGCTGGTGATCGACGGCGGGCTGCTGTGGAATTACAGCGAGCAGTAAACCAGTCGCATCACCATGCTGACTGCGGGTCAGCCGCGCTCGGCGGCGCGGTCGGCGACGACAGGCCAGGCGTTCCCCCTTGCGCGCATCGCGATGGCGGCAAGCGGACGCGCCAATACGGTGGTCGCAAGTGCCATCCACAACAGGCCGGAAAACGCCGGGCCGGCGATCAGGCCGGCGTCGAGCAGGATGCCGAGCACGACGACCTCGACGAGGCCCTTGGTCTGCAGCAGTGCGCCCAAGGTCCATGCTTGCCGCCAGTCGAGCCCTGCCAGCCGCGCGGGCACGGCCACGCCAACCGTCTTGCCGACCACCGCAACAACCACAGCGATCGCGAAGACCCGCAGCACTTCGCCATCGGCCATGCCGACCGTGGTCCGCAGGCCAGCCGCCAGGAAGAAGAAAGGCAGCAGGACCACCACCGTCGCCGGTTCGAGCAGTTTCCTGATTTGCGAGGCATGCTGTCGCGGCCACACCAGCCCGGCGACAAACCCGCCCATCACGTGGTGCAGCCCGACCAGTTCCGACAGAAAGGCCGATACCAGCACCGTGACCAGCGCCACCGCCAGCAGCGGTTCGGCGTGCCAGCCATCGCGCGACAGCCAGCGTGCAAGCAGCGGCCGCGCCACCAGCAGGCAGGCCGCCAGGTAGGTCAGTGCGAGCGCGGCCACACCGACTGGCCCGGCACCTTCGCCGTGGCCGACCAGCACTACCGCCAGGGCAAGCCACACCACGCCATCGGTCAGCGCGGCGCAGCGCAGCGCAAGATGGCCCATGCCGGTGCTCGCCATCCCCATTTCGCGCAGGATAGCCGCGAGCACTGGCAGCGCGGTCACCGCGCTGCACAGGCCCAGCACCAGTGCAAAGCCGATCGGGCCGGCGTTCGGCCCGGCCAGCTGCGGCAGATCCGCCACCAGCCAGGCACCGGCGGCGGTGCCCAGACAGAAGGGCAGCACGATGCCGCCTACGCCAGCCGCCACCGCGGCTCGCGGCTGGCCGCCCAGCTCGGTCTCACGCAGGTGCAGGCCGGTCAGGAAACAGAACAGCGTCACCGCTAGCCATTGCAGGCCGCCGAGCATTGACAGCGCCGGCGGACCGAACAGCGTCGCCCAGGCTTCGGGAAACCAGCGTCCAAACCCCGTCGGCCCCAGACCGATGCCGACCAGGATCTGCACCACCACCAGCGGCAGCACGCGACCCTTGCCGAACAGCCGCCACAGCGCATAAGGCAGGCCGACGACGATGGCGGCCTGCAGGAAGAATACCGCCGCACCGTTCACCAGCGGCCCTCCCGGATCTGGCCGACCAACGCGACCAGCTCGCGGTCCAGCGCGCGGTCCTGTTCGAGGAAGGGAATCGCGGCGTTCAGCCGCTGTTCGAACGGCGCCAGCGCGGCGGGCGGGGTGCCGCCGGCGCGGCGCCGCAGCGCCACCCCCTGCCGCACCGCGACCAGCATCGCGGCGGCGACCTGCTCGCTCAGCTCGATCACCCGCAGGCAGTCCCGCGCGGCAATGGTGCCCATGCTGACCTTGTCCTGGTTGTGGCATTCGGTCGAGCGCGAAAACGACGCGGCCGGCATGGTGGCCTTCAGCGCCTCGGCAGTCCACGCCGACACGCCGATCTGCAGGGCCTTCAGGCCATGGTTAAGGCAGGCGTCGTCGCCGGTCGCACCGGACAGGTTGGCGGGCAGGCCGTGATTGTGGCGTGGGTCTGCCATCAGCGCGAACTGTCTGTCGAGCAGGTCAGCCACGCTGGCCACCGCCGCCTTCAGGCCGTCCATCGCGAAGGCGATATGGCCGCCGTAGAAATGACCGCCGTGCAGCACGCGCTCTTCGTCCGGATCGACCAGCGGATTGTCGTTGGCGCTGTTCAGCTCGGTTTCGATCCACTGCCGCGACCAATCCAGCGCGTCTTCCAGAACGCCGATCACATGCGGCGCGCAGCGCAGCGAATAGCGGTCCTGCAGCCGGTGCGCGTGGCGCGGCGCGTGCACGTCGCCAAGCCAGCCGCGGATCGCCGCAGCCGCACGCAGCTGGCCCGGATGCGGTTTCGCCGCAAAAAGCGTCGGGTCGAAGTGATAGGGATTGCCATCGGTCGCCGCGACCGCGCCGGCGGTGATCGCGCAGCCCAACCGCGCCAGCTGGCGCGCGCGCTGCCAGGCCAGGCAGGCCAGGCCTGTCATCACCGCGGTGCCGTTCATGATGGCCAGCGCCTCCTTCGGGCGCAGACGCAGCGGCGCGCGCCCCAGCTGAGCCAACGCATCGGCCGCGGCCATCCGCCGGCCTTCCACCATGACGTCGCGCTCGCCGCACAGCACCGCGGCGACATAGGACAGCGGCGTCAGGTCGCCGCTGGCACCGACCGAACCTTCGGCCGGGATGCACGGCAGCACATCGTTCGCCAGCAGGGCAGTCAGCTGTTCCAGCAAGGCCGGGCTGACGGCGGAATACCCCTGGCATAGCGACGCCAGACGCGCCGCCAGCACCGCGCGAGTTTCGTCGGCATCGAGCATGCGACCCAGGCCGCAGCCATGGAAGGTGTACAGGCGCGGCGGCAGCCGATCCGCCATCGCCACCGGCACCTCGACACCGCAGGAGTCGCCGTAGCCGGTCGTGACCCCGTAAATGCGGCCCTCCTCCGCCAACAGCCGGTCGAGAAACGCCATGCCGCGTTCGATGCGGCCGCGGAACGCCGGGGATGCCGACAGGGCCGCCACCGCTTCGCGACGGGCCAGCGCGGCCACGTCCTCCACCGTCAGGGGCGTGCCGTCGAAGATCACGGTCGCGTGACGGACGCTGCCGCCCGAACCTGGGCCGGCGTCGGAAGAGGACTGCGAAGAGATACGCATGGTCTGGGTAGTCGTTTGAAAAATCGTTTGGAAGATCGTTTGGGAAATCGGACCGAACCATCGGAACGATCAGCGCGGCGAGGACGCCGCCGATCGTTGCGGGAAATCGGCGCCCGAGCCAGCCATCGCCACCTGCCACTGGCGCATGGCGTCGGGCGTGGCGCCGTCGTGGTCCAGCTCCGGCAGCAACGGGTCGCTGACCACGGCAACGACGGTGTCGCCATGCCACCAGCTGCATCCGTTGGCGGGGATGCCGGGGTGCGCGGACCCGGCCGGCCGGATGCAGGATCGATGGCCGAGCATCGTCGAGAACAGCTCGCCGCCACGGCACTTGAGCGCGGCTTCCTTCAAGGTCCACGCCTCCAGGGCCAGCGTTTCGGCATCGTGCCTCCGTCCGGCAAGCAGCATGCTCCGTTCCGCGGCATCGGTGATCGCCTCCAGCAGCGCCGCGCGCGATCGTCCCGGCCGGAGCATCTCCAGATCGAGGCCGATCGGGCGATTGCTCACCGCACACGCGACACTGTCGCCGACATGCGCGATCGAAACATGCTTGTCGGCATGCCTCGCGACGAGCGGCGCGCCATTCGGCGATGCCTCAATCCTCCAATCGCCGGACACGCCGCCGAACCGTTCCGCCAGCAACGCGCGGGCCAGCCATCGGCCGGCGACGAACTGAGCCGCGCGCCGCGGCGCACGGATGTCGGCCAGACGAGCGCGCTCGGCCGGTGACAGCCACGCGTGGGCATTCGCGCCCACGCCAGCCATCAAGGCGCTGACCGATCGCAGCCGGATGGAGATCGTCACGCGCGGCCGCCGGACGGTCAGTTGCCCACGCGGGCGTAGTCGCCCTTCAGCGCGACGCCAACCACCACCGCACCGGCGTGGCATTCGTACTGGTCGGCACTGGCCATCTCGTTCTTCTTGTAATAGCTGACCAGGTTGACGACGGCGTTGGCGTCCATTGTCTTCGCCTTGTCCTGGAACGACAGCAACGCGGACAGTGCGGCCCAGCGGCAGGCCTCCTCATCGCTCTTGCCGACGCCGTTGGTCTTGCGGTTCGACACGTCGCTGCCCTTGGTCTCCAGCACCTTGGGCGTGCGCTGGCCGGCGAAGAAGAAGCGCACGGAGCCGTCGAGCTTCTCCTTGGCTTCCGGCATGTTCAATACATCCTGGATGGGCAGCAAGTACTTGGTGTCGCGGGCGCTGGCGGGAGCGCTGACGATGGCACCGGCAGCAATGGCGGCGAAGATTGCACGGCTTGCGTATTGACCGAACTTCATGATTTTCCTTGTCGTTGTCGAGGTTCAACAAATCCGGCGCGAGACGGGCCGTTCAGTCGGCCCAGCGCCGGAACACCAGCGAGGTGTTGATGCCGCCAAAGGCGAAGTTGTTGCTCATCACGTGGTCGGCTTCGAGCACGCGTCCTTCTCCGGCGATGTAGTCCAGCGGTGCGCAGCGTGGGTCGGGCGTGGTCAGGTTCAGCGTCGGCGCGAACCACCCCGCGCGCATCATCTCGATGGTCAGCCACGCCTCCAGCGCGCCGCATGCGCCCAGCGTATGGCCCAGGTAGCTCTTCAAGGAGCTGATCGGCACGCCGGCACCCAGCACGGCATGAGTCGCGTGCGACTCGGCCACGTCGCCGTGGTCGGTCGCGGTGCCGTGCGCATTCACATAGCCGATCGACGAAGGATCGATGCCGCCGTCGCGCAGCGCCAGCCGCATCGCCTGCGCCATCGTGTCCGCATTGGGCTGTGTCACGTGCGCGCCATCGCTGTTGGTGCCGAAGCCCACCACCTCGGCCAGGATGCGCGCGCCACGGGCGCGCGCGTGTTCGAGTTCTTCCAGCAGCAGCGTCCCGGCGCCCTCGCCCAGCACCAGGCCGTCGCGCGCGGCGTCGAACGGGCGCGGCGTGGTCTGCGGGGCGTCGTTGCGCGTGCTCGTGGCGAACAGCGTGTCGAACACGGCCGCCTCGGTCGGGTCGAGCTCCTCGGCACCGCCGGCCAGCATCGCCACCTGGCGCCCCGCACGGATGGTCTCGTAGGCGTAGCCGATGCCCTGGCTGCCCGAGGTGCAGGCGCTGGAGGTCGTCAGGATGCGGCCGGTGATGCCGAAGAACACGCCGATATTGACCGCGGTGGTATGCGGCATCATGCGAATGTAGGTGGTCGCGCTGACGCCTTCGGTCGAGCAGTCCAGCAGCATCCGGCCGAAGTCGGCCACGGCTTCCGGCGTGCCGGTGGACGAGCCGTAGGCGATGCCGAGCTCGCCGCTGGTGACCAGCGGGTCGCCATACAGCCCGGCGTCGCGCAGCGCCGCCTCGCTGGCCAGCACCGCCATCAGCGCGACCCGCCCCATGCCGCGAGTGCGCTTGCGGGTGTAGTGCGCCGGCGTCTCGAACTCCGGAACGGGAGCGGCGAGCTGCGTGTTCAGGCCCTTGTACTTGCTCCAGTCCTCCATCCTGACGACGGCGCTCTGGCCGGCGCGCAGCCGTGGAGCCACCGTGGCCCAGTCGTTGCCGAGCGCGCTGATGGCGCCGGCACCGGTGACGACGACGCGCTTCATCCGAACATCCCTCCGTTGACGGAGATCACCTGGCGCGTGATGTAGCTCGCGTCGGCCGACAGCAGGAAGGCGACGGTGGCGGCGACCTCGTCCGGCGTCCCCATGCGGCGCGCGGGAATCAGGCGTAGCGCCTCGTCGCGAACGGCCGCGTCGATCATCTCGGTGTCGATCAACCCCGGGGCCACGCAGTTGACGGTGATCTGGCGCTTGGCCAGTTCGATCGCCAGGGCCTTGGTGGCGCCGATGATGCCGGCCTTCGCCGCGCTGTAATTGGCCTGTCCGCGGTTGCCGACCAGGCCCGATACCGACGACAGCGTGACGATGCGTCCTGGCGCGCGCCGCTGGACCATCGGCATCACCACGGGATTGAGCACGTTATAAAAGGCATCGAGGTTGGTATGGATGACCTCGTCCCACTCCGCACCGGTCATCGCCGGAAAGGCGGCATCGCGCGCGATGCCGGCATTGCACACCACGCCGTAGTAGGCGCCGTGCGCGTCGACGTCCTGCTGCAGCGTCCGCGCCGACTGCTCCCGATCGGCCACATCGAAGGCCAGCACGCGCGCGGCGCGTCCGAGGCTGCGCACCGTGTCGGCGACCGACTCGGCCTCGTCGCGCCGGGATCGGCAGTGCACTACGATGTCATGGCCCTCGCGCGCGAGCCGCAACGCAATGGCGCGGCCGATGCCGCGCGAGGAGCCGGTCACGAGGACGGTGTGGTCGCTCATGGCTTGTGTCCTTGCAAGAAAGCCTGCGCATCCGCAGGCTGGAAAACGGAAACGTTGGCGCGGGCTACCTCGCGCCCGTCCATATCGATGGCGCACGAGAACATGCCCAGCCCGTTCTCGCCGATCAGCTCGACCCGGGCCGTAATGGTCAGCTCGCTGCCGCGGGGAAATGCCGGCACGTCGCAGGTATAGCGGCGCGAACCGAGCAGAAAGCCGATCGCCGGTGCGCTGCCGCCGCGCCGGGCGCGCGCGCCGGACCACGCGGCGATGGTCTGCGCCATGTACTCCACGCCGACCCAGGCCGGCATGCCGTTTGCGTCGACAAACAGCTGCGTGGGCCGCACGGTGGCGCGTGCAATCGCATGATCCTCGTCCGCATGCAGCAGCGCATCGAGCAGCAGCATCGCGCCGCCATGGGGCACCATGGCGGCGATATCGCCGGCAACGCTCTCGGCCGCCGGCATCGGCACGGCAATGGTGTTCGGGGTCGTGTTCGTGGTCATCGTCGTCACGCCGCACTGAGAATCAACGCGCAATTGCTGCCGCCGAAGGCGAACGAGCTGCTCATCGCATGGCGGGCCGCCCGGCCGAGCCGATCGCGCGGTCCCACCAGCTGCAATGCCGGCAGCGCGGGATCGGGCACGCCGTCCCACCAATGCGGCGGCAGCCGGCCGTGCGCGTTGTCGACCAGGGTCAGCCACAACAGCGCGGCTTCGATCGCGCCGGCCGCACCGAGCGCATGGCCGGTCATCGGCTTGGTGGAACTGGACAGCACGTCGGCCCCGAGCACGGCATGGACGGCACGCGACTCCATCGCGTCGTTGTGTCCGGTACCGGTCCCATGCAGGTTCAGATAGTCGATCTGCGCTGGCGCAAGGCCGGCGCGCGCCAGGGCCTGCCGCATCGCCTGCTGGGCACCCTTGCCTTCCGGCTCGGGCGCGGAGATATGGTAGGCATCCGAGCTCTCGCCCCAGCCCGACAGCCGGACCGGTCCGGGTTCGAGCGACAACACGAACAGCGCGGCGCCCTCACCCAGATTGATGCCGGCGCGGTGAGCGGAGAATGGGTTGGTGCGCGCGGCGGACACCGCTTCCAGCGCACTGAATCCGCCGATGGTGAACGGGCACAACGAATCGGCAGCGCCTGCGATCACGGCATCGGCGATGCCGGCGTTCAGCAGCCGTGCCGCGGCCGCCAGCGCCTTCGCACCGGACGAGCAGGCGGTCGACAGCGTATAGGCGGGGCCGCGCGCGCCAAGTTGCGCGGCGACAAAGGCCGCCGTCGAACCGAGCTCCTGCTGGGCGTAGTCGAATGCGTCCGGCCAGCGGCCCTGTGCCAGGCGCGCGCGCACGGCGTCCCCGCCCTCGCGGATGCCGGAGGTGCTGGTGCCAAGGACCACGGCGACGCGCCGCGGGCCGAAGCGGCTCGACACGGCCTCGGCCTGCGGCCGGATCTGCGCCAATGCCTGCAGCAGCATCGCGTTGCCATGGGTCCGCTGCGACGGGGGCATATCTGCAGGAAGCGCCGGCGGCGATGGCAGGCTGCCGACATGCATTGGCCTGCCGGGCGTGAAGCGATCGGTCACCTCGCCTCCGTGTGGTCCGTCGTCACGCCACAGCGCGGCGCGGACATCGCCGCCGCCGTTGCCGAGTGCGCACAGCACGCCCATCGCGTTCAGATAAACCGGTGGCGTTGTATGCCCGGACATCATTGCGACGTCTCCCCACCGGCCAGCGTGCGGATCGTCAGCGCATAGCCGTCGCGATGTTGGATGAAGCGCAGCGTGCCGGCGTCGGCGTGCTGCACCTCGGCGACGACCTCGTCGCCATGGTGTAGCACTCGCCGCCCTTCTCCCTCGCGCACGGTCCAGCCCGTTGGCAAGGCGTCCGCGACAGCGCGCAGCGGCCACAGCGACAGTTGCAGGTCGCTGAGGATCCGCTCGGGATCGAGCTGCGCGGGCGCCCAGGACGCGCGCGAGACATCGAGCCGTGTGCCGTCCCAGTCCAGCCGAGCCAGGACCTGCCCGCCTGCGAGCGCAGCCAGCCGCGTATGCTTGGCGTCGGCCTGCAGCAGCGCAATCAGCTCGCGCGTTTCAACCCGGCCACCGGCCGTCCGGTAGCGCGCCTCGATGTGCTGCTGTACGGCGATGGTTCGCTGCAGCGCCGCCGGCTGCAGACGCAGCACGGGCGCGGCAGCTGCGGCGGATGGCGATGGCGATGGCGGCAGGCCGGCGCACGCCGCCAGCCAGGCGACGAGTCCTGCGGCCACCACGGTCTGGATCAGGCGCGGCAAAATTCCTCCAGCACGGTCAGCCGGCGCTTCGACTCCACCACGAAGGGGTTGCTGCGGTCCCATGCGTATCCGGCCAGGATCGACGAGATCATGCGGCGGATTTCCGGCGTGGCATCGGGGTGGAAGATCAGCGTCTGGAAGGAGCCGGCATACCAGGCTTCGACGAACGTGCGAAAACAGTCGACCCCCGCCTTCAGCGTGCGCGCATAGTCCTGTTCCCAGTCGACCGCCTCGCCGGCGAACTCGCGGGCGATGCAGTCCACCGCCAGGCTCGCGGACTTGAAGGCGATCGTCACGCCGGACGAGAACACCGGGTCGAGGAATTCGCCGGCATTGCCCAGCAGCGCGTAGCCCTTGCCCCACAGCGACCGCACATTGGCCGAATAGCCGGTCAGCTGGCGCGCCGGGGTGTCCCAGCGCGCGTCGGCAAGCAGCGCCGCCAATGCCGGCTCTTCGCCGACCAGCGTTTGCAGCCGTTCCATGTCGGTGCCGGCATAGCGGTCGAGAAAGGCCTTCTCGGCGACCACGCCGAGCGAGCAGCGGCCGTTGGAGAACGGGATCGTCCAGTACCAGACGTCGACATGTTCCGGATGCACGCTGATGCGGATCTTGTTGCGATCGAAGGCGCCGGGCGCGACGCGGTCCTCGATATGCGTGAAGATCGCGCTGCGTACCGGGAAGTTCGATGGCGATTCCAGATCGAGCAGGCGCGGCAGCACGCGGCCGAAGCCCGAGGCATCCAGCAACTGGCGGCATTCGACCTGATACGGCCCGCCATTCTCCCCCTGCACGGTCACGCGCGGACGAGCGCCGTCGAGCTCGACCGCCGTGACCTGGTGGCGGAAGCGGACCTCGGCACCCTGGCGCTGCGCATCGCGGATCAGCACATCGTCGAAGTGTGCGCGCTGGACCTGGTAGGTCGTACCCCAGCCCGGCGTGAACTTGTCACGGAAGTCGAACTCGGTGTAGCGGTCGCCGCGCACGAAGGCGGCGCCGTTCTTGTACTGAAAGCCCGCCTCGACGACGGCGCGAAGCATGCCGGCCTGCTCGATGTATTCCATGCTCTGCGGCAACAGGCTCTCGCCGATGGAGAAGCGCGGAAACGTCTCCTTCTCCAGCACCAGCACCGCGATGCCGCGCTGGCGCAGCAGCCCGGCGGCCACCGCGCCGGCCGGTCCCGCACCGATGATCAGCACATCGACGTATTGAAGTTCCATCTGTTGCATCTGCGTATCCTCGAAGTCTGGCGCGCCTTCAGCGCGCCACGTTTTGATCGGTTGGCGCGGGCCGAAACCACGGCGACAGTATCCACACGGCCCCCACGCCGCCGAGCATGGTCATGCCAAACGCATGCAGCGCCGGCGTCGCCGACAGGGCGAGCAGGCCGAACGCCAGCAGCGTGCTGGCCGCACCTAGCACGATCGCGGTCCATGACACGCCGTCGCCGGGATGCTCCAGCAGAAAAATTCCGTAGTCGACACCGACGCCCAGCAGCAATGCCAGCGCCAGCACCGAGAACAACTGCAGTGGCACGTCGAGCCAGCCCAGCATCGCGACGCTCAGTGCCGCGGCCAGCAAGGTCGGCACCAGCGCTCGCCATGCGGCGCGCCCATGGCGCCAGGCCAGCAGCACGGCGACCACCGCCGCACCTGCCACGAGCAGCCAGGTCATCATCGCGCGATAGCGGGCCAGCAATGCGGAATAGTCGGCCACGCGGTCGACCCATAGCGCGCCTGCGACAGGTGCCACCGCCGCGGCCACCGCCCCGATCGCATCGCGACCGTCCAGTCCCTGCAGCATCATGACGCTGGCATGGTCCGGGCCGATCTGTCCCAGCCATAGCTGCCGCAGTGGCAGCGACACCGGATCGGCGAGCCATGCCGGCAGCGTCAGCACGGCGCCGGACGCTGCAACGGCCGGACCGGCAGCCGCCGACTCGCCCAGTGCGCGGCGCACGCGCGCGCGCACGTCGTGTTCGACCCTGCCGGCCAACGCCGCATCGGCCTGCTGCCGCGCGGCCGAGGGCACCCAGTCGGACAAGGCCAGCACGCCGCGCAGCTGCCCTGCGGACACGACCGGCGCAAGCGCGCGCTTGACGGCTTCCTCGCGTTGCAGCACCTGTTCCGGCGTGGCGCCGCGCACCACGATGAACTGGGCGGGACTTGCCGTGCCGAGCAACCGTGCGGCGACCCGCTGCGCCTCGACCAGTTCCGGCGGCGAACTCTGCAGCTGACGCACGTCATCGCTGACTCGCACACGGGACACGCCGAGCGCGATGAAGACACCAAGCAGCCCCAGCGCAAGCGCGGTGCGGCGGTCCGCTCGCACACGCGGCCAGCGCGCCAGGCTGCCGGCCAACCAGCGGGACAGCGGCGTGGGCCGGACCGGCGCCCGGTCCAGCCACGGGAACCACAGCACCACTGTCAGGAACGCGCACACCAGGCCGGTCGCCGAAAACAGCGCCATCTGGCGCAGACCGGGGAACGGCGCGACGCCCAGCGCCAGATAGGCCGCCACGCTGGTGGCCAGCGCCAGCGCCATGCCGCCGAACAGCATCCGCACGGTGCGCGCGGGCGTCCATGCCGGCCGGGCCTGGCGCATCACGAAGTAGTGGATGCCGTAGTCCTCGGCGACACCGACCAGGCTCGCGCCGAACACCAGCGTGATCAGGTGGACGCGGCCGAAGACCAGCGCGGTCACGGATAGCGCCGCGGCCGTGCCGATCACCAGCGACAGCGCGACCAGCCCGATCGGCCGCAGCGAGCGGAAGGCAAGCCAGACCAGCAGCAGCACCGCCGCCAGCGAGCCCAGCCCGATCACATTCATTTCCCGGTTGGCCTGAACAGCGGCCGCCTCCGCATGCAGCGGAATGCCCGCCGCCACCACCTTCACGTCGCCGTCGCCCTGCTGGGCGGCGCGCTCGCCCGCGGCCAGCAAGGCTCGGTAGTCGGACGCGCCATCGGCGGCAAAGGCCGCGCGCGCCGCGTGGTAGCCGAGCACCACCCATTCGGCGCCGTCGCCACTGACCGTGGCGAGGCCGTCGCGCTGACGGACCGCGGTCGCCCCGCCCCGCGCGAGCCACCAATCCGGCCACAGATTCAGCGGATCGGCCTGCCAGTCCGCCAGCCGGGGCCCGGCCGCGAACTGGTACAGCCGCGCCAGCGATTGGCCAGCCAACGCCTCGGTGTCCGCCCGCGTCAGCATGGCACGCTGGGCGTCGGTCAGCATGCCGGCACGGTACGGGCGATAGAAGTCCAGCGCCGCGTCGAGATCAAATGCTCCCATCCGCGCGGACGGCTGCAGCAGTGCGCCGCCGGGCGCCGCCGCGGCCGCAGCGGCAAAGCGCTGAGCCGCCGCCCGGGCACGCGGCCAGTCC
>MTEU01005874.1_pt2 | contig 16738 bp, 13 predicted proteins | sample 1042701 | NCBI WGS metagenome assembly MTEU01 (sample SAMN06185813, study PRJNA358809) | soil metagenome | isolation source: naturally attenuated soil | place: India | collected 2015-05-23
GCCCCAGAAGCGGCCGCGCCCGGTGATTGCCATCGTCGGCATCAATGACGCGACCGAGACCACCGACTATCTGATGCCCTACGGCATCCTGCGCCGCGCCGACATCGGGGAGGTGAAGGCCTTGGCGACGCAGCCGGGGCTGGTCAAGCTCTATCCCGTGCTGCAGGTCGAGCCGGACGCGACGATCGCGCAGTTCGACGCACAGCATCCCCAGGGCGCCGACTACGTGCTGGTGCCGGCGATGAGCCGCGACGACGATCCGGCCGTGCTGCAATGGATCCGCAGCCAGGCGGCCAAAGGCGCAACGGTCATCGGCATCTGCGCCGGCGCCAAGGTCGTGGCCGCGGCTGGGCTGCTCGACGGCAAGCGCGCCACCACCCATTGGTACTACCTGGAAGACTTGCTCGACGAGCATCCGACCGTGCGCTACGTTGCCGACCGGCGCATCGTCGTCGATGGCCGTGTCGCCACGACCACCGGCATTTCCGCGTCGATGCCAATGACGTTGACGCTGATCGAAGCCGTGGCGGGCCGCGACAGGGCACAGGCCGTGGCCCGCGACCTGGGCCTGCCGCATTGGGATGCGCGCCACGACAGCGATGCCTTCACCTTTACGCGCCCATTCGCCTTGACGGCGATCGGCAATACGATGGCGTTCTGGAATCGCGAGCGGCTGGGCATCGCGCTACGGCCTGGCGTCGACGAGGTGTCGCTGGCGCTGGTGGCCGACGCGTGGTCGCGGACATACCGTTCGCAGGCCGTATCGTTCGCCCAGCGGGCGGGACCGATCCAGACGAGAAACGGCATTCGCCTGGTGCCCGAGCACGTCGGCACGGACTGGGATCGAGGCCGGACCATAGCGCTCGCCGCGGAATCGCAGCCGGCGCGGGCGCTGGACGAGGCGCTGAACGGCATCGGCCAGCGCTATGGCGCGCGAACCGAATCCCTGGTCGCGATGCAGCTCGAATATCCCCGCGAGAATCCAGGCGGACATCAGCAACCCGAGGCGCGCACGCGCCCCCTGCAGTAAAACCAACGGAGGAGACACGATGGCAAAGATGATTTTCCTGAACCTGCCGGTCCGCGATCTTGCCGCGGCGACGCGGTTCTACGAGGCGATCGGCTGCGTCAAGAACGAGCAGTTCAGCGACCACCAGACGTCGTCGATGGTGTGGTCGGACACCATCACGTTCCATCTGATGACGCACGCCTATTACGGGACCTTCACCAGCAAGCCGATCGCCGATGGGCGCGAAACCAGCGCCATGCTGATCGCGCTGACGATCGACAATCGCGAGGATGTGGACGCCATCGTCGAGGCCGCGAAATCGGCTGGCGGCCGCGCGGACATTCGGGAACCGCAGGACATGGGGTTCATGTATCTGCGCACCTTCGAAGACCCGGACGGCCATCTGTTCGAGCCGGTATGGATGAATCCGGACGCGATGATGGGCGAGCAGGGCGCGCAATAGGGCAGTAGCGCAACAGCGCAATAGCCCATTGGCGCAATGCGGCGGCCGCTCGCAGGGATTCCCGCCGTAGCGGCCTTGCACGCTACCGTCAGTGCTCGCCTATCACACCGTCATAACATCCAGTCGATCGGCAACCACGACAGCCCGCGGATCCAGACGCGCTCCAGCCAGCTGGTGTTGGGCTCGGTATCGTGGCGAATCGTGTCGTTGCCGCGCCGTTCCAGCCAGTACAGGCTGCCGTTGTCGGACAGCCGGACCTCGTAGGCGTTCTGCGGGACGCTGGTGCCAAACGCCGATTCAATGCGGCCCGCCAGCGTGGGGCTCTCGATCACGAAGCCCAGTTCGGTATTCAGATTCGCCGAGCGGGGATCGAAGTTCAGCGAGCCGACAAAGACGCGCTGCGCGTCCACGGCGAACGTCTTCGCGTGCAGGCTCGCGCCGGAGCTGCCGAACGGTCCGGCGCGCTCCTCTGGCCTGGTCGTCGGCGTGGTATCGGCCTTGTCCGCCGGCGCCGCAATTTCGCGCTTCAACTCGAACAACTGCACGCCGGATTCCAGCAACGCACGGCGCCATTTGACATAGCCGGAGTGCACTACCTTGACGTCCGTCGCCTCGGCCGCATTGGTCAGCACGCGCACATTGACACCCTTGGCGGCCAGGTTCGCGAAGGCGTTGGCGCCGGACTTGGTCGGAACGAAATAGGGGGATACCAGATCGAGTTCCCGCGCCGGCACGCCGATGGTCTCCATCAGCTGGTGCCCGATCAGCGCGTGGCGCGGCGCCTTGCCCAGGACCTTGGCGGGGTCGTCGCTGACGATCCGCGTCTTTGCCCACTCGAACGCCAAGGTGCCATCGAGGATGCGGCGGTATGCCGGCATCGCCTTCAGGGCGTTCATGTAGGCTTCGGCGGCCGGGTCGCGCCGCGCGATGGCCGCCTCCCGGGTCAGCTGCTCGAGCCTGTCCGGTGCGACAGGCGGCACGATCGCATTGATCGGATAGGCACTGGCGCTGGCCCAGTAGCGATCGAACTCGCGCTCGACATCGGCCGCAATCGGGCCAACGGCCAGCACATCCAGATCGGAAAACAGCACGCCATCGGTGGCGCCGAAATATTCGTCGCCGACGTTGCGACCGCCAACGATGGTGGCCTGCGCATCCACGGTGAACGATTTATTGTGCATGCGCCGGTTCAGGCGGCGAAAGTCGGTCAGATAGCCGATGAATTTCGGCGACCGTACCACGAACGGATTGAAGAGGCGGACCTCGATATTGGGATGGGCATCCAGCGCGGACAGGATCTCGTCCAGCCCCGAAATACCGTTGTCGTCCAGCAGCAGACGCACCCGCACGCCGCGCTCGGCCGCTTCATGCAGCGCATCGAGCAGCAGCGTGCCCGTGGTGTCCCGGCGCCAGATGTAGTACTGCACGTCCAGCGTGCGCTCCGCCATGCGCGCGCCATGGACCCGCGCGGCGAAGGCCTCGCGCGGATCGGCCAGTGCGTGAATGCCCGATAGACCCGGGCGCTGGGACAGGGCCGGCGCCAAGGCACGTCCGAGTGCGGTAGCGCGGGACTGCTCTGGTGTCAGTGCGTGGGAAGGCGTCCGGTCTTCGAGCGGTGGCAGGGCGCATCCGCCGAGCAGCAGCGTTGCCATGGCGGGAACGGCGATGAAGCACAAAGGCGCAAGGACACGATCGAACAGGGGAGCCATGAGGGACGCGATTCCGATGGACTGAGACTAGGCGATACGGTCGATAGTGCCACGCGCATGGTTCCCGCCAGCCTCGACTCCATGGCCGCCGCAACGGAAGAACGCTCGAACGATATCGACATCGACCGGCTCACGGCTGCGAATATCAAATCGTGCGCCCGCGTTCAGCGTCAGGGCCAGATGAGAGTAAGGTCCGCCACGGTCCGCGCAGAAATCCGACTCCCACGTATCGATGGCCGACAATTCGCCAACTCGCCATCGGAAACTCCAGACTTTGCTGCTGAAGCCCTGCCAATCGCCTGCGGTCCAGAGCACGATTTGCTTCATGTCATCAAGTGGATCGACGCGCGGCAATATCGAGTCGCTATCGACGCCGTCATAGTCCACCGAAGTGACCTCGAAACCGAGCGGTAACCACACGTCCGGGGCGCATTCCTGCCAGTGCGGCCAACGCCCGCGGATCCTCGCAAGATAGTCCGCGTCTGTCAGGTTCAGCCAACCGTGGCCGAGTACGTCGAAGTGCAAGCTGATGTGGATCCGGTCGTTCCGCCAATCCATGAACATGTGCGAATCTGGACGAATTTCCGGCGCAACGCCTTCCGCTACGCGCATCCCCTTTACCACCTGAACCAACGCCGCCTTGTCTGTCAACCCGTTGATGCCTGAGAACCGGAAAGAAGCCCTGCGCGGCGGGAAATTTGCGAACGGTTCATCGTGGCGATGCAGATCCAGCTCGGCTATGGTCAGGGGGCCGGCCTGCAGCAGGCCCGCGCTGCCTGCATCGACCCACGCCGCCAGCGCATCCGCAATTTGCGAGCCATCGAGTATCGGGGCCGGGTCGAGCTTCAACATCGGCAAGCGGGTCCACAGCACCCGCTTGCAAGGTCGCGACGCCTGTAGAACCGCTTGGATTTGCGCGAGTTCGATGCCGAAGCGCCGCTGGAGCGACGCATAGAACGGGTCCGACGCGCTGCGTGGCGGCGCAAACTGTTGCTCGCAGCCTTGCATCAGTTGAAAACTCATTCGCCGCAACGGGATCTCGCTGCAGGAATGGGCGTCGGCATACCGCGTCAATTCGATGGCGACGACCTCGCTCCATGGCACGCAGACCTGTCCGTCGTACGCGGCAAACACTAGTGCGTCGTCGCGCAATTCGTACTGCTGTTCGCCAGCATCATCGTCCGGCGGCTTCTCGAAATCCGCCACGTCGCGATCGGTGGCAAACCATCGTGGCGGCGAGGGCAATCGCGTCAGATCGGGCGCGCTGATGTCCAGCGGCTGCCAGCGACCGGCACGATAGGTTCCCCGCGAGGCGTCGATGCTCAACCGCCGGGCGGACCAGCCTGCAAAGTCGGGGGAGGACAACGGATGGAGAAAGCGTACCTGTACCGTCTGGTATCGCCCGCCGTCGCCACCCTTGCGCACTGGCACAGTAAAGCGGCATCGCCATCCGAAGTCATGCTCGCCGACACGCAGCGAGCAAAGCTCGACGGGATTGCCAAAGCGCGCCAGGTCGAAGGTGAAATGGTCGTAGGTGGTGATTTGCACGATCCGATGCTTGCCAACAGGGTGCGTGCCTTGCCGGAAAAAAAGCGGCGCAAGCAAGGCAAACCCAACCGCGGTAGGCCTTTCCTACCGCGCCAGGGCACTATGATGCCGCATCGTCAAGGCAATACCACGACTCAGAACCGGTGATTGACCGTCAATTCGACCCGCCGTCCTGCCCCCTGCAGCCACTGCGTGGGGTTGTAGTAAGCCGTCGCGACATAGTGCCGGTCGAACACATTGAAGCCGCGCAGCGACAGCGTGGTGTTCTTGCGCGGCCGCCATTGCAGCAGCAGATCCGTGGTGGTGTAGGCCGGCATTTCCAGCGTATTGGCTCGGTCGGCAAAACGGCGGCCGACATAGCGCAAACCCGCGCCCGCGGTCCACTCCGGCAGGAAGCGCCAGGTCAGCCAGGCATTGGCCAGCCGCTCGGGCACGTCGGTCGGCACGTTGCCGGCCCGCGAGACCGCCGTGCCGTTCACCGATTCCGTGAAGTCGTCATAGCGTGCCTGCAGCAGCGCCGCATTGGCATCGATCCGCCAGCCGGACAGGAATTCGACGCCGACGCTGGCCTCGATTCCACGCGACGATTGATCGCCGACCTGTACGCTTTGCGCGGGATTGGCTGCGTCGCGGGTGACCAGGTTCTTTTTGACGATGTGATAAGCCGCGACCGTCCATTCCCCTTTGCCGTTCCAGAAGTCCTGCTTGACGCCGGCTTCGATCTGGCGGCCGGTGGACAGGTCGAAATTGCTGTTGGAGGACGACAGCATCAGCAGCGCGCTGACGGGATCGGCGGCTTCCGAGTATTGCGCGTATAGCGCGAGATTCGGCGTCAGGTTGTAGACCGTTCCGGCGCGCCAGCCGACGTGCGAAAACGTCCTGTCGAACGCCTCCCGATGGGCCATCAGATCGTGGCGTTCGATCCGCGCATGGTCATAGCGCAAACCGCCCAACACCGACCAGCGCGGCGTGATTTCGAGCCGATTCTCGGCAAACAAGGCGTACTGGACCGCCTCGTTGCTGTAGCGTGGCGCTGTGCCGGCCACGTTGATGAACTGGCCGCGATCGAACGTGTAGGGATCGACGACGGTGCTGCCGGAGTAGGGGGAGTTGTTGGTATGGCGAAACGATGCCCGATTGATGTCGAAGCCGACCGACAGGCTGTTGTTCATGCCGAACAGCGCATGGCGATAGACCACGTCGGTCGTATTGCCGACCTGCCACTGGTCATGAAGGATCTCGACATAGGACGAGCGCTGGATCAGGCCGCTCGCCGGCAGATAGTCGTAATACTCGGCATTGCGCCAATGGCGTTTGCTGTCGATGTAGTAGGCCCGCGAGCGAACCGTCAGATCGGCGCTCGGCGTCCACCGCGCCGACAGTTCGGTCCACTGGTCGTCGTACTGGATGCGGCTGTCGCTGACGTTGTAGTTTCGCTTTCGCAAGGACGGATCCTGGCGGCCATTGATCAGCGGCACGCCGAAATAGCGTGCCGGCTGCTGCCAGCCCTTGGCGTAACTCAGCTTGAGCGCAAGCTCGGGCGTCGGATCCCATTGCAGCGCGCCCGACACCGACAGATTGCGCGAATCCCCGAAATCCACCGACCCATCGGTACGATTGCCGCTGACATCGAAGCGGTATGACCAGCGTTCGTCGATGGCGCCGCCGCTGCCGAACGCGAGCCGCTGGGTGTTTTCCGTGCCGATCGTCGCCTGGATTTCGTTCTCGATCGGACCGCGCGTCGGCTTCTTCGGCACCACGTTGACGACGCCGCCGATCGCGCCCTCGCCATAGATCACCGAGGCGGGACCGCGCAGCACCTCGATGCGTTCGACCGACCAGGTATCGAACGGATAGGTGACACCGATCCCGCCGTATTGGCGCACGCCATCGTAGAGCCGCATGACCGAAGCCGCATCGGTAAAGCCGCGCGCGGATAGCGAAGCGCCGCCATTGCCGGGATGGCCAAGCCCGGACAGCCCCGGGGCGCGGGTAATGGCATCGACCAGCGACACATCGCCCCGGATCTCAAGCTGGTCGCGGGCGATGACGTCCACGCTGGCCGGCGTCTGCATCGGTGTCAGGCCGAGATTCGACCCGGTCGAGGCCGGTTCGTCCAGCCCGGTCTGGCCGCCGGCATGGACGGTGACCGGTGCCAGTTCGTGGATCTCCGGCGATGGATCGGCGGCTTGGGCGGACAGGCAAACGGCGGCAGCGGCTAGCGCCACCTCGCGTGGAAGAAATCGGGCCATGGGCAAATGGATGTGTCGGCGGAAAAGGCGCGCGACCAAGAGAGGCGGTTGTTTTTTTGCTGCCCGATTCTATTTGCCACGCCTTTAGCGGTACATGCGACACCATGCCGCAGGACCCGCGCAGGTTTTCGTCGCAAAGTACGCACTCGCGCCGCAATGGCGCATTTCCCAAGAGATTCACACCATCACCGCGCGCCGATGCCCGTGTCGATTTCCCAAACCCGTTCCGGAACCTCTGCCGCCCACCGCACGCTTTGGCGCTGGCATTTTTATGCCGGCCTGTTCGTGATGCCGTTTCTGATCGTGCTGGCAATCACCGGCACGATCTATTGCTTCCAACCGCAAATCGAGCCATGGCTGTATCCGCAGTTATTGCGCGTAACGCCGCAGGGCGAACCGCTTCCGGCGCAAACGCTGCTCGAGCGGGCCAAGGCGGCCGCGCCGGCCGGGGCAGTCGCTACGACTTACACGTTGCGCAATGACCCGCGCGCCAGCTCCGAATTCATCTTCCGGCTGCCCTCGGGCAACAGCGAAAGCCTCTATCTGAACCCGTACTCCGGCGCGGTGCTGGGCAGCCTCAGCGTCGAGGACCGCTTGATGAAGCAGGTCCGCATGCTGCATCGCGCATTGCTCGCGGGCAAGCCCGGCGAAGTGCTGATGGAACTGGCCGGATGCTGGACGCTGGTGATGATCGCCACCGGCCTGGCGATGTGGTGGCCGCGCTTGCGCGAATCAGGCGTTGGCGCGTTTCGGATGCGGCCGGCAAGCGGCAGGCGAGGGCGTTGGAAGGAAATCCATCTACTGCTCGGCGTGTCGCTCGCAATCGGCGCGCTGCTGTTCGTGCTGTCCGGTCTGCCGTGGACCGCTCTCTGGGGCAAGCAATTCAAGGCCATCACCACCGCGGCGAATCTGGGACGGCCGGCCGATGGCGGAGCGGGGCACATGCACGCACCGGCCCGCGATCGAGGCAATGGGGGCGATGCCGGCCAGGAAGACCATCGAGGCCACACGAAGACCATGGAGTCGCTGCCGCTTGGCGATGTGCCATGGGCAACGGGATTGACCGCCGTGCCAGCCCGTTCTGTCGCCTCCACCGGCCATGCAGCCATCGGGCTGGATCGGGTACTGGCCATCGTCCGCGCGCGCGGTGCCGGTCCGGGATGCCAGGTCGCGCTGCCGGCAGGCACCGGCTCGGTCTACTCGGTTTCCTGCTTCCCCAACGATCCCAGGGGAGAACGAACGCTGCATATCGATCCGCACAGCGGCAACATCGTCCGCGATATCCGCTATGAGGATTACGGCGCCGTCGCCAAGGCGGTGTCGTACGGCACCTCGCTCCATATGGGCAGGTATTTCGGCATGGCCAATCAGATCGTATGCGCGGTGATCTCGCTGGGCCTGATGGCGCTGGCGATCACCGGCTTCATCATGTGGATCAAGCGAAAACCGGCCAATGCGCTGGGCGCGCCGTCGCGTCCAGCAAGCCCGCCGCCGATGCGCGCATGGGTGGCAGGGCTGGCGGTATTGGGTGCGATATTCCCGCTGATGGGGATCACGATGCTGGTGGTGTGGATCATCGACCGGTCCGTCGCCAGAACGGCCGGCGCGCCGCCGGAACCGGTACGGCGATGATCGGACCGGATGCTCTCGGACGCCGATCCGCAATCACCCCGTGCCGGCCCCAGACGCAGGCTGCAGCACGATAATGGCCATGCCGGCCAATGCCACGGACGCGCCGATGACATCCCAGCGCGTCAGCGGCAAGCCATCCACGAGGCGAAGCCACAGCAGCGCGACCGCAATATAGACGCCGCCATAGGCCGCATACGTGCGCCCCGCGGCCGCGGGATGCAAGGTCAGCAACCAGGCGAACGCCGCCAATGCCAGCGCCGCGGGAATCAGCAGCAGCGGACTCTTTTCCTGCTTTAATACCAGGTAGGGCAAATAGCAGCCGACGATCTCGGCCAGCGCCGTCAGCACGAACAGCGCCGTATAGGCTAGGAAGGTCACGGGTCGAAGCGGGCAGGGTAGCAATGGTCCGCATTGTCACACGGCAATGCCGTGCCCCGACCGCCCGAACACCGCGCTCGCCGCGCTGCGAGTTTGAAGAGAAACCGAAATGAAGAACGACGAATTGCAGCAAGACCCATCCGCGTCGGCGCTGATCGATGCACGGATCGAGGAGCTGGGCGACTGGCGAGGCGAAATGCTCGCCAGGCTGCGCGCGCTGATCAAGGAAGCCGCTCCCGACGTCATCGAAGAATGGAAATGGCGCGGCGTTCCCGTGTGGTCGCACAACGGCATCATCTGCACCGGCGAGACCTACAAGAGCGTCGTCAAGATGACCTTCGCCAAAGGCGCGGCGCTGCCGGATCCCGCCGGGCTGTTCAATGCAAGCCTGGACGGCAATACCAGGCGCGCCATCGATTTCCAGCAAGGCGCGCAGATCGACGAGAAGGCGTTGAAGGAGCTGGTGCGGGCGGCGGCGGTGTTGAACGGCACCAAAGGAAAGCGCCGCTGATACCGCTCGCGCCATGAGCCCTTGCTGAAGCCGCGCGTCGAGCGCCAACCGCCGGCCCAAATGCGGCCAGCGCTCGACGGTCCTCCGATTACAGTGGGCGGCCGAGAATATCCTCTCCGACCAGATCGGCCGTCGCCCGCAGCGCCTGCCGCACGCGGAAGTCGGCGGCATGGCCGCCACGATCGCGATAGGACAGCGTCAGCGGCCGCTGTGCCTGCACCGATTGGCCATCGATGACATCCGCGGCGCGTACCGCGTCGGCATCGCCCGGCACCACCAGCCGCAGCGCCATCACGATCGGATCGGCATCGGGCAGTGTCCCGTCGACGCGCCAGTCGCTGTTGGTGCGTTGGACGAGCACGGTGCCGTCGGCCAACTGGGAGCAGCGCCACGGGTTGACCGACGCCGGCCGTATCAGCATGCGTGCCACGGTATCGGCAACCGGCTGCGCCAGCGGCGCATTCAGGTGGACTTCGGCCTCGACCACATCCACCGGCCAGGCGGCGGCCCAGTCCTGCGCGGTGAGGCCGGCGTGCAATGCCTGCTGGCGTACCGCCACGGCACCCGTCAGCAGCACGGTGCCGGCGTGCCGCGCCTCGTCGAGCGCGATCTGCATGACGCCTAGCGCCTGCAGCGCCTGATCGAGGCGCCGCGCCCCCGGCTCACCCGCGGTCAACGCTTGCTCGCGTGCCGCCAGACTCTGCATGGCCGTGTCGGCCAGCTGCGCCACCGCGCCCAGCACGGCCAGAATCTCGCGGCAGCGCGCCGCACGCTCGGCATCGCGCAACGCGCCGTCGTCGCGGATCGCGTTCCAGATGAAATTCACGGCGGCAAGATTGACCCAGGTGCCGGCGCGCAGCTGGGGCGCCAGCCACGCGTCAAGCGCGTGGCACCAGCCTTGCTGGACCGCCGGTGTCGAGGCCTGCAATGCCGCCAGCAGGCCGGCCAGCGACCAGACGCGTATCCGCGCCACCGTATCGTCGGCGTTGCCCAGCGCCGCGGCGCACGCAGGCACGGCGGCCGCCAAGGCCTGTCGGCGTGCGGCGACGGCGTTGCGCAAATCGGCATCGCCGCTGCCCAGAGCCCGGTCCAGACGCTCCAGCCGCTTCGCCAGCTTGGTGTCCCGGGGCGGCTGGCCCGTCGACAGGGCCTCGCGCACGATGGTGCTGAAGTCGTCGACGAAATAGCCCAGATCCGGCACCGGCAGTTGCACCTGCGATACACCCGGGCGATTGCCGATCCGCACCTCGCTCCAGTGCTCGCGCAGCTCCACCGAGCTGCGGGTGGCGATGCCGATATCGATCAACTCCCCGTTGATGCCGACCGGGCCGGAAGGGTCTCCGAGATTGGCAAGGACGATTCCCGTGACGGCGCGTGGCGCCGCACCGAGGCGTTCGGCCTGATCCTCCGCGTGCATCGCGGCTTCGCTATAGGGCGACGCCTCCGGCAGCGCGTCATGCACGCCCGCCAGTTGCGCTTGCGGCTGCGGCGGCCGCCAGGCGTTCAGTACGTTGGCATGGGCGTACATCAGCGCGTTGAACTGGAAGCGGAACACGTCCATCTTGGACAACACCAGATCGTTGACCGCGCCGAACGCGGCATACCAGTCCGCCGCCGGCAGCGTCGGATCGATCAGCACGCCGGTGTCCCAGTCGTTGCCGCCTTCCGCAGGCGCCCCCAACGCCGTGTACAGCGCGCGGCCGCCTTTCAGAAAGAAGCGCAGGCAGTCCTCGTTGCGGTGAAATTGCTGACGCAGCTGCTGGTTCAGGTTTGCGATCGCGTCGGCCAGCTCTCGCACGCGGGCTTCGTGCCAGGGCGTCAGCCAGTCGAATGAACTGTGCAAATATCCCGTCGCGGCGCCGCTGATGACTGCCTTGGTCTCCAGGTCCATACGGCCCTGCGCGGCATAGCCCTCGAAACGATGCATCAGCCGGTACAGGTAGAAATCGCGGATGTTGTAGAGCGCCCGCACCGAAGCCACGCTCAATGCCGCTGACGACAGCGGCCGCATGACGTTCTGATGCAGGTCGTCGATCAGCGAGGCGGGGTCCTTGGCCGCATTGGCGGCCCGCCATGCCCCGATGGCATCCTGCGGGCTGGCCTGGTCAATAAAGTGCAAGTACTGCAGCGCCGCCCAGATCGGATCGGCGACCAGATCCGCCGTGCGCACCGGCACCGCCAGCGTGCACAGCCCGATGGCCTGCTGCAGAAAGGTGTTGACGGCATCGGCCAATGCCGGCACCAGCGGCAGCGCCGGATTGGCCGACGCCAGACGCTCGCAGCGCTCCAGCTGCTCGCGCATTGCCTGCAGGCGCTGATCGGCCATCGGCGCATTGCGCAGCTGGGTCCGCAACGGCGAATCTGGAATATCCAGCGGCTCGGGAGCCTGCGTGTCAAGCACGAAGAAGCGGGCCAGCGCCGCGGCTTCGGCCTCCCGCTTCGCATTGACGTCCTGCGCCTGTGCGCGCTGCTCGCGCACCAGACGCTGGTACTCGGTCTCGAGCACCTGCAGCGGATGGACGGAAACCGCTTGCCAGCCGATCGAGGCGGCCCGCTGCGGGGCATCGACGATCTGGTACTGGCCCGCATGCGGCCGCGGCACGGACGCGGTCAGCTGCCGCGCCACGGTATTGAAGAAGGGGGCGATATTGGCCATGGTGTCACCGGATAGGTAAGGCTCGGCCCACGACGCGACGCAAGGCGTGGCGACGCGAGCCGGGCAGGGCAGGGCATGGATCGACGGCCCACGGCGCCGCCGCGGGCCGCGCGTGCTTACTTGCCGTCGATCTCTTCGAGCACGGCGCCGACGATGTAGCAGGTACGGTCCCGTGGATTGACGGTGCCGCCGTCAAAGCTGTCGGGTCCGAAGGTCACGACCACGTCGCCGCTGGCATCGTCGCTGCGGGCGCTGGTGGTTTTGTAGGACTGCTCGGCGTGGCCGAGCGGGATCAGCCCGAACAGGTTCAGCTTGACGCCGACGTTCTCCTGGAACATCGACTTGATCGACGACGCGTCAGCCTTGTGGAAGCGCAGCGTCACGGTCGGGCGCTGGCTCAGCACGAGGGTGCGGGCACGGGTAAAGCGGCCCTGCGGACCAAATACGGCGCGCCCCTTCCATTCGTCCGAACTCAGATAGAAACCGGTGAAGTCGTCGCCAGCCTTGTTGCGCGCCAGTTCGTCGACGATGACCTTGTCGTACCAGCCGCTCTGGCCGTTGGCCGACAGCACGCGCGGCGACGGCGAAATCGGCGTGACGCCGGTGAACGCCATCTCGATTGACATCGACTGATTGCGCGACATCATCTTGTCCAGGTTGTACTGCGCCGAGCCGCCCACCGAGATCGACAGGAAGTCCAGCGGGATGGTCACGCCTGCGCCGCCGCCGACCGACATCGACGTGGTTCCGCTCTCGCTGTAGGCCACGCTGGCCTTGACGGTGACCGTATTGCCGGTATTGCGCAGCCGCCCGAGCAGCTCGGTCGGCGTCGGAATATTGTCGAAAGCGGCGACGTAGCTGCCGTCTTCGACCTGCAGGCCACCGTTGCTGGCGCTGGGGTTCAGCACGTTGGCCGCCGCGGCATTGAGCCGTTGCAGCGCATCGAACTGTGCCTGCTTGACCGTCAGCGCCGGAGCGGCCGCCAGTGCCCAGGTCAGATAGACGATGCGCACGCTGGCGTCGAGCTTCGACGGATCGTTGCCGTACTCCTTGCGCACGACGTCATTGATGTACAGCGCCTTGTTGGCGAAGCCGGAGCCGTCGAGCCGGATCGTCCCGTAGGCTTCCTCCCAGGCGGAGATCAGCGCCTGTTGCTGCGCGGCTGCGTCGTCGAGCGCCTTTTGCACGCGCGTATTGTCGGCCGTGGACAACTGGTACGAAGCGCTCTTGAGCAGCCGCATGTACAGCCCGGAATAGCTGTCGGTGTTGTCGAGCGTCTTCGCACCGTTGCCGCCGTCGATCGTCGGGTAATCCAGCACCTTCAGCGTGAACGGGTTGAAGTACGCGTTCGCACCCACGGTGGTCTGGAAATTGAATCCCGGCGGATAGATCAGCGCCCGCAGCTCGCCATTGAGCTGGCTGCCGAGCATCGTGCGCATCTGCGCCTCGATCGCCGCGAGAAAGTTCTGTTGTGCCTGTTGCTGGTCGCTCATTGCATGCTCCTTCGGTTGGAGGGGAGAACGTCAACGCAAACGTCGTCGACGCGACCCAGCGTAGGTGGCAGACACAGGGCAGCAGCAGGCAGTTTGTCTCTACCGGTCGGCAGGCTGTCTCACCCCCCTCGAAGGAAGGGAATGCGCGCGATCGCGCCATTGCCGTGGGGTGAGCCCGTGAGCCCGGCGAAACGCACGGATGAATGCGGATACATCGGCGTAGCCGCAGTCGTAGGCAATGCCTGCGAGCTTCACGGCATCGCCGCCGGCTTCCAGCAGGGCCCGCGCATGCGCCATGCGGGCGTCCAGCAGTTGCGTTGCCACCGTCGTACCGTGCATGGCGAAGGCCCGGTACAACGTCGGACGCGAGCAACCGACGGCACGAGCAAGACGCTGGCCGGTCAGCTGCGGTTCGGACAGGTGGGAGGCGATATGGGCAAGGGCCGCGCGATAGATCCGTGCGGCCGCGGAAGAGGGCACGGCGCTGCCGGGCGGAGCAGTGGCCGCCGGCGGGGAGGCGGCAGCGGCATGGGCCCATGTCCGCAGCAGGGTGGCGGCCAGTTCGGCGGTCGCCAGCGCCATGGCGATGGATTCGTCCCGGGACAGTCCCGGCGCCAGGCGGGCAAGCAGCAGCATCTGCGCGCGCAGATACGTCGCCAGCGGCACGGACAATGGCAGTTGCCCGCCCGGCGGCAGCGCGGACAGGGCATAGCCGGGCGTGCCGGCAGCCCAGTCCGACCGCAACGGCAGCAGATAGACAGGGGTACCACGCGCCTGGCCACGATAAGCGGGCAGGGCGCCCTGCAGCAGGAACAGGCTATCGCCAGGCGGCGCGACGGCTGCCGTCAGCGGCGGCTCCTTGAACAGCGCCGCGCCCAACCAAAGCGGCGGTGCGCTTGCAGACGGGGCGTCGTTTGCGCCGAGCGCGATCGTGTCCAGGCGGAACAACCGCATGGACCCGTCGGGCATACGCTCGCCCAGATAACCGAATGCCAGGACATCGGCGGGCAAGGCCGCAAGCTCGCGCACGCCGGCCGTCGTCGCGGAACAGAAAGCACTGAGCAGCAGGGGCGGCAGCGCATCGGGCTGGCGGCCTCCTGTCTCGTCTTCCATGTGTGGCCGGTCGCGGATAAGGGCCGCACCACTGCTTGCCGGGTCGGCCTCGGCGTCAAGACGGGGAGTGTGCCCGCTTTATACGTTACCGGTGTATCGGCCGATTCAATACAGAATTAATTGCCATGGAAATGGCAATGGAACAGCTTGTCGAATGCAATTGACCGAAATGCGTTGCCAATCGCCATTGCAATTCCAAAAACGCCTACTCAGGCAGCCACCTGGCTCGCATACGACCGAAATCGCCGCTAGCGGTGCTCAGATGCAGCCACTGATCGACGAAGTGCTTGAACACCTCGTCGCCCTGCGGCAGCAAGTAGGCCATCTCGGCGTATTGCAACGGCTTCTGCGGATTGACCGCGCATAGCTCGGGATGCGCCTTGCTTTGCACGATCGCTTCCGCGGCTTCCGTGACAAAGACGTCGGCATTCTTCTTGATGACCTCGTCGAAGATCGTCAGGTTGTCCGAATGGATCTTCAATTGGGCGCGATCGAAATGCGTCCGCGCAAAGCGCTCGTTGCTTCCGCCCGGATTGGCGATGACCCGCACCGCCGGCTGATTGATCGATTCGATCGTGTGGAACCTGGCGGCGTTCTCGCAGCGGGTCAACGGCGTCTTGCCATTGATCATGTAAGGCGCACTGAAATAAGCCTGGCGCTGGCGTTCCAGCGTGACCGAAATACCGCCGACGGCAATATCGCATTTGCCGGCGACGAAATCCGGCATCAGGTTCGCCCAGCTCGTCTTGACGTATTGCGGCTTGGCTTGCAGGGCCGCGGCCAGCGTCTGCATCAGATCGACATCGAGACCTTCGAACGTGCCGGGCGCCTTCTCGAAACTGAACGGCTTGTAATCGCCAGGCGTGCAGATCCGCAGGGTGCCGCTGTCCTTGATGCGGTTCAAGGTCGAATTGGCCGGCTGGGCCAAGGCAGAGCAGGGCAGGCAGACCAGGGCAAGGACGGCCAGGGCGTTTTGGGTTCTCTTCATCGTGGAATCTCCTCGGCGGTGGCTTTTGCGGTATTCGAAGCGCGATTGTGCACGAAACGGAACACGCCACGGCGTCCATCGTCACACTTTCATAGCGGCCCTTATTGGCTGGCTGGCGAAGTGGGAACCGGCGAGGCAGAGATCGAAGCCGACCCGGACGGATCGAGGCGACGTGCTAACCTTTTTGTCCTGCATCGCCCCCCAGGAGCGCGAGACGGCGATCCGCCGGGCATGCGGCAGGGGAATCAAAAGGAACGTGATGGATCAATTCAGCCTGTTCGGCGAGGGCCCGATCGAGGCCTCGATTCCTGGGCTGATTTACCAGCCCGATTTCCTTTCGCCTGATGAAGAAGCGTCCCTGATCGACATCATTCGATCTCTGCCTTTGCAGGCGGCGCGGTACAAGGGCTATCTGGCCCGGCGGCGGGTGGTCAGCTTCGGGGGCAGCTACGACTTCGACAGCAACGAACTGCTGCCTGCGCAGCCCCTCGACGCACGGCTGCTGCCGCTGCGCGAACGCGTCGCGCAATGGGCCGGAATGTCGCCGGAACGTTTGGCCCATGCCCTGGTGGCGGAGTACGCGCCGGACACGCCCTTGGGCTGGCACCGCGACGTGCCCGATTTCGAGCGCATCTTCGGCGTATCGCTCGGTGGTGTCGCGCGACTGCGCTTCCGTCCTTATCCATACAGCACGTCGCTACGACGCCAAATTGTGGCGCTCGACGTGGAGCCCAGATCGATCTACCGGATAGAAGGCGACGCACGCTCGCAGTGGCAACACAGCGTCGAGCCCACCAAGGAATTGCGCTGGTCGATCACGTTCCGGGAACGCCGCGGCGTGGTACGTGGGCGCTGAGGATCGCGAGGAAGATCCGGCGTGCATTTGGCTGAGGCGGGCCCCGGGAGCTCGGACATCTCCAATCATCCCGAAGCGGACATGTCTATTCATGCCTGACATCCGTATGGCCGATAATGTTTGTTATGTT
>MTEU01003814.1_pt1 | contig 16687 bp, 11 predicted proteins | sample 1042701 | NCBI WGS metagenome assembly MTEU01 (sample SAMN06185813, study PRJNA358809) | soil metagenome | isolation source: naturally attenuated soil | place: India | collected 2015-05-23
AGTCGGACGACGTGAACGGCCGTACCAAGATGTACAAGAACATCGTGGATGGCGATCACCGTATGGAGCCGGGCATGCCCGAGTCCTTCAACGTGTTGATCAAAGAGATCCGTTCGCTCGGTATCGATATCGATCTGGAAACCGAATAACACGTGACGCGAAGGGGAGTGGGGCAGGTAATGCCCGCTCCCTGCTCCGCCAGGAGGAAAGGCCTTGAAAGACCTACTGAATTTGCTGAAAAACCAGGGTCAAGTCGAAGAGTTCGACGCCATCCGCATCGGTCTGGCGTCGCCTGAAATGATCCGTTCGTGGTCGTTCGGTGAAGTTAAGAAGCCGGAAACCATCAACTACCGTACGTTCAAGCCTGAGCGTGACGGCCTGTTCTGCGCCAAGATCTTTGGCCCAGTCAAGGACTACGAGTGCCTGTGCGGCAAGTACAAGCGCCTCAAGCACCGCGGCGTGATCTGCGAGAAGTGCGGCGTTGAAGTTGCCCTGGCAAAAGTTCGTCGTGAGCGCATGGCGCACATCGAACTGGCCTCGCCGGTTGCCCACATCTGGTTCCTGAAGTCGCTGCCGTCCCGTATCGGCCTGCTGATGGACATGACCCTGCGTGACATCGAGCGCGTGCTCTACTTCGAGAGCTACGTCGTTATCGACCCAGGCATGACCACCCTGGAAAAGGGCCAGCTGCTGAACGACGAGCAGTACTTTGAAGCGCTGGAAGAGTTCGGTGACGACTTCGACGCCCGCATGGGTGCCGAGGCTGTCCGCGAGCTGCTGCACGCTATCGACCTGGAGCACGAGATCGGTCGCCTGCGCGAAGAGATTCCGCAGACCAACTCGGAAACCAAGATCAAGAAGCTGTCCAAGCGTCTGAAGCTGATGGAAGCGTTCCAGGGCTCGGGCAACCTGCCTGAGTGGATGGTCCTGACCGTCCTGCCAGTGCTGCCGCCGGACCTGCGTCCGCTGGTTCCGCTGGATGGCGGCCGCTTCGCGACCTCCGACCTGAACGACCTGTATCGTCGGGTGATCAACCGTAACAACCGTCTGAAGCGCCTGCTGGATCTGTCGGCGCCGGACATCATCGTGCGCAACGAAAAGCGCATGCTGCAGGAAGCGGTCGACGCCCTGCTGGACAACGGCCGTCGCGGTCGCGCCATCACTGGCTCGAACAAGCGTCCGCTGAAGTCCCTGGCCGACATGATCAAAGGTAAGCAAGGTCGCTTCCGTCAGAACTTGCTCGGTAAGCGTGTGGACTACTCCGGCCGTTCGGTTATTACCGTAGGCCCGACCCTGCGTCTGCATCAGTGCGGTCTGCCGAAGAAGATGGCCCTCGAGCTGTTCAAACCCTTCATTTTCGGCAAGCTTGAAATGCGTGGTCTGGCGACTACCATCAAGGCTGCCAAGAAGATGGTCGAGCGCGAGCTGCCAGAGGTTTGGGACGTGCTCGCCGAGGTGATTCGCGAACACCCCGTGCTGCTCAACCGTGCACCGACCCTGCACCGTCTGGGTATCCAGGCCTTTGAACCGGTTCTGATCGAAGGTAAGGCCATCCAGCTGCACCCGCTGGTCTGTGCCGCGTACAACGCCGACTTCGACGGTGACCAGATGGCCGTTCACGTGCCGCTGACCCTGGAAGCCCAGCTCGAAGCGCGCGCGCTGATGATGTCGACCAACAACATCCTGTCGCCAGCCAACGGTGAGCCAATCATCGTTCCGTCGCAGGACGTGGTACTGGGTCTGTACTACATGACCCGCGAAGCCATCAACGCCAAGGGCGAAGGTCGCGTGTTCGCCGACCTGCAGGAAGTCGACCGCGTATTCCGCGCCGGCGAGGCTGCCCTGCACGCGAAAATCAAGGTTCGTATCAACGAAACCGTGAAAGAGCGTGACGGTTCGGTGGTCAAGAACACCCGTATCGTCGACACTACTGTCGGCCGTGCGCTGCTGTTCCAGGTTGTACCGGCAGGCCTGCCGTACGACGTGGTCAACCAGCCGATGAAGAAGAAGGCGATCTCCAAGCTGATCAACCAGTGCTACCGCGTGGTTGGTCTGAAAGAGACCGTTATTTTTGCTGACCAGCTGATGTACACCGGTTTCGCTTACTCGACCATTTCCGGCGTTTCCATCGGTGTTAACGACTTCGTTATCCCGGACGAGAAAGCCCGCATCATCGGTACCGCTACCGACGAAGTGAAGGAGATCGAGAGTCAGTACGCCTCCGGCCTGGTAACCCAGGGCGAGAAGTACAACAAGGTCATCGACTTGTGGTCGAAGGCGAACGACGAAGTGTCCAAGGCGATGATGGCCAACCTCTCGAAAGAGAAGGTCATCGACCGCGAAGGCAACGAAGTCGAGCAAGAGTCCTTCAACTCGATGTACATGATGGCTGACTCCGGTGCGCGGGGTTCCGCAGCCCAGATCCGTCAGCTGGCCGGTATGCGTGGCCTGATGGCCAAGCCGGACGGCTCCATCATCGAGACGCCGATCACCGCGAACTTCCGTGAAGGTCTGAGCGTTCTGCAGTACTTCATTTCGACCCACGGTGCTCGTAAGGGTCTGGCGGATACCGCACTGAAGACTGCTAACTCCGGTTACCTGACTCGTCGTCTGGTAGACGTTGCCCAGGATCTGGTGGTTACCGAGATCGACTGCGGCACCGACCAGGGCCTGCTGATGACCCCGCACATCGAAGGTGGCGACGTTGTAGAGCCGCTGGGTGAGCGTGTACTGGGTCGTGTCATCGCCCGTGACGTGTTCAAGCCAGGCACCGAGGACGTCATCGTTCCGGCCGGTACCTTGGTCGACGAGAAGTGGGTCGAGTTCATCGAGCTGAACAGCATCGACGAAGTGGTCGTGCGTTCGCCGATCAACTGCGAAACCCGCTACGGCATCTGCGCCAAGTGCTACGGTCGTGACCTGGCTCGCGGTCACCAGGTGAACATCGGTGAAGCTGTCGGCGTTATCGCTGCGCAGTCGATCGGTGAGCCGGGTACCCAGCTGACCATGCGTACGTTCCACATCGGTGGTGCTGCAAGCCGTACCTCGGCTGCCGACAGCGTCCAGGTTAAGAACGGCGGCATGGTGCGTCTGCACAACCTGAAGCAGGTTGAGCGTGCCGATGGCAACCTGGTTGCCGTATCGCGTTCCGGCGAGCTGGCCATTGCCGACGAATTCGGTCGTGAGCGTGAGCGCTACAAACTGCCTTACGGTGCGGTGATTTCGGTCAAGGAAGGTGACAAGGTCGAAGCTGGCGCCATCGTCGCCAAGTGGGATCCGCACACCCACCCGATCGTTACCGAGCTGAAAGGTACCGTGACCTTTGTGGGCATGGAAGAAGGCATCACCATCAAGCGTCAGACCGACGAATTGACTGGTTTGACCAACATTGAAGTCCTGGACGTCAAGGATCGCCCTGCCGCTGGTAAGGAAATCCGTCCGGCGATCAAGATGGTCGACGCCTCTGGCAAGGACCTGTACCTGCCGGGTACCGACGTACCTGCCCAGTACTTCCTGCCGGCCAACGCCCTCGTCGGCGTAGCTGACGGTGCCCAGATCGGCGTTGGTGACGTTATCGCGCGTATCCCGCAAGAAACGTCGAAGACCCGTGATATCACCGGTGGTCTGCCGCGCGTTGCCGACCTGTTCGAAGCGCGCCGTCCGAAAGAAGCCTCGATTCTGGCTGAAGTCAGCGGCACCATCGCATTCGGCAAGGAGACCAAGGGCAAGCGCCGTCTGGTCATCACCCCGACCGACGGTAGCGATCCGTACGAAGAGCTGATTCCGAAGTGGCGCCACCTGAACGTCTTTGAAGGCGAACAGGTAAACCGCGGCGAAGTTATCTCTGACGGCCCGAGCGATCCGCACGACATCCTGCGTCTGCTGGGTGTGAGCGCGCTGGCGAAGTACATCGTCAACGAGATTCAGGACGTTTACCGTCTGCAAGGCGTTAAGATCAACGACAAGCACATCGAGACCATCCTGCGTCAGATGCTGCGCAAGGTCGAGATCTCCGAGTCGGGCGATTCCAGCTTCATCAAGGGCGACCAGATGGAACTGACCCAGGTACTGGTAGAGAACGAGCGTCTCGCCGCCGAGGACAAGTTCGTCTCCAAGTTCACCCGCGTGCTGCTGGGTATCACCAAGGCGTCGCTGTCGACCGAGTCGTTCATCTCCGCGGCTTCCTTCCAGGAAACCACCCGCGTACTGACCGAAGCGGCGGTAACCGGCAAGCGCGACTACCTGCGCGGCCTGAAAGAGAACGTGGTCGTGGGTCGTCTGATCCCGGCCGGTACTGGTCTGGCCTACCACAGCGAGCGCAAGCGTCGCCGTGATGCCGACAAGCCGCTGCGTGTGAGCGCCAGTGAGGTAGAAGCCGCACTGACCGAAGCGCTGAACTCCAGCGGTAACTAAGTACAGGGCAGGGCCCCGGCAAGCCTCGCAAGGGCATCGGTGACAACAATTGTTGCCGATGACCGGGCGGGGAGGGCCGGGGCCTCGTCTTGACTGGGTGCAAGATCCTCTTTAGACTTTTGTACCCTTAAATTTGGTGAGGCTCCGTCTCGCCAATTTTTGGCTTTCTTGCAAGACAATAGCGTCGCAAGACAATCAGTGGAGCTAGTAGATGGCAACTATCAACCAGCTGGTACGTCAGCCGCGTAAGCGTACCGTCGAGAAATCCGACGTACCTGCGCTGCAGAACTGCCCGCAGCGTCGTGGCGTGTGCACCCGCGTGTACACCACCACGCCGAAAAAACCTAACTCGGCACTGCGTAAAGTATGCCGTGTGCGTCTGACCAACGGTTTCGAGGTTTCCTCGTACATCGGTGGTGAAGGCCACAACCTGCAAGAGCACAGCGTCGTCCTGATCCGTGGCGGCCGTGTAAAAGACTTGCCAGGTGTTCGTTACCACACCGTTCGCGGCTCTCTGGATACTTCGGGCGTTAAAGGCCGTAACCAGGGTCGTTCGAAGTACGGTACCAAGCGTCCGAAGTAATCGGTCGTTTGCAGACATCCATTTATTTGAGTCGATAAGAGTAAGGTCGGGCAGGGGTCGAAAGACCTGGTCCCGGGCTAACCTGAAGACCGTTTGAGGGCTTATCATGCCAAGACGTCGTGTAGCAGCAAAACGTGAGATCCTGGACGATCCGAAGTACGGATCCCAGATCCTCGCCAAGTTCATGAACCACGTGATGGAAAGCGGCAAGAAGGCCGTAGCCGAGCGCATCGTTTACGGTGCTCTGGATACCGTCAAAGCACGCAAGAACAGCGACCCCCTGGAAATCTTCGAGAAAGCTCTCGACGCCATCGCTCCGCTGGTCGAAGTTAAGTCCCGCCGTGTCGGCGGTGCCACTTACCAGGTTCCGGTTGAAGTTCGTCCATCCCGTCGTAACGCTCTGGCAATGCGCTGGCTCGTAGACTACGCCCGCAAGCGCGGCGAGAAGTCGATGGCTCTGCGCCTGGCTGGCGAGCTGCTGGATGCTGCTGAAGGCAAGGGTGCTGCAGTCAAGAAGCGTGAAGACGTGCACCGTATGGCCGAGGCCAACAAAGCGTTCTCGCACTACCGCTTCTAATTCAAGCATCAATCATTTTGCGAGGGCTTTATGGCTCGTACTACAGCAATTAACCGCTACCGTAACATCGGTATCTGCGCCCACGTTGACGCGGGCAAGACTACCACTACCGAGCGGATCCTGTTCTACACAGGTCTGAGCCACAAGATGGGCGAGGTGCATGACGGCGCCGCGACCACCGACTGGATGGTGCAGGAGCAGGAGCGCGGTATCACCATTACCTCCGCTGCCGTTACCACCTTCTGGAAAGGTTCCCGTGGTCAGTACGACAACTACCGCGTAAACGTCATCGATACCCCCGGCCACGTTGACTTCACCATTGAAGTAGAGCGTTCGCTGCGTGTACTCGACGGCGCGGTCGTTGTGTTCTGCGGTACCTCCGGCGTTGAGCCGCAGTCCGAAACCGTATGGCGTCAGGCCAACAAGTACGGCGTTCCACGTGTTGTCTACGTGAACAAGATGGACCGTGCTGGTGCCAACTTCCTGCGCGTTGTCGGCCAGATCAAGAACCGCCTGGGTCACACCCCGGTTCCGGTCCAGCTGGCTATCGGTGCAGAAGACGACTTCCAGGGTCAGGTTGACCTGATCAAGATGAAAGCCATCTACTGGAACGAAGACGACAAAGGCACTACCTACCGCGAAGAAGAAATTCCAGCGGATATGGTCGACCTGGCTAACGAATGGCGCAACAACATGGTTGAAGCCGCCGCCGAAGCCAGCGAAGAGCTGATGAACAAGTACCTTGAAGAAGGTGAGCTGACCGTCGAAGAAATCAAGGCAGGTCTGCGTGCGCGCACCCTGGCCAGCGAGATCGTTCCGGCTGTCTGCGGTTCGTCGTTCAAGAACAAGGGGGTTCCCCTGGTTCTCGACGCCGTTATCGACTTCCTGCCTGCTCCGACCGAAATTCCTGCGATCAAGGGTATCCACCCTGATCTGGCCGAAGTGCCGAAGGATGAGATCACCGAAGAGCAGCAGGACGAGCGTCACGCCGACGACAACGAGCCGTTCTCGGCTCTGGCGTTCAAGATCGCTACCGACCCGTTCGTAGGTACCCTGACCTTCGTTCGCGTCTACTCGGGCGTTCTGAGCTCCGGTGACTCGGTCATCAACTCGGTCAAAGGCAAGAAAGAGCGCGTTGGTCGTATGGTGCAGATGCACGCCAACCAGCGTGAAGAGATCAAGGAAGTGCGCGCTGGCGACATCGCGGCCCTGATCGGCATGAAGGACGTTACCACTGGTGAAACCCTGTGCGACGCCGACAAGCCAATCATCCTTGAGCGCATGGACTTCCCGGAGCCAGTGATTTCGCTGTCTGTCGAGCCGAAGACCAAGCAGGACCAGGAAAAGATGGGTATCGCTCTGGGCAAGCTGGCTCAGGAAGACCCGTCGTTCCGCGTCAAGACCGACGAAGAGACTGGTCAGACCATCATCTCCGGTATGGGTGAGCTGCACCTGGACATCATCGTTGACCGCATGAAGCGTGAATTCAACGTTGAGGCCAACATCGGCAAGCCGCAGGTTTCGTACCGCGAGAAGATCACCAAGTCCGGTGTGGAGATCGAAGGCAAGTTCGTTCGCCAGTCGGGTGGTCGTGGTCAGTTCGGTCACTGCTGGATTCGCTTCTCGCAGCCGGATGAAGACGATAAGGGCAATATCACTGAGGGCCTGGTCTTCACCAACGAAGTCGTTGGTGGTGTGGTTCCGAAGGAATACATCCCTGCGATCCAGAAGGGTATCGAAGAGCAGATGAAGAACGGCGTTGTTGCCGGCTATCCGCTGATCGGCCTGAAGGCTACCGTGTTCGACGGTTCGTACCACGACGTCGACTCCAACGAAATGGCGTTCAAGATCGCTGCTTCGATGGCAACCAAGCAACTGGCCCAGAAGGGTGGTGGCGTGGTCCTCGAGCCGATCATGAAGGTCGAAGTTGTAACCCCGGAAGACTACCTGGGTGACGTGATGGGTGACCTGAACCGTCGTCGTGGTCTGGTCCAGGGTATGGATGAATCGGTCTCTGGCCGTGTCGTCCGCGCTGAAGTTCCGCTCGGAGAGATGTTCGGTTACGCAACCGACGTTCGTTCCATGTCTCAGGGTCGCGCAAGCTACTCCATGGAATTCTCCAAATACGCCGAAGCTCCGTCGAACATCGTCGAAGCACTCGTTAAAAAACAAGGCTAATCCCCTTTAGGCAAGAGGTTCACTGTCGTGGCTAAAGAAAAATTTGATCGTTCCCTTCCCCACGTTAACGTCGGCACCATCGGCCACGTTGACCACGGTAAGACCACTCTGACCGCAGCTCTGACTCGCGTCTGCTCCGAAGTTTTCGGTTCGGCAGTCGTTGAGTTCGACAAGATCGACTCGGCTCCGGAAGAAAAAGCGCGCGGTATCACCATCAACACCGCTCACGTCGAGTACAACTCGAACATTCGTCACTACGCTCACGTTGACTGCCCAGGTCACGCTGACTACGTGAAGAACATGATCACCGGTGCTGCCCAGATGGACGGCGCGATCCTGGTTTGCTCGGCCGCCGATGGTCCGATGCCACAAACCCGTGAGCACATCCTGCTGTCCCGTCAGGTAGGCGTTCCTTACATCGTGGTCTTCCTGAACAAGGCTGACCTGGTAGATGACGCCGAGCTGCTGGAACTGGTCGAGATGGAAGTTCGCGACCTGCTGTCCACCTACGACTTCCCAGGCGACGATACCCCGATCATCATCGGTTCGGCTCGTATGGCCCTGGAAGGCAAAGACGACAACGAAATGGGTACTACCGCTGTCAAGAAGCTGGTAGAAACTCTGGATGCCTACATCCCTGAGCCAGTTCGTGCCGTTGACCAGCCGTTCCTGATGCCGATCGAAGACGTATTCTCGATCTCGGGTCGTGGTACCGTTGTTACCGGTCGTATCGAGCGTGGTATCGTCCGCGTTCAGGATCCGCTGGAAATCGTTGGTCTGCGTGACACTTCGACCACCACCTGCACCGGTGTTGAAATGTTCCGCAAGCTGCTGGACGAAGGTCGTGCTGGCGAGAACTGCGGCGTTCTGCTGCGTGGTACCAAGCGTGACGACGTTGAGCGTGGCCAGGTTCTGGTCAAGCCAGGTTCGGTCAAGCCGCACACCAAGTTCACCGCAGAAGTCTACGTTCTGTCGAAGGAAGAAGGCGGTCGTCACACTCCGTTCTTCAAAGGCTACCGTCCTCAGTTCTACTTCCGTACCACTGACGTGACCGGTAACTGCGAACTGCCGGAAGGCGTTGAAATGGTAATGCCAGGTGACAACATTCAGATGACTGTTACCCTGATCAAGACCATCGCAATGGAAGACGGTCTGCGCTTCGCTATCCGTGAAGGCGGTCGTACCGTCGGCGCCGGTGTCGTAGCAAAAATTATTGAATAAGTAGTTGATTTACTTGATCAGGCCGGTATAATGGCCGGCCTGATACAGCGTTACAGGTCAGTAGCTCAATTGGCAGAGCGACGGTCTCCAAAACCGTAGGTTGGGGGTTCGATTCCCTCCTGACCTGCCATTTCACCTCGGTGTGATGGCTTTCTTCTCACAGGATCCTCCTCGATGACTCCCAAAACTGAAGCCCAAGAATCGCGTTTTGATCTGTTCAAGTGGCTGGCTGTAGTGGCTTTGGTGGTTGTCGGTGTAGTGGGTAACCAATATTACTCCGCCTCCCCGATCCTGTATCGCGTCCTCGCACTTCTCGTCCTGGCTGCTGTCGCGGGCTTTGTAGCTCTGCAGACTGCGAAGGGCAAGTCGTTCTTTGCGTTGGCGAAGGAAGCTCGTACCGAGATTCGTAAAGTCGTGTGGCCGACCCGCCAGGAAACCACCCAGACCACGTTGATTGTCGTGGCTGTCGTGCTGGTTATGGCACTGCTGCTGTGGGGTCTTGATTCCCTGCTCGGCTGGGCGGTCTCCTTGATCGTTGGCTAAAGGTGTCCCGTGGCTAAGCGTTGGTATGTTGTGCATGCTTACTCGGGTTACGAGAAGCATGTAATGCGCTCCCTGATCGAGCGCGTCAAGCTGGCTGGCATGGAAGACGGTTTCGGCGAGATCCTGGTCCCGACCGAAGAAGTCGTCGAAATGCGCAACGGCCAGAAGCGCAAGAGTGAGCGTAAATTCTTCCCTGGCTATGTACTTGTCCAGATGGAGATGAACGAAGGGACTTGGCACTTGGTCAAGGATACCCCTCGCGTGATGGGCTTTATTGGTGGTACCGCAGACAAGCCTGCGCCGATTACCGATAAAGAAGCAGAGGCTATCCTGCGTCGCGTTGCCGACGGTAGCGACAAGCCGAAGCCGAAGACGCTGTTCGAGCCGGGTGAAGTGGTTCGAGTCATTGACGGTCCGTTCGCAGACTTCAATGGTAGTGTCGAAGAGGTTAACTACGAAAAGAGTCGCCTGCAGGTAGCGGTGCTCATTTTCGGTCGCTCTACTCCGGTGGAGCTCGAGTTCAGCCAGGTCGAAAAGGTCTAGGCGGACGAAGCATCCCATACCCCGCAGCCCTGTGTGCTGCGGGGTTTTGTCGTCACTGGGATAAAACGCAAGTCATCCGGGGAGCCAACAGGCGTTCGTACCCGATTTTGGAGTAGCTCATGGCTAAGAAGATTCAGGCTTACATCAAGCTGCAAGTTAAGGCCGGCCAGGCCAACCCAAGCCCACCCGTTGGTCCAGCACTGGGTCAACACGGTGTGAACATCATGGAATTCTGCAAGGCCTTCAACGCCCGTACCCAGGGTCAAGAAGCCGGCCTGCCGACTCCTGTGATCATCACTGTCTACAGCGACCGTAGCTTCACCTTCGAGACCAAGAGCACCCCTGCCTCGGTTCTGCTGAAGAAAGCTGCTGGCCTGACCAGTGGTTCGGCTCGCCCGAACACCGTTAAAGTCGGTACCGTTACCCGTGCTCAGCTGGAAGATATCGCGAAAGCCAAACAGGCTGACCTGACTGCCGCTGACCTGGACGCTGCTGTACGCACCATCGCTGGCTCTGCCCGCAGCATGGGCCTGAACGTGGAGGGTGTGTAATGGCTAAGCTGACCAAACGCCAAAAGGCAATCGCCGAGAAAATCGAAGCAGGCAAGGCCTACAACTTCGAAGAAGCGGCCACTCTGCTGGCTTCGCTGCCTGCTGCCAAGTTCGTAGAGTCCTACGACATCGCCGTTAACCTCGGTGTTGACCCGCGTAAATCCGACCAGGTCGTACGTAGCGCTACTGTGCTGCCGCACGGCACTGGCAAGACTGTTCGCGTTGCTGTCTTCACCCAGGGTCCAGCTGCTGAAGCCGCTCTGGCTGCCGGCGCTGACCGCGTAGGTATGGACGATCTGGCTGCCGAAATGAAAGGCGGCGACCTGAACTATGACGTCGTTATCGCATCGCCTGATGCCATGCGCGTTGTAGGTCAGCTGGGTCAGGTTCTGGGTCCTCGCGGCCTGATGCCTAACCCGAAAGTTGGTACCGTGACCCCAGACGTAGCCGGCGCCGTCAAGAACGCCAAGGCTGGTCAGGTTCGCTACCGTACCGACAAGAACGGTATCATCCACACCTCCGTTGGCAAGGTCGGTTTCGAAGCCGGCAAGCTGAAGGAAAACGTTGAAGCCCTGATCGCTGATCTGAAGCGTATCAAGCCAGCTTCCTCGAAAGGTATCTACGTCAAGCGCGTTACCCTGAGCACCACCATGGGCCCAGGTCTGGTCATCGATCAGAGCTCGCTGAACGTGTAAGAACATGGTGGCGCGACCTGTCGCGCCACCAGCAAAAATTGGGGTCCCTGCCTGGCGGGGGCTATCCAAGACCGTAGGCGGCGCAAGCCTTAAAACACCAGCCCACGCAGATGGTGCTCCCGATTCGTTACCGAATCAGACACCAAAACGACATCCGGCTTCGGCCAGATGAAACGGTAAAAACCAGGAGTAAACCCGTGGCAATTAAACTCGAAGACAAGAAGGCCATCGTCGCTGAAGTCAACGAGGCTGCCAAAGTCGCTCTGTCCGCTGTCGTGGCTGATGCCCGTGGTGTGACTGTAGGCGCAATGACCGGACTCCGTAAAGAGGCCCGCGAAGCTGGCGTTTACGTACGTGTCGTACGTAACACCCTGCTGAAGCGCGCTGTTGAAGGCACCGAATTCTCGATCCTCAACGACGCGTTCAAAGGCCCGACCCTGATTGCTTTCTCCAACGAACACCCGGGCGCTGCTGCTCGTCTGTTCAAAGAGTTCGCCAAGGGTCAGGACAAGTTCGAGATCAAGGCAGCTGCGTTTGACGGCAAGTTCCTTGCCGCTAACCAGATCGACGTGCTGGCGACCCTGCCAACTCGCGACGAGGCTATCGCACAGCTGATGAGCGTAATCCAAGGTGCAACCAGCAAGCTGGCTCGTACCCTGGCAGCTCTGCGCGACCAGAAAGAAGCTGCTGCTGCCTAAGGCACCCGCAACTCTTTCAAAATCATACGTTTAATTTGATGGCTGCGTAGGCTGTCACCCCAATACAGGATTTAAGTCATGTCTCTGACTAACGAGCAAATCATCGAAGCGATCGGCCAGAAAACTGTTCTGGAAATTGTTGAACTGATCAAAGCGATGGAAGAAACCTTCGGTGTTACCGCTGCTGCCGCTGTTGCCGCTGGCCCAGCTGCTGGTGCTGCTGCCGCTGTTGAAGAACAGACCGAATTCAACGTCGTTCTGACCGAAGCTGGCGACAAGAAAGTAAACGTGATCAAGGCCGTTCGTGAACTGACCGGTCTGGGCCTGAAAGAAGCCAAAGAGAAAGTCGACGGCGCTCCTCAGGTTATCGCTGAAGGCGTTTCGAAAGAAGCCGCTGAAGACGCGAAGAAGAAGCTGGAAGAAGCTGGCGCTAAAGTCGAGCTGAAGTAATCTCGACTTTGCGACTCCAGTCCGAGCGTTGAGCGAAGGGCTGATGGCTGGTGGCTTATGCCACCGGCCTTTTTCCGTTATTGGTGGCCGGTCAGGCCGGCCCCGATAACAAGCTGCAAGACACCCATGTGGGTGGCGCAAACCAAGGGGTTTGCACGATTTTCTGGCTGCTCCCGCCGGGAGAAGCCAAACAAGCAGGTGACCAAGCTGGGGAACGCTGATGGCTTACTCATACACTGAGAAAAAACGTATCCGCAAGGACTTTAGCAAGTTGCCGGACGTCATGGATGTGCCTTACCTCCTGGCCATCCAGCTGGATTCGTATCGCGAATTCCTGCAAGCGGGAGCATCCAAGGATCAGTTCCGCGACGTCGGCCTGCACGCGGCCTTCAAATCGGTATTCCCGATCATCAGCTACTCCGGCAATGCTGCCCTGGAGTACGTAGGCTATCGCCTGGGCGAACCCGCCTTCGATGTGAAGGAATGTGTCCTGCGTGGCGTGACCTTCGCGGTCCCACTGCGGGTCAAGGTGCGCCTGATCATCTTCGACAAGGAATCGTCGAACAAAGCGATCAAGGACATCAAAGAGCAAGAAGTCTACATGGGTGAAATCCCCCTGATGACTGAGAACGGTACCTTCGTTATCAACGGTACCGAGCGTGTGATCGTTTCCCAGCTGCACCGTTCGCCTGGTGTGTTCTTCGACCACGACCGTGGCAAGACTCACAGCTCCGGCAAGCTGCTGTACTCCGCTCGCATCATCCCTTACCGCGGCTCCTGGCTGGACTTCGAGTTCGACCCGAAGGACTGCGTGTTCGTACGTATCGACCGTCGTCGCAAACTGCCGGCCTCGGTGCTGCTGCGTGCCCTGGGTTACAGCACTGAAGAAGTGCTGAACACCTTCTACACCACCAACGTGTTCCACATTTCCGGCGAGAAACTCAGCCTGGAACTGGTACCACAGCGTTTGCGTGGTGAGGTTGCAGTCATGGATATCCATGACGAAACCGGCAAAGTCATCGTCGAGCAGGGCCGTCGTATTACCGCGCGCCACATCAACCAGCTCGAGAAGGCCGGCGTCAAGCAGCTGGACGTTCCTATGGAATACGTCCTGGGCCGCACTACCGCCAAGGCCATCGTGCATCCGGCTACCGGCGAGATCCTGGCCGAATGCAACACCGAGATGACTACCGAACTGCTGATCAAGGTCGCCAAGGCGCAGGTTGTCCGTATCGAGACCCTGTACACCAACGACATCGATTGCGGTCCGTTCATCTCCGATACCCTGAAGATCGACACCACCAGCAACCAGCTGGAAGCCCTGGTCGAGATCTACCGCATGATGCGTCCTGGCGAACCGCCAACCAAGGATGCTGCCGAGACCCTGTTCAACAACCTGTTCTTCAGTGCCGAGCGTTACGACCTGTCCGCGGTTGGCCGCATGAAGTTCAACCGTCGTATCGGGCGTACCGAGATCGAAGGTTCGGGCGTGCTGAGCAAGGAAGATATCGTCGAGGTTCTGAAGACCCTGGTCGACATCCGTAACGGCAAAGGCATCGTCGACGACATCGACCACCTGGGTAATCGTCGCGTACGTTGCGTCGGCGAGATGGCCGAGAACCAGTTCCGCGTTGGCCTGGTGCGTGTCGAGCGCGCGGTCAAGGAACGCCTGTCGATGGCGGAAAGCGAAGGCCTGATGCCGCAAGACCTGATCAACGCCAAGCCGGTTGCGGCGGCGGTGAAAGAGTTCTTCGGTTCCAGCCAGCTGTCCCAATTCATGGACCAGAACAACCCACTCTCCGAGATCACCCACAAGCGCCGCGTCTCCGCACTCGGCCCAGGTGGTCTGACCCGTGAGCGTGCCGGCTTCGAAGTCCGTGACGTACACCCGACCCACTACGGCCGTGTGTGCCCGATCGAGACCCCTGAAGGTCCGAACATCGGTCTGATCAACTCCCTGGCTGCCTATGCCCGCACCAACCAGTATGGCTTCCTGGAAAGCCCGTACCGCGTGGTGAAGGAAGGCGTGGTCAGCGACGAAATCGTGTTCCTGTCGGCCATTGAAGAAGCGGATCACGTCATCGCCCAGGCTTCGGCCGCGATGAACGAGAAGAAGCAGCTGATCGATGAGCTGGTAGCTGTTCGTCACCTGAACGAATTCACCGTCAAGGCGCCGGAAGACGTCACCCTGATGGACGTTTCGCCGAAGCAGGTTGTTTCCGTTGCTGCGTCGCTGATTCCGTTCCTCGAGCACGACGACGCCAACCGTGCATTGATGGGTTCGAACATGCAGCGTCAGGCTGTACCGACCCTGCGCGCCGACAAGCCGCTGGTAGGTACCGGCATGGAGCGCAACGTTGCCCGTGACTCCGGTGTCTGCGTGGTTGCTCGCCGCGGTGGCGTGATCGACTCGGTCGACGCCAGCCGTATCGTTGTTCGCGTTGCAGACGACGAAGTTGAAACCGGCGAAGCAGGTGTGGATATCTACAACCTGACCAAGTACACCCGTTCGAACCAGAACACCTGCATCAACCAGCGTCCGCTGGTGAGCAAGGGTGACAAGGTTCAGCGTGGCGACATCATGGCCGACGGCCCGTCCACCGACATGGGTGAGCTGGCACTGGGTCAGAACATGCGCATCGCGTTCATGGCGTGGAACGGCTTCAACTTCGAAGACTCCATCTGCCTGTCCGAGCGTGTGGTCCAGGAAGATCGCTTCACCACCATCCACATCCAGGAACTGACCTGTGTGGCGCGTGACACCAAGCTTGGCCCAGAGGAAATCACTGCGGACATCCCGAACGTGGGTGAAGCCGCACTGAACAAGCTGGACGAAGCCGGTATCGTCTACGTGGGTGCCGAAGTCGGCGCTGGCGACATCCTGGTCGGCAAGGTAACGCCAAAAGGCGAAACCCAGCTGACTCCGGAAGAAAAACTGCTGCGCGCGATCTTCGGTGAGAAGGCCAGCGACGTTAAGGACACCTCCCTGCGCGTGCCAACCGGCACCAAGGGTACCGTCATCGACGTACAGGTCTTCACCCGTGATGGCGTCGAGCGCGACAGCCGCGCCCTGGCCATCGAGAAGATGCAGCTGGACGAGATCCGCAAGGACCTCAACGAAGAGTTCCGCATCGTCGAAGGTGCAACCTTCGAGCGTCTGCGTTCTGCCCTGAACGGCCAGGTGGTCGACGGTGGCGCGGGCCTGAAGAAAGGCACTGTGATCACTGACGAAGTACTGGACGGTCTGGAGCACGGCCAGTGGTTCAAACTGCGCATGGCCGAAGATGCACTGAACGAGCAGCTGGAAAAGGCTCAGCAGTACATCGTCGATCGTCGCCGTCTGCTGGACGACAAGTTCGAGGACAAGAAGCGCAAGCTGCAGCAGGGTGATGACCTGGCACCGGGCGTACTGAAGATCGTCAAGGTTTACCTGGCAATCCGCCGTCGCATCCAGCCGGGTGACAAGATGGCCGGTCGTCACGGTAACAAGGGTGTCGTCTCGGTAATCATGCCGGTCGAAGACATGCCGCACGACGCCAACGGTACTCCGGTCGATGTCGTACTGAACCCGCTGGGTGTACCTTCGCGTATGAACGTCGGTCAGATCCTCGAAACTCACCTGGGCCTGGCGGCCAAGGGTCTGGGCGAGAAGATCGACCGCATGATCGAAGAGCAGCGCAAGGCCGCTGAACTGCGCGTGTTCCTGACCGAGGTCTACAACGAGATCGGCGGTCGTCAGGAAAACCTCGACGAGTTCACCGACGAAGAGATCCTGGCCCTTGCTCACAACCTGAAGAAGGGTGTGCCAATGGCTACCCCGGTCTTCGACGGTGCCAAGGAGCGCGAGATCAAGGCCATGCTGAAGCTGGCCGACCTGCCAGAGAGCGGCCAGATGGTGCTGTTCGATGGCCGTACCGGCAACAAGTTCGAGCGTCCTGTGACCGTTGGTTACATGTACATGCTCAAGCTGAACCACTTGGTGGACGACAAGATGCACGCGCGTTCCACTGGTTCCTACAGCCTGGTTACCCAGCAGCCGCTGGGTGGTAAGGCGCAGTTCGGTGGTCAGCGTTTCGGGGAGATGGAAGTGTGGGCGCTGGAAGCATACGGCGCGGCATACACCCTGCAAGAAATGCTCACAGTGAAGTCGGACGACGTGAACGGCCGTACCAAGATGTACAAGAACATCGTGGATGGCGATCACCGTATGGAGCCGGGCATGCCCGAGTCCTTCA
>MTEU01004736.1_pt1 | contig 16445 bp, 35 predicted proteins | sample 1042701 | NCBI WGS metagenome assembly MTEU01 (sample SAMN06185813, study PRJNA358809) | soil metagenome | isolation source: naturally attenuated soil | place: India | collected 2015-05-23
GGATCGGGCAGCGCGTTGAACTTATCGGCATCAATTTCAAAATCTAAAGCCATTTGTTTATTCCTTATTACTAGGGTTATAAATAATTTCCGCTTTCGATTCAAATTCGTCAACGGAAATTGCAGGTAAACTCCGCAACTTTTTACGCAAATCAGCTTCTGTCATTTTGCCAGCGGCTAACAACGCTGCATCGCGTAAGCCTAGAATGTCCTTAATAAAGGCTTCCGGCTGTGTACGCGCCCAATCATACAAGTTCGGCGGACGTTTGTCATCCCTTTTACCGGTCAATTGCGTGATATGGCTGCGGCAGTTGTAATGCGCTGGCGGAATCGGACCTTGACCAATGCGGAAAATTTGACCGTTAAGGTTTCGGCAAATGTCCGTAGTGCGACTATCCATCACCGAATCCCATCGATAGCGATCATACACGCGGCTACCAATCAAATACCCGGCAGATTCGGATACTTGCTGCAAGATCGTATCGAACACCGATTTCGCTTGTGTGCCCACAAGGCGAAGAACGCCTTGAGGCGCGTTCGTCTGCCCGGGCTTGCTGTTGTCCCGGGTCAGGTCCTTTAGCGCTTCGGCGGGCGATTTCGCAGCTGCTACAGCCTTCTGTACGCTAGCGAGGATGGCCGACCGCGTAGCCGTTACGAATCCGCGAGCAAACGACAGTGCAGTAACACCAGTCGCAAGCATAATCACGTTTGAAATCTTAGACCAAACTTGGTCTTTATTTAGATCGGTTATGCGTTTCTTTTTAAGAATTAATACGGCGCGATTTCGATTTAAAATTTCATCAGATTCCGCAAGAAAAGAACCGTACAAACGCTGATTAAGTTGATAAGAACTATAAGCGAAAGTAGTAAGCGAAGCCGTAAATACCAACAGCCAAGCCGACATTTCATCGTCAATTTCCTTTTTAATTTGATTGATTAGCGCTTGTAATTCCGCTCGCGTCATTTCATTAAGTCGATCATATTCAACAGAACCTAAGATTTGCCGCATGCGAGCAGCAATCTTAGCAATGACGCCTTGAAACTTTTCGAGTTCGCTAGTCTTGACGCCTTCAACATACAGTTGTCGGCGCGCGATGATGTTAAATAGCGTTTCGGTATCGAATTCCATTAACTTTAGTCGTTAGATAAAATTAATGCGTTTCGGCTAATTTTAAAATTAGCCACCGAACCTTCAAGCCGTGTATTTCTACCTTGCTCGGAATAGTGATCGGATGTATAAGGTTTAGTTTGAAAATGCACGGAAATCCGCACATTCAGATTTCCGTATTTAAATCGAATCTTGATTAGATTCCAAATAAGTTTAGTGAGTTTCATTTTGTTCCTATTATTCAACAGCTGCGGTTTTAGCTAACTGTTCAGCTTGTTTTGCGATTCGATCTTGCATTTCTTGTTCGGCTACTTCGTCATCTTCGCTAGCAAGACCACCGCGCCGAAGTGCGTTGCGTGATTCTTTGTACGTCAATAAACCAGAATTGAAATCTTCACGAATCGCGCGTTGTTGTTCCGGGCTAAGTTGCAACATCGAATAATCTACAGATAACGTGTATTCGATATCGCTTCCGTTATCGCCGCTAAAGTCGCACATGGTCTTAAGAGCCCAAGTAATAACAGACGATACGTTACGTGCAGAGGAAGCCAAAACAGAACTATCGCTAGTTTCTTCAATAGATGCTTCCGTGGCGGTTCGTTGAACCTGTTTTTGTTCAACGAGTTTCGCACCAAGCGCAACCATCTGTCGCTCTTTCTGCTCCATAGCTTCTTTTAGCATGGATTGCTCTTTAGCTTGCAGAATTTCGGCGGTCGCTTCTTTGGGCAAAGGCAAACCGCCATGCGAACCCATGCGAATTTTACCGCCTAGAACGTTCTTCAACCAGTTTTCGTCTAAACCGCTAACCGTCAACGTTGCTTGTCCGCACATAAACACCGCTTCTTCATAGTCGGCGCTGTTTCGATAATGCGCAATAGCTAACGTGCAAAGATCATCAAAGTTCGGATTATCGGGCGCAGGGTCATTGTTTTGCGAACCGCAGAACATAAACGGAATATAATCCAGACGCGCACCGTTATTATTGGTAGGGTAGAATGTTTCCTTTAAACGAAAGTCTTTCAATCGCGGAATTTCATACCCATCCCAAGTGCTAGGTTGCGGTTCTTGCCAAACTTCTTGAACGTATAAACCTTCACCGTCCAATCGCAACACTCGGAATTGACATGCGGATTTAATTTCGAAGCCGTCATCTTGCATAGGCCAGCTTTCAGCAAGAACGACTAATCCTAGAACCGATTTTCCGCCACGTTGCACCATGCGCCAATTAATAACGTTCATTGGCGAATAGGTTGTAATATAGGGACGCGCTTCGCCCTTCTTTACCTGTTCCACACTCGCCCCGTTTGGCATCGGCGGATAATCAACAAGTACGCCACCACGCGAATAAGCAATCGTGTATTCAAGCAACTTCTTAGCTTCTTGATCCAGCGAAATACCCGTACCTGTAACATCGTCCCGAATCATCTTGAACAGGTCATTTTCAGGCACGTTTACTACAGGCGGACGTAGAAACACAGTGCCCACAAGACCGTTTAGTGTGCGGCGAGGTACGTTGTAATATACAGCGCGCGTAAGATAGTCTCTATATCGCTGTTCCGATTCCCGGTTACGTTCGGTACTCGGATACGGCAAATATTCTTTGCCTTTACGCTTAATGGCATCTTCACCAGATAAACAATCACGAATCTTACGATATTGCGGCAGCAACCGCGAAAGTTCTTCACGAATAAAAGCAACGTTAGGCATGTACTTTATCCAATAACAACCTGTAACTTCTTCGCTAAATGCGACTTGTTTTTAAGAATACGATACTTAGTATCGTCCCAAAAGTGATTTTCAACCTCTTTAGATACTTCGTCTGTTTTCACTTCGTCACGCGGCAAATGCGGGAATTTGCTAATAAATATCTTGCAGTGTTCCATGCAATACAGCGCTTTGCCTTCGCCGTCTAGGGCGGATTGTAGCATTTCCCGGGCCATTTCCATCCCTTGCGCGTTCGATCCGGGCGACTTATCAGATTCGGTCCAATGCACCCCTTCTAACTTCATACGATTTTCAATCGTATCTGTATCCGTATCATTCACGTTTCGAATTTGATTATCTGCCGGTCCAGGTTCTGGCATGCTATGAATCCATCCCGCTTCCAACAATGCTTTCTCACGAGCGATGATGCCTTGCGCTACAGCTTTGGGGCCTAACTTCAAACCTTTGTTTGTACCTAGCTTCGTCGTACCGTACCATTCATGAATGCGGATTAGCGAGCCCGGTTGTGGGCAGAAAACATATTCTTGACCGCCGAAAATAATCGTCGCTTCTGTGCCGTCAGCTTCAGCCCACCAGCCAACAGAGAACGGAGTACTAGAACCCCAATCGAAGCTGCGATCAATACGCCAAGACTTAGGAATAACAAAACGAGGCAAAATATGTACTCGGGAATTCCACAAATCGTCAAATGCTCCACCGAAAGTAACATCCCAGTCACCATACAACCAAGCGCGTCGTAAGTTTTCATCCGTGATACTTTCAAGTTCTGCGACATATTCGGGAGGTAAATACTTATTCTCACGATACGAACCGAATAGCGCAACCTGAGTTTTAACTACTACATCGTTAGCTTGTTTCTGCGGGTTAAATACTTCAACTTCGGTGCGTACAACACTACCCGGAGTAGCAGCATCAATAAACCGTTCTTTAACCCAACCGTGACCCGCGCCGCTTGGGTTAGTCGTACTAAATACTTCAAGCGGAATCGGCGGTAACGATTTGCCATCTTCCGTAAGATAGTTGCCGTTCTCATCCTTCGGTGTATCTCGTTCAGGATCAAACGACGAACGATTAACCGACATAAATTTATCGTATAGCACCGGACTAGGGTACTTTGTTAATTCGTTCCATCCAACAAACGGGTATTCATGACCGTGGAAACCTTCGTAATCTTCAGGTTTCTTAACGTGTCTAAATAACAGTTCCTCGCCAGTCGGCCAAATCCATTTATATTGCGATGGCGATTCTAAGAATTTAGCGCCATCATCAAACTTAGTAAACCATTTCTTAGATTCAGCAACTAGACCGGCAAGGTTATCAAACTCACGATCAAAAATAACACCGCGCCAGTATTTGCCGTAACCTATACCGACACGACTACGGAAGCGCATAAGCTGTGTCAACGTCTTACCCGGACCCCGCGCACCGTGGTACAGGATGTGATGGCACGGCGCAATCAACGCAAGCGTTTGCGATCCCGGTAAGGGTTCCCAAATTACATCAATTGTCGCTTCTGCCGATTCGGTAGGAATTAAAGGCTTAGTGGCGGGTTTTAGCAACATCTAATAAACTCTTTTGTTGCAGTTGGGACGCTCGTTCGAATTCGTCTAGTTCCATCGGAGCCGGAATGCGCATAACTTTGTTATTAACAAAATTATTTACTACCGTTGGTGTCTTTTGAATCCACCCCATCGCATTTGCCAGCTTGTCAAATGCCGCAGCTACTTCCTTTAAGGGTTCGTTAGGATTCTGCATTCGTTGCCATAAATGCAACACGGCATCATCCTTCGTCGGCAATTCAGATTGCTGAGGCTTAGATGCGCGATACGTTTCGACCATAGACACGAATTCGGGCCGTTTAGCCCATTCGTTGACCATTTCAAGCTGTAGACCTTGCTTTCCCGGCACGAGGCGCTGCGCATGCGCAAACGGATCGCCTCCACTCGCCACGGCTTCAGCGAAGGCGTCCATTAGGTCGAATTCATCTTCAAAATCCATAGAAAAAGGGCCAGTAAAATAACTGGCCCTAATATAACGTCATTCTCGACAGTTCGCAAGGTACGCGCGATTATGCTTCAAAATCTGTCGCTTCGTTTCCGCTGTCAGCAGCTTAGTCCGTTCTTCTTCTGTGATCGATATTAGCCTGAATGCTTGACAACTTCGATCAACATAAACGACTTTACTTTCTGACAAACTCGCGCAAGCCGTCAGTAACAGCGTCATCAGACATAGAATTAACCGAGTCTGAAGCATTATTAACCTCGCGTGTTTTTCGTTCGTTTTCTTCGCGCTCTTTATTGGAGCGTTCAATTGTATTCTGCATCTGCTTTAGTTGCTCTTTGTATTCAGTGTTCGCTTTGAACGAGAAGTACGCAAAGAAACCAGCGATTGCAGTCACAATCCAAGGAATAAATGGTGCGATTAGATCATAGATCATTGTTGTTTTAGTGCCATATAACGTAAACCAATTGCGGAATATACCGGATTACATTTAGGAAATGGTCTAGTTGGATCGCGTAATGCAATCAAACGATATCCGGTTTCCCATTTGATCCGGGTATAGATCATTTGTTATGTTTATGCACTACATACGCAGCTACAGCCAAACCTGCCAAGCCGACCAGCGTAGTACAAATAACTTTCAATGTCGCCAATTCGATAACGATAGTCATTGTCACACCTTTAAAGTTGCGCCTTGGCGCAGTTGAGAAAGCGTCAAACCTTGCGTATATTGGAAATGGGGTAGGTCTTTAAACGACTTCCAATCGCCTCCCCATTCGAGTCCTAGTCGCTTACCGATTGCGCCGATTCGTGCCCACAAGGGCGACTTGTCGTCCCAAATGGCTTGTCGCTTGTCATCCAACGGAACCACATCGAATGCCAAGCCAAAATTGTGCATTGAACTTCCGCCGCGAGCATTAGTAACAACCTTTCCGGCGCGGGTTCGACCTTGCGCATATAACCAGTCCTGATATTCAGAATCTCGCAGCGTTTGAGTAAAGATTATCTCAATACCTTCTAACGCACAAGCGGCTTTCAATTCTAATGCCAGTTTGGCAACGTGCGGATGTAAGTCGTTAATGTCGCGGCTATTAACCATCATTATTAGGCCACATCGGGCGAACGTCTTTCATAGTTCTTTTGTCCTATCTTCGGTTACACGAAACGCACTACTAACACCGCTAGTATGCGCCACATCAATCAAAACCTTGCCATCGGTGGCGAGTGCCGTAACTTCAAACTTGGCGGTTTCGCCATGATCTACGAATTGCCGAATGAATTGCTCAAAAGACATCGTTATTTATTTTGCAGTGAACGTTGTTTAATGATACCAGCAACTAAACTCAGAATCAAGCATCCGATGCCGAGCCATTTAACGAAGCTAGGATCAAACGCAGCTTTCATATCTGCCGGGACGAACATCCAAGCATTCATCAACAGTTGCGGAAATTGATCCGCCAGAACCGTTAGAGTCGTACCTAACGACACGAGCCATACAGACCAGCGCTTATGATACACTTGCCAAGTATCGATTAATTTCATTTCGGATAAAACCTTTGATTTCGTTGCAATTCAGCAACACTCGATTTCAAACCTGTTACTTCAGCTTGAACTTGCTTAATTGCAACGTCCTGAAGCGCGACAGTTTGGTTGACAATAACTTGGTTGGCATCGCGCGCTTTGATGTCGGATTGAACGTCTTTCAGCGTTGCAGATACCGTATCTAGTTTGGCAAATACACCACCTAGAGCGATTGCGATTGTTGCAGTACAAACCAGCAGCCACGGTAGCGGCAACTTGCTGTCGATTTTGGTAATGGATTCAGTCGTCATATGTAAGGGATTGTTGCCCACAGGCTCAGGCCGAGTCTAGCCGAGTATGGCGACGTTTACAAGCGTACATAGCAAAAATCCCCTAGGGTTGTGCCACACCCTAGGGGACTATGCAATCAGGATAAGAGTTAATCCTGAATAACGCTGCGGTTTATCCCATAGGTTCGCAAGACCTATATAACCAGCCATACGGAGTCGTATATGGCCCGGGATTGGGTGACGACGCAAGCAAACCTTAACGAGGGATTGCCATGCAAGACTATACGGGCTATTTTACATCGCCGCGCCGATGTGTCGCTTACATCGTCTGGAATGAAATCTAATACTGAATAAATCGCATTCCAGACCCCGGTTTTTGGTCGGAACCGGGAAACCGATACATACCCGCTCCCCTGAGCGGGCTTACCGCTTACTTGGTGCGAACGACGCGCACACCAGCTTCACCGTGCACCGGGTCCTTTTCGACCGAACGGGTTTCGAACAGGCGGATTTGCTCGGTAGCAGGGACGGTCTTACCCTTGCGGTTCACGCGGGTCTGACCTGCGATTTCTTGCGAATAACGCTTGTTGGCAGCAGCCACGCTCGACGCCACCGACTTCGCAGCATTGCCCTTTTCCGATGCCGAGTTCGGCACGAAAAACGATTGACCGACTTCCAGCAGATCAAACGGGTACTTCGTTGCGGCACCACGGCCACGCTTCACGGCAGGAATTTCAACAGTTTCAACAGCAAAAGTCATTTTCTTCGGTTCCTTACTTACTTGATTGGTTTGCGGTGCAGCTTGTTGTTCGTGCACCGTTGAAACAGATTCTACAGCAACGTTTTCGGTTTGTGCAACCCCTTTTTCGGAATTTTGTTCGGCTTGAACAAAAGCGATACCTGCCGGGGTTGCGCGGACCATAACTGCACCATCTGCACGAATGGTGGTCGGGTCTTGGTTGACTTCAATGAAGCCGTGGCCTTCGTTCAGCAACACGAATTCGCCAGAAGCGTACATAAAACCGCGTTCCGGGTCTTGCGTCGCTTCTACGACTTGAGCCAGCGTAATTTCAGGCTTGTTGCTTTCTTGCGACACCGTATCGGCTTTACGGGAACGGCGAGCGCGGGTAGCTTTTTCGGTACTCATTTTTGACATCCTTTTGGATTGGTTACGGGTAATACTGCAAGGACGGATTATACATCAACGAATTCTGATTGCAAGCGGTTTTCGTCAGTACATTGCGCTACACCGTATGCAAGAAACAACACCAGCAGGAACTTAATTACGTCTTTCACTTTGGTAAGCCTTAAGCCAATAGTCTAGCCCATGCGTCGTAATGATCGTGCCATTGGCCGCTATGCCGATGGCACCACGCGTACTTTCTTGCAGCCAATCAATACGATCACGTTCAGCACGCAACGACATCGCTTCCAACGCCTCAGTGATGCGCACAATGCAATGGTACAGATAAGGCGAGGCGAGTATCAGTCGCTTGTGGGCAGGTGAAATGTATCGCAAATCTGCAATGACTTCGCCGTACATCTTACCGTCCAAACAACTAACGATTCGATCACGCGACGTATTCTCGGAGTATCGAATCGCCATGATTTCGTCATGACGCAAATAATTTTCGGTCATTAGTACGCTTCCAAAATATCAGTTTCGAGCATATCAATATCTTTCGCTTTCATTCGCGTCAGAATCCAATTAGCGTTTTTGACCTTTCGCCCGTTCACATGCGTGATTTCAAAATCATCCACGCACGTTTCGTTGATACCAACTGAACGGTCAGGTTCTGCAATCCACGCCTTAACCGTGATCGGCAATCCACCAAGTACCGTTACATCGCATTGAATGACTGGCATTTGTTCACCTCATAAATGATAGGTGAATCATAGCCTAAACTTAGCATATCGTCAAGTGCCAATTCAGCAGCTTGTTGCGCATTGAATGCGTTAAATACTTTCCTGCCATACTGGCTAACGACTTCATAGTCGGCATGGCGCGAAAGAATCTCGTTCAGAACTTGTTGAGCGCGTTCTCGCGTGCCGCACATTACCATAAAACCGTCACAATGCCGACCACGCCAGTCAAAGATGGCGTACCAGTCTAGCACATCGTTTCGATGCTTAATGGTGTAAATAGGTGCCATACTTTCGTTTAACTTGCAAATATCGCCAATCAGGACACCAAACCAAAGCACTACCAATGTCGGTAATCCATACCTTAACATACAGCCATTTTGCACGCTTACGCATCTTACGCAGTTTCACACAATCACCTGTTTCTTTTGACAAATCGTACAGAAATGACGTTTGATCTTGGGATGTCGCGCCTTTTCGTCGGCGACGTTGCTATCTAAATACCGTTCGCCAGCTTCAATAAACAGCGGACATCCGCTGCAACGATGGCGCTTGCGCGCAGTACGCATGACGCCACCATGATAGCGAGTATAGTATTCGACGCGGTTCAAATCAGAATCCCTTTTTCAGTTGTGGAAACTTCTTTTCCATATCCGCAAGACGATCTTTAAGAATTCCGGTCATCGGGGTATTGGGATTCTTTGCAAGCCAATCAGAATACCTTTTGTGAAACTCGCAAGCATGCTCCCAATCCTTCTGATTCCAGTCGTCTTTAAAAGTTCGCACTTTGCTTACCTCCAAGATACTGTTCAATGTAGTACCGCGCCATCGCGTATGAATCGCATACTACAACAGCGTATCCGTTTTGTCTAGCAAATTCGATAAATTCTTTCTGTTCCTTGGATGTGTCATTGATTGCGCCCGGTCGCTTCATTTCGATATACAGACCTGCTAGCCATCCATCAAAGCATGGTCTGTTGCTGCTTTCATCCCATAGTGGGACGCCTGTATGCGGTGCCCACAGGGTGCTATCGAGCGCGGACAGCCGACGCGGCACCGGCAAGAACAGATCGCAGACGCCGGGCTTGACCCCTTCTGCCTTCAGGCGAGCGCCGACAATGGCCGCAGACCGGGCAGAATCGCCGCGTGCGCCGCCGTTCGGGATGTGGTGTAGCCAACGTAGCCCCGGGTACTGCTCGCGCGTCTGCGGCTTGCTAGCCCAACAGAAAAGCGCGACCTGTTGGGCGGATTCGTCTTTACCTTCAGCTATCTTTTCCGGCGACATATTCAGCTTCGTTCAGTTTGATACAATGCATGACTGCTTGACCTGCGTAATCGATAACTAGGCGCACATATTTACTAGGCTGCAATGACATCTGCCATATCGGCTTACGTGATACTCGCCAAACACCGTCGCGTTTGTAAATACGCGGTTTATCTTCTGTATAGATTTCGGTTGCATTGCTATACATAACGTTCTCAAGCGCCATATCAAACTCCGAAGAATCCTCGCGGTAATTGATTTCCGTATTCTACTTGCTTAGGCGCAATAAATCTAGTACGTGTTACAATTCGTTGTTTAGTTGCACTCTTATCGATGTACTGTTCGCGTTCCTTTGCACGTTGACGAACGCTCTTGCCGATATAGGGCTTTTCAACATCGACTCCGGGACCTAGTGCATAACAACGTTCCCAGTTGCGAACGCGAATCTTCCATTTAGCGATATGCACAAAGCCTGCATTGTGGGCAGCTTTAACGCACTTGTCGTATGTCGTTGTATGCGCATTCGACATTTCAGCCAGTTCGCCAATACTTACAGGTGTCTTTGCAAACTCGAAATCCTTAATGATCGTGCGCAACACATCGCGTCGTTGCCGTCGCATCGTACTACCGATATAAAAATCGACACCACGAATGCTATAGAACAGTATCGCGTTGCATTCTAACAACACTGCGATCGCTTCTTTGTGACGCAAATTAAGTCGCTTTGCCAGACCTCCAATGCTATGAGGTGCGTTAGCTAACATCAACTTCGCGTTTCGTATCGTGTCTTTGTCCATAGCCATACAATAGCAAAAGGGCTCGCATATCGCAAGCCCTTTTAACAATCAAATTTCAGTTTATTGTCCGAGTCCTACAACATCGTAACTAACAATTTTCGAATTTAGAATGTTCGCAATGCTTTCAGCTTTACCGTTACCGATGGCATCAAACTGTTCTTTCTTTTGCCATGCGTAACGTTGATCGTTATGAACTTCTAGAATCACAGACCCGCGATCTTCGCCAAACGTTGCCCGTACCCCGTATTTCACGTTCGATATCCTTTCAGAAACCCAGATACGTCACTATCCGGTACTTTAGAATGATGCATCCATCGACCGAAGAACAGAACGACGATGCTCTTATCGGGAAACTGATACGCCGGATGCGGTACAGCTTTGTCGCCCTTGCCTACCAACACCGTACCCAACTTCACCTTATGTCCGTTCGACTTGACAATCGCACGCAACGTATCAGCATAAACCAAAGCCATTTTGAACCCTTAGAGTTATGAAGCCCTAAGGATGCCTTACTTTTCCAGACCGCGCAAGCGGTGTTCCAGTTCTTTAATTCTCTGCTCTTGCTGGTCCACAATTTGCAGCAAATAAGCTACATCCTTAACCCATACGAACCAGCAAGACGCATGAGTTTTCGCAGCGACTCGCCGCATTCGCTTAAACACTTCGTTCATACTCTCTGCCCCATTTGAAGTCGAACCAGCTTTTCGCACACTTGCTGATTCGACAAATTGAACTTGCGCCCCAATCGATACACCAATTTCTTAGCGCGTTCATCATTACCCATAAGCGCTTTCATAACGATTCGCGCCATTTCTTGATAATCGGGTGTCATAGCTTACCAGTAAATACGAACTTAATACGTGCCCACAGGCTTGAACGTTTGTTCGGCCTGATGAGATACGACACGTATCGACCTTCAAGTTTGAAATGAATATCGAAATCTTCGAATTGTAGCGTAGGTTGACTATCCGAATCAAAATCCAGTACGCCGCCAGTATAGACCGTCATTGCATCAACAACCCTTCAACAGCATTCTTGATCGTGCGAGCATTCGCACGCATGCTGTTAATTTGCATCGCTTGGTCGGCTACGGTTTTCGCCGATGCGTTTGCATGTTCGGTAACAGACTGCAAAGATTCTCGCAAATCGCTAATCGTTTTAGCGTCAAGATCGCGTTCGGCTAGCAGTTCACCAACTTTAATATTGGCTGCGTCCAATTCCGCAATCTTCGAATCCAGTTCCGATTGCAGCTTTTGCAATTCGGCTTGTGCATCCTCGTATCGAACCCAATCGCCGATATCCGATGCTACCAATTCTTCTGTGCTATCAAATCCGTATCGTTGCATTATTTCGTTTCCTTTCCGTTGCGATGTTCTTGCTTCAATTTACCATAGTGTACGATCTTGTCAATATCATACTTGCCGTCGTCGTACCCTTTCTTGCGCTTCCCGAGATTCATTGCAGCACAGAAGCGCCATGCAGCTTTGATGATGTTTCCGATTGCGAAATCGGCTTTCAACGCCATCAAAACTGCATCACAATCGATAGTAACACGTTTACCGTCAATTGTCACTACTTCGATTTCGTAATAACTAGTCTTGCCGCCGGTATATTCTTCGGTGTTTACTCCGACACCTACACCAGTTATCGTTAGCTTGCTAGTGATGATACCATGATCGAGTTTCAAACCTTCCCGCAAACCGGGTTGCGTTTCACGATATTTGCGACCGTAAGCGATTGCGTCGTTTACATCGTTGCAAGCATGTAAAATATAGTCGTTGGGGAATTCTGTCCCCGTTGCCGCAGTAATTCCATACTGGTCCACGCGAGCAATTAATTCTTTTTCTTTATGCGAATAAAAACCGTAATCGTAACTCATTGTTTTTCTCAATTATCAAATAGAAACAGCAATAGCGTAGCACAAGCTACGCTAAAGCGCAATTATTTCAGAGAGGCTAGTAAAACTCTTGCTTTAAAAATTGCACCCTTCAAAGGTGGATATTCTCTTGCCGACTTGCTGTCGCTCGCCACCATCGCCAGATTCTCTAATGCATCACGCAACGCTTTCACCTGCTCTTTCGCTACTGCAAGTTCTAATGCTTCGTTAGTGGTTTGCGGTGCGGCTTGAGCGATGATATCGCGCAGTATCTGCGGCGTCTTGGTGTAACCTAACGCTTCGTAATCTGAGATTACAGCTTCGATTGTCTTGCGCTGCTTGACTGTCAATCCCTGCGCTCTGGTATCGGCTTGCTTTTCGCGCATCATGGATTCATCGAAAGCAATGCTGCGGAAGCCACCATTACCACCCGCACTCGGTGCGGCTTGCTCGGCTTTGACGCGCCGGACACGCTCGGCAATTGCGGCTTCTCGCCACGTCGCAAAACCTTCCGGCCCTTTATGCTCGGCCACGATCCGGCGAATGAAGGCGGCTGCTACTGTGCAATCGTCAAAGTCAGGATCAGCCGACATGAGGCGCTCGATAATCCGGTCGGCCTCGGCGTTTCCGGTATCGGCGACCGGTTCCTGCCCCGTCCCTGCGGCGGGCGCGGCGAGTAGGGCTGCACGTTGCATTGCATCCCATAGATCAGACCAGCGAAACTGCGCTGGCAGCGGATGGGCGTATTTGAATTGCGCCATATACGCTTCGCCAGCGTCGCCAATAGCCTTTGTATATTCCACCCCGCGCGCTTCCTCGGCGGGCTGCTCGGCCCGCTGCGCGCTCGGCTGACCAGGGTTGCTTACCGTCACGCATTCACCGCCTACAGTACAGCGCCAGCCTCCCGGAATGGTGGAATCCTTAACGCACGATTGGCACATGCCGTCCGGGTTTCGCCCGCTCGGTGTAGCGCTGTGTTTCAAGCTGCCAATGAAAACCATACTTGACGCCTTAGTAAATTCAGGATTCTCTTCCCATGCACCTACAAACACTTTCGGCAATTCGTCGCCATATGTATATTCTTTTGGCATACCGCTACGATGGTATTGCTTCCAACGCCAACGAAAATGCTTCTTATCTTCTGGCCATTCATTAGACATCTTCTTTTCCTTTCGCAACAATAACGCCAATCTTCGCTTGAATTTCGTAAATCTCGCGTTGAATCTTTTCCAATTCAGGCGAGTTACGATCAAGCACGGTTTCAGCAACGTACTGTTGGTGTCGCTTTAGCGTCATCATATCACGAAGATGCGCTAATGAATAGCTACGGATTGCGGGCATGATGGTTTATCCGATAGTTGCGGTTGCGGAACAACGCAAGAATTCATCCGGCGTCAGCGGACGAAGTTCCATTGCGTCGGAAACATGAAACGAAGTCGCATAGACATAGCCACGCACGTATAGGTAACTGCTATAGCCAACCCAAGGCGTAGCATTACCGTTCGTAACATCGACTACACGCCAAAAGAAGCCGCTTTCAGTATCGCTAACCTCGATTCTAACCTCGTGGCTGTCGAAGCTAATCGTTCGAGTAATTTCAGGGTCTTTGCGGGCCATGATAATACCCCCTTTTTTTCAATAAGTAGGATTATGCTTCAACTTTAGGCGTAATGGTATAGCCTTCGCGCAATAGTGCTTTGATTACTTTGTAGGTGTCTTGATAATGCAATGCTGTTCGGCGAATAATTTCATTCGCCAACGTACTTGCAGCATCGTGAATCTCTGCATCTGGCAACGCATCAAATTCCACACCATCATCGGTGCGATACTTTGTGATGGCTTTAATACCCATTTCAATTTTCCTTTACGATTTCACCGTCTTTATTGTAGGCGATTCGCTTACGCTTTGCAACTAGCAACCAGCTTTTATCGCCAAAATGATACACATTCAAATTCGCTCTAGGAATTACGCTAATACGATTGCATGCCGATGCGAGAAAATAGATCGAGCGCTCAAAGTTCTGTTCAGCTAGAGTCATTATACTTTACGCCAATACGAATAGTACGATTTCCAAGTCGCTCGAATATCAGCATCAGGAACGCGCAATAGATGAAATATTGTATTCCTCGCAGCACGCGAAACGATCATATCCTTAATCGATATATTTGTGTGTATCGGATATACTGGAAAGTTCGACGCAATTGCAAGTTTGTACGCGCGATCAGCACTGTATTTCAGCTTGCGCAAATAACGGTAATGCGTCAATTGATCTTCGTTCAGTTTCATCTCATTGCCCACAGGACAGTGCGCGTCCGGTATAGAACGCCATAACTGCAAACGGTGTCACCGCCATAACGAAACCCAACATGATAATAGCGATGCGAAATACGAATAGAGTTAGCATTTTAATCTCGATTAACCCGGCGGGCCGAGCGTCGAATTTAGCGGAATTGAATGATGTGGATATAGATAGTCATTGCTTCAATGCCTCGCGCGCAGCATCTACTAGACTTGCTAACATACCTGCGCCAATTTCTCCAGCATCCCGATTCAAACGGGCTACTCGTTCAACTACTTTACGCAGTGCATTCAGTTCGGCTTGCAGCGCTTCGGCATCCTTTCGAGACATACCAATCCAGTCGTTACGATATGCAAGCAGCGTGTTTTCGATTTGTTTTATTTGGTCCATCTTTCAGTTCTCCAATTCGTTGTCCCGATGCATGTATTGTACAGGATCAGGATTCAGAATCAAGAACTAAATTGTAACATCAAAGACAAATCTTCAACTTTCCCTCTTCATAGATCACATCGGCAACCGGTGTTTCTTCACCGTTGTAATCCACAACTACAACTTTGGCAGTATTCGGAACGTCGCTTTGCAATAGTGCTTGAATGACAGCTACGGTCAATGCTTCCATCGTTTCATTCTCCCAATTCAGTCTATCTAAGCGGGCTAGGTTGCGGTTAGGATTTGATCCCGTAGTGGCGCGGATCGGCTTGCTTGATCTGCTCGATCATGCGTGAGCGAAGCGCCAGCATTCGCGGCGTTTGTTCCGATTGCGGAAGTTCGGCCAACACATGCGCCGCTCGCTTGATGGTCTCCAGCAATTCATCGTAGGTTGGTTTCATTTCCATCTTGCTCACCTCGTGTCATAGCATTCCGCCGAAGCGGGCCGGGTTGTGGTTAGGAAGCCTTAAGTTCTGCAATCTTTGCATCAATCTTGCGAGCGCCGGGGCCATCAGAAGATATGCGCCCCGGGCGATTCGTATCTAGGTTGAACGAATCATACGTTTTGAGACCACTAGGCGACGTTTTGCGAACAATGCGCTTGTTGTTTTCGATATAGCTTTCAGTGATCCATTCGCCGCCGACTCCGTAAGTCTTGGTAGTGGTCAGTACGGTCATCTTGCTTCCCCTTGTGCGTTGCGTTGTTCGATGTAGTAATGATAGCAGAACCAGATTCAGAGTCAAGAACTAATTTCAGGCATGTTGCGTTCAATCACTTCAAACACATCATCGGTATGATTCAGCGTATCAGTCACACATGTAAGATCGCCCTTATACTTTGTGAACTTTCGAAAATTTTCCATTGCTCGGTGCGGATAAAACGAAGTTACATACCCGACTAGCTTACCGTTGTCGCTACGATAGATTCGATAAAGATTAGGATTGGCCATCGCGCTACCTTATTAAAATGTAGCCCGGATTTCTCCGGGCCGAGATTCTTACTTGGACATCGCTGCTTTTACTTCATTGATCCAGTCTTTGATTTGCTCTTGCCGGTCCTTAGCTTTCAAAGTCGAAGTGCAAGTGCCGTTAGCGCGATAGCTTTTGCTGACATAACGATTTGCAACGGGATCAAAGAACGATTTACGCTTTGCACCATCATCGCGGGTAGATTCGTACACCATCACTACTGCGCCTTCAATCATCTTGCTGCTAGTGTAGATTGCGTAGTCCATTTCGTTTGCTCCGTTGCGTTTGTCGATGTAGGTATTC
>MTEU01002865.1_pt1 | contig 16354 bp, 14 predicted proteins | sample 1042701 | NCBI WGS metagenome assembly MTEU01 (sample SAMN06185813, study PRJNA358809) | soil metagenome | isolation source: naturally attenuated soil | place: India | collected 2015-05-23
ATGGCGATGATGATGGGCGCCGTGATGCTGGCCCGCGCCACGCACGGCGCGCCGCTGTCCGAGCAGATTCTTTCCGCGACGCTCGCCGCGCTGACCCGGCCGGTCGCCGGGGAAAACCGACCGCCCTCCCGCAACGCCGCTGACACCGCCAAGACCACGACCCGAGGCAAGAAGCGAACCTCCCGCCCGGCGGCACCCGAAGACTGACCGGTCGCCGCTCGCTGTCGCGCGTGTGGCCTCATTCGATTTGCCATGTCGTTTCTTTCCCCATTGTCGGGAACGCGGGCCCCTTTTTGCCTGTTTTGTCCGAGCAGCGCGTATCCACCGTCGAATCCACCCTCCCTTCTCCGACCTCGAACATGTTTGCTGAACTGCTTGCGCGCCGCCTCGAACGGCGCGGCATCCACTACGCCTGGATCGTTGCAGCGCTGGGCTTCCTCGTCATGCTGACCACCGCGGCGGCGCTCGGACTGCCGGGGGCATTGCTGGTGCCGCTGTCGAACGAGCACGGCTGGAACACCGACAGGATTTCGACCGTACTGGCCATTCGCTTTGCGCTGTTCGGGCTGATGGCGCCCTTCGCGGCCATGCTGATCGACCGCTATGGCGTGCGCCGCATCGTATTTACGGCCCTGGCCTTGATCGCCGGCGGCATGGGATTCGGCATGGTGGCCACCACGCTGTGGCAGCTGTTCATCGCATGGGGCCTGATGCTCGGCGCCGGCTCTGGCATGACGGCGCTGGTGCTGGGCGCCGTCATTGCCAACCGCTGGTTCAGCCAGCGGCGAGGCCTCGTGATCGGCATTCTGACTGCGAGCGCGGCAACCGGCCAGCTCGCCTTCCTGCCGTTGGCCGCCTGGCTGATCGAACATGTCAGCTGGCGCACCGCGGTATTGCCGGTATTGCTCGCGTGCGCGCTGCTGGCGCTGCTGGTCGCCGCGCTGATGCGCAATCGTCCTTCCGACGTCGGCCTGTTGCCGTTCGGCGAGGCGCCCAGCACCTCGGTCGCGGCAGCGCCCGCCGCACCAATGCGTTGGTCCGGCCCGTTCCTGGTATTGCGGGAAGCGATCCGCGATCGCACGTTCTGGGTCCTGGCCGGAACGTTCTTCATCTGCGGCCTGAGCACCAATGGCCTGATCCAGACGCATTTCATCGCGCTGTGCGGCGACTTTGGCATGGCGCCGGTGCCCGCGGCCTCCGCGCTCGCGATGATGGGCGCCTTCGACTTCGTCGGCACGATCCTGTCCGGATGGCTGTCGGACCGCTATGACAACCGCAAGCTGCTGTTCTGGTATTACGCGCTGCGCGGGCTGTCGCTGTTCTGGCTGCCCCACTCCACCTTCACGCTGGTTGGCCTGTCCGTGTTCGCGATGTTCTACGGCCTGGACTGGATCGCGACGGTGCCGCCTACCGTCAAGCTGGCGGGCAGCGCGTTCGGCAAGGAGCGTGCGGCGATGGTGTTTGGCTGGGTGTTTGCCGCCCACCAGGTGGGCGCGGCCGTTGCCGCATATGGGGCCGGCATGACGCGGACGCTGCTGCTGACCTATACGCCGGCCCTGTATGCCGCGGGCGCGATGTGCCTGGTTGCGGCGGCGATGGCGATGCTGGCCCGTGGGCCCCGGCCGGCGGTGGTGCCGGCAGCCGCGCAAGCGTGATAGTGTCTCGCCGTTAAGATTGCTCCCACCACGGCACGAACGTCGGCAACCTCAATGTTGGGTGGGTAATGACGATAACTCCATGGGCGACCACGAATTACCGCATGCTGTGGTAGTAGATCACCGCTCCTGCCGCCACGATGGCGACGATGCCAGCGAAGATCGCCCAATGTCGCCGCGTGTCCGGCAAGCCGGTGAGGCCTGCGACGTCACCAGAGAGAACCGCCAGTACCACAAGGCCAATTGCCATAACGGCCAGGGTCCCCTTGGCCAATCCGCCAAACAGAATTTCCGCAATACGGGTTGGGCTGAAACGGCGGCGCATCGGCGTATTGGTCTGATCGTAAATGGCCATCTAATTTTTTCAAGATCATAACGCGGCCAGTCAGCCCCAACTCGCGATTGGGGGCGATTTTGCAGGGAGATACCGTACGCCACAAGAAATACCTGTACGTCCTGCGGCCGCTCCTCGCGGTCCAGTGGAATCGATTCGGGTAAAGGCATGCCGCCAATGCGCTTTGCCGATCTCGTCGTTTTTCGGGCGCTTCCGGGCCCGTGTGGAGCGCTACCCCAAGCCCGGCGGCCGGCGATGCCGCGTCGCCGCCTCGTAATCGCGGGCGATGCCGAGCAGCAGGCGGTCGTCGCCGGCACGGCCCAGCAGCGACAGCCCGGCCGGAACGCCGGCCTCGGTCCAGCCCATTGGCACGCTGATCTCGGGAAAGCCGGCCGCGCTGGCCATGTGCATCGCCGCCAGCGGATTGGAGACGCGGCAGCGGTAGGTCGGATCGTTGCGATCGAAGCGCGGCGACGCCGGACACGCGAGCGTGGGAAACACCAGCGCGGCACAGCCGTTGGACTGCATCAGGCCGGCGAGCGCAGCGCCGAATGCGCGCGCGGCGGACAGGCCGCGGCGGGGCGGTTCGTTGCGCGTTGCCAGGGCATGGCGCAGCGCGGCGATCGTCACCGGGTTCGGTGAGCGTCGCGACGCATCGGCGATTCGCGCGCCGGCCATCGACGCATCGCCACCTTGCGCATCGCCCTCCAGTGCATCGATCCGCGCCAGCAGCGCCGCCGTATCGCGCGGGCATGACGACGGCAGCGCGGCCAGATAGCGGTCGAGCTGCCCTGCCCATTCGCTTCGCGCGATATCGCCCAGCACACGCTCGTACAGCTGCCGCGCATCGGCCGGCAGCGCGACCGGCACGATGGACGCACCCGCTGTCACCAGGTCCGCGCATGCTCGCGAAAACAGCGCGTCGATCTCGTCGTTGGCGCCGTTGAAGTCCATCACGATACCCAGCCGCCGGCCGGCAAGCCGTTGCTCGGTGCGGTCAAGGCCGGCTTGCGGGGCCAGCGCCCCCAGCACCAGCGCCGCGTCGTCGACGCTGCGGGCCAGCGGTCCTACCGTATCGAAGGACTGCGCCAGCGGCAGCACGCCGGCCGCCTCCAGCAGGCCATGGGTCGGACGAACCCCGACCAGCGCATGCACACAGGCCGGTCCGCGTACCGACCCGAACGAATCGGTGCCGAGTCCGAACACCGCAAAGCCGGCCGCCACTGCGGCGCCCGTGCCGCTGCTGGAGCCGCTGGCGTTGCGGGACAGCCGGTATGGATTCAAGGTCAGGCCGCTGGCCGAGCTGTAGCCGAAGCGTCCATTGGAGGCGGCAAGCTCCGACATATTGGCCTTGCCGAGCACGATCGCACCGGCGGCACGCAACCGTGCGACCACCGGCGCGTCGGCCGCGGGCTGCGCGTCGTACAGTGCCGCGCAGCCGGCCGTGGTTGGCAATCCCGCGGTGTCGATATTGTCCTTGACCACCATCGGGATGCCATGCAGCGGACTCCTGGCACCATACCGCCGCCGTTCACGGTCCAGCCGAGCCGCCTCGCGCAGCGCGTCGGGGTGCAGGTGGCTGATCGCATTGATCGACGGGCCGTCGCGATCGAACGCCTGGATGCGTGCCAGGTGGCCTGCCACCAGTTGTTCGGCGGTCAGCGTGCCGGCGTCCATGCGGCGCGCCAGTTCCGCGATCGGCAATTCGAAGACATCGGATGCCGGGGCCATCGCGCTGGTGGCCGCCGGATCAGCGGTGGTGGCCCTTTCATCCGCAGAACGATCGGACATCGTGTTGGTTTCCTTCACGGAATACATGAACGACAATGGCGCAGCCCCGGTTTTCCGCCATGGCACCGAAAGCTGCCGCCCGCCCCGAGGATGTCGCGATGAAAAGCACCACCAGCCGGAACCTGCCTGCCCTTGCCAATCTGGTCGCTCTCGAAGCGACCGTGCGCAAGGGAAGCGTGACCGAGGCCGCCGACGAGCTGTGCCTGACGCAGAGCGCGGTCAGCAAGCAGCTGACGGAGCTGGAAAACTTCCTCGGCGTGCGGCTGCTCGACCGGCGCAAGGGTGGCGTCGTCGCGACCGCGACCGGCGCGGAATACCTCAAGCGCGTCACGCAGGTACTGAACCTGCTCGAGGAAGCCACGCTCGAAGTGCTCACCGGCCGCGGGTCCGGCGGGCGGCTCGACCTGTCGGTGCCGGTCTCGCTGGGCAACATCTGGCTGCTGCCGCGCATGCTGCAGTTTGCCAAGCAGCATCCGCAGATCCAGCTGAATATCACCACCAAGGTCGGGCCTGTCGACCTGCCCCACAGCGGCCTGGACGCCGCCATCATGTACTGCGGCGGACCCCCGCCCGGCCATTTCGGCGTCGAGGTCATGCCGCTGGAGCTGTTCCCGGTGTGTGCGCCGGACCGGCTGCCACGCGGTGGCTCGTTGGCGCAGGCGCTGCGGCAGTTGCCGCTGCTCCATCAACATACCGCGCTGGACGCATGGCCGGCCTATCTCGCACAGATCGGCGCCAAGGTGGCCAGGCCGGGAGACGGTCCGCGTTACGGGCTGCTCACCATGGGCCTGCAGGCCGCGGTCAGCGGCATGGGCATCGCGCTGCTGCCGGAATTCGTGGCCGGCGACGACCTGCGGGCCGGCCGGCTGATCCGGCTGTCGGACATCAGCTATCTGTCGCCGAAGTCGTACTACTTCGTCTGCCTCGACGAGAAGCGCGCCAACCCTACCCTCGTCACCTTTCTCGACTGGCTGCTGCAGACGGCCAAGGCTGACGCGCACCGCCCGCGACATCGGCTCACGCCGGCGCGCCCGACCTGACCAGGGTCGACGTCACGAAGCGTCCGGGCCGGTTGGCGGTGGGCACGCCATCGCGCAGCGTCGCCTGCCCCGCCACGAATACGTCCCGGATGCCGACCGACGGCTGCGTGGGCGCATCGAAGGTCGCGCAGTCGCGGACGGTTGCCGGATCGAACACCGCGATGTCGGCGACCTTGCCGACGGCCAAGTGGCCCCGCCCCTCCAGTCCAAAGCGCTGTGCGGGCAGACCAGTCATCTTGTGAACGGCGCGCTCGAGCGGAAACAGGCCGAGATCTCGCGAGTACAGCCCCAGCACACGCGGGAAGGTACCCCACAGCCGGGGATGCGGCGTTTCGTCGGACGGAATGCCATCGGAGCCGATCATCGTGTCGGGGTAGCGCAGGATGTCCCGCACATCGCCTTCGTCCATGATGAAGTACACCGCGCCGCCGGGCAGCAAGGCCTCGGCCACCTCCCGCCGCGAACGTTGCCACTCCCGCGCCAGGTCCTCCAGATAACGGCCCGCCGCCTCGGGATGCGAGGCGGACCACGTGATCAGGATGCGGTCGCACTGGTCCACCCGTTCCGGGCGCAACATGGTCGACGACGCCGCGTACGGATAGCAGTCCATGCAGAGCGGCATGTTCTGCGCCAGTTCCCGCACCTGCGCCAGCGTCTCGCGGCTGCGGCCATGATTGCGCTTGCCGACCAGCTTGTGGTGCGAGATCACGGTCGGCACCTCGAGCGCGCGGCCCAGGCGAGCCGTCTCGTCGATCGCCTCGGCCACCTTGTCGCTTTCGTCGCGCATATGCGAGACCAGCACGCCGCCCAGCCGCCGCATCGGCTCGCACATCCGCAGGATCTCCTGCTCGGGCGCCGCCGCCGACGGCGGATAAAAGGTGCCGGTGGAAACGCCGATCGCGCCCTCCAGCAGGGCCTGCTCCACGTCGCGCCGCATGTGTTCGATCTCATCGTCGCGCGCGGGGCGTCCCAGCTCTCCCACACGCCGCGCGCGCAGCGTCGATTGGCCGACCAGCACCGATACGTTGACGGCGGCCGGCCGCGCGGCGAACGCCTCGCGGTAGTCCCTCACCGACTCGAAGACGAAGCCGCCGCGCATGATGTCGAGCGGCGCGGGCGGAATCGTGTCGGTGACCAGCGGAAACAGGCTGATGCCGCAGTTGCCCGCGATGATCGTGGTGACGCCCTGCGTCACCTTGGGCAGCATCTGCGGCGACTGGAAGACCATCCAGTCGTCGTGCGTATGGGTGTCGATGAATCCGGGCGCGACGACCATGCCGGCGGCATCGACGACCTCGTCGGCGGTGGCGTCGGGCGCGACGCCGATCGCGGCGATGACGCCGTCGCGCACCGCCACGTCGGCGCAGCGTCGGGGCGCGCCGCTGCCGTCGATCAGGTCGCCGTTGCGGATGATCAGATCGAAATGAGATGGCATGCCGTTCGCCCTCAATCGACCTTGGCGCCGCTCTTGCGCACCAGCTCGCCGAACTTCACGGTCTCCGATGTCACCAGCGCCTGGAAGTCGCGCGGCGATCCGCCCAGCGGTTCGAACGAAAGCCGGTCCAGCTGCGCACGGAAACCGGGATCACGAATCACCGCATTGACCTCGCGATTGAGCCGGTCGACCACCTCGGCCGGCATGCCGGGCGCACCGACCAGGCCGGCCCATGCGGTCAATTCGTAGCCCTTGATGCCGGCTTCGTCCATCGTCGGCACCTGCGGGAAATGCGGTGAGCGCCTGGTCGATGTCACGGCGAGCGCCCGCACCTTGTTGCTGCTGACATAGGGCCCGATCGACGGCACGTTGTCGAACATCAGGTGCACGTTATTGCCGACCAGGTCCTGCAGCGCCGGCGTGCTGCCCTTGTATGGCACGTGTTCGATATTGAGATGGGCCAGGGTCTTGAACAACTCTCCGCCCAGATGGCTGGTCGTGCCATTGCCGGCGGACCCCATCGACAGCTTGCCGGGATTGGCCTGCGCATAGGCGATCAGCTCGCGCACGGATTTGACCGGCAGCGCGTTGTTGACCGCGAGGATATTGAACGTCGTCACGAGCCCGACGATGGGCACCAGCTTGTCCGGATCGTACGGCAGCTTGCTATAGAGAAACCGGTTGGTCGCCAGCGTGGCGTTGTTGCCGTAGGCGATGGTGTAGCCGTCGGCGGGCGCCTGCAGCAATGCCTGCATGCCGATGTTGCCGCCGGCGCCGGGCCGGTTTTCCACGACGATGGCCTGGCCCAGCCGCTTGGACAGCGCGTCGCCGAACAGGCGGGCAACGATGTCGGGGGCGCCGCCGGCCGCGGTCGGTACGATCAGCTTGATCGGCTTCTCGGGCCAGGCCGCCTGTGCCGACGGCATCGACATGCCGAGTGCGGCCGCCGTCAAGATCCATGCGCATGCAATTTTCACGGTGCTCCTCCACGATCGCTGCGTTCGATGATGCAGCGAGTATGGAGTAGCGCGCGAAGTCCGGCTTGAAGATTTTTCGGCGATGTATTCCGGGAAGGAATACATCGCCAGGCGCTACCGGACCGGCACCAGGTTCGGCGTCGCGCCGCACAGCCTCGCGGCGGCGGCAGGTCCGCCGGCCAGCGGACCGCAGGCCGTTCAGTCCAGCTTGATGCCGACGGTCTTCACGACCTTGGCCCACTTCTGCGTGTCGCGGTTGACCAGCTGCGTGAACTCGACCGGACCGAGCGCGCTCGGCTCCATGCCCTGCTTGGCGATCGCGTCGCGGATGGACGGCTGGGCGATCACCGCGGCGATTTCCTGTGCAAGGCGGTTGACCGTCGGCATCGGCGTGCCGCCGGTGGTGAACACGCCGTACCACGACACGACCTCATAGCCCGGCACGCCGGACTCGGCGATCGTCGGTACGTTCGGCATCGTCTCGACGCGCTTGGTGCTGGTGACCGCCAGAATGCGGACCTTGCCGGAATCCGCGCCGGCCTTCGCCGACGGCAGGCTGGCAAACGTCATCTGCGCCTGGCCCGCCATCACGTCCTGCATCGCCGGCGCATCGCCGCGGTACGGCACGTGCGTGATCGAGACGCCGGCCATGCTCTTGAACAGCTCGGCCGACAGGTGCGAGATGGTGCCGTTGCCCGGCGACGTCACGTTCAGCTTGCCGGGATTGGCCTTGGCATAGGCCACCAGCTCCTGCACGGTCTTGACCGGCAGATCGTTGTTGACCACCAGCGCGTTGGCGGACTTGGCGACCAGCGAAACCGGCTGCACGCCCTTGACCGGATCGTAAGGCAGCTTGCTGTAGATCGACGGCGCAATCGCCTGCCCGCCCACCGAACCGAGCAGCAGCACCGAGCCATCGGGCTTGCCGCGCGTCATCTCGGCGGTCGCGATCGTGCTGCCGCCACCGGGCTTGTTTTCGACCACGACGGTGGTCTTGGTATTCAACTGAAACTGCGTCGAAACCAGGCGGGCAATCACATCGTTGCCGCCGCCGGGTGCAAAGCCGACCAGCATCCGGATGGGGCCCGCCGGCAAGTCCTGCGCGATGCCATGGGTGGCGGCCAATGCGAGGGCGAGAGCCGGGACAATCTTGGAAAACGCCATGGTTGAACCTCGATAGATAGTTTGGGGAGTGCTCTCAGGTTTCGTCGCTGTGCTGGTGCAATCGGCAAGACTCGGCATGCCACGGGGCGATCCGGCCTTGCTCGCTTATTGTGGTGTTGCTGTATTCAGACCGGCCCGCCGTGCGGGCCGGTGTGCTGCCTCGCCGTGCGCCGCTTCATTTCTTGAAGCGCACCACGGCCTCGCGCGATGCCTGCGTCTGCGGCAGCGTCGCGATCTCGCCGAGCGTCACCGGCTTGGTCGGAAAACGCAGCCGGTAGTAGCCCACGTCGCGCGGATGGCGCTGCTGCTCGTCGGCGATCAGCTCGGTGACCGTCAGCCCGCAGAAGCGCCCCTGGCAAGGACCCATGCCGCAGCGCAGGAACGCCTTCAGCTGGTTGGGACCCTGGCAGCCGATGCGCGCGGCGTGGCGCACCTGCTCCGCGGTGGCCTCCTCGCAGCGGCAGACGATGGTGTCGCCGACCGGGCGCCGGAACTGGGCCAGCGGGCGATACAGGATCTCGAAGAACTCGCGCCCGCGCGTCGCCCTGGCGAGCGCCGCAAGATGCGTCGCGGCCTCCCTGTCGCGCGCGGCGATGCCGATCCGGCCGAGGTCCGCGGCGGCATGCAGCGCCGCGATCCGGCCGCGATGCTCGGCGGCCACCGCGCCGGCGATGCCGGCGCCATCGCCGGCAATGGTCAGGTGCGGCACCGAGGTCGCGCCCCAGGCGTCCACCACGGGCTCCCAGCAGTCCTGCCGCTCGTTCCATGCATGCTTGGCGCCGGCCGCGCGCGACAGGTTTGTATTGGGCACGACGCCTTGGTGCAGCAGCACCTGGTCGACCACGATCGTGCGGTCCTGCCCTCCGGCCCGGTAGCGCAATTGGGCGACCTTGCCGTCGGCGCCTGCCATCGCTTCGAGCGCCGTCACGCCGTTGACGATCGGCACCGCCTTGCGGACCTTGCGCAGCAGCTTCAGCCCCTTGCCGAGATAAGGCGAACGCAGGAAACCCCAGGCATGCGGCAGCGCCTTGCGCCATTGGCCGGCGTCGGTGGTTTCGAGAATGGCTTCGAGCTTGACGCCCGCATTCAGGTACTGCCAGGCCAGCAGGTAGAGCAGCGGACCGCCGCCGACCAGCACCGTGCGCCCCTCCGGGACGACGCCCGAGGTCTTCAGCAGAATTTGCGCCGCGCCGGCGGTGATGACGCCCGGCAACGTCCAGCCAGGAATCGGGAATGGCCGTTCCTGCGCGCCGGTGGCCAGCACGATATGGCGGCAATGCAGCAGCGCGGCCTGCGGGTCCTGGCCGGGCCGGGCGATCGAATAGGCGACCTCGAAGCCGGCACGCGGGCCCTCGCCCTGCCCTTCGGCGCCAGCCGCGGCCTGCCCCTCGTGGGCATTGATCGACCACACGGTGGCGCCGGACAGATGCCGCGCCCCGCTATTGGCGAACGGTTCAAGCAGGCTTTCGCCATGCCAGTAGTCTTCGCCGAGAATCGCGCGATTGCGCACCGGCGTATTGCCGATGGCGCGATAGATCTGCCCGCCCGGAGCCGGCTGCTCGTCGATCAGCACCGTCGACAGGCCGAGCCCGGCGGCACGGGTCGCGGCGGCCAGGCCCGCGGGGCCGGCGCCGACCACGAGCAGGTCGCAGGTCATGATGTCCACGCTCATGCGGCCACCTCACGCGCGCCAAGCTGGCGCTCCACCGTCATGCCCTCGCGCACCGGGGTCATGCAGGCCTGCTGGTTGGGCCGGCCGTCGATGCACACCAGGCAGTCGTAGCAGACGCCCATCATGCAGAACGGTCCGCGCGCGGCGCCGGACACCGCGGTGTCCCGGCAGGCGAGCACGCCGGCGGCAAACAGCGCCGCGGCGACGCTGTCGCCCTCGCGGCATTCCAGCGAGGCACCATCGACCGTGACCCGCACTTTGCGGTCCGCCGCTTGCGAGACGGCCGCGTCAATTCTTCGGAACATGAAACCTCCGGGTCGAGAAAGTGGCCAGCTCGGGCGGCAGTTCGCCGGCGGCGATCATCGGGGCCAGATGCAGCGCATGCGTGGCCGCCAGCGTCACGCCACTGTGGCAGGTCACGACGAACGCGCCAGGATGCGTGCCCGATTGCTCGTAGACCGGAAAACCGTCCTTGGCCCGCACGCGCAGCGCGGACCAGGCGCGCACCGCGCGCACGTCGCGCAGCGCGGGCAGCGTACGCACCGCGCGGTCGGCCAGTGTGGCAAGCACGGGCAGCGTGGTGACGTGGTCGTTGTAGCCGGCGTCTTCCTGCGAGTCGCCGACCAGCCAGCTGCCCTCGTCGTTCTGGCGCAGCGTGACCATCGGCGTATCGAGCAGCCGGCGCGTCCGTTCGAGGACCAGGATCTGGCCGCGTTGCGGGGCCATCGGCAGATCGATGCCGACCATGCGGCCCAGATCGCCATTGCGCAGCCCGCCGGCCAGCACCACCTTGCGCGCACGCACGACCCCGTTGGCGGTGGTCAGCACGAATTCGCCGCCGGCTTGCTGCACGATGCCGGTCACGCCGTGGTGCGGCAGGTATTGCACTCCGCTGGTGCTGAACGCGGTATGGAACGCGCGCAGCAGCTTCAGCGGATTGACGATGCCGTCGTGCGGGGTCCAGATGGCGCCGGTGACATCCGGTCCGAGGCCCGGCACCAGCGACGCGGCCTGATGGTGGTCCAGCAGCTTCCACTCATAAGGCTCGACGTCCGGCTGCGACATCAGCGTGTTTACCCACGCCAGCCGCGCCTCGATCTCGTAGTCGCCCATCAGCGGCGTCAGCCCGCCCTTCTGCTCGAGCGCGACGTCGATGCCGGTCTCCTGCAGCAGGTCGGCCGCCAGCGTCGGCCACAGCCGCGTGGACTTCAGGGTCCAGCGGCTGTAGGCGCCCATGCCATAGCCCTTGCTCTGCAGCCAGACCAGGCCGAAATTGCCGCGGGACGCCCGCAGCGCGATATCGCCCTCGTCGAGCACGGCGATCGAACCGGCATGCTGGCGCAGCCCATAGGCCAGCGCCGAGCCGACCAGGCCGCCGCCAACCACGGCAACGTCGAACAACGGATATCGGGAGGTGGAGGCTGCCGTCATCGGGCGCGCCTCCGCAGCGAACGATGCGGGCCTTGGGCCCTGGTGAATCTCATGTGGGTCTCGCAAGAATCGTGATGCCACCGGTCAAATCGCCCGATCGGCAATGGATCGGACCCGGTGTGTCGGTTCGAGCGAGTATGCGGCGCGTGCGCCGCAGCGGCAAATACGAGTCCGTCAGGCTCCCATGCAATAACCTGATAGGCCCGGCGGCAGCGATGCCATTTCGGCGTCGATCACCTCGATCATCCGCTCGGTGAACCGGTCCACCAGCACGTTGACGGGCCGATTACGAGCGAGCAGCAGATAGCTGACGAACGGAATCTGCGGCTGAAACGGCCGAACCACCACTTCGCCGGCATGCTCGCGCGCGACGAGCGGGTTGACGATCCCCACGCCGAGCCCGAGGCCCACCAGCTTGCAGATGGTGGCGCCATAGGGCGTCTCGAAATGCATCACGCGCTGGTCATCGCCGGCAAAGGCGGCGTCGACGGCGGCGCGCAGGCCATCGCCGTGGCTCATCGAGATGAATGATTCGCCGGCCAGGTCCGCGGGCGTGATGACTTCCCGTTCGGCGAGCCGGTGCCCTGGCGGCACCACGCAGCATCCGGCGAGCTGGGCGATCGGCTGGGACTCGGTCACCGCGGCCGGCGGCAGGAAGGACACCAGGCCCAGGTCGCAGTAGCGGCTGCCGACGCGGTCGGCAACCAGCTGCGTGCTGCCGGTCTCCATCGCGACGTTGACGTCGGGAAATTCGGCATGAAAACGCTGCAGCACCAGCGGCAGCACCGTCATCGCCAGCGATGGCACCGCGGCAATGCGCAGCCGGCCCTTGCCGAACTGGCGGATATTGCGGGCCGCGTCCTTCAACGCATCGAGACCGACGAACGCGCGCTCGACTTCGCGCAGGAACGCCAGCCCCTCCTCGGTCGGCGTCAGCCGGCCGGCACTGCGCGCAAACAGCGTCAGCCCGGTGGAGTGCTCGAGCTGCGCAATCATGCGGCTGATATTGGGCTGGGAGGTATAGAGTTCGGCCGCTGCCGCGGTCATCGAGCCGGAGCGCATCACGGCCTGGAACGCACTGATTTCCTTGAACTTCATGCCAGGGGACTTCGAACGGAAAACGGGGGACGAAAAGACAAGCAGCAGCCGCGGCACGCGACCGCCCCGATGGTATAACAAATCCGTATATGTTCCCCGAAAATGCCGGCCAGAGCGTATGGCGAGCGGCACCAGCAGCGTGCTTGCGCGCGCTACGCCGAAGAGCCGGCAGGAACCGTCTATCGGCTCAGTGATGCAGCAGCGGATAGGCCACCAGGCCGATCACGGCGGCGCCAAAGACGATCACCGGTTCCGTCAACCTTTTGAACTTCAGCAGCAAGACGACCGTGATCAGCGCCACCAGGGCGGTAGGCACGTCGACGATCGAACGCTTGGCCAGCACGATCACCGCGCCGGAAATCGCGCCGATCGCGGCCGCGGTCACGCCATCGACAAAGGCGAGGATGCCGGGCAACTTGCCGTATTTCTTGAAGTACGGCGCCGGCAGGATGGTGAACAGGTAGCACGGCAGGAAGGTGGCGACCGCGGCCACGCACGCACCGGGCAGTCCGGCAATCAGATAGCCGATAAAGCCGACCGTGATGACGACGGGACCCGGCGTGATCATGGCCACCGCCACCGCGTCGACGAACTGCCTCTCGTTGAGCCACTGGTGTTCGGTGACCACGCCGCCATACAGGAACGGCACGATGGCCAGCCCCGAGCCGAACACAAAGGCGCCGGCCTTCGCGAAGAACAGCCCGATCTGCGTCAGCAGCGGCCAGTCGATGGTGCTCAGCAAGCCGCCCGAGGCGGCAATCGGCGCCGCGGCTGCCGCGTTCAGCCGGTTGGGAAGCCATCGAGGCGGCGCCCGCCAGAACCAGACCAGAATGCCGGCGGCCAGGAACAACCACGCCATCTCCGACTCGGTGATCACCGTCACCGCCGCCAGCACCAGGTAGACGGCCCACAGCAGCTTGTCCTTGCCGACGCTCTTGCTGGTGAGCTTGTATGCGCTGATGGCGATGATGCCGATCACGGCAGCGCTGACGCCGTAGAACACCGACTGCATCCACGTCAGCCCGCCGAAGCGCACGTACGCCCAGCCCAGCGCCACCACCATCAGGAACGACGGCAGCACGAAGGCGATGCCGATCAGCGTCGCGCCCACGATGCGGTAATGCACATAGCCGAGATAGATGGCCAACTGCGCGGCCAGCGGCCCCGGCGCCAGTTGTGCGAGCGCAAGGCCCTCCTTGTAGTCGGCCTCGCCAATCCATTGCCGCGATTCGACCAGGTCGCGGTGCATATAGCCGGCCAGCGCCACCGGTCCTCCGAAGCCCAGCGTGCCAAGGCGCAGGAAATACAGCACCAGTTGCCGCAGGGTGTAGCCGGGCCGGCCGGCGCCGGGTGTGGCATCGATCGATGCGGGCGGGGTCTTCGGCGGTTGCTGATGCGAGGTCATGGTTGGCGATCGGCCGGAAAATGGCATACCGCGAGCATATGCAGGCCGATCGATCGCGGCAACACCGTAGAAACCGCCATGGCAGCCGTCGCCGGGGCATGCGGGCGGATCGGGCAGCTCAGGCTGATCCGCCTCCCCTGCGCTATACTCGCTCCCCATGGATACGAAGCCCAATATGAAAGCCCACACGAGGCACAACACGCCCTCCCGGCAATATTGGTGGCGCGCCTGACCCAGGCGGCCCGTTTCCATACGCACCTCGAAAACGCGATGCCGCCAGCCTGCTGGCGGCATTTTCGTTTCTGCGCACAGTGGCTGGTGGTGTCGGCAACCGGAACACCATCGAATGACCACCACCTCACAGCCCGTCATCCTGACCGGCGACCGCACCACCGGTCCGCTTCACCTCGGCCACTACATCGGCTCGCTGCGCTCGCGCGTGCAGCTGCAGCACGAAGCGAAGCAGTTCCTGCTGCTCGCCGATACGCAGGCGATGACCGACAACGTCGGCCGCCACCAGAAGGTCACCGAGAACGTCGTCGAGGTCGCGCTCGACTATCTCGCCGTCGGCATCGATCCCGACAAGTCCACCATCGTGATCCAGTCGCAGGTGCCCGAGCTGGCCGAACTGACGCAATACCTGCTGAACCTGGTGACTGTCTCCCGCCTCGAGCGCAATCCGACCATCAAGGAAGAAATCCGGCTGCGCGGCTTCGAGCGCGACATCCCTGCCGGCTTTCTGACCTATCCGGTGAGCCAGGCCGCCGATATCACCGCGTTCAAGGCGACGCTCGTGCCGGTCGGGGACGACCAGCAGCCGATGATCGAGCAGACCAACGAGCTGGTACGCCGCTTCAACCAGACGGTCGGACGCGAGGTGCTGGTCGAATGCCGGGCGGTGCTGTCGCAGGTGCCACGGCTGCCCGGCATCGACGGCAAGGCCAAGATGAGCAAGTCGCTCGGCAACGCCATCACGCTCGGTGCCACGCCGGACGAGATTTCGAAGGCGGTCCACGCGATGTACACCGACCCGAATCATCTGCGCGTCAGCGATCCGGGCCAGGTCGAGGGCAACGTCGTCTTCATGTTCCTCGATGCGTTCGATCCGGATACCGCTGCGATCGACGAGATGAAAGCCCACTATCGCCGTGGCGGCCTTGGCGACAGCGTCGTCAAGCGCCGGCTCGACGAGCGCCTGCAGGCGCTGATCGCGCCGATCCGCGAGCGGCGTCGCGAGTTCGAGCGCGACCGCGCGGGCGTGCTGGAGATCCTGCGGCAAAGCACGATGCGCGCGCGGGAAACCGCCGGCGCGACGCTCGCCGAGGTCAAGGGCGCGTTGGGGCTGAACTACTTCGGCAGTTGAACCCCCTGCTCGGCGGCGGGCCGATGCTCACTTCGACCGGGCCGTTGCCTCGCGCTGCAACCACTCGCGGAACGCCACCAGCCGCGGCAGGTTCGCGGATTCGGCGCGATAGACGACGTAGTACGCCAGCGCCGACGGAAACGTCGTCTTCGGGAACAGCCGTACCAGGCGTCCGGCTGCGACATCGTCATGCGCCATCACGCTGCGGGCCAGCGCCACGCCCTGCCCGTCGATCGCTGCCTGCAGCACGGCGGCGGAGTTGTTGATCTTCAAGCCGCGCGTGGTTGGCACGTCGGTCACGCCTGCCTTGCGCAGCCACACGTCCCACGATGGAAATCCCGCGTGGCCGTCCATCGACAGATCGTGGATCAGCGTCTGCCGCGCCAGATCGCGGGGCTCGCGAGGAGCCCGGCGCTGACGCAGCAGTTCAGGGGAACAGACCGGATAGACCTCCTCATCCATCAGCTTGTCAGCCACCAGTCCTGGCCAGCTGCCGCCACCATAGCGCACGCCGATATCGATGCGCTGCGCGACGAAATCGACCGGCTTCAGGCTGGTCTCCAGCCGCACATCGGTGTCCGGGCAGGCGGCCTGGAAGCGATCGAGCCGTGGCAGCAGCCACTTGGCGGCAAAGGCCGGGCTGACGGTCACGGTCAGCACCCCGCTGATCGCGCCCTCCTTCAGCCGCTCCAGACCCAACGCCAGCCGGTCCAGCCCCGCGCGGATGTCCGGCAATGCCCGCTCGGCCGCATCGGTGGGCATCAGGCGAGCGCGCCCGCTGCTGCCGCGCAGGAACAGCGACGTTCCCAGCCACTCCTCCAGCGTGCGCACCAGTTGGCCCACCGCGGCGGGCGTGACGTGCAGTTCGTCCGCCGCGGCCGAGAAGCTGCGATGGCGCGCGCTGGCCTCGAAGGCCCGCAACGCGTTCAGGTGAACGAGTGACTTCATGTCGGCAAAGTTTTTCTTTCGATGCCGCACACTTTATCTCG
>MTEU01000369.1_pt1 | contig 16315 bp, 12 predicted proteins | sample 1042701 | NCBI WGS metagenome assembly MTEU01 (sample SAMN06185813, study PRJNA358809) | soil metagenome | isolation source: naturally attenuated soil | place: India | collected 2015-05-23
GCCGGGTGAACCCCTCTTTTATTCGCAACATCGCCAGTTTTGGGGACCTCGGTACAGGCAGGCCGGGCCATCCCCCCTTTATACGCAGTACCCCTTTCGGGGACCCTGGTACAGGCAGGCCGGGATATCCCCTCTTTTATTCGTGCAGTTTCACCTGCAAACGCCAGCGCCCAGCGTCCTCTGCACCGGCCCACTCGCCGTGCAGAGGGCGCGCGGCCACCACCGTCAACAACAGACCTTCCTTGCTATTCTGCACCCGCCAGCTCACAGGCTTGCCCTGCAGGCTCAGTTGCCCTTGCCGGGCCGTGCCCTGGGCCTGGAACAACAGTGCTACCGTACCGTCCACATTCTCACCATGCAGCTGGGGTTCTTCGTTGAACCACAGCTCCAGGCCATCCTGCACTACCTCCACCTGCTGCAGCTCGCGCTCTTCGGGCGTGGTCAGGCGGCCGATCATCAGCCCCACCATCAAGCCGACGATCGCCAGCGACAGCATCACCCGCGGGAACGCCTTCGAACGCACGTCCGGTTCAGGGGTAGAATGCTCGTCATCTTCACGCTTGGAGCCGTGCATGTTTCACGTCATCCTTTTTCAACCAGAAATTCCGCCGAATACCGGCAATATCATTCGCCTGTGCGCCAACAGTGGCTGCGACCTGCACCTGATCGAGCCCATCAGCTTCGAACTGGATGACAAGCGCCTGCGGCGCGCGGGGTTGGACTACCACGAGTATGCCACGCTCAAGCGCCACGAGAGCCTGGCCGGATGCCTGGAAAGCCTGGGCAATCCACGGCTGTTTGCCTTCACCACCAAGGGCTCGCATCCCTTCCACGAAGTGGCCTACCAGCCGGGTGATGCCTTCCTGTTCGGGCCAGAAAGCCGTGGTTTGCCGACCGAAGTACTGGACAGCCTGCCGGCCGAACAACGTCTGCGCCTGCCAATGCGGCCGGGGTGCCGTAGCCTGAACCTGTCCAATACCGTGGCTGTAACGGTGTATGAGGCGTGGCGGCAGAATGGGTTTTCCGGCAGTTGATACACTGCCTGCACTGGCCTTATCGCCGGCAAGCCAGCTCCCACAGGGACCGCACCGGCCTTGAAACCTGTCAGTAACTGTGGGAGCCGGCTTGCCGGCGATAGGGCGGGAACAGGCCAACAAAAAAAGGCGACCGAAGTCGCCCTTTTTCAAACGCAGCTATTACTGCACAGTCGGCGCTTCGCCAGCTTCCTGCATGCGCTGCATTTCCTGCGCGTACAGGGCGTCGAAGTTGACCGGCGACAGCATCAGGGCCGGGAACGAACCGCGGGTCACCAGGCTGTCCAGGGTCTCGCGGGCGTACGGGAACAGAATATTCGGGCAGAACGCACCCAGGGTGTGGCTCATCGAAGCCGCATCCAGGTTCTTGATCAGGAAGATACCGGCCTGCTGCACTTCAGCGATAAAGGCCACTTCGTCACCGTTCTTGACGGTAACCGACAGGGTCAGCACCACCTCGTGGAAGTCGCCTTCCAGGGCTTTCTGCTTGGTGTTCAGATCCAGGGCAACGCTCGGTTCCCAGGTCTGACGGAAGATCTGCGGGCTTTTCGGGGCCTCGAACGACAGATCGCGCACATAGATGCGCTGCATGGAGAACTGAGGGCTGTTGTCTTCTGCAGCAGCGCCGTTGGTCTGTTGGTCAGTCATGGCAGATCCTTATCCTAATGTTTTTGAATGCAGTGCAAATTCAGGCCGCCAGCAGCGCGTCGAGCTTGCCGGCGCGCTCCAGGGCATAAAGGTCATCGCATCCACCGACGTGAGTGCTGCCGATCCAGATCTGCGGCACCGATGTACGACCGGCCTTCTGGCTCATTTCGGCACGAACCTGTGGCTTGCCGTCGACCTTGATTTCCTCGAAGGCCACGCCCTTGCTCTCGAGCAGGTACTTGGCGCGCATGCAGTAGGGGCAGTAGTCGCTGGAATAGACGATGACGGGCTTCATATCACTTCACCAGGGGGAGGTTATCGGCTTTCCAGCTGGAAACGCCACCGCTCAGCTTGGCGGCGTTGTAACCAGCCTTGAGCAATTCGCGGCAGATGGTGCCGGACTGCTGGCCCATCGAGTCGACGACGATCAGGGTCTTCTCTTTGTGCTTGTCCAGCTCGCTCATGCGGTTGACCAGCTTGTCCTGCGGGATGTTCACCGCACCGACGATGTGACCGGCGGAGTATTCCTTGGTCGGGCGGATATCGATGACCAGGGCTTTCTCGGCGTTGACCAGAGCAGTCAGCTGGCCGTTGCTCAGGCTCTGGCCACCACGACGGATTTCGTTGACCAGCAATGCGACCAGCAAAACAACGAAGATCGCCACCAGGATGTAGTGGTTTGTCGCAAATTGAATCAGGTTAGCAACCATCTGGGGTGTTCCACGCGATTGAAAATGCCGGCCAGTATACACAGCGCCTTATTGCCACCAAAGCCCGACGGGCCGGCCGGAAAGGTACCTTCATGTTGCCACATTGGCCACGCTGGTCAGGGAACAGGACGAATATTCGCCGCCAGTGGCGCATTTGCCCTAAAATGCGTGTCTTTATCATCTTTGAACAACCGTGAGTTTGATTGATGACGAGTACGCCCAAACCCCTGGTCCTGATCATCCTGGATGGCTTCGGCCACAGCGAAAGCCCCGAATACAACGCCATCTATGCCGCCAACACACCGGTCTATGACCGCCTGCGCGCCAGCCAGCCGCATGGCCTCATTTCCGGCTCGGGCATGGATGTCGGCCTGCCGGACGGGCAGATGGGCAACTCCGAAGTCGGTCACATGAACCTCGGCGCCGGCCGCGTGGTGTACCAGGATTTCACCCGGGTGACCAAGGCCATCCGCGACGGCGAGTTCTTCGAAAACCCGGTACTGACCGGCGCCGTGGACAAGGCAGCCAGTGCTGGCAAGGCCGTGCATATCCTCGGTCTGCTGTCCGATGGCGGCGTACACAGCCACCAGGACCACCTGGTGGCCATGGCCGAACTGGCCGCGCAGCGCGGTGCGCAAAAAATCTACCTGCACGCCTTCCTCGACGGCCGCGACACTCCGCCACGCAGCGCGCAGTCGTCCATCGAACTGCTCGACACCACCTTCGCCAAACTGGGCAAGGGCCGCATCGCCAGCCTGATCGGCCGCTACTACGCCATGGACCGAGACAACCGCTGGGACCGCGTCAGCGCCGCCTACAACCTGATCGTCGACAGTGCTGCCGAATACACTGCCGACACCGCACTGGCCGGCCTGGAAGCAGCCTACGGCCGCGACGAGAGCGACGAGTTCGTCAAGGCCACGCGCATCGGTGAAGCAGTCAGGGTCGAAGATGGCGACGCGGTAATCTTCATGAACTTCCGCGCCGACCGCGCCCGCGAACTGTCGCGCGTGTTCGTCGAAGCCGACTTCAACGAATTCCCGCGTGCCCGCCTGCCAAAACTGGCCGCCTACATCGGCCTGACCCAGTACTCGGCGAAAATCCCGGCACCTGCCGCCTTCGCCCCGGCCAGCCTGAACAACGTGCTGGGCGAGTACCTGGCGAAAAACGGCAAGACCCAGCTGCGCATCGCCGAGACCGAGAAGTACGCCCACGTCACCTTCTTCTTCTCTGGTGGCCGCGAAGAGCCGTTCGAAGGCGAAGAGCGCATCCTGATCCCGTCGCCGAAGGTCGCCACGTACGACCTGCAGCCGGAAATGAGCGCACCGGAAGTTACCGACCGCATCGTCGAGGCCATCGAGCAGCAGCGTTATGACGTGATCGTGGTCAACTACGCCAACGGCGACATGGTCGGCCATACCGGCGTGTTCGAAGCTGCGGTGAAGGCCGTCGAGGCCCTGGATGGCTGCGTCGGGCGCATCGTCGAGGCGCTGGACAAGGTCGGTGGCGAAGCGCTGATCACCGCCGACCACGGCAACGTCGAGCAGATGGAAGACGAGTGCACCGGCCAGGCGCACACTGCGCACACTACCGAGCCGGTGCCGTTCATCTATGTCGGCAAACGCAACGTCAAAGTGCGTGACGGCGGCGTGCTGGCCGATGTGGCGCCGACCATGCTGAAGCTGCTGGGTCTGGAAAAGCCGGTGGAAATGACCGGCACCTCCATCCTGGTCGACGCCTGATTCTGTGTATCGGGGCCGCTCTACGGCCCATTCGCAGCACAAGGCTGCTCCTACAAAGGGCTCGCGCAATGCCTGCAGGTGCAGCCTTGTGCTGCGAATTGACTGCACGGCAGCCCCGATAACACATGAATTCCAGACAAACGCCCCTCTGCACCCGCAGCGAGGCGTTTTTTTTGCCCGCCCGCGCGGGCATACTAGGCCAGTCTCCATCCTTGGTACGCCAAACCCCATGCTTCGCGCCCTGATCCTCCTAGCCCTGTCTTGCCTGCTCAGCCCGGCCTTTGCCGATGAGCGTGCGCAGACCCAGCAGCAACTGGACGCCACCCGCCAGGACATTGCCGAGCTCAAGAAGACGCTGAGCAAGCTCCAGGAAGAAAAGGCCGGCGTGCAAAAGGACCTCAAAGCCACCGAGACCGATATCGGCAACCTCGAAAAGCAGGTGGAGGCCCTGCAGCAAGAACTAAAAAAGACCGAGGGCGAGCTGGAGCGCCTTGATACCGAGAAAAAAAAACTCCAGAGCGCCCGCGTTGAACAACAGCGACTGATCGCCATCCAGGCCCGTTCGGCCTACCAGAATGGCCGCGAGGAATACCTCAAGCTTCTGCTCAACCAGCAGAACCCCGAGAAGTTCGCCCGCACCCTGACCTACTACGACTACCTGAGCAAGGCGCGCCTGGAGCAACTGCGCACCTTCAACGAGACCCTGCGCCAACTGGCCAACGTCGAACAGGAAATCGCTACCCAGCAGCAACAGCTGCTGGCCCAGCGCGCCGACCTCGACAGCCGCCGCCAGGCCCTGGAAACCGAGCGCGGCAAGCGCCAGCAGGTTCTGGCCAAGCTCAACAGCGACATGAAGGACCGCGACCAGAAGCTGCAATCGCGTGAACAGGATCAGGCCGACCTGTCCAAAGTTCTCAAGACCATCGAAGAAACCCTCGCCCGCCAGGCCCGCGAGGCCGAAGAAGCGCGCAAGAAGGCCTTGCTGGCCCAGCAGGAAGCGGAAAAACGCCGCCAGCAGGAAGCCCTGGCCGCCGCTGCCGCCCGCGAACCGGTGGAGCCACCGAAAAAGGCCCGTACAACCCTGGGCCCGATGGTTTCCAGCGACGGGGCGAGCTACGGCGGCGCATTTTCTGCCGCACGGGGAAAACTTCCATGGCCAGTCAATGGTCGATTGCTGGCACGTTTCGGTGATGCCCGCGGCAGCGATGCCCGTGCCAAGTGGGACGGGGTGATGATCAGCGCCAACCCGGGCACCCAGGTACGTGCCGTGCACGGCGGGCGCGTGGTGTTCGCCGACTGGTTGCGCGGTGCCGGGCTTCTGGTCATTCTCGACCATGGCAACGGTTACCTGAGCCTGTACGGCCATAACCAGAGCCTGCTCAAGAGCGCCGGTGATATCGTCAAGGCCGGCGAGGCCATTTCCACCGTTGGCGACAGCGGCGGCCAGGACGCTGCCGGCTTGTACTTCGCCATCCGCCAGCAGGGCCGGCCTACCGACCCTTCGCAGTGGTGCCGGGGCTAGTCAAATTTCCACGGGGTAGCCACAGGCTGCACCGATGCTCCCAAGGGAGCGCTTACAGGATCAGGAGTTAGTTCGACATGCTGCACTCGCCTCGTCTCACCCAGCTGGCCCTGTCCATCGCCCTGGCGGTCGGCGCGCCCCTGGCCACTGCCGCGGAGCCGGCCAAGCCGGCCGCCGTACCGGCCACCGAGGTGACCGCCAAGGCACCCCTGCCACTTGAAGAGCTGCGCACTTTCGCCGAGGTCATGGACCGCATCAAGGCGGCCTATGTGGAGCCGGTAGACGACAAGACCCTGCTGGAAAATGCCATCAAGGGCATGCTCAGCAACCTCGACCCGCACTCGGCCTATCTCGGCCCCGAGGACTTCCAGGAACTGCAGGAAAGCACCAGCGGCGAGTTCGGCGGGCTGGGCATCGAAGTAGGCCAGGAAGACGGCTTCATCAAGGTGGTCTCGCCGATCGACGACACCCCGGCCTCGCGTGCCGGCGTGCAGGCCGGCGACCTGATCGTCAAGATCAACGGTGCACCGACCCGTGGCCAGACCATGACCGAAGCGGTCGACAAAATGCGCGGCAAGGTCGGCGAGAAAATCACCCTTACCCTGGTGCGCGACGGCGGCAACCCCTTCGACGTGACCCTGGCCCGCGCGGTCATCCAGGTCAAGAGCGTGAAGAGCCAGCTGCTGGAAAACGACTACGGCTACATCCGAATCACCCAGTTCCAGGTCAAGACCGGCGACGAAGTAGGCAAGGCCCTGGCCAAGCTGCGCAAGGACAACGGCAAGAAGCTGCGCGGCGTGGTGCTGGACTTGCGCAACAACCCGGGCGGCGTGCTGCAGTCGGCGGTGGAAGTGGCCGACCACTTCCTGACCAAGGGCCTGATCGTCTACACCAAGGGCCGCATTGCCAATTCCGAACTGCGCTTCTCGGCCGACCCGGCCGACGCCAGCGACGGCGTGCCACTGGTAGTACTGATCAACGGTGGCAGCGCCTCGGCCTCGGAAATTGTCGCCGGCGCCCTGCAAGACCAGAAACGCGCTGTGCTGATGGGCACCGACAGCTTCGGCAAAGGCTCGGTGCAGACCGTGCTGCCACTGGCCAACGACCGTGCGCTGAAGCTCACCACCGCGCTGTACTTCACCCCTAATGGCCGCTCGATCCAGGCCCAGGGCATCGTCCCCGACATCGAAGTGCGCCCGGCCAAGCTCACCGCCGAAGCCGACACCGACAACTTCAAGGAAGCCGACCTGCAGGGCCACCTGGGCAACGGCAACGGCGGTGCCGATCGCCCGACCGGCAGCGGCAAGCGCAAGGAGCGCCCGCAGGATGACGACTTCCAGTTGAGCCAGGCACTGAGCCTGCTCAAAGGGTTGAACATCACCTCCGGCAAGTGATCCCCATGCGGTATCTGCTTTGTCTGCTGTTCTGCCTTATGGCCGGGGTCGCGCAAGCGGCGCCGGCCGGCAAGGCCTACATGAGCATCATCATCGACGACCTGGGCCAGAGCAGCGAGCGCGACAGCCGTACCTTGGCCCTGCCCGGCCCGGTGACCATGGCGATCATGCCCGACACCCCGCATGCCACCACGTTCGCCCGTCAGGCACACAAGGCCGGCAAGACGGTGATCCTGCACATGCCCATGGACCCGGCTACCGGCCCTTACGCCTGGCACCCCGGCACACCTCTGCCGGAGCTGGCCCGGCGCCTGGACGCCGCCCTGGCGCAGGTGCCCTACGCGGTCGGCATCAACAACCACATGGGCAGCCGCATGACCGCCCAACCCGAAGCAATGGCGATGCTGATGGCCGACCTGCAACGCCGGCACCTGTTCTTTGTCGACAGCCGCACCAGCGCCGCCACGGTGGCCGCATTCCAGGCTCAGGCCCAGGGCGTGGCACAAGTATCCCGTGATGTCTTTCTGGATAACATTCGCACGACCGAGGCCATTGGCAACGAATTGCAGCTCGGGGTCGAACTTGCTCGGAAACAAGGCTCAGCCGTACTGATCGGCCACCCTTATCCGCAAACCCTCGAGGTACTCGAACGCGAGCTGCCCCGGCTGAAGCGCCAGGGCATAGAGCTGATCGGCCTGGAACAGATGATTGCCGAGCGGGGCAATCAGACGATGCCTGCACATGCCAGGCACCACCCCAAAGCTCCCGTTGATCGGCTCACTGGAAAGGAATGATTCCCCGCGCCTGGTCCAGCGTGAGTTTTCCCCTGTGCACCCGCTGGCCCGAGACTGCAGCGACCTGGCTACTCAAACGACGCTGGCTCCAGGTCTTGAGGTGACCCACCGTGAAATCCTCTGCAAAAGCGTCTGGCGAGCGGAAATGGAAGTGCGCAGCCCAGAGGTTTCGCTTGCTCGGTAGACGCAGGATCCGGTATTCGTCAAAAGCACTGCCATCCTGCATAGTGCGCCGCTCCAGGTATTCGACCTGTATCAGGCCCTCCTCATGGAGATACTGCAAACCTTCGGCCGACGGATATTTTGTGTCGGTATAGAGCGTGGTCATTTGCAGTTTCTTCTCCGCTCCCAACTTGTCCAGTTCCAGTTCCAGCGTCCTGACCAGCTTGTCGTTTCCGCCAGCATCACGCACCACACTGAGAGCCTGATTCAGCTTTTCCAGATGCTGGTCGAACAACTGCTTGAGCAACGTCCCTTTGATGTCGTGTTCGAGATAGTCCTTGGCCTGTTCCCTCACGGAATCGCTCTTGTCCAGAAGCGCCTGTACCCACATGGACAGATCTGTTGGAGTAGCTTCGTCAGCCAATGAAGGGCGCTTGCTTTCACGCTGTCGCCATTCCCCATCCACCAGGTCGAAAATGGCCAGTACTTCTTCACTGAAGGTTTCGCGCACTTCCACGATCTGGTTTTCGCCTATCGTCCTTTCTACCCCGATCATCAACTGCCCAGCAAGATTGCGCACCACTCGCTGCTCTTCGGTAGACACCTTGTAGGGCGTGCGCTTTTGCGCAACCTTTCCACCCTCCTGCTCCGAGATCGCGGCAACCAGCCGCTGCCCCGCATCTTCCTTCAGTTGCTCTACATGGTTGCGATACCGCTCGAGCATTGCGGGCTCGATCAGGTCGCCACCTTCGCGGAGAATGCGGGCACTATTGAGCAGTGCGGCAGAGTACTCATCCCATGCCTCTTGCAGGATCACGATGCGGTCATCTGCCGACAGATTGGCGAAATCCAGCTCCCCATGAGCCTCTGCAGCATTGCGCAACGCCATGCTGACCAGTTCGTCCCGGTAGCGGGCGACTGTCTGAAGGTCGCCGGGAGCATCGAAATGCACGGACAGCTCAGCCAGGTTCTGAGCCTGATGGAAGCGCATCTGCACAGTCGAGAAGGGCCTTTCGTCGATCAACTGCCCCACTGTGCGATCCTTGCCAGGGCGGCTGGAAGGTATAACGAGCCCAACCGGCGTCTCGGCGAGCAAATTGTCCAGATGCACTTGCATGGCGAGCATGCGGTCCTGGTACTCCACCACAAGCTCCAGCTTGATACGATACGCAGCATATTGTTCACCAGCTTCAGCAAATTGCTTCGCATCCATAGCCCGCTGCAGAGCGGTAAGTTGCGGATAGTCCGTCAGATCACTCAGCTCCTTGTAAACGAACTCGCAATCGCGAATCAGCTCTATGCGAGCACTCTCTTCAAGCATGACGACAGGCTCATCCAACCCATCCTTTCGGCGTTGCGTGGCATATTTGGGCTCTGCCATCGTGATCAACAGCTTTAGCTGTTCGTCTTCGTTGCCAATGGCTTCTTCAATCAGCAAAGCGATTTGCTCTCGGTGCTGGGCGATGTTTTCCCGCACTTCCATCGCTCGTTGCTCATACCGCGCGGTCAGTGACCGGAGTGCTTTCGTATCGGTACCTGCCGGAGCCGAATTCACATCCTCCTGCGTCTTTACCTTCAACGCGTCTATTTTGGTAAGGCTCTGGTACAAAACCTTTATCTGCTCGGTGGTTGTCCGAACTGTCGATTTCAATTTTAAGATTTCCACATCCAGCTGGCCGACGCGGTCGTACAGTTTCTTGAATCGGCCCGATACCGATGTCCTGGGGCTGGGAGCGCCTCCCGCAAGGCGCAGTTTCGTATCCACCTGCCAAGCCCCATCGACAAATGCCAGCCAAGGCCCGTAACCGCCAGTCGCATCGACCACCCGAACTCCATCAGCCAGCAACTCCACGCCATAGAGGTCACCAGCCATAGCCGCGTAGTAGTTTCCATCGATCTGGTACAGACCTTCACCATCACCCACTGACAAGGGGTTCAACCCATTGACCGAGACGCTTGAGCGCATGGCTTGCAACCTCTGCCGCTGTTGCGCGGGCAGCCAGTTGAACCCTTGCTGGCCGCGCCAGGAAAAATCCAGCACCTGGCTGCCTGGCTCGCCCAGTTTGCCTTCCGGCTCTTCGCGCACCTCGATAGCAAGCTCGGTGAACGCGCCGCTTTGCCGGTCAGGCCCTTCGAACAGTGAAACCTCTGGCAACAGCCTTGCGGGGGCAGTCTCCAGCTTCGGCTGATGGGCATGCAGCAGCGCCATTCCAAGGTTGAGCAACATGTCGGCCACTGCGGCGGATCGATCGAACTCACCACCCTGCTCCAATGCGGCCAGATCGTGTTGCAGCGAAGCCAGAAACTGTACTAACCAGGCCACTGAAGCGACCGGGCCGCGTATCGCCTGGGTTACCACATCGAACAACAGCCAAGCGCCTTCGCACAAAAGCTGCCAGCGGCTCTCGGCGTCAGATACCGATTCCAGGCCGGCCAGCTCGACCAGCAGGTCTCGATTGGCCTGGTAGATTTTTTCATCAACGTCGTTGCGCCACAGTTCCAGGTCGAGCATCGCCGGCTCCGGCTGGGCCGGCAGCGCATAAGGGTCGATACCAATGCTCACAATGTGTGGCTCACTGAACCCGCCCTCTGCATATACGTCGCGCGCGGCCGGATCGATCCAGTCAAGAATGCTTTCCTGAAACAGAGCCGACTCACGGATATGTGCAAGCAAGGCCTCAAGGCTTGCGTAGTCGCGAACCGTGTCCTGTCGATATAGCGGGCGGTACAACAGAACCTTTGCCGGCTCGGCGCAGAACAGCAAGTACATGCCGCGCACAGCGTCTTTCTTACGCGAATGACGACTGCGCCTGAAAGCCAGGGGGATCAATGACATGCGCGGAACCAAAGGGTCCTGATGACCTGCGCAAAAATCAACCACGCACTGTAGACCTACCTCGGAGACTTTCGCGTCTAGCCTGGCCGCAAGGGCACTGGAAAGAAACGCGCTTCGCCACTCCCTGGCAAAACGCACAACGCGCTCGGCACGCATGGTCTTGTCATCGAACTGTTCGGCAACATAGGCCGGGTAACGGCCACCAATGTCGACCTGGGTGACCAGTCGCTTCGCTGCATCGGCATCCAGCCACTTCGGTGGAGTGATGCCTTTCTTATGGCGGACCTGTTTGATGTACGCGCCCTTGAGCGAAGCAAGGTTGCCGATAGCGAATTCGGTAAGCGACTTCGTACCCACGAACGCCAGCGACTCGCCACCGCCAGCACCTGTCGCAGCACCGCCAGGCACACCCCGGGCGATGTACAGGTCGAGGAGCAAGTGATCTGGAGAGGTTTCGTCCCCATACTCCTTTTTCATCTGCTCGCCCAATTGCTGTGCGGTAAATGCCGTCAACGACTGGATGCCGTCCAGCACCGAAACACCCCCGGCATCCAGCTGGTCAAGGGCGAGCTGCAACAACGCGGCGCGACAGGCAAAGCTGTCCTGCGGGGCACTGGCTCTGAGCCCTGGCGGGGCCATGGCGGGTGGCGTGTCGTCCTCGTAGCGTACGAACCAGGCTGCCGGGTCGCTCAGGTCGGCGAAACGCCTCTCCATTGCCGCCACATCGGACAAGCCACTGAAGCGCAACAGTTCGAAAGACTGGAACATGGACTCAAGCAGCAGCGAAACCTGCTGGGCAAAGACGTTGCCCTCGACCGGCTGACGCGTCCACGACAGGCTTTGAAAACTGTAGTGCCGCGCCAGTTCGCCCCTCAACGCGTCACCGAAATCAGCCAAGGAAGCGAAGCTGCGCGTGATACCGGACGGTGCGCACCACAGCACCACCTGCCGCTCATCGTAGTCGCCAGTGACCAACAGGTGACTGAGCACCTGGTCGTATTGCATCGACCCACAGGTCAGGCTGGCTTTCACGAAGTAAACCGAAGGCTGGGCAGCTCCTCCGCGGATCAAGCCGCGAATGCACGCCTGCTCCTGAGCATCCAATCCTTGCAGAGGCAGGCCACGCAACAGTGCAGTCCTCAGCAGTAGTTGCAGCCACTGATCACGGCTGACTCCTGCGCTGCCCTTGGCATTCCAGTATTTGAGCTGCGCCTCGCAGAAAAGCCTTGGCAGTTGTTGTACCAGCTCTTCGAGTGCATCAGAAATGCCGCTCAGTTGACGGGTATCGAACGCGCTGTCCGAGCCTGGGAAACGGTATGAGGAAGTCAGTGCAAGATTGTGATGTCGCTCACCGACAGGCTCGATGTCCAGCGACTTTGCTTCGAGCAGTGCCTGGAGCACACGATCAACCAGCGGTTGGGTAGTCCAATAAGGCGTGCTGGGATCGGGACTATCCAGCATGAGAGGGTCGGCGTTGGACAGCGCCGGCTTCACATACTCAAGCCAGGGCAGCTTCCCCAGCAGCACGGTCCACAGCTTCTCGCTGGTCACCTGCCGCAATGTCGGCCGATCACTGAACTGACTGGCTGCGGCGTACTGAAAATCGAATGTGGAACGTTTCATGAAGCATGCCTCCGGAAGAAAACCGGCAGGCTGCAGCAAACTTGTCCGACACCCGGGCTAATTATTGCTTGCCAATGAAAAAGGCCCTGCGTCTTGCAGGGCCTCCTCATCGCTCAAGAATCAGCTGTACACACGCCCCAGCAACTGGCGGTGGCTTTCGAACTGGTCCAGTACATCACGCACGATCTGCTCTGGCGCAAAGCCCATCAGGTCGTACTCCTGGCTGCCATCGTGCAGGTACACCTCGGCACGATAGAAGCGCTGGCGCACTTCCGGCTCGCCTTCCACCGGTGCTTCGCTCGGCGCGGCCAGGTAGCCGTCCAGGCTCACTTCATAGACGAACGGGTTGCCCTCTTCCATCATCACCCGCAGGCCCATCATGTTGCGCGACTGGCCAACCCGGGTTTCCACCTCGAAGCCCAGGGTCTGCAACTGCGCGGCGGCTTCTTTCAGCGCCGGGCTGACCTGCTTGTCCATGAAACGCTGCACCACGGCCTGGGTCGGCTGCAGTTCCAGCTGGGTCAGGCGCTCGCTGAAGCCACGACGGCCGCGGGCGGCCAACTCGGCACGCTCCTGCTCCACCGCCACGTCCTGTTTCATGGCCTTGTACAGGCCGAACATGAACAGCACCAGCACCACCGAGAACGGCAGGCCCGCGAGCACAACCATGGTCTGCATGGCTTCGAAGTTACCGGCGAACAGCAGGCCGATGGTGACCAGGGTGATGACCACCGACCAGAACACCACCATCCAGTGCGGGGCGTCTTCGTCGACCTTGCCGCCTTTGCACGACAGGTTGGCCATCATCACCGCACCGGAGTCGGCCGGTGTGAGGAACAGCACGAAGCCGACGAACACCGCTACACCGATCACGATCTTGGCCGCCGGGAAGTATTCCAGCAGCTGGTAGATCGACATCGACGGCTGTTCCAGGGCGGTCTTGCCCAGCTCCACGGCGCCCTGGTTGATCACCAGGTCCAGCGCGGTGTTGCCGAAGATCGACAGCCAGGCCAGGGTGAAGCCCAGCGGGATCAGCAACACGCCGCTGACCAGTTGACGCACGGTGCGGCCCTTGGAGATACGGGCAATGAACATGCCGACGAACGGGCCCCAGGAGATCCACCAGGCCCAGTAGAACACGGTCCACAGGCCCAGCCAGCGCTCGGACTTGCCGGCTTCGCCTTCATACACATAAAGGTCGAAGGTTTTCAGCACGATACCGTTGAGGTAGTCACCGATGTTCTGCACGAAGCCGTTGAGCAGGTGCAGGGTTTCGCCGCCCAGCAGGACGAAGATCAACAGGCCGCTGAACAGTACGATGTTCAGGTTGGACAGGCGGCGAATGCCGTTTTCCACACCCGAGACCGCCGCCACGGTAGCAACACCGGCCATGACCAGGATCACCACCAGCAGGTTGGTCTTGCTGTGGTCCATGCCGAAAAGGTATTCCAGGCCAGAGGCTACCTGCATCGAGCCGATGCCCAGGTTGGTCACCAGGCCCAGCAGGGTGACGAACATGCCGAAGATGTCCACGGCATTGCCGGCAGCGCCCTTGACCCAACGCTCACCCACCAGCGGGTACAGTGCCGAACGCAGGGCCAGCGGCTGGTTGTGGCGGTAGGCGAAGTAACCCACGGCCAGGCCGACCAGGGCGTAGATCGCCCAGCCATGCAGGCCCCAGTGCAGGAAGGTCAGCTGCAGGCCCTGGCGCGCTGCGTCGAGGCTGGCAGAAGTACCTTCCGGTGGATTGAAGTAGTGGTCCAGTGGCTCGGAGGCGCCGAAGTACAGCAGCGAAATGCCGATACCGGAGGAGAACAGCATGCCGGCCCAAGCGCCATAGCTGAAGTCGGGCTGGTCATCCTTGCCACCAAGCTTGAGCTTGCCGTAGTCGGAAAAGGCCAGGTAGATGACGAACAGCAGGTAACCGCCGATTACCAGCATGTAGTACCAGCCGAAGGTGCGCGTCAGCCATTTCTGGGCCACGCCCAGCACTTGGCCGGCGGTTTCGGGTACAGCGATAAGCAAGGCAGTCAGAACGAGGATCATCAGCGCGGAGGTGAAGAACACCACGCGGTTGACCCGTACCCTCTCGGCCGGAGGGTTGGTAAGTGAGGCAGAACTCATTGCACGAATGCTCCGGGCAGTGCGGCTGTGGAGGCTAATCAGTCTTTCCCGAGCAATTGGTGGAATATCCCCACTGCATCAGGTGTTATAAAAGCACCCTGGAAACCGTGATCCCGAATCGATACGTTGCAAAAAAACAGACAGGTGGCCTGCTGCAAATGCCACACCTTCGCTGAGGTGCGCGCATTCGTCACAGATCACCCCGCCCGCTCCAAGGGCCCGCCGCAGGGTCCATGACCGCACGGCAGAATCTGCATTTCGCATCGCTCATGCCCGTCAACGCCTTGTATTCCGGGGGTTACGCGATTTCCTGGGGTGTCAATCCGTGCCTTCTCGACCGCCTGAAAAACTGTCAATGGCACAAATTGTCGCAGAGCTTATTCTTTATTGATTGAACGTTCAATCAAAACAAAATAGACTGGCCTTCGCCGAGTCAGCCGCCCGTCGTCTGCTCGCAGGCCTGAGGAGATAGCAAGATGCCCAAGGTCGGTATGCAACCCATCCGCCGCCAGCAGTTGATCGAAGCCACGTTGCAGGCGGTCGATCAGGTCGGACTGGGCGACGCCAGCATTGCGCTGATTGCCCGTTTGGCCGGTGTGTCGAACGGCATCATCAGTCACTACTTTCGGGACAAGAACGGCCTGATCGCAGCGACGATGGGTTACATCATGAACATGCTCAACGAAGGCGTTAGAGCACGTCGCCAGGCCCTGACGGACGACAGCCCGCGCGCCCACCTGAAAGTGATCATCGAGGGCAACTTCGATGCCAGCCAGGTGAACGGCCCGGCGATGAAAACCTGGTTGGCCTTCTGGGCTTCCAGCATGCACCAGCCCGATTTGCACAGGTTGCAGCGGATCAACGACCACCGCTTGTATTCCAACCTGTGTTGCCAGTTCCGCCGCGCCCTGCCGCTCTACCATGCGCGCAAGGCAGCCCGCGGCCTGGCAGCCTTGATCGACGGCTTGTGGCTGCGTGGTGCCCTGTCGGGAGATGCATTCGACACCGACCAGGCGATACGGATTGCTTACGAATACATGGATCTACAACTGGCTAAGCAGCACACCCTGGGTACAAACGACCAGGCCGCTGAACAGCCGCGCACGGCCCTTGCCAACCCGGCAGGAGCGTGACGCGCAAGCCAAACCACACACTGCACTTGCGAGGACACTATGGCCCGTTTCGGAACGCAAAAACTCTACATTGATGGCGCTTACGTCGACGCTGGCAGCGATGCCACCTTCGAAGCCATCAACCCGGCTACCGGCGAAGTCCTCGCCCACGTGCAACGTGCCACCGAGGCTGACGTCGAGAAGGCCGTCGAAAGCGCCGAGCGTGGCCAGAAAGTCTGGGCCGCGATGACCGCCATGCAGCGTTCGCGCATCCTGCGCCGCGCCGTCGAGATCCTGCGCGAGCGCAACGACGAGCTGGCCATGCTGGAAACCCTGGACACCGGCAAGTCGTACTCGGAAACCCGCTACGTCGACATCGTCACCGGCGCCGACGTGCTGGAGTACTACGCTGGCCTGGTTCCGGCCATCGAAGGCGAGCAGATCCCGCTGCGTGAATCGTCCTTCGTCTACACCCGCCGCGAGCCGCTGGGCGTGACCGCCGGTATCGGCGCCTGGAACTACCCGATCCAGATCGCCCTGTGGAAATCCGCCCCGGCCCTGGCCGCCGGCAACGCGATGATCTTCAAACCCTCGGAAGTCACCTCGCTGACCAC
>MTEU01005040.1_pt2 | contig 16112 bp, 14 predicted proteins | sample 1042701 | NCBI WGS metagenome assembly MTEU01 (sample SAMN06185813, study PRJNA358809) | soil metagenome | isolation source: naturally attenuated soil | place: India | collected 2015-05-23
TCAGCGCCGCCACGGAAAGAAGAACCAGCAGCGTGAACAGCGAGAACTTCGGAGAGAACTTCGGCGTTTTGTTGGACGGCTTCGGCAGCTTGCGCATGGCCTTACCCCGGCAGGAAGGACTGCAATAGGAGACGGCACCCCGGCAGTGTTGTCGTTTTTTTGGATTTATCTTAGAAGCTGCACTGCAGCAAAGCAATTTCACTTCTCGCAGCACTGGTTTAAGTTTGTAAGCTGATGTTTCGTTGCAGATGTCCATCCGCTCTTGAAATATCGGCTTGGCGCCACCAGTTGCCAGCTGAATTCCGATTGACCCCAGGCGGACCGCCCTGTGCGGCCGCAACTTGTTCTGAAACGGATCGACATGGAAGACCAGAAGCAAACGCCATCCAACACGCCGCCGACCTCGCCCGCCGACCAGGCCGCCGAAGCGCAAGCCGCGCAATCGGCCACGCCCAATCCATCGGCAGAGCCCGCCGCCGCCGCGGATGACGCGTCGCAGTTTGCCGCGCAGTTGGCGGAACTGGAAGCCAAGGCACGCGAGAACTACGACCTGTATCTGCGTGCCGTCGCCGAGTCCGAGAACATCCGGCGCCGCGCGCAGGAGGACGTGGCCAAGGCGCACAAGTTCGCCATCGAAAGCTTCGCCGAGCATCTGTTGCCGGTGATGGACAGCCTGCAGGCCGCGCTGGCCGATGGATCGGGCGATATCGGCAAGCTGCGCGAGGGCGTCGAACTGACCGCCAAGCAACTGGCCAGCGCCTTCGAGAAGGGCCGCATGGTCGAACTGAATCCGGTCGGCGAGAAGTTCGACCCGCATCGGCACCAGGCGATTTCGATGGTGCCGTCGGAGCAGGAACCGAACACGGTGGTGGCCGTGCTGCAGCGCGGCTATCTGATCGCGGACCGCGTGCTGCGGCCCGCATTGGTGACGGTGGCTGCGCCGAAGTAAGGGGCGGCGGGCAGACCGGCCTGCCACCGATGCGCAGCCACGCCCGGCGCCGTGTCGGCACCGGGCGTTCTCGTTTGTGGAGAAATGCGATGCCTTACCCGTTCGGCGCAGCGCCGGCGCCCCATACGGATCACCGCGCGTTCGAGGCCTTCGGCATGCGCGCGGTCGATCATGACACCATCGACGACGCGCTCGCGGCCGCCGGTGACGAGCTGGTCTGCGTGTTCTTCTGGGGCGAGGACTGCTACAACTGCGAGATGGCCAAGAAGGCCATGCTGGCCAACCCGGACCCGCTGCGCGCGCTCGATCTGCACTGGCTGCATGCCGACGTCTACACGCATCCGGCGCTGGGACGGCGCTTCGGGCTGTACGGCATCCCGGTGTTCATGTTCTTCCACCGCGGCAAGAAGCTGGGCCGCGCCACGGGCTGGCACGGCATCGGACAGTTCTCCGCGGCGGTCGCCAACGCGCGACTGAAGGCGAGCGGCAAGCCGCTGGCCGGATGAGGATCCGCCGCCGCCGCGGCTGCGCGGCCCGGCATCGGCCCAGCGGATCAGCGGATCAGCGGTTCAGTGAATAGCCGATGCGGAACTGCCAGGGCGTCTTGCGGTTGTAGTCCAGCAGGCTCTCGCCATAGCCGACGAAGTAGCCCGCCATCAGGTAGCCGGCAGTGCCCGGTATCAGCCGGCCCATCGGGTAGGTGAACTGCGCATCCACGCTGCCGTACCACTGGCGCGTGCCCTTGCGCACCGTCGCCGCCAGCTCCCACGAATCGGGTTTGCCGTAGGCGACCCGCAGATCCATATAGCCGCGGTAACGCGCGATATCGCTGTTGTCGCTCTTCTCCAGGTAGTAGTAGAGCTTGGGCGTCACGGTCCAGTGCCAGTCGTCCGGCTCGCCGAAGTGGAAGGTCGGCTTCAGGAACAGCGTATTGATGCTGCGCGACTGGTCGCCGTCGCGGCCGTTCGACTCGTGCTCGAGGCCGGTCGCCACCGACAGCCGGCTGATCCAGCGATTGCGCACGCCGGTATCGGACAGGTAGTAGAAGATGCTGGGCCGGTAGTTGGTGTCGTGGAAGGGCTTCGACTCCTCCGACAGATCCCACAGCGAGAACTGCGTGTAGCCCAGGTACAGGTTGTCCAGCCAGTAGCGCGAATTCGGGTCGCGGCCTTCGAAGATCCGGTACTTGAAGCTGAACTGGAACTTGGCGTTGGCGCCGCCGTGCGCGCCGACCGCGTAGTACATCGGATCGTTGAAGGTCAGGCGGCTGCCGCCGGTCAGGATCGGCTGATCGTAGACGGGCTGGCCCGGTCCCTTCGGCTGGAGCACCGGCTCGACCGGCGTCGCGGCGACATCGGCATGCTGATCGCCCTCGTCAGCCGGCGTGGCGGCGGCGGTGGCCGGCGCTGCGGAGGTGGATGGCGTCGCCGCGGTGGCGGGCGGCGTGAGCCCCGACTGATTCAGCGTCACCAGCACCGGCGCGGCGTCCAGGCCCACCGGATCCAGCCGGATCTGGCCGCGCAGCGTCGGCGGGATCTCGCCCTGGTATTGGATCGTGCGATTCTCGCCGCGGCGCAGGCGCACCGTGGACGGCCCAGGCGTGATCCGCCGCATCGTGATGCGCACCGGCGCCAGCATTTCGGGCGAGGCCACCACTTCCAGCGTGTCGGGCACCAGATAGCTGCGGTTGGCCGTGTCCGCGGTCACCAGCAGCGTCAGCCGCAGCGGCTGCGCGCCGTCCAGTACGCGCGGGGGCTGCAGCAGCGCGATCGCGGCATCGGCGGAGGGCGCGTACAGGGCGGCGAGCGCGACGGAGATCGCGGAGATCGCGGAGATCGCGGAGACGGCGGCGGCGGGCGCGAGCAGGCGCGGACGACGGCCCGCGGACGGGGTTCGGAGCAACGGCATCATCGGAGATTGTTTGGCGTGCCGTGCCGGATACGACGCTTGGCACGGCCGAGAATGGCAACGCGGCAAAGCCTAGCACGGGGCCGGCCGCGCTGGCTGTGACGATTTGTACCGGCCGGTCGGCCGGCACCGGGCGGGAGGTCAGCCGCGCGCGCGGCGCTGGACGCAGGCGATGTAGTGCTCGCCGTCGGGCGGCAGGCCGCTGCGCTGCGACTGCCACAGCATCTCGCCGAGGCATTCCATCATCTGGTGATGCGCCTCGTGCGGCGAATCGAGCCGGCGCGCCAGCTGTTCGAAGGCCTGGCGGATGCCGCGCGGCTGGTCGACCGATACCTGCTCGGCGATCGACAGATGCATGGCCAGATGCAGGAAGGGGTTGGTCTGCCCGCGTTCGGGCGTGAATTCCTCGGCGACCGCCGCCTCGGCATCGGCCAACTGGTCGTGGTATTCGGGATGGGCGCGGATCCAGTCGACGGCGATCGCCTCGAGCGGCGTCAGCACGTCGTTGGCGCCCTGCTTGCGCCAGGCTTCGCAAAAGAACCGGCGGACTTCTTCACGGGAGGGATTGAACATGATGGGGCGGATTGTAAACGACGGTCCGCGGACTTGCCGGCCGCGCCCTCCGCTCGATGGAGCGCCACTGTGCCGCAGGGGCCGCATGCCGACTAGAATGCGGGATCGTTGACCTCGCCACCGGGCCGGCCTCCCTCCATGACCGCTTCCCCACGCTCATCGACCCCGCTGCGGCATGCCGGCGACAAGCTCGCCGGCGTGCTGCTGATCGCGATCTCGGCCAGCGCCTTCGGCGCGATGGCGATCTTCGCGCGCTTTGCCTATGACGCGGGTGCCGACGTCTATGGCCTGCTGTCGGTGCGCTTCGTGCTGGCCGCGATCGCGCTGGCGGCGGTGATGCGCTGGCAGCGGATCGCGCTGCCGCCGTGGCCGCGCGTGCTGGCGTTGGCGGCGATGGGCGGCATCGGCTATGTCGGCCAGTCGTTCTGCTTCTTCAGCGCGCTGAACCATGCGCAGGCGAGCCTGGTCGCGCTGCTGCTGTATCTGTATCCGGTCTTCGTCACGGTGATGGCGGCACTGTTCCTGAAGGAGAAGCTGACCGGCGCGGCGGTGACCGCGCTGGTGCTGTGCTCGGTCGGCGCGGGACTGACCGTCGGCGGCGGGCAGGGCAGTGCGCTCGGCATCGGCCTGGGGCTGGCGTCGGCGCTGATCTATTCGATCTACATCATCGTCGGCGCGCGCTTGACGCCCGGCGTGCATCCGGTGGCGACCACCACGGTGGTCTGCATCGCGGCCGCGGTCGTCTATGTCGGCGCCGCGCTGGCCCGCGCGGCGGCCGGCGTGCCGCCGCAGTTTCCGGCCGATGCCGGCGGCTGGCTGGCGTTGGCGGCCATCGCGCTGCTGTCGACGGTGCTGGCGATCCTGACCTTCTTCGCCGGCCTGCAACGGCTCGGCGCGGCGCAGGCCTCGATGCTGTCCACGCTCGAGCCGGTGGTCACGGTACTGCTGGCCGCGCTGCTGCTCGGCGAGCAGATCGGCATGACCCAGGCGATCGGCGGCGGGCTGATCCTGGCTGGCGTGCTGTGGCTGACCCGCAAGGGCACGGCCCCGGCGCCTGTACAACAAAATTGAACGGCTTGCTGAAATCCTTGGCGTGGAACGGGTGGGGGCCGTCGGTAGAATGCGCCCTTTCCCGAACTTTGCCGAGGATTCCGCATGACACCGCTCGACCAGGCCGCCATCGCCCAACTGTTCACCGAGGCCCGCACGCATAACGCCTGGCAGGACCGGCAGATCGACGACGCCGTGCTGCATCAGCTGTATGAGGCGATGAAGTTCGGCCCCACCGCGGCCAACAGCACGCCGGCCCGCATCGTGTTCGTCAAGACCGCGGCGCAGAAGGAGAAACTGGTCGCTTGCGTGTCGCCGGGCAATGTCGACAAGACCCGCTCGGCCCCGGTGACCGCGATCGTCGCGTTCGACAACGCCTTCCACGAGCAGCTGCCGAAGCTGTTCCCGCATGCCGATGCCCGTTCCTGGTATGTCGGCCAGCCGGAGAAGATCGCGCGCGACGCGCTGGTCAACAGCTCGCTGCAAGGCGCCTATCTGATCCTGGCGGCGCGCGCGTTGGGCCTCGATTGCGGCCCGATGAGCGGCTTCGACCCGGCCAAGGTCAATGCCGCGTTCTTCCCCGACGGCAACTGGTCGGTCAACTTCCTGATCAACCTCGGCTATGGCGACGCCGACAAGCTGTTTCCGCGCAATCCGCGCCTGAGCTTCGACGAGGCCTGCCGCATCGTTTGATGGTCTGATGCGCCGGCCGGCCGGCTGGCCGCCGGCGCGCTCACAGCCGCGGCGGCAGCGTCTTGTCCGGGTACTCGCACAGCGTCTCGATCGCGCAATGCCAGCACTCCGGCTTGCGCGCCTTGCAGACGTAGCGCCCATGCAGGATCAGCCAGTGATGCGCGTCGTGCAGGAACTCGTCGGGCACGACCTCGAGCAGCTTCATCTCGACCGCCTGCACGGTCTTGCCGGGCGCGAGTCCGGTGCGGTTGCTGACGCGGAAGATATGCGTGTCGACCGCGACGGTCGGATGGCCGAAGGCGGTGTTCAGCACCACGTTGGCGGTCTTGCGGCCGACGCCCGGCAGCGCCTCCAGCGCCTCGCGCTCGGCCGGCACCTTGCCGCCGTGGCGCTCGGCCAGGATGCGGCAGGTCTCCATCACGTGCTTCGCCTTGGTCTTGTACAGGCCGATCGTCTTGATGTACTCGATCAGGCCGGACTCGCCCAGCGCCAGGATCTTCTGCGGCGTGTTGGCGATCGCAAACAGCCTGCGGGTGGCCTTGTTGACGCCGACATCGGTGGCCTGCGCCGACAGCAGCACCGCGATCAGCAGTTCGAACGGCGAGCTGTACTCGAGTTCGGTGGTCGGCGACGGGTTGGTTTCCTTGAGGGTTTCAAACAGCGCGCGGCACTTGGCGGCGTTCATTGTGGTCGCTTGGTGTCGGAGGGGACGGGATGGTCGGGCGGAGCGGCGGCCGGCGCGGCCTCGGCGCGGTCAACCGGATCGCCCTGTGCGGCGTTGAGCGGCTGGGCAGCCTGCCGCTTCAGGCGCGCGCGTTCGATGGCCGCCTGGATGATTGCTTTCTTGCGCTCCTGCGCCTGGCGTTCGGCCTCGGACGACGCGGCCTCCTGGCGCAGCGCCTCCAGCTTGGCGGCGGCCTTGGCCGCCAGGCGCGCTTCGTTTTCCTCGCGCTCGCGCACCAGCCGCTGCTTGCGCGACAGGTAGCGGGCACGGGCCGCGTCGGCCTGCGGCTGCGACCAGGCGTCCCAGCCGGTGCGCTCGCCGGTGACCGGGATCATCGCGATGCAGTCGACAGGGCAGGGCGCCACGCACAGGTCGCAGCCGGTGCACCAGTCCGGCAGCACGGTGTGCATCTGCTTGGCGGCGCCGGCGATTGCGTCGACCGGGCAGGCCTGGATGCATAGCGTGCAGCCGATGCACAGCGTCTCGTCGATGCGCGCGACCGCGCGCGGATGTTCGGTGCCGTGGCTCGTATCGAGCGGCAACGGCGCGGTGCCGAGCTCTGCCGCCAGCCGCCGGATGCCTTCGGCACCGCCGGGCGGGCAGCGGTTGCAGTCCGCTTCGCCGCGCGCCATGGCCTCGGCATAAGGCCGGCACCCCTGAAAGCCGCACTTCGTGCATTGCGTCTGGGGCAGCAGGGCGTCGAGCCGGTCGGCCAGGGGCGCCAAAGGGGCCGCCAGATCGGCGTCCCGGTGGGCGTCGGCGGAGGGTGCGGAAGCGGAATCGGCGGAGGAAGGGGTCACGAAAGCAGCAAGACGATGCGGGGTAACACAAGGTGCAGCCGTACGGTGCGGCTGACGCGGCAAGGATTATCCCCGATTTCGCCGCGCCGCAGAAACCTTGAAGATGCGCGCTTTGCCATGGCGCAGATGTTGTTCAACACGGCTGGCCCGCGCCGCAGGCGCGGTGGCGCCATGCCATCATTCACAAAATCGACCCGACCACGCATGTCGAACGCCACCAAGACGAAACGCGATCCCGAAGGAACACGCCGTCGCATCATGGATGCGGCCACCGAGGAGTTCGCCAAGGGCGGCCTGGCCGGCGCACGCGTCGACCAGATCGCCCGCCGCGCCGAGACCAACGAGCGCATGCTGTATTACTACTACGGCAGCAAGGAGGGCCTGTTTCTCGCGGTGCTCGAACGGCAGTATGCGCAGTTCCGCGCTGCAGAAGAGCGCCTGCAGATCGGCGACGAGGACCCGGTCGCGGCGGTCCGCACGCTGGCCCGCTTCGTCTGGGACTGGTACTACCAGCATCCCGAATTCATTCGCCTGGTCAACAGCGAGAACCTGCATGAGGCACGGCACCTGAAGAAATCCGCGCAATTGCACGACCTGGTCAACCCGGTGGTCGACGTGCTGGCCGAGATCGTTCGCCGCGGCCAGCGGCAGGGCGTGTTCCGCGACGGCGTCGATGTGCCCCAGCTCTATCTGACGATCTCGGCGCTGGGCTACTACGTGCTGTCGAACCGCTACACGATCAGCGCGGTGATCGGCCGCGATGTGGCCTCGCAGGACGAGCACGAGCGCTTCGCCCAGCTGCATACGGACATGCTGCTGGCCTATCTGGCGCGACGGTAGCGCGCGAGGATGGGCAAAAGGTAAAGAAAACGGGACCGCGTTGCGGTCCCGTTTGCCATCGGCGATCTGCTGGTGCCTGGCTGCGGCTCAGCGGTACTTGCGGATGAAGTCGCGCAGTTCCGGATAGATCGTTTCGCGCCAGCGCCGGCCCGAGAAGATGCCGTAGTGCCCGCACCTGGGCGCGGTCAGATGCTGCTTGCGGGTCTTCGGAATGCCCGCGCACAGATCGTGCGCGGCGGCGGTCTGGCCCGCGCCGGAGATGTCGTCGAGCTCGCCCTCGATCGTCATCAGCGCGGTGTGCTTGATGTCCTGCGGCCGCACCGGCTCGCCCTGTATCTCCCAGGTGCCATTGGCCAGCCGGAACTCCTGGAAGACTTCGCGGATCGTGTCGAGGTAGTACTCGGCCGCCATGTCCAGCACGGCGTTGTATTCGTCGTAGAAGCGCACGTGCGCCTCGGCATCGTCCGCATCGCCTTCGATCAGGCTCAGGTAGTAGTCGTAGTGCGAGGACAGATGGCGGTCCGGGTTCATCGCGACGAAGCCGGCGTGCTGCAGGAAGCCCGGATAGACGCGCCGGCCGTGGCCGGGATAGTTGGCCGGCACCGTGTAGATGACGTTGTTCTCGAACCACTCGTACGACTTGTTGGTCGCCAGCGAGTTGACCGCGGTCGGGCTTTTGCGCGCGTCGATCGGGCCGCCCATCATCGTCATCGTCTTCGGCGTCGTCTCGCCGGCCGACGCCATCAACGAGATCGCGGCCAGCACGGGCACGGTCGGCTGGCAGACCGATACGACATGCAGGTTCTCGGCGCCCAGATGGCGGATGAATTCCTGGATGTAGCGGATGTAGTCGGCCAGGTGGAAGGGGCCGTCCTCGACCGGCACCATGCGCGCGTCGACCCAGTCGGTCACATAGACCTTGTGGTCCTGCAGCAGCGTGCGCACCGTATCGCGCAGCAGCGTCGCGTGGTGGCCCGACAGCGGCGCGCAGACCAGCACCGACGGTTCGTCCTTCAGCAGCTTGATGGTCTCGGGATCGTCGGCGTAGCGCTTGAAGCGGATCAGCTTGCAGAACGGCTTTTCCATGATCGTCTGTTCGACGATCGGAATATCGCGGCCGTTGGAGCGCACGGACTTGATGTCGAAGGCGGGCTTCTCGTATTCCTTGCCGAGCCGGTACAGCAACTCGTAGCCCGCGGCCAGCCGGGTGGCCCCCGGCACCAGCGACAGCGGGCTCAGGGGGTTGGTAAACGTCTTGGCCGTCGCCTGGGCCCACGCGGTCAGCGGGTTCAGGATCGAGCGCTGAAATTCATGCAGTTGGTAAAGCATTGCCGAACACCTGCCTTTCGATATCGGGTTTTCTGCTGTGGCGGATTATGCGCTCAACTCGTCCGTTTTGCGAACGACCGTGCGCACGATCTTGCAACGCAGCATATACCTAAAGGTATGACGGTGTGAGTGGAACTCAATAGGACAATGGCTGTAATTCTGGCGCGGTGTTGGACTACACCGACAGGAGGGCCGGGAAAGGTGGTGTGCGGCGCACAAAAAGCGGGGAGCGCCACCGTAAAAAAACGGGCCCATCGACGATGGGCCCGCTTGGGGTGGGGGATGCGCCCCGAGGCTTACAGCACGGCCGCGATGGCGTCGACCACCGCGTCGATATTGCGGCTATTGAGCGCCGCCACGCAGATGCGGCCGGTGCCGACGGCGTAGATGCCGTGCTCGGTCTTCAGACGCTCGACCTGCTCGGTGGTCAGGCCCGAGTACGAGAACATGCCGCGCTGCGCCTTGACGAAGGAGAAGTCGCGCGACACGCCCTTGGCGGCCAGCTTGTCGACCAGCGCGTGGCGCATCTGCTTGATGCGGTCGCGCATTTCGGCCAGCTCTTCTTCCCACATCGCGCGCAGTTCCGGGCTGTTCAGCACGGTCGCGACCACGGTGCCGCCGTGCGTCGGCGGGTTCGAGTAGTTGGTGCGGATCACGCGCTTGACCTGCGACATCACGCGCTGCGCCTCTTCCTTGCCGGTGGTCACGATCGACAGCGCGCCGACGCGCTCGCCATACAGCGAGAAGCTCTTCGAGAAGGAGCTCGACACGAAGAAGGGCAGGCCCGACTCCGCGAACAGGCGCACGGCCGCGCCGTCCGGGTCGATGCCGTCTGCAAAGCCCTGGTAGGCCATGTCCAGGAAGGGAATCAGGTTCCGTTCCTTGATCAGGCCGACCACCTGTTGCCATTGCTCGGCCGACAGGTCGACGCCGGTCGGGTTGTGGCAGCAGGCGTGCAGCACGACGATGGTGTTGGCCGGATACGACTTCAGCGACTCGACCATGCCGGCGAAATTCAGGCCGTGGCTCGGGGCGTCGTAATAGGCATAGTTGACCACCGGGAAGCCGGCGGCTTCGAACAGCGCGCGGTGGTTTTCCCAGCTCGGATCGCTGATCGCGACCTTGGCGTCGGGATACAGGCGCTTCAGGAAGTCGGCGCCGATCTTCAGCGCGCCGGTACCGCCGAGTGCCTGAGCCGTCACCACGCGGCCTTCCGTGATCAGCGGCGAGTTCTTGCCGAACAGCAGCGTCTGCACCGCCTGGTCGTAGGCCGCGATGCCCTCGATCGGCAGGTAGCCGCGCGGGGTGGCCGTCGTCAGGCGCGCCTTCTCGGCTTCCTGCACCGCGCGCAGCAGCGGAATCTTCCCTTCGTCGGTGAAGTACACGCCCACGCCCAGATTGACCTTGTTGGCACGGGTGTCGGCGTTGAACGCTTCATTCAGGCCCAGGATGGGATCGCGCGGGGCCATCTCGACGGCAGAAAACAAACTCATTTGGGATTCTCGTGGTCAGCTATGTAACAAAACGGGAAGGCGTAGAATGCTCGGACTGCGCTGGGGGCGTGCGGTGGGTCCGCCTTGAAACGGACCGCGCAACCCCGAGATTCTAGCGTATCCGCCCGTATTCCAAAGGTTTTCTCCCCGTCTATGTCGAATCTCGCCGTGCCCGTCGCGGATGCCGCTCCCGCCCTGGATGAGGACAAATTCGTCCGCTTCCCCGGCTCGCCATTCCAGCTGTATCAGCCCTATCCGCCGGCCGGCGATCAGCCGGAAGCCATCCGCCAACTGGTCGAGGGCATCGAGGATGGCCTGTCCTATCAGACGCTGCTCGGCGTCACTGGCTCGGGCAAGACCTTCACGATGGCCAATGTGATCGCCCGAATGGGCCGGCCGGCCATCGTCTTTGCCCCGAACAAGACGCTGGCCGCCCAGCTTTACTCGGAATTCCGCGAATTCTTTCCGCGCAATGCGGTCGAGTATTTCGTCAGCTATTACGACTATTACCAGCCGGAAGCCTACGTTCCGCAGCGCGATCTGTTCATCGAAAAGGACTCGTCGATCAACGAGCATATCGAGCAGATGCGGCTGTCGGCGACCAAGAGCCTGCTGGAGCGGCGCGACACGATTATCGTGGCGACGGTGTCTGCGATCTATGGTATCGGCAACCCGAACGAATACCATCAGATGATTCTGACTCTGCGGGCCGGCGACCGCATCAGCCAGCGCGACGTGATCGCGCGGCTGATCGCGATGCAGTACACCCGCAACGACACCGACTTCCAGCGCGGCACCTTCCGCGTGCGCGGCGACACCGTCGATATCTTCCCGGCGGAACACGCCGAGGTGGCGGTGCGCGTCGAACTGTTCGACGACGAGATCGAGTCGCTGCAGTATTTCGATCCGCTGACCGGCAAGGTGCGGCAGAAGATTCCGCGCTTCACGGTCTATCCGTCGAGCCACTACGTGACGCCGCGCGACACCGTGCTGCGCGCGATCGAGGCGATCAAGGCCGAGCTGCGCGAGCGGCTCGACTTCTTCTACAAGGAAAACAAGCTGGTCGAGGCGCAGCGGCTGGAGCAGCGCACGCGCTTCGACCTCGAGATGCTGGCCGAGCTCGGCTTCTGCAAGGGCATCGAGAACTATTCGCGCCATCTGTCCGGCGCGCGCCCCGGCGATCCGCCGCCGACGCTGGTCGACTACCTGCCGCCCGACGCGCTGATGTTCCTGGACGAATCGCACGTGCTGATCGGCCAGCTCAACGCGATGTACAACGGCGACCGCTCGCGCAAGACCACGCTGGTCGAATACGGCTTCCGGCTGCCGTCGGCGATGGACAACCGGCCGCTGAAGTTCGAGGAGTTCGAGCGCAAGATGCGGCAGGCGGTGTTCGTCACCGCCACGCCGGCCGACTACGAGCGCGCCCATGCCGGCCAGGTGGTCGAGCAGGTGGTGCGGCCCACCGGCCTGGTCGACCCGATCATCACCGTGCGTCCCGCGGTGTCGCAGGTCGACGATCTGCTGTCGGAGATCCATCTGCGGATCCAGGCGGGCGAACGCGTGCTGGTGACCACGCTGACCAAGCGGATGGCCGAGCAGCTGACCGAATTCCTGTCCGAGAACGGTATCAAGGTCCGCTACCTGCATTCGGACATCGATACGGTCGAACGCGTCGAGATCATCCGCGACCTGCGCCTGGGCGCCTTCGACGTGCTGGTCGGCATCAACCTGCTGCGCGAAGGGCTGGACATTCCGGAGGTGTCGCTGGTGGCGATCCTCGATGCGGACAAGGAAGGCTTCCTGCGCGCCGAGCGCTCGCTGATCCAGACGATCGGCCGCGCCGCGCGCAACGTCAACGGCACGGCCATCCTGTACGCCGACCGCATCACCGATTCGATGCGCAAGGCCATCGACGAGACCGAGCGCCGCCGCGCCAAGCAGATCGCATTCAATACGGCCAACGGCATCACGCCGCGCGGCGTGGTCAAGCGGATCAAGGACATCATCGACGGCGTCTACGATCCGAACGAGGTCAAGGCCGAGCTGATGGCCGCCGAGGAGCGCGCGCGCTACGAGGACATGAGCGAGAAGCAGGTCGCCAAGGAAATCAAGCGGCTCGAGAAGAAGATGCTCGACCATGCGAAGAACCTGGAATTCGAGCAGGCCGCGCAGGTCCGCGATCAGCTGAGCAAGCTCAAGCAACAGGTGTTCGGTGCGGCGGGCGAGGGCGGGGCGCTGCCGGCCTGAGCCGCCGGCGGGTAGCGGTGGCCGCGCGGGCCGTCACGGCCAGCGGTTACAATCGCCTCCCTTCGCGCGTCGCGGCCGCGTGCCCGGCGCTTCGTTTGCGCGTGGCGCCATGCCGCCGCGCGTCGATCTGGACGGGTCCGAACGATGAAACGCTTCGCCATTTTGATGTGTTGCATGGGTAATATCTGCCGCTCGCCGACCGCGGAAGGCGTGCTGCGCGCCAAGCTTGCGCAGGCCGGCCTCGCCGACGCCGTCGACGTCGATTCGGCCGGCACCCACAGCTATCACCTCGGCCACGCGCCCGACCGCCGCGCGCAACAGCATGCGCTGGCGCGCGGCTATGACCTGGCCGGGCAGCGGGCGCGGCTGGCGGCGGTCGAGGACTTCGGCCGCTTCGATCTGGTGCTGGCGATGGACCGCGACAACCTGGCGCGGCTGCAGGCGCTGTGCCCCCCCGAGCATCGCCACAAGGTCAAGCTGCTGATGCACTTCGCGACCCGGCACGACGCCGACGAAGTGCCCGATCCCTACTACGGCGAAGGCGACGGCTTCGAGCGCGTGCTCGATTACGTCGAGGACGCCTGCGACGGCATCGTCGCGATGCTGCGCCAGCAGCAATGACCATGGGGCCGCGCCGCGGCCCGTCTGTTCTCCTTCCCCACCGGCGCGCGTCCGAGCTGATTCGCGTGAATCGCGCCAGTCTTACCCTCCTTTCCCGATGTTTCGATCCCTGCTTCGCAAATGGCGCGAGTCGCGCAATGCCAGCCTGCAACTGGACGCCATCCTGTCCGCCGCCAATCCCGACGGTGCGCTGGCGGAGCGGAACGGCTGGCTGATCGAGCTCGGCTATTGGCTGCGGCGCGACGGTCTGCCGGCCGACGACGCGACTGACGCCGCCGGCCAGGACACCACCTGGCGCGAGCATGTCCGCTTGCGCTACCTGCTGCAGGTGCTGGAACGCAATCCGGAGCTCGCCGCACGCTTTGCGCGGACGATCCGATCGATCGTGCGCGACAACGATCCCACGGGCCTGTTCTGCGACACCGGCGTCGCCTCGCACCCCGGCTTCTGGGGCGAGATGATGGACCGCGTGCAGGCGCGCTTCCTGTCGCCGCCGCCGAACCGCGGCGATATGGCGGACCTGTTCGCGCTGCTGTTCGTCGGCGAGCGCGACGCCGACTGGGTGGCGGCGCTCGACGCCGAACTGCTCGATCGCCTCGGCGCGCTGCTGATGTTTGCGCCGGAGCAGGGCGGCGGGTTTGAAGACAAAGCCGAGGACGACGTCGGCGAACAAGCGGACGGCGACGTTGGCGGCGCCTCCCCCGATCACGATAACGAGCTTGCCACCCATGCCGCCTCGGCGGCCGGCCAGGTGCTGCACGCGCGCTACCGTGACGATTTCGCCCGCACGCTGGCCAGCAGCATCCAGGTGCTGGCCAGCCAGGTGCGGGCGACCGGCCTGAGCCAGGCGATTCGCGCGCGTCTGCCGGGCCGGGTCGAAGACACGCCGTTCTTCCGCCTCGGCCCGGCGGTCGCCGCGCTGTGCGAGGAGGGGCTGCCGCGCGACAGCGATGCCTTCCGGCACCGCCTGAACTACTGCCGCGCCCTGCTCGACGGCTGCCACGACGCGGCGCGCCATGTCTATGCGGACCTGGAAGAGAACGGGGTCTCGGTCGAGGTCGTGTTCCAGATCGAGCGGATGAAGGTGCGGCTCGCCCGCATCGACATGCTGCTGGCCGCCTGGGTCGACCCGTCGCGCCGCGGCAAGGTGGCGCAACTGGCGGGCGAGCTGATCCGCACGACGCAGGCGCGCCGCAGCGTCAAGCATCTGGCCGCGGAGTCCTTCTCGCAGCTGGCGCGCAAGGTGGTCGAGCGTTCGGCCGAGAGCGGCGAACACTACATCACGCGCGATCGCAAGGAATACGGCGAGCTGGTGCGCGCGGCGGCCGGCGGCGGCCTGATCACCGTGGCCACGGTCTATCTGAAGTTCCTGATCTACGGCCTGCACCTGGACAAGTTCATCGAAGGGCTGCTGGCCTCGCTGAACTATGCCGGCAGCTTCCTGGCGATCCACTTCGCCCATTTCACGCTGGCGACCAAGCAGCCGGCGATGACGGGCCCGGCGCTGGCGCACCGGCTCGATGCGGTCGGGCGGCCGGAGGGCAGGGAGGCCTTCGTCGACGACACCATCGCGATGATCCGCTCGAACGCGGCGGCCATCGTCGGCAACCTCGCGGTGGTGTTTCCGGTGGCGCTGGCAATCCAGTGGCTGGCCGGCAAGCTGCTGTCGGTCAACCTGATCACGCCGGACAAGGCGATCGCGACCATCGAGTCGTTCTCGATCCTCGGGCCCACGCCGCTGTACGCGGTCTTCACCGGCGTGCTGCTGTGGGTCTCGAGCCTGATCGCCGGCTGGGCCGACAACTGGTTTGCGCTGCACCGGATGCACGACGTGCTGGCCTACCACCGCCGGCTGCGCTATATGCTGGGCGAGCGGGGGGCGATGCGGGTGGCCGATTTCTGGAAACGGAACGTGTCCGGCATCGCGGCCAACGTGTCGCTCGGCTTCCTGCTCGGGCTCGGCCCGGAAATCCTGAGCTTCTTCGGCCCGCATATGGAGGTACGCCACGTGACGCTGTCGACCGGATCGGTCGGCACCGCGCTCGGCGTGCTCGGGGTCGAGGCGCTGCGGATGCCGGCCCTGTGGCTGGCGGTGGCCGGCATCGCGCTGATGGGGCTGCTGAACGTCGCCGTCAGCTTCGCGCTGGCCTTCCACATGGCGCTGCGCTCGCGCAATCTGCGCCGCGTCGATCGGCGGGCGTTGAGTGCCGCGGTACGGGCGCGCATCCTGCGCCATCCGCTGTCGCTGATCGTGCCGCCGCGCCAGGCGCCAGCAGGGCCCGGAACCCGCGCGGCCTAGTCAGCCCGGTCTCCAGATGCCGGGAAGACCCCACCGTCACCGCGGTATCTGCCGGACAAGTGACATGGGTAGTTGACCGATTTAGTCGGGAAATTTATACTTGACGAAATTCATCAGGTATTACCCCCGCAATCATGAGATTGACGACCAAAGGCCGCTTCGCGGTGACCGCCATGATCGACCTGGCCATGCGCCAGGACCAGGGGCCGGTGACGCTGGCCGGCATCAGCCAACGCCAAAAGATCTCGCTGTCCTACCTGGAACAGCTGTTCGCCAAGCTGCGCCGGCACCAGATCGTCGAGAGCGTGCGGGGTCCGGGCGGCGGATACAGCCTGGCGCGCAAGTCCGAGGACGTGACGGTGGCCGACATCATCATCGCGGTGGACGAGCCGCTCGACGCGACCCAGTGCGGCGGCAAGGGCAACTGCAATGGCGACGAGAATACCGGCCGCTGCATGACCCACGAGCTGTGGGCGACGCTGAATCAGAAGATGGTCGAGTATCTGGACTCGGTCTCGCTGAAGGATCTGGTCGAGCAGCAGCGCGCCCGCCAGCCCGGCGTGCTGCGCGACATGCGCGAGGA
>MTEU01002958.1_pt1 | contig 16102 bp, 10 predicted proteins | sample 1042701 | NCBI WGS metagenome assembly MTEU01 (sample SAMN06185813, study PRJNA358809) | soil metagenome | isolation source: naturally attenuated soil | place: India | collected 2015-05-23
CGACCAGGGTCAGACGGTCGGCGCGCAGCACCTGATCGAACACCTGCACCGCGCTGAGCTGGGCCTGGGTAAAGGGCATGCGCTTGTAGCCCTGCACCCGGCTGCCCGGGGCGGTGGCGGCCCAGCCAGTGTCGAAGATGGCCAGGCCGTCGAGGCCGAGCAGGTCGTTCAGCTGGCCGACGCTGGCGGCGGTGGACACCTCGGTGCCGTTGAGCGCCAGCGGCATGTTCGGCCGATGGCTGATCTCCCCCGACAGCGCCGTGCCGTTGGCCAGGCTGGTGGCGAAGCTGAGGCCGTAGAGGCGGATGTCCTCGGGGTATTCCAGACCGTAGCGGGCACTGGCCGGGCCGGGGGCGCCGCTGATCGCGGCGAAGCTCGGCTGGCCGGCGCGCCACGAGCTTTCCGGGGTGCGGCTGTGGTAGTTCAGCGCGTAGACGCCGAACTCGGTGTCGTTCAGCGCCGGCACCAGCCAGCGCAGCGCCACGCCGAACTGGCCGCCGTCGCGTGCCTCTTTATCCGCCAGGCGCGGCACCCAGCCGTACACCGCTGGGTCGCGGTCGAAGTCGCTGCCGAAGGTGGTCATGCCCAGGTCGCAGCCCTGGGGCGCGACGTCGCCGCCGAAGAAGGTGCCGCAGTTGTCCAGCACGGTCTTCTCCCACTGCAGCTGGTAGAAGGCTTCGATCGACAGGTTCTCGCTCAGACCCTGGGTCAGGTAGAGCATGCTCACCGGGATCAGGCCTTCCTTGATCTCCGAGCCGGGGCGGCGGAAGGCGGCGACGTCGGCCGGGTTGATGGCGTTGATGCCGTTGCCGATAAAGGTGCTCTCGCCCCAGCTGACCACCTGGCGACCGGCGCGCACGCTGCCGGGCAGCTCGCCGAGCTGGTAGTTGTGGTAGACGAAGGCGTCCAGCAGTTCGCTGCCCGAGGCCTTGGCGGCGCGGTCGCGGCCGCTGTCGTCGATGTCGTAGAGCAGGCGGCTCTCGTCCTTGAGCTCGAAGTCGTACCAGTACTTGCCGCGCAGGAACAGGCCGCTGTCGCCATAGCTGAGCTGCAGGTCGTGGATGCCCTTGAAGATCTTCGAGAAGGTCTCGCCGCGCTTGAAGTTGAGGCGGCCGTCGTCGCTGGTGCGGGTCGAGGCCGTGCCGCCGTTGGCGCGGCCGATGAAGCGCTTGTCCGGCGCATCCATTGCCCAGCTGGCGCCGATTGACAGCGAGGAATCGAAGCGCGCCTCGATCTCGCCGATGGTGAAGCTGGCGGCCTGCGCCGGCTGCGTGGCGGCGAGGCCGAGGGCCAGGCTCAAGGCCGTCGGGCGCAGGGCGCCGAGGCGGGTTGTTGTGGTCATGCCGTACTCCCCTGATATCTGCTCGGTGTCCGCCTGCGGTTCTGGCGCCGCAGGGCGTGCAGCCTGGTAACAGGTGCGCGGCCATGCTAAGGGCGGGGTCGGCCGGCTGGCCTCTGAATAATCCTTATGCCCATAGCCAAAGGTGAGGGTGGCGCCGCGCGCCGGCCGGCGAGCCCCCTGGCAGGGGCCCGGCGGCATAACCGCCGGTTATCCCGATAGGCAGGACGGCCGCCTCGCGGCGCTTGCCGACGGTGGCCGGGCCTGGTGTATAAGGAACGGGCAGCCGTATCCGCCGCCGGAGGATTGCCCGTGAACCAACCCATCGAGACCGACAGTGCGGTCTACAAGACCCTGCTCGAATCGACCAAGGCGATCCCCTGGAAGATCGACTGGAAGACCATGACCTTCGCCTACATCGGCCCGCAGATCGAAAGCCTGCTGGGCTGGGCGCAGTCCAGCTGGGTCAGCGCCGAGGACTGGGCGGCGCGCATGCACCCGGAGGACCGCGAGCAGGTGGTGGCCTTCTGCGTGTCGCAGTCGCAGAACGGCGTCGACCACGAGGCCGACTACCGCGCGCTGACCGCCGCCGGCGACTACGTGTGGATCCGCGACGTGGTGCACGTGGTGCGCGACGACAAGGGCGAGGTGGATTCGCTGATCGGCTTCATGTTCGACATCAGCGAGCGCAAGCAGACCGAGCAGCAGCTGCTCAGCCTGCAGCAGCAGCTCGAAGAGCTCTCCTACAAGGACGGCCTGACCGGCGTGGCCAACCGGCGCATGTTCGACTCGGTGCTGGCCAGCGAATGGGCCAATGCCCAGCGTACCCGCCAGCCGCTGTCGCTGATCCTGCTGGATATCGACCACTTCAAGCAGTACAACGACCACTACGGGCATATCCAGGGCGACGACTGCCTGAAGAGCGTCGGCCAGGCGCTGAGCGGCGCCGCCAGCCGCCCGCGGGATTTCGTCGGGCGTTTCGGCGGCGAGGAATTCGTCCTGGTGCTGCCGGAAACCGACGCCGCCGCCGCCCGCCATATCGCCGAACGCTGCCGCCAGCTGGTGCGCCAGCGGCGCATCCCCCATGAGAAATCCACGGTGGCGCCGCTGCTGACCATCAGCCTCGGCGTCGGCACCACGGTGCCCGAGGCCCAGGACCGCGCGGTGGACTTCCTCAACGCGGTGGACAAGCTGCTCTACCGAGCCAAGCAACGCGGCCGCGATCGCCTGGAAATGGCGCCGGTGCAGGGCCAATCGCTACCCGAGCAGGTGCCTGGTTCCGGCTAGAGCTCGCCGTCAGATGCACCGAGCCCCATGAGGAGAGTAGAAACATGCAACTGATCTATGCCGCCGCCTCCCCCTTCGCCCGCAAGGTTCGCGTGCTGGCCTTCGAGACCGGGCTGCTGGCGCGCATCGAGCTGCTCGACACCGCCGTGCTGCCGACCACCCTCAACGAGCGGGTCAACGCGCTCAACCCGCTGGGCAAGATCCCGGTGCTGCTGAGCGACGACGGCGAGGCGCTGTACGACAGCCGGGTGATCTGCGAGTACCTCGATACCCTGCACGGCGGCGCCCGTCTGCTGCCGCAGGACGATACGCGCTGGCCGGTGCTGCGCCTGGCGGCGCTGGCCGACGGGCTGATGGACGCCGCGCTGCTGGCGCGTTACGAAAAGGCCGTGCGCCAAGCCGAGCAGCAGTCGCAGGCCTGGCTGGAGGGGCAACTGGGCAAGGTGCAGCGCGCCCTGGCCGAGCTGGAGCGCCAGGCCGCCCGGCTGCAGGGCCCCGTCGATCTGGCGCAGATCGGCGTGGCCTGCGCTCTGGGTTATCTGGATTTCCGTTTCGCCGATCTCGACTGGCGCGCCGCGCATCCGGCGCTGAGCCGGTTCCAGCAGGCCTTTGCCCAACGTCCCTCGATGCTGGCCAGCGCGCCGGCCTGATCGAGATACGCCGCTGCGCGGAGGCTAGTCGCCCCAGGCATGAGCAAGGCGCGCGCCATCGCTGGCGCGCGTCTTGCCCGTTGCGGCAGGGTTTACTTGCCGGCTCGCGCCTGGCTCTCCTGCACCGCCTGGAGTATCACCTTGGCCACCTCCTCGGGGCGCGATTGCTGCGGTACGTGGCTGGCGGCGAGCTCGGTGGTTTGAGCGCCGATCTTTTTGGCGAAGTCGCGCTGCATCTGCGGCACGATCATGCGGTCGTCGCTGGCGACGATGTACCAGGACGGCTTCTGCTGCCAGGCGGCGACGCTGGTGCGCTCCTCGAAGGCGGCGGCGCGGATCGGGCCCTGGGTGGCGCTCATCACCGCGGTCTGTTCGCGTGGCAGATCCTGGGCGAAATCGTTGGCCATGCCCTGCGCGGTCAGGTACAGATAGCCGTTCTTGTCGGCGGCGATCTGGCTGGAACCCGGTGCGGTGGGATAGCCACCATAGAGCTCTCCGCTGGACTGGCCGGGATTGGGTGCGAAGGCGGCGACGTAGACCAGCCCGCGCACCTTGTCGTCGGTGCCGGCCTGGCTGATCACCGTGCCGCCCCAGGAGTGGCCGACCAGCACCACGTCGCCGTCCTGATTGTTCAGCACGCGCTGGGTGGCGGCGACGTCGTCGGCCAGCGAGGTCAGCGGGTTCTGCACCACGGTGACGGCGATCCCCCGGTTCTGCAGCAGCGGCACGACCTTGGCCCAGTCGGAGCCGTCGGCGAAGGCGCCGTGGACGATGACCACCGCGGGCTGGGCGGTGGCGGCCTGGCTGGCGGCGCTCAGCAGCGTGGCGGATAGGGCCAGGGCCAGGGCGAGGGGCTTGGGTAGGTGCATGGCGGATTCTCCTGAGTAGTGGGAGACGCCAGTGTCGGGCGGGCTCGCCGGCCCCGGTATCGGTCGTTTATCCGAGGGCGGCGCGAAAATGTGCAGAACAGGGGTGGGGAACCAAGATGCAGGAGACTGAGGGCGTCGCGCTGCAGGACGCCATGCTGGCGCTGGCCATGGTCGGCGATCTGAGCATGGGCCAGCCCATCGACCAGTCGCGCCGCACCGCACGCCTGGCGCAATGGCTGGTGCAGGCCTGCGGTGGCGATCGGGCGCAGGCGGATGCCGCCCGCCAGGTGGCATTGCTGCGCTGGTCGGGCTGCACGGCCAACGCCGAGGGCTTCATGCATTTGCTCGGCGACGACGTCGGCGGGCGCCGCGCCATGCTTGCGCAAACCCTGGATGCGGCGGGGCAACGCGCCATGCTGCGCACCACGCCGCTGGCCCAGGTGCACTGCGAGGTCGCCGGCGATATCGCCCGCACCCTCGGCCTCGACACGGCCGTGGAGCAGGGCCTGCGCCATGTGTTCGAGCAGTTCGACGGCCAGGGCCGCCCCGCCGGCTTGCGCCATCCCGAGGTGCCGGAGGTGGTCTATCAGGTGGTGCTGGCCGGCGACCTGGAGATCCTCTCCCGCGTGCACGGACTGGACGCCGCGCTTGAGTGGATCGACGGCCAGGGCGGTCGCCTCTACCCGGCCGCGCTGGCCGGCGAACTCATGCGTCACGCGCGGGACTGGCTCGAGGCGCTGCGCGAGCCCGAGGCCGTTGCGCCCGACAGCGGGCCGCAGGTCTCGCTGACCCTGGTGGGCGACGTGATCGACCTCAAGCTGCCCTGGCTGGCCGGCTATTCGCGCCAGGCCGCCGAACTGGCGCGTGCGGCGGCGCGGCTCTGGGGGCTGGCGGAGGCGAGCGTCGAGCGCCTGGGCCGGGCGGCGCTGCTCCACGGCATCGGCCGCGCTTCGGTGGCCAACCGCATCTGGAACCTGCCGGGGCCGCTGCTCGCCGGTGACCTGGAGCAGGTACGCCTGGTGCCCTACTGGACTCAGCGCGCCTGCGCCCAGACGGGAGGCTTGGTCGAAGCGGGCCAACTGGCCGCCCATGCCTACGAGCGGCTCGATGGCAGCGGCTACTTCCGCGCCCTCGCCGGCGATGCGCTGCAGGCCGAGCACCGTCTGCTGGCCGCCAGCCTGGCCTGGCAGGCACTGCGTGGCGCGCGCCCCTGGCGCCCGGCGTTCAGCGAGGAACAGGCCGCGCGGTTGTTGCAGGACGAGGCGCAGCAGGGCCGCTTCGACCCGCTTGCCTGCCAGGCGGTGATCGCCGCGGCGCGCGGCGAGCAACGGCCAATGGCTGCCAGGGCGGGCAACGGCCTCTTGAGCGAACGCGAGACGCAAATCCTGCGGCGCATCAGCGTCGGGGCGAGCAACAAGGAAGTGGCGCGCGACCTGGGCATCAGCCCGAGCACGGTGCGTACCCACGTCGAGAGCCTGTTCCGCAAGCTGCAGTGCTCGACCCGCGCCGCCGCGACGCTGAAGGCGCTGACCCTGGGGTTGATCTGACTGCTGTGTTAGTGCCCAGCAACTATCTTCTCGTCTAGAAGACCGACGGATTTAGCCGCGAGCCTCCCGCGTTTGGTTAACATGCGCCGTTTAGTTTTTGCACTCCTGAGCCAGCCTGCTCCGGGTGCCAAGCGTTCAGACACGGAGCATCTGCAGTGAACCACGCGGTCCACAACAAACTGGTTTCTTTCATCTGGTCGATTGCCGACGACTGCCTGCGCGATGTCTATGTGCGTGGCAAGTACCGCGACGTCATCCTGCCCATGGTGGTGCTGCGCCGCCTGGATGCCCTGCTGGAGCCGACCAAGCCCAAGGTGATGGAAGAGCTGGCCTTCCAGCGCAGCGCCATGAACACCACCGAGCTGGACGACAGCGCCCTGCGCGAGGCCTCCGGCTACGTGTTCTACAACATCAGCAATTGGACGCTGAGCCAGCTATACAAGACTGCCACCAACAACCAGCAGATTCTCCAGGCCAACGTCGAGGAGTACCTCGACGGCTTCAGCGACAACGTCAAGGACATCATCCGCCGCTTCAACCTCAAGGCCCAGGTGCGCCACATGGCCAGCAAGGACGTGCTGCTGGACGTGCTGGAGAAGTTTACCTCGCCCTATATCAACCTAACCCCCGCAGACGCGGAAGACCCCAAGGGCAACCGCCTGCCAGCCCTGAGCAACCTGGGCATGGGCTACGTCTTCGAGGAACTGATCCGCAAGTTCAACGAAGAGAACAACGAAGAGGCCGGCGAACACTTCACCCCGCGTGAGGTGATCGAGCTGATGACCCACCTGGTCTTCGACCCGATCAAGGATCGCCTGCCCCCGGTCATGACCATCTACGACCCGGCCTGCGGCAGCGGCGGCATGCTCACCGAGTCGCAGAACTTCATCGAGGAGAAGTACCCCGCGCAGGGCACCACGCGCGATGTCCACCTGTACGGCAAGGAAATCAACGACGAGACCTATGCCATCTGCAAGTCGGACATGATGATCAAGGGCAACAACCCGGCCAACATCCGCCCCGGCTCCACCCTGTCGGTGGACGAGTTCGCCGGCAGCCGTTTCGACTTCATGCTGTCCAACCCGCCGTACGGCAAGAGCTGGGCCAGCGAGCAGAAATTCATCAAGGACGGTAGCGAAGTCATCGACCCGCGCTTCAAGGTCGCCCTGCGCGACTACTGGGGCCACCTCGAGGTGCAGGACGCCACCCCGCGCTCCAGCGACGGGCAACTGCTGTTCCTCATGGAAATGGTCAACAAGATGAAGGCGCCGGGCGACAGCGGCCTCGGCTCGCGCATCGCCTCGGTGCACAACGGCTCCAGCCTGTTCACTGGCGACGCTGGCGGCGGTGAGAGCAATATCCGCCGTTACCTGATCGAGAACGACCTGCTCGACGCCATCATCCAGTTGCCCAACAATCTGTTCTACAACACCGGCATCACCACCTACATCTGGCTGCTGTCGAGCAACAAACCGGCGCCGCGCCAGGGCAAGGTGCAACTGATCGACGCCAGCCTGCTCTACCGCAAGCTGCGCAAGAACCTGGGCAACAAGAACTGCGAGTTCGCCCCCGAGCATATCGAGCAGATCACCCAGACCTACCTCGACCTCGCCAGCATCGACCGCCCGGCTGGCGGCGACGGCATTGCCGCGCAGGTGTTCGACAACCGCGATTTCGGCTACCACAAGGTCAGCATCGAGCGGCCGGACCGGCGTAAGGCACAGTTCAGCGCTGAGCGCATCGAAACCCTGCGCTTCGACAAGGCTCTGCGCGAGCCCATGCAGTGGATCTACCAGCAGTGGGGCGAAGCGGTGTACCAGGACGACACCCTGGCCCAGCACGAAAAGGCCATTCTCGCCTGGTGCGAAGAGCAAGGTCTGGAGCTCAACACCAAGCAACGCAAGAAGCTGCTGAGCCTGGAAACCTGGGCCAAGCAATCGCTGCTGGTTACCGTGGCCAACTACCTGATGCAGGCCATCGGCCAAGAGGAGTTCGACGACTTCAACCTGTTCGCCAAACTGGTGGACAAGGTGCTCAAGCAACTGGGCAAGGACGCCGGCATCAAGCTCGCCGCCAGCGAGCGCAACCAGCTGCTCAATGCCGTGAGCTGGTACGACGAAAACGCCGCCAAGGTCATTCGCAAGGTGGAGAAGTTCGACCGCGCCGAACTGGCTGCGCTGCTCGGCCGCTTGGGCTGTAATGAAGTCGACCTACCTGATTTCGGTTACTACCCGAGCGACAAGGCTGGCGAATTTATCACCTACGAGCCCAACAGCGACCTGCGCGACAGCGAAAGCATCCCCCTGGCCGATTCCATCCACCGCTTCTTCAAGGCCGAAGTGCAGCCCCATGTGGCAGAAGCCTGGATCAATCTGGAGTCGGTAAAGATCGGCTACGAGATCAGCTTCAATAAATACTTCTACAAGCATCAGCCACTGCGCAGCATGGACGAGGTGGCGCGGGAAATCGTGGCGCTGGAGCAGCAGGCGGAAGGGTTGATTGCGGAGATTTTGGGGTTGGACATCAAAGATGTATCAGGTGCAATGGAATGACAGACCACAGCGTCAGTAGCTACAAAGACTATAAGTTTTCTGGGGTCAAGCAGCTTCACGAAATTCCTAGGCATTGGCAGATTAAACGTTTGAAGTTTGCTGTTTTTGTAAATAAAAGAACATTGCCGGAGTGGATGCCAAGAGACTATAGGATTGAATATGTTGATATTGGCAGTGTTACCTATGAGCGAGGGATTGAAAAGGTAGAGGATTTTTTGTTTTCGGAGGCGCCCTCTCGCGCAAGGAGGCTTGTAAGGCCTGGGGATACCGTGGTGTCAACTGTGCGCACCTACCTCAAAGCGATTGACTACATTGATGGCAGTAAATCTTCCTATGTTTTCTCAACTGGATTTGCTGTTTTAACTCCGGTGCATGTTCATGATAAATTCCTTGCTTGCACGGTAGGAAGTAGCTTTTTTACCAACCAGGTTGATGAGCGCTCTTTTGGTATAAGTTATCCGGCTATTAGTAGCTCTAGTCTGTCTGGGCTTTATATGGTTGTGCCTCCGGAATTTGAGCAGGCAAAGATTGCTAATTATGTTTCATATAAAAGCAGGCAGCTAGATGAGGCAGTAAAGGTCAAAGATCGTCAGATCGAACTGCTCAAAGAACGCAAGCAGATACTGATCCAGCAGGTCGTAACCCGTGGCCTTGATCCGCATGCCCCCATTCGGGATTCCGGTATCAAATGGATTGGCGAGATTCCGGCGCATTGGCAGTCGCGACGATTCAAGTACCTTTTTTCACAGAGCCAGTTACCTGTGCGCCCAGGTGATGGTGTCGTTACCTCGTATCGCGATGGGCAGGTAACGCTGCGCTCCAATCGCCGTCTGTCAGGTTATACAGAAGCGATTCTTGAGGGCGGCTATCAAGGTGTTCGTAAAGGTCAGTTGGTTTTGAACTCAATGGATGCCTTTGAAGGAGCCATTGGCGTTTCGGAATCCGATGGTAAATGCACTCCGGAGTATGTCGTTTGTGACGCGCTCTCCGATGAGTACTTGCCCGAATATTTCGCCTATCTGCTCAGGGAAATGGCACTGGCTCGTTATATCCAGGTGATCTGCAACGCGGTTCGCCAGCGAGCCGTCCGCATCCGTTTCAATAACCTGGCTTCCCGCTTTATGGTGGTTCCGCCGATTGAAGAGCAGCGAGCTATCGTTGCGCACATCAAGGCCGAAACGGATAAGCAGGAGGCTGCCGTGGCGTTGCTGGAACAACAAATCACCAAACTCAAGGAATACAAGGCCACCCTGATCAATAGCGCCGTAACCGGCAAGATCAAGGTGCCGGGTGTGGTGGAGCCAACCGAGATCGAGGAACGGGAGATCGCCTGATGAGCGTGGAGCGCGACCTGAGCTATCTGCAATCGCTGTTGCGGGAGCTGTGCGCGCTGCCGCAGGAAACCGAGTGGGTGGAGTTCAAGCAGGATAACGACGATGTTCCGCTGATTGGCGAATATATCTCCGCCCTGGCCAATGCCGCCGCCCTGCTTGGCAAGGAGTACGGCTACCTGCTGTGGGGCATCGACGATGCCAGCCATGTCGTGACCGGCACCACCTTCAAACCCTCCACCGCACGCCATAAGCAGCAGGAGCTGGAGAGCTGGTTGCTGCAGAAGACCGCGCCGAAGATCCACTTCCGCTTCTTCGAGTTCGTCTCCGCCGAGGGGCTGCCGGTGGTGATCCTGGAAGTCCAGGCGGCTCGCCATACCCCGGTGCAGTTCGATGGCGTGGAATATATCCGCGTCGGCTCCTACAAGAAGAAGCTGCGCGAGTTTCCGGAAAAGGAGCGGGCGCTCTGGCGCGTGTTCGACCGCGTGCCCTTCGAGCAACAACTGGCTGCGCAGAACCTCGGCATCGATCAGGTTCTCAAGCTGCTCGACTATTCGGCCTACTTCGACCTTACCCATCAGCCCCTGCCGGAAGGGCGCGAGGCGATTCTCTCCGCACTGGCCGCTGACCGCATGATCCAGCGCAGTGACAGCGGGCAATGGCATATCTGCAACCTGGGCGCGATCCTCTTCGCCAGGCGCCTGCAGGACTTCCCCGTGCTGGGGCGCAAGGCCGTGCGGCTGATCCACTACAAGGGCAACGGCAAGCTGGAAACCCTGCGCGAGCTGACTGGCAACAAGGGCTATGCCCTGGGCTTCGAGGGCTTGATCGACACCCTGAAAACCTTGCTGCCAGCCAACGAGGAAATCGGCAAGGCGTTCCGCCAGGAAGTGCCGATGTATCCGGAGCTGGCCCTGCGTGAGCTGGTGGCCAACGCCATCATCCACCAGGACTTCAACCTGAGCGGCACCGGGCCGATGATCGAGTTGTTCGAGCGCCGCCTGGAAATCACCAACCCTGGCGTGCCGCTGGTCGATCCGCAGCGCTTTCTCGACAGTCCGCCGCGCAGCCGCAACGAGGGGCTGGCCTCCTTCATGCGCCGCATCGGTATCTGCGAGGAGCGTGGCAGCGGCATCGACAAGGTGGTGGCGCAGACCGAGCTATACCAGCTACCGGCACCGATCTTCGAGCAGACCGACGAGCACACCCGCGTGGTGCTGTTCGCCCATCAGGACTACCGCGACATGGGCCAGGAGGATCGTATTCGTGCCTGCTACCAGCACTGCTGCCTGAAGTACGTGAATCGTGAACCAATGAACAACACCTCGTTGCGTCAGCGCTTCCAGATCGACGAAGGCAATAGCGCCATGGTCAGCCGCATCATCAAGCAGACCATCGAGGCCGGGTTGATCCGCCTGTATGACCCGGCGGCCAACCGCAAGGCTTATCGTTATGTGCCCTGCTGGGCCTGACCGATCTCATTTGACGGTCATTTGACTGGCGCACTCTTGGCGGCAGGGAAATCAGGCCAAAGGCCCCGGTTTTAGGCGCTTGCCGGCCTGCCGCTCATTTGCCGGCCATTTGACTGAATGTCTAGCGCTGGACGAATAAGCCGATTCGTTAGACATTCGGCAGGCGCTCAGCCCGCTTCGCTACTGGCTGCGATGCCTGATAAATCAGTGGGTTAGTGGTGGTTCAGGTGGGTGATGGCAAATGTCTAAGCCCTTCCTGGCCAAATGGTTTAGACATTTGTACCGCGCGCCGGGCGAGCCTGACGCAGGCAAGAAGGACAGGCACAAGGAAGCCGGCATGGTAAGCAAGACCAACGAACGGGCGCTGGAAGCCAGCATCGAGAAGTATCTGACGGGCACCTGCCTAGAAGAGTTGGCGACGGTTCGTGAGGGTGCCGCCGAGCAACCCTTCAGTGCCAACCATGGCTATCGCCTCGGGCGCGCCCAGGATTTCAATGCCCGCTACGCGGTCGATACCCGTGTGCTCTGGCAGTTTCTGCAGGACAGCCAGAGCGAAGCGCTGGATTGCCTCAAGCAGCGCTACAGCGATTGGGATTTGCGCATCCTGGAGCGTTTCGACCGACTGGTGAGCAAGTACGGCGTACTGCACCTGCTCAAGCGCGGCCTGGCCATCGACGATGTACACCTCGACCTGATGTACCCGGCGCCGCTGGCCAACAGCTCGCAACGAATCAAACAGCAGTTCGTAGCCAATATCTTCAGCAGCACGCGCCAGGTGCGTTACTCCCTGAGCAACACCCTGGAAGAGCTGGATATGGTGCTCTTCATCAACGGCCTGCCCTTCGCCACCCTGGAACTGAAGAACCCCTGGACGGGGCAGACAGCCCGCTATCACGGCCAGAGGCAGTACAAGCAGGAGCGTGACAGCAGCCAGCCGCTGCTGCAGTTTGGCCGTTGCCTGGTGCACATGACGGTGGACACCGACGAGGTCTATATGACCACCCGGCTGGCGGGCGCCGCGACCTTCTTCCTGCCGTTCAACAAGGGGCACAACCACGGTGCCGGCAACCCACCGAACCCCGACGGGCATCGCAGCGCCTATCTGTGGCGCGAAATTTTCAGTCGTGAGAGCGTGGCCAACATCATTCAGCATTTCGTGCGTATGGATGGCAGCAGCAAGACACCGCTGGCCAAGCGCACGCTGTTCTTCCCGCGCTATCACCAGCTCGATGTGGTGCGCCGCCTGGTGAAGCACGCCAGCGAGCATGGCGTGGGGCAGCGTTATCTGATCCAGCATTCGGCGGGCTCGGGGAAGTCCAACTCGATTACCTGGGCGGCTTATCAGTTGATCGAAACCTACCCGGCCTCACTGGCGGTTGCGGGCGCGCGGGCGTTGAGCGAGCCGTTGTTCGACTCGGTGATCGTGGTGACCGACCGCCGCCTGCTGGACAAGCAGTTGCGCGAGAACATCCGCGAGTTCTCCGAGGTGAAGAACATCGTCGCACCGGCGCTGAAGTCCGCCGATCTCAAGCAGGCCTTGGAGCAGGGCAAGCGCATCATCATCACCACCATCCAGAAGTTCCCGGTGATCGTCGATGGCATCGACGACATGGCGGGCAAGCGCTTCGCCGTGATCATCGACGAGGCGCACAGCTCGCAGGATGGCAGTGCCCACGGAACGATGAACCGGGTAATGGGTGGCGACGAGCTGGATGACACGCAGGAGAAGATCCTCAGCGCCATCAAGAAAAGCAAGATGCGTGGCAATGCCTCCTACTTCGCCTTCACCGCCACGCCTAAGAACAGCACGCTGGAGAAGTTCGGCGAGCGGCAGGCCGATGGCCGCTTCGAGCCCTTCCACCTGTATTCGATGAAGCAGGCCATCGAGGAGGGCTTCATTCTCGACGTGTTGGCCAACTACACGACCTATCGCAGCTATTACGAGATCAAGAAATCTATTCAGGACAACCCGCTGTTCGACAAGCTGAAGGCGCAAAAGAAGCTGCGTGCCTATGTCGAGCGCGACCAGCAGACCATCGATGCCAAGGCAGAGATCATGCTGGAGCACTTCATCGATCAGGTCGTCACGCCGAAGAAGCTCAAGGGCCAGGCCAAGGGCATGGTCATCACCCAGAACATCGAGGCTGCCGTCCGTTACCACAAGGCCATCAGCCGCCTGCTGGCGGAGCGCGGCAAGCCGTTCAAGGCGCTGATCGCGTTTTCCGGGGAGAAGCTGGTCGACGGTATTGAGTACAGCGAAGCGCAGATCAATGGCTTTCCCGAAGCCGATACGCGGGATCACTTCGATACCGAGCAATACCGCCTGCTGGTGGTGGCCAACAAATACCTGACCGGCTTCGACCAGCCCAAGCTGTGTGCCATGTACGTGGACAAGAAGCTGCAGGACGTCCTAGCCGTGCAGGCGCTGTCGCGCCTCAATCGCTCGGCGCCCAAATGGGGTAAGAAAACCGAGGATCTGTTCGTGCTCGACTTCTTCAATGAAGTGGACGCCATCAAGCAATCCTTCGATCCGTTCTACACCGCAACCAGCCTGTCGCGCGCGACGGACATCAACGTGTTGCACGAGCTCAAGGATCAGCTTGACGAGGTGGGTGTGTATGAATGGCCCGAGGTGGAAGCGTTCGCCAGGCAATACTTCGACAATGTCGAGGCGGGCCAGCTAGGTGTGCTGATCGATGTCGCCGTCGAGCGCTTCGACCATGAGCTGGCGTTGGAGGAAGAGGCCAAGATCGACTTCAAGATCAAGGCCAAGCAGTTCGTGAAAATCTATGGCCAGATGGCTTCGATCATGCCCTATGAGATCGTTGCCTGGGAAAAGCTGTTCTGGTTCCTCAAGTTCCTGATTCCCAAGCTCAAGGTGCAGGACAAGGACGCCGATGAGATCGATGCCCTGCTCAACTCTGTCGATTTGGCGTCCTACGGGCTGGAGCGGGTCAAGCTCAACCACCAGATCGTGTTGGATGAGGCGGACACCGAACTGGATCCAGCGAACCCCAACCCGCGTGGGGTACATGGTGGTGATGAGGACAAGGATCCGCTGGACGAGATCATCCACACCTTCAACGAGCGCTGGTTCCAGGGGTGGGGTGTGACCACCGAGGAAAAGCGGGTGAAATTTCTCAGCATCCTCAAGGGCATTCAGGAACACCCGGACTTTGAGGCCAAGTACCAGCAGAGCCATGACGAGGATCATCGTAGTCTGGCGTTCGAGAAAATCTTCGAGGAAGTGATGCTGATGCGCCGTCGCCAGGATCTGGAGCTGTACCGGCTGGTCGCGAGCGATACGGCGCTCAAGTCCTCGCTGCAACAGAGCATGCGCGGGCTGCTGGGTTAGGCTGCCCAGCAAACAAAAAGGCCCCAGGTGTGCACCTGGGGCCTTTGGTATCTGGCGCATCCGGCGGGATTCGAACCCACGACCCCTGCCTTCGGAGGGCAGTACTCTATCCAGCTGAGCTACGGATGCGTTGCGGGGCGCAATCATACGCATCTCGGCCTTGGGCGTCCATGCCCGCCCCGTTCGCGATATCGAACGCAGGTGCAGAAGCCGTCGGTGCCTGTGCCGGCGCATCATGGCGTTGAATATTTCGTTAATTTTTTCGAACAGGCTCTTGCCCTTTACCCCCTTCGACCCTAGGATTCGTTTGAGATTTCAAACGGGCTGCTGGCTTATCCGGAACAACCGGCCTGGCGGCGGCTCTGAATCCTTGCGACAGGCGCCTGCGGCGCTTTCCGGGCCTTGCCCACGACTCCAACGAGCACACGCCGACGCCTGGGTGTCGGGACTGAAGGAGACTGCCATGCAACTGAAAGACACCCAGCTGTTCCGCCAGCAGGCCTATATCGACGGTCAGTGGCTGGACGCCGACAGCGGCCAGACCATCGCGGTGAACAACCCGGCCACCGGCGAGATCATCGGCCACGTGCCGAAGATGGGCCGCGCCGAGACCCGTCGCGCCGTCGAGGCTGCCGAGCGCGCCCTGCCGGCCTGGCGCGCGCTGACCGCCAAGGAGCGGGCGAACAAGCTGCGTCGCTGGTTCGAGTTGCTGATGGAGAACCAGGACGACCTCGGCCGCCTGATGACCCTGGAGCAGGGCAAGCCGCTGGCCGAGGCCAAGGGCGAGATCGCCTATGCCGCCTCCTTTATCGAGTGGTTCGCCGAGGAAGCCAAGCGCGTCTACGGTGACGTGATCCCCGGCCACCAGCCGGACAAGCGCCTGATCGTGATCAAGCAGCCGATCGGCGTCACCGCGGCCATCACCCCGTGGAACTTCCCCGCCGCGATGATCACCCGCAAGGCCGGCCCGGCGCTGGCCGCCGGCTGCACCATGGTGATCAAGCCGGCCTCGCAGACGCCGTTCTCCGCCCTGGCCCTGGTCGAGCTGGCCGAGCGCGCCGGCATCCCGAAAGGCGTGCTCAGCGTGGTCACCGGCAGCGCCGGCGAAGTGGGCGGCGAGCTGACCAGCAACCCCATCGTGCGCAAGCTCTCCTTCACCGGCTCGACCGAGATCGGTCGCCAGCTGATGGCCGAATGCGCCCAGGACATCAAGAAGGTGTCGCTGGAGCTGGGCGGCAACGCGCCGTTCATTGTCTTCGACGACGCGGATCTGGACGCCGCAGTGGAAGGCGCGCTGATCTCCAAGTACCGCAACAACGGCCAGACCTGCGTCTGCGCCAACCGCATCTACGTGCAGGACGCCGTCTACGATGCCTTCGCCGAGAAGCTGATCGCCGCCGTGGGCAAACTGAAGATCGGCAACGGTCTGGAAGACGGCACCACCACCGGCCCGCTGATCGACGGCAAGGCCGTGGCCAAGGTGCAGGAACACATCGAGGACGCCGTAGGCAAAGGCGCCAAGCTGGCCCTGGGCGGCAAGCCGCACGCACTCGGTGGCACCTTCTTCGAGCCGACCATCCTGCTCGACGTGCCGAGGACCGCCGCGGTGGCCAAGGAAGAGACCTTCGGCCCGCTGGCGCCGCTGTTCCGCTTCAAGGACGAGGCCGAGGTGATCGCCATGGCCAACGATACCGAGTTCG
>MTEU01002281.1_pt1 | contig 16039 bp, 9 predicted proteins | sample 1042701 | NCBI WGS metagenome assembly MTEU01 (sample SAMN06185813, study PRJNA358809) | soil metagenome | isolation source: naturally attenuated soil | place: India | collected 2015-05-23
CAGGGCCTGGTGACCGGTCAGCAGGTCACCGACAGCTTCACCGTCGAGGTCAGTGACGGCAAGGGTGGCACGGACACCCAGGTCGTCACCGTGACCATCCACGGTACTAACGACCAGGCGCAGGTGATCGTCAGCGCAACCGGCGTCGATAGCACCGTGTACGAAGCGGGTCTGATTTCGCTGGAGAATACCAGCGAAGCCGCGAACGGCAGCTTCCAGGTAACCGCCACCGATGGCATTGCTCATATCACGGTGGGTGGTCAGCAATTCAGCCTGAGCCAGCTGCAAGGCTTCAGCTCTGGCTCTCCCTCTGCGGCTATCGTGACACCGATGGGTACGCTCTACCTGACCGGCTACAGCGGAACGGCCAATGCAGGCACCATCTCTTACCAGTACACCCTGAAAGAGGTGCAGACCCATGGCGGCCAGGGCAGCGCTACCGATGGCGTACTGACCGATACGATCGTCGTTGTCGTCAAGGGCGTTGGCGACAGCGCGATGACCGGTCATCTCACCATTGCCATCGTCGACGACGTGCCACAGGCAAGCAACGACCTGGGCGGTACGGTGACGGAAGATTCGGCCGATAACGTGCTCAGCGGCAACGTACTGAGCAACGACAGCTTCGGCGCCGATGGCCCCGCTGGGGGTGTCGCTACGGTCAACTGGAACGCCAGCGCCGCCCAACTGGCCGACATTGGCCAGTACGGCACGCTGGTACTCAATACCGACGGTAGCTGGAGCTTTACGCTGGACAACAGCCTGGCCAAGGTACAGGCCCTGAAGGCGAGCGACCTGCTGACCTTCAACCTGGGCTACACCATTACCGACGGTGACGGAGATAGCGCCAGCGCCACTCTCGGATTCTCGATTCGGGGCGCCGACGACAGTGCCAGTGTGACTGTCAGTACCCAGGGCGCCGACAGCACCGTTTACGAAGCCGGCCTGACCTCCCTTGCCGACACTCGCGAAACGGCCGGTGGCAGCTTCCAGATTTCGGCTAGCGACGGCATCGCCACGCTCAACGTGATGGGACAGGTATTTACCCTGGCACAGCTGCAGGGCTTCAGCGGGGCCTCGCCTTCCGCGGGCATCGTCACCAACACGGGCACGCTCTACCTGACCGGCTTCAGCGGCACGGCCACGGAGGGTACCGTCAGCTACCAGTACACGCTGAGCGCAGCGCAGAGCCACGGCGCACCGGGCAGTGCGACCAACAACGTACTTACCGACAGTATTTCGCTGAGTGTGAGTGGCGTAGGGGGAAGCTCGGCGGGCGGCACCTTGTCGGTAGCCATCATCGACGATGCGCCTACTTTTGAGACTATCATGAACGCAATTATTGCCAACGAGAGCGGCACTACGTTGTCGGGTCTGCATGATCTTACGATGGGGGCTGATGGGGCTGGAGCCATTATTGTCGCGGACCCGACTATCGCTGGGATTAATGGTTATATTGCCTACTCCACAACGGCTCATGCCGATGGGTCAGTGACCAAGTTGGCGAAAGTTAATGGTATTGATTTTTTCACTCTCACAATCAAGGTGGACGGCACTTATGATTTCACACTGCACGAGGCGCGTCCTTCGATCGTGAAAACAGTGAACTTTGGGGGTGTGCAGGGTGGAAAGTCCGTTGAGCAGCTAATCTTGGGAGATGTGGTACTTCGTGCTGTCGATTCTAATGGTAACAACAAGATAGATAACGGAGAAATGATAAGCCCATCAAGTGCAGGCTTTGGAGTTGGGAACGGTAACATTGATGCCGGTGAAAAATTCATCATTAGCTTTGTTAACAATAAGGTGATCGAAAATATCGACTTTTCTTACAAGCACCAAGGGTCGACTGATTTTCGAATGACTTGGCAAAGCAATACGGGTGAAACGGGTACTGTCGGGCCTATTAGCCAGGATGGATGGATTAGTATCAACCCTGCTCAGGACTTTACATCCATCACATTCACGGTTTTGCAGGGGAGCGGAAAAATTGACGGAGTGAAGTACGGCGAACTCGTGTTGCCGGGTGATACTTTCGTCAATTTCGATATACATGGTATTGATGCCGATGGAGATATATCGGCAACGCAGACCTTGAGCGTTAAGTTGCTGGGGGCGGGTTCCACTAGTGTCGCCATCACCGGAACCGCTGAAGATGAGGTCATTGTAGGTACTTCCGCCAACGACACGATCAACGGCGGCGAGGGCAACGACATCCTCATCGGCGGTGCCGGTAACGACACCCTGATTGGCGGCGAAGGAGACGACGTGTTCCAGTGGAACTTCGGCGATCAGGGAGGCGTGGGAAGTGCCGCCCATGACGTGGTGAAGGACTTCAGTCTTGGCATCAACACGCTCGACCTGGCCGACCTGCTGCAAGGTGAAGCGGCAGAAACCATCGACAGCTTCATCTTCGCCGTGCAAGAGGGCTCCAGTACCGTGCTCTATGTCAACCACGAGGGCAGCATCGGCGCAAACGGCAGCAATGCCACTCAGGTGATCGTGCTGGAGAACTTCAGCATGGACGGTGCCAGCTCCACGGACTTCCTCCAGGTTATGCTGGAAAACGGGCAACTGCACATCGATCAGTAGCCGCTTGATTGGCGAACCATCGCCCTGCCTGGAGACACCGGGCAGGGCGTTTGTTAATCTAGGTAAAGCCTTTCAAGAGACACTCCCATGTACATCAAGCGTAATGAGTCAGGGCAGGTCATACAGGTCAGCCGTGAGGCCACAGCAGAGTGCCGCGAGTTCGTACCGCCTTGCTCCCCCGAGCTGCAGGAGTTCGTCTCCGAAGGGGGAGATGACGTCGACAACCTGGCACTGTCGAAGTCCGACCTGGCGTTCGTGCGCGTACTCGAGGACGTGATCAACGTGCTGATGGACAAGGGCGTGATCAGCTTTACCGACCTGCCCGAGCCGGCTCAGCAGAAGCTGCTGGAGCGTCAATCGTTGCGCAAGCGCAGGAACAGCATCGGCCTGATGTCCGATACCGACAACGACATCATTTGAGCCTAGGCTCGTTAATGCATGAGGCCGGCGATTTGCCGGCCTCATGTCGTATCGGGTGTAGCAGGGGTATCAGGTATCGCCTTCGCGATGGCGGATGCCCGGCCCCGTCACACCATCGAGCCCCAGCTCGAACAGCACCTTGGCTGCGTCCTGATTCTCCACCCCCTCGGCGAAGGTGAGAATGCCCAGCGAATGGGCCAGCGTTGCCATGCCTCTCAGCAGGCTTTGCTGATCGCTGCGGCTCTCCACCTCCTGGCTCAACGCGGCTTCGATCTTCATGAAGCTCAGCCCCAGATCCTGCAGCCCCTCGATCTTGCCGAACTGGGTGCCGACATGCTCCAAGCCCACCTTGCAGCCCAGGCCCAGCAGGGCGTGGCACAGGGTCCGCAGCGCCTGGGGCTGTTGCAGTGCGACGGATTGAGGCAGCTCGAACCACAGCTTGTCGGCAATACCCTGGTGCGCCTGAATGCGGGAAAGCAGCTCACCGACGAAGTGACCATCGACCAGCGACTCCGCCGAGAGATTGACGGCCACTGCCTTGCCACTGGATTCGACATCGGCCAGTGCCGCCGAAACGACGGCCAGATCGAGGGTAGGGGCCATGGCCAGGCGCGACACCCAGGGCAGGAAGACGCCCGCCGGCCGCCATTCGCCCTTCAGGCGCAGACGTGACGGCACCTCGAAGTGAATCAGCCTGCCGTGGGCATCGAGCACCGGGTAGTGAGCTAGGAACACGCCTTGCGCCAACGCTTCCGCGAGCGCCTGACGCCATTCGTCATGACGTGTGTAGAGCACGCTGCCGGCGGGTTGGTCGACGATCTCCTGGCCGTTCAGACCGCGCGTTTCCGCCGCGGCCAGGGCGCCGTCGAGGCTGGCGAGCAGCTCGGCCTGACTCTCGCCCTGGCTGTACTGACGCAGCGCGGAAGCCAGCGAAGTGTCGACGCTCTGCTCGGCGCTGAGACTCTCCAGATGCTGCTGAAGCGTCTTGCCCAGCTCCTGTAGATCATGATGACGCGGCAGGATCATGCCGAAATCGCTGCCGTTGAGTCGTCCCACCGTGCCGTGGCCGTGGCTGCGAGCCAACTGCTCGAGACGACGCGCCAGTTGAGCGAGCAGGGCGTCCGTGGCGGCGTGGCCGAGCTGCTGGTTGAGTTCGGCCAGGCGTGCCACGCGTACCATGATCAGTGCGCCGCTGGCATCGTCCTTCTCGCTCTTCAGATGGGCCTGCAACTGGTTGAGGAAGGGCGCCCGGGTGAGCGTATCGGTGACCGGGTCGTGCTGCATGCGCCGGCGCAACTGGTCGAGCTTGTCGCTCTCTTCACCGAGCATCTGTCGTACTGCCTGGGAGAGCTGGTTCATGGCCTGAACCACCTCGCGCAGCTCACGTGTACGCGGCTCGTTGGCCACCATGAAGCGTCGCTGGCCGATGGCCTGGGCCTGGCTCACCACGTCACGCAGCGGGCGGCGAATGGTGCGTACGATCCAGGCCGCCAGCAGCAGGCTGATGGCACCGGCGATGGCGAACCAACCGGCCAGTTCCAGGGTGCTGCGCCACAGCGAGCGGTAGGCAAAACTGTGCTGGCTGGCCAGCTCCAGGGTGCCGTACTGCTGCCAGCCATCCTGAACCACGGCACGACCGGGCGGCACCTCGAAGCGCACCAGGTTCACGAACCAGCCCGGCACATCGTCGATATGTTCACCGGCTGTACGTTCGTCGATGATCTCACCCTGAGGGTCGTACAGCGCGATACGCCGGTAGTGGCCGGTATCGAACTGAGCCGCCAGCAGCAGCTCGAGAATCACCGGGTCCTTTTCGATCTGGCTCATCGAAAGCGCCAGCGCATTGGCGTTGTCGTTGTTCTTGATCTGGACTTCCTGCTCGATGTAGTGGCGGCTGCTCGTCACACCGATGAGCAGGCTGCCCACGAAGGCCAGCAGCAGCAACACCGCGATGGTCAACCAGAGTTGCTTGATCAGTGACATGTCTTCGTTCCCCCTGGGAATGGATGCCCTCGTTCATCCTGCGGCGTGGCATGTGTCGCTCTTGTTGGCGGTTCGTTTTTCTTCGTCATCCCATGAATCCCTGCTGCTCCATACGCTCGATCACACTGCGCCAGCGCGACAGGCGTGCCACCGGATCGGCCCGCGACTGGGTCGAGCCGCCGGCCCACAGGCCGTCGCTGTTGAAGCTGAACACTGGGTCCAGGTCGGTACGCTGCGTGGCGGGAGTGATGGAAGGCACCAGATTGTCGAGTACCAGCGGCACGGCGGAAGGCGTCTCGTAATACCCCAGCACCATGTGTGCCTGAACGATCTGGCTGCGGCCTATACGCGCACGAACGTAGATCATGCGCAGGCGCGAGCCGGGAACACCAAGCTCCTTCAAGGTGACGTACTTGGCGATCGAGTAATCCTCGCAGTCGCCCTGACCCTTGCCCATGGTCTCGAGTGGGGTTGCCCAGTGGTCTTCGGCGCCCCAGTTGTCGATATCGTCGACCCAGCGTACCCGCCGGTTGAAGAAATCGTTCACTTCGCGCAACTGAGTGTCGAGATCGGCACCGCGCAGCCGGTCCAACAGGGAAAACCAATCCTCGAGAATCGCAAGTCCGGAACTGCCATACAGACGTTGCATACTGTTACGCAGGCGGGCACGGTCGATGCGCGCCTCGAGTGACGCAGGAGAGAGGCCCAACCCAGCGGCAAGCAGCAGCCCTGCCAGGCCAGCGATGAAGCGGCGGCGGCTGGGTCTGAGAAGCGAACTTGAGCCATGTGGGGCAGGGCGATGCGTCATCGGGCGCGCCGAAAGCGTGTTAAGGAATGTAAGCCATGAAGCCAGTATAGAGGAGTGATAACGGCAACACGATAGGTATGAGAGTTTTAAGAAGCTGGGTGTTTGTAAGATATTGCCGACAATTTGCGTCAGCCATCGTCGCTTCATGCACCTACCGCCTTGTGTCTTCGTGTCGCATGCGTAACCTTGCGTTTCTTATCCTGCTTTTTCATCAGGTTGCCGAAAGGAACGCGCGTATGGCCGATGCAACTGGATTGCAATTCACCCTCGATCTCGCCGGGGTCGACAGCGCCGAGCTGGCGGTGATCGACTTCACCCTGGAGGAAGCGCTCTCGCAGCCCTTCCACCTCGAGGTGCGTTTCGCCAGCCGCGACGGCAGCCTCTCCGCCACCGAGCTGCTCGACCGCCCGGTGAGTCTGACGATCTGGCAGGACGGCGAGGTGCTGCGCCGGGTGCATGCCATCATCAGCGAGTTCGGTCGCGGCGACCGCGGCCATCGCCGTACCCTCTACTCCCTGGTCGCCCGCCCGGCGCTGTGGCGCCTCGACCTGCGCCACAACTCGCGCATCTTCCAGGAGGTCTCGCCGCTCACCGTGCTCAACACCCTGTGCGACGAGCGTGGCCTCACCGACGTCGCCTTCGCCGTCACCCGCGAACTGCCGGAACGAGAGTTCCTCGTGCAGTACCGGGAAACCGATCTCGCCTTCGTCGAGCGCCTGGCCGCCGAAGAGGGCCTGTTCTACTTCCACGAATTCGAAGACGCGCCGAACGGCGCCCATCGCCTGGTCTTCGCCGACGCCCCCCAGACCCTGGCCCACCTGGGCGAGCGCACCTACCACGGTCGCGCCGGCGGCACCCCGCCGAGCCGCCACGTGCGCAAGCTCCAGCAGCTCGCCCGGGTCGCCCCGGCCTCGGTCACGCTCAAGGACTACTCGTTCAAGAACCCCGGCTATTCACAGCTACATCAGGCCCAGCTTCCCGAGCACGACGCAGAGTGGCTGGGAGAACATGCCCAGCGGGCCGTCGTTGATAAAGGGTACGAACACTACGACTACCCCGGGCGCTACAAGGCCGACGCCTCCGGCGACGCCTTCACCCGCATCCGTCTCGAACACCTCAGAAGCGGCGCCCTGACCTGCGCCGCCGAGAGCGACCTGCCCGAGCTCGCCCCCGGGGTCAAGTTCACCCTCACCGACCACGACCTCAGTGAACTCAACCGCGACTGGCAGGTGGTCAAGGTCAAGCACACCGGCAGCCAGCCCCAGGCCCTGGAAGAGGACGGCGTCACTCAAGGTGACGCGGCAGGGATGGGCATGACCAAGTTCGACAACGAACTGATCCTCACCCCCGCCGACCGCGCCTGGCGCCCCACGCCCAACGCCAAGCTCCGCGTCGACGGCCCGCAGATCGCCTTCGTCGTCGGCCCCGAGGGCGAAGAGATCCACTGCGACGAGCACGGCCGGGTCAAGGTCCAGTTCCCCTGGGATCGCTACGCCGAACCCAATGAAACCGCCAGTGCGTGGGTGCGCGTCTCCCAGGGCTGGGCCGGCGGCGGCTACGGTAGCATGGCGATACCCCGGATTGGGCATGAGGTGGTGGTGTCGTTCCTCGAGGGCGATCCGGATCAACCGCTGATCACCGGGCGCACCTACCACGCCGTCAATACGCCGCCCTACGAACTGCCGGCGCACAAGACGCGTACCGTCATCCGCACCCAGAGTCACAAAGGCGAAGGATTTAACGAACTTCGCTTCGAGGACCAGGCCGGCGAAGAGCAGATCTGGCTGCACGCCCAGAAAGACCTGGAGCTGCTGACCAATAACGACCGCACCGAAGAGATCGGCAACGACAGCTTCCTCACCGTGCACCACGACCGCATCGGCGAGATCCACGCCGACGATCACCACACCGTGCGCGGCGAGCGCCATGAGCAAACCGTCGCCAACCAGCACCTCACGGTACAGGGCACCCTGCACCTCAAGGCCGGCCAGGCCTGGCTCAGCGAATGCGGCCGCGAACTGCACATCAAGGCCGGCCACAAGGTAGTGCTCGAAGCCGGCAGCGAAATGACCCTCAATGCCGGCGGCAGCTTCCTCAAGCTCGACGGCGGCGGCGTCACCCTGGTCGGCCCCAAGGTCAAGATCAACGCCGGAGGCAGCCCCGGCTCCGGTAGCGGCCAAGCCGTCGAGACACCGCTGCTGCCGGGCAGGGCAGTGCCTGAGGTGCATGAGGACGTAACACTGGGTCCGATCTTCGGGCATCGTCTGGAGCAGGCCATGATTACGCATGCCCCCCTGGTGGAACCCTGCCAGAAGCCATCCAATGGTGGCCCTTGTCCGCTTGGAGAGGCATGTCCATGTGAAGGGGCGGGAGCTCGTGCATGAACGATCTCATTTCCTCCTCTTCACTTGCAGCACTCGTCTCAGTCCAGCCTGATGAGCGCTACTGGTTGGTCGTAGAGCAACATAGCGAGACGCTCAGGCGCCTTTACGAGCTAGACACAACGCCCGATATCACATGGCTGTTTGACGAAACCCGCTATGCCTCGGTGCGTGATGCTGGCCCACTTGTCGTAGCCGCGCAGCCCGGTACGGCGCTGTGGAATGCTTTTGCAGAAAGCGAGGGCGCAGCCCCGCTTTCAGGCATCGTCATATCGAGCCACGTCGAGCGCGATGCCGTGATAGCTCACCTCCGTCATCGCCTGGAGGCCAGGTTCTATGGTAACCGGCGCGGCCTGTTGCGCTATTACGATCCGTGGGTGGCAGCCCATCTTTTCACGGCGTCCACCTCGTCATCCTGGCTGGGGCCACTTACAGCATTGTGTTGGCACGGCGGCACTTTTCGTCAGCGTGCCCAGCATGGCGCTATCTGGTATGCCTACCGACCGGCATCGATAGCCGGGACGATGGTCCAGATAAACGAGACGGGCGAGCCCATCAGTCTTACGCCCGATCAGGAAGAGAGGCTTGAAGCGTTCGTCGCCCAGTACCCGCTATGGCAGCACATGAGTAAAAACTCAGGGCTGAATGAACGTTCAGCGGAGCATGCCCTGCGTTTCGTGGCGGCTCTCGAAGAGTCCAAGCGCTTGGCGATACCTGAGCACGAACTGCTTGATTTCGTGCTCCTGCGTTTCGAACACACCCAGGAACCGTTGCCACAAGAGGTGGATACCTATCCGCCAGAGGCGCGGCTGGCCGTGCTCCAGCAGCATTTCCACCCCAGGGAAGAGAATACGATCATCGGGAGAGACCGGGCATGAGCAACGGTACATTGGGCAACCCCGCTTGCGAAGGCGAACAGCTCATCATTCAAGTCATGGGCAAGGAGCACCCTGCCGGGCACGAGATCGTCATCGTCGATCAGTATCGGGGAGAGCAACTGGCAGAGTTCGGCGAGGCCGAGATGGAAGACCTGCCGGAGCCGACCAGCGTACTGCACAAGTGGTGCTGGCAAGGTTATCAGCGCGTCAATGCTCAGTTGCATATCGAGAGCGAAAGCGGTGAGCCTATCCGGCTACCCCTGCTAGAGTGGCTCTACAAGAACAAGCGCAAGCTTCGAATGCAGGACAACGTTATCCAACCGGTGCTGCCGATGGCACTGTGGCAAGGCCTGGGCCGCCACGAGCGGCATGCCTTACCGCTACGCCCTGGCTATCTCTATATTTTTTATGGCGACAAATTATGGCGTGAGATTCAGGCCTCAGCCAATGCCGAGAGCGGACGGTTGGAGTTTCGCGATATCGACCTGGCCGCCCATCGCGACGACAGAGATCGTTACCAGGACGATCGCCGACCCACCGCCGGCATCGCTTTGGAAGAAATCTGGCTGCCCCGTCGGGCGAACGAGCGCTACATCGATGGCGGCATTCGGATAGCGTACTCCGAAGTGCAGTGGTCAGCGGCTCGGATCAATTACCTTCAAGCAGATACCCAGGCCCAGCGTACGCGCTGCCACGCCATCAACTTATCAAGTGCCAACAATTTCGCCTCGCTGGGCCAGCTGTATATTCTCTCCAATGAAGAGCCCCAACGGCTGCGCGAACCCTTCGCCGAACAGCAGGTAGCCCAGCCGGAGCGGGTCACCCGGGACCTGAGCGGTCAACACTTGGTGCAACTCTATGCCAAGGCGCGTGAAGAGCAGGAGAGCTTCGAGGCGGATGGTACCGTTGCCCGGGCGGCTGCCGATCAGGGCATGCAAGTTCCCGGCAGCGAAGAGACGGAGTCGCTGTACGCTCAGGCGGGGGTACGGGCACAAGTGTTGAGTGAACTCGTGGCCGTCATGGAACAACGCCCGGCGCCCAGCGCCGACCTGTGGCAACGGGGGCTAGACGCCGCCGAAGACAGCCTGGCCGACGCTCAGGCGCGTCACATTCCCGGGCTGATTCTCGAAGACCTCCTCTTCGATATGCGCCACGCCTTGAGCGGCTGCCAGGCCAGCGAACGCTACCTGCTCGAGATACCTCGCCGGGCGGCCCGCGACCCTCGCTACCAGTGTGCTTTCTTGGTCAATCAAACCGTCTTGAAGCCGGATAACGGTGCCGGTGAGCCCAATGCCCTGCACCGGCATGCCGACCAGGCGGACCTTGATGCCACCGGGGATCTGGCCTTCGTGCTCTGCCAGGCCCAGCGTGAGGTGGCACGCCACCAGCACCAACACCATCAGGCGCGCTTGGCCATGCTCCTGGAAGACGCACGCGGGCAGGCCGTATTGGCCGACCTGTTCAGTCTCGAAGGCCACGACTACCTGGGCGCTTTCTCCCTCGCCGGCGACCTGCTCGCCGCCCTGGGCAAACCCGCGGCACGTCTCGACCGGCTCAACACCGAGCCGCCGGATCGGCCAGCCCATGCGCAGCAATTGCTGCTGCGTATACTCCGCGAAGACAGCAGCGTCAGTTTGCACGCTATGCTCTTCCCCAGCGAGGAAGCTTCGCCGCTCGACGCACCGTTGGCGCTCCCCGAAGGCGAAGAGGAAAACCCGGGCGACGGCCGTCTGCGCCTCAAGGCGGTCGCCGGGCTGGGAGATTTCGAGCCGCCCACGGACGAGGACGACCTACAGATCGTAGATACCAGCCAGCTCACAGCCCTGAACGCCAGTCTGCCCATGGTGCCCGAGCTCAAGCGCTGGGCGGGCGCCGTCGACCTGACGTTCGGCAAGATCGCCGAGCAGGCAGGCCTGATGATGGATGGGCTGGGTTCCCAAGGGCTGGAAGTGGCGGTCGCGCCTCCCGTGATCCGCCTGGCCCGGGCCGGCCTCCCCGACCTATTGGTGGGCAGTTACTTCGTACCGCCCGCCGAGGCCCACGGCAAGGTGATCCTCGGCGTGTTCGACGAGGCGGACGGCTTGATTCATGGCCTGACCCCCGCGGACCGCAACCAGATTTCCGGCGACTTGGCCAAGTACCGCCGCCACCTGGAGAGCACGGTGCGCGACATCAGCGGGCGCACCTTTAGCGCCGACAACGTTCAGCGCCTGACCGATGCCGCGGGCAACCAGGGGCTGAGATTGCTGGTCGCCGACCCCGACTCGGTCGCCGCCGAGGTGGCGCGCAAGGCGCGCCGGCAGTACAGCCTCTCGCGCACGGCCGAGGCTGTGCGACTGCCTTATGTTATTGCCGTGCTTGAATTTATTAATCTCCGAATGGAGTGGGCAAAACTACGGCATGAAGTTTCGATTTCTGGGAGAGAAGCAGCAGCATTAATCAACGCAGCCATCGACATATCAGCGGCAATGGCTAAAGCGTTAGATTTTTTTGGTGAACGGCATAATAGGCTGGTTAAGCTGAGAGCCAATGTTGTAAGTCGCCAAGTACCTTGGGGCAATCTGATTGCCCGTATCGCACCTAATTTGGCGCAGAGGCTACCAGCTGTATTAGCAGCATCGACCATATTGGCAGCTTCAGGTGGTGCCCTATCTGCCGCTATCTTCGGCTGGGATTCATACACCAATATACGCAACGGCAATCTGGCTGCAGGTGTCGCCTTGGCCGTGGCGTCGGCCAGTGGCCTGGTGGTGGCGGGCAGCGCGCTCATGGTGGGGATAGGGCCGGTGGGCTGGGTCGCCCTGGCGGTCATGCTGGCCGCGGTGGCTCTTGCCTTCTGGCTGGCCGATGACGATCTCAGATCCTGGCTGCGCATGGGCCCCTTCGGCACCCACGGACACCGGGCACCCTGGCTGCAGGACCCCGACGAAGCCTACGACCGCCTGGTCAGTCTGCTGGCCGGCATTCGTATCCGTATCGATCCTATCGCCCCCACCACCGCCGAGGCCGTGGCTGCTCAGTCACTGTCAGCCATCGGCCTGCTGCCGGGCTCCGCCACCCGCCCCATGCCGCACATCGAGTGGTTGCAGGGCGACTCCGAGGCGCGAGATATGGCGCACTCCATTGAGCACTACCGCAGCATGGCCAATACCCGAATCGTGGTAGAAAGTAACCTGGCGGCCCTGGCACCAGGCTGGGAGAAAGTCGTGCGGATACGCCGCCGAGCCCGCATCGAGCGCTGGTCGACCTCACAGTTCCTGCCGGGGTGGCTGCCGGATGGACAGGAGCTGGCAGGATACGATACGCCGCCGCTGTTCGAGCGGGCCACCGTCCACGGCATGGAGTACTACGTGAACACACCGGAGCCTCAGGTAATCAATAACCTCCTAGGGCGGCCCAAGCAACGTACCAGCTACAGCTGGACGGTTCGTGTACAGTGGCGCCAGGATGGCAACGCGCCCATGCTGCCGCGTGCCCTGCCGGCTCCCTCCCCCACGCGGGACCCGGCACGCATCGACGCGGCGGACCGCCACACCCCGGACTTCGAGCGTACTAACCAACCCTACTGGGCTAGTGAACATTCCCACCCGGATGATCAACGTGACTGAGTTTTCCATGACTTACGCCCCCAGCGCCTATACCCCGGACCAGGTGCAACGGCGCTCACCCCGGGAGTGCCTGCACTCGCACAAATTCAAGCTCTTCGCCGCCAGCGGACGGCACCTGCCGCACCGCCACCCCACGGTGGATATGAGCCCCATGCACGACTGGCGACATAATACGCCGGAGCAGCTGCGCGCACGCGAAGCAGACCCAGAAATGGCCAAGTACCACGATTCCGAGTGCCGTCAGGACTTGCTGGGACGCTGGGATGAGGAATGCTTGCGTTATACTCGCCCAACTAAGAAAGCATTTTTATTTGGCCTTATCCATGGAGTCGGAGTTGTAGGTATTTTTGCCATTACTCCCATAGTGACTTTAGCAACCACAGCACTTGCTTTTTTAGAAGCAAGTAATGCACGGCATGGGAGCTTTCTGTCTAATTTCGCAAGTTTCTGGGGCTGGATAATACCGCCAGTAACATTATTGGCTTTCCTTGCGGCTTGGGGTGGGGTCAGACTTCTACAGAAATTTGCCCCAAATATCGCTTCCGGCGCCCAATCCGGCCCCGCCTGGGAGCTAAACCGCCGTACTGGCGAAGTGATCGTCTTCGCCAATCCTCGCAAGAAGAGCACCGCTTGGCAGGTGGGGCACCGGCTGCCCTTCAATGAGTTCGACTGCTACCTGCAAAGCACTCCCACTCCCCAGGGCCTGCCGCAGTACCACCTGAGTCTGGTGCACTATGCCGAGGAGGTGCACGTGCGTCTGGCCGACGTGTTCGGTTCCACCACTAGTCATGTGGAACAGCGCGCCGCCTGGGACATGCTCCAGCGCTACATGGACAGCTCGCAGCCGCTGCCGGACATTCCCATGATGGAACCCGACCGCCCACGTGACCCGGCTTCCCGCGAGCACGACCAGCGTACCGGCCGCAATCCGCGCTTCTGGCGCGACATGGACGACGATACCTACGAGCGCCACGTCAGTGAGCATCAGGGCAAGCTGAACGCGTTTTATCGAGGATAAGAGGGTGAAGCGATATCTACATGCTGATCAGCATGGCATCGCTGGTCGTGATCGCGCGCTTCAGCAGCGCGACAGGCGCCGGGCCAGTCGCGAGCAGGATGATGAACCGACTTCGGTGGGACGCGTAGAGTAGAATGACAGCTTGCCCTTCCCGTGAGCCTACGGCGCTGGCAACACAGCAGGCTCTCACCGAAGAGTCCGCACGCCCCTACACCCCGGACCAGCTGCAACGGCGCCCGCCTCGGGAGTGCCAGCACTCACGTAAATTCAAGCTGTTCGCCGCTGGAGGTCGGTACCTGCCGCACCGCCACCCCACGGTGGATATGAGCCCCATGCACGACTGGCGTCACAATACGCCCAAGCAACTGCGTGAATGCGAAGCCAATCCTGAAATGGCCAAGTACCAGGATCCCGAGTACCGTCAGGACCTGCTGGGGCGCTGGGATGAGGAATGCTTGCGCCATACCCGACATACCAAGAAGGCATTCGTATTTGGGGTCACTCGAGTCTTGGGGATGGTCGGTTTTTTTCTGTCTCTTTTTGCATCGGCTGTTTTGACCATACTTCTTCTGTTTACTCGCGGGTTACCTTCGCAAGAAGAATTAGTAGTAATGGGAAAAGTATATGGAACGGCATATGTTGTTACATTAAGTATGTGGTGGGGAATAAAGCTCCTGCAAAAAATCGCCCCCAACTTCGCTGCCGGCGCCCAGCCCGGTCCCGCCTGGGAGCTGAACCGCCGTACCGGTGAAGTGATCGTCTTCGCCAATCCCCGCAAGGCGAGCACCGCCTGGCAGGTGGGGCACCGGCTACCCTTCCACGAGTTCGATTGCTATCTGCAGAGCACGCCAAGTCATCAGGGGCTACCGCAGTTCAACCTGAGCCTGGTGCACTACCGTGAGGAAGCGCATGTGGCACTGGTTGGCATGTTTGGAGCCACGAGCAGTCATGTGGAACAGCGCGCCGCCTGGGATATGGTGCAGCGCTACATGGATACCTCGCAGCCGCTTCCTGATACGCCCCTGTGGGAGGAGTTCCGCCCGCTCGATCCCACTACGCTGGCACATGATCAACGCACTGGCCGCCCGACCCGCTACTGGCGCGACATGGATGACGAAACCTTCCAGCAGAAGGTGCACGAGCATCAGGACAAGCTCAATGCGTTCTATCGCAGTTGAGGAGAGTCTTACCCCTTACCCGGCCCTTGCCACACCCTCAGCCTGCCTACCCAGGCCAGTTCCTGCGAGGCCTCGCGCAGTTCGCGGGCGGCATCTTCCAGGCTCTGGTTGGGCGGTAGGTGGCGTACGTACACCGAGATGTCGATCTGTTCGGCGAGGTAGTGCAAATCGAGGGCGACGCGCTGCTGCCACACTTGGCAGTCGTGCCAGGCGTCGTCGAGCATGCCTTCCACGTCCTGACGCAGGGGCAGGCCGGGGCGCAGGCTGTGTTCGGTTTCGCCTTCGTCATCTTCGGGGTCGATGTGGAAGGTCACGTCGGCCAGGTTGGGGAAGGCGTTGCGCAGTTGGCGGCTCACGGCATTGCCGATCTCGTGGGCTTCGGAAACGGTCAGCCGTGGCGCCACCACGATATGCAGGTCGAGTACGAACTGACTGCCCAGCGAACGCGTGCGCAGGTCATGTACGCCGTGTACGCCAGGGACGTCCGCGGCGATGCTCTGCATCTGCTGACGCTCGGCTTCCGGCAGGGCGGTGTCGATCAGCTCGCGGCTCGATTCCCACAACAGCCGCCAACCCACCTGACCGACCATGATGCCGACCAGAATGGCGGCGACGGCATCGACCCAGCCGGCGCCGAACTGTGCCGCCACCAGGCCGATCAGCACTGCCACGGTGGAGAGCGCATCGGAGCGGGAGTGCCAGGCGTTGGCCTCGAGCAGGCGCGACTTTACGCGCTTTGCCACGCGCAGGGTGTAGCGGAAGATCCACTCCTTGGCGATCAATGCCACCACGGCCACGCCGATGGCCCATAGGCCGGGTGCGGCGAAGGGTTCGCCGCCCAGCAGACGCATGAGGCTGGCCCAGGCAATGCCGCCGGCCACGAAGATCAGCACGCTGCCCAGCGCCAGGGTCGCCAGCGTCTCGATACGGCCATGGCCGTATGGGTGGTCGCTGTCCGGTTCCTGGCGTCCGTAGTGGGTTGCCGCCACGACGAAGCCGTCGGTCACCAGATCGGAGAAGGAGTGGATACCGTCGGCTATCAGCGCGGCCGAGCCCACCAGAAAACCGGTGATCAGCTTGAGCAGGCCAACGGCAAGGTCGATGGCGGCGCCGATCAGCGTGACCCGATGGGCCTCGCGGGTCTGGGCACCGCGGTCGAGCGGCGCATGAGCGTGC